>Ga0209585_10001050_pt1 | contig 10741 bp, 9 predicted proteins | sample NGEPerone_FD_185491 | JGI IMG/M metagenome (GOLD analysis project Ga0209585, IMG submission 185491) | Arctic peat soil microbial communities from the Barrow Environmental Observatory site, Barrow, Alaska, USA - NGEE Permafrost154B-one... | ecosystem: Environmental > Terrestrial > Soil > Wetlands... | reverse complement strand
GGTAAACGCCGAGTGGGAGGCGACCATGATACCGACGAACTGCCGGACGGAGTGCGCTCCGCTCGCGGCGGTAAGACTCACCTCGGGAGCGAGCGGATCGCGTCCGACATCCGGTAGTTTGGCCGGGCTCCGTCTATGCATGGTTTTGCACGCCGGGATTCGGTGGAGGGTCTTGCGCGTGATACGGCCTGCCGGGTCGCCGGGCAGATTGGGGAATCGGCCCACCCCCCGTCAACGAGTGTCCGCAAAGAATCGTTCACCGGTGACGTTGTCGGCTTCCCAATCGGTATCCCGGGGACCTGTTTGGGGGACAACTTGTCAGTGCGCAGCTTTCGCACCGGTTACGAGGCGCTCCCGATCGAACATCCGGGAGATGATTCGTATGGCAATAACAAGGGTGACCGTGTCCGGTTCGGATGGGATCGGCGAGTCTCATGGTCATGGGCATCTGAGGCCCTGCCCCAGGCCGCGGACCGACCTCGACCCTCTGGCACCACCTTGCCCTCGTTGTTCAGACTGCTCCAGCATCAGCCGGATCGTCGGGTCGCTGACCCCGGGAAGGGTGACCCACAGGTCGGCGATCATCAAGAACTGTGGCGCATGCTCCAGCACAGACTCACGCGTTTTGGGGGTCAGCCCAGGAAGCCGTTGATGGCTGCAGGCGAGAGCACGTGCTCGGCCGCCATGAAGCTTGCCCCGAGGACGCCTCCCCTGCCCTTCGTCTGGGTCGTCACAATTCGCAGGTTCTGCGTCGCAAGAGGCAGCGAGCGCCGGTAGACGACCTCTCGGATCCCGGCCAGCAGGTGTTCTCCGGCGTCGGAGACGATGCCGCCCAGGACGATCATGGAGGGGTTGAGCAAGCTGACGCAGGTGGCCAGGACACGTCCGATGTCGCGGCCGGCTTCGCGCACGGCATGGCTGGCAGTCAGGTCGCCGGCACGAACGAGTGCCACGACCTCGGTGCTCGTCGCGACGTTGACGCCGATCTTGCGCAGTCCTTCTGCGATGGCCGGCCCGCTGGCGATGGCCTCGAGACAGCCAGAGTTGCCACAGAGGCAGGGGATGTCGCGGCCGCCCGGGACGGCGACGTGCCCAAGGTTGCCCGCCGCTCCCTGCGCGCCGCGTTGGATCTGGCCGTCGCTGATGATGCCGGCGCCAATTCCGGTGGCGACCTTGATGAAGAGCAGGTGGTCCACGTCGGGCCAGATGGCCGAGTGCTCGCCGAGCGTCATGAGGTTGACGTCGTTGTCGACCAAGACGGAGGCACCCAGACGCTGGCTGAGGAATCCGGGCACGTCGGCGTGGTCCCAGCCAGGCATGATCGGGGGGTCGATAGGTCGTCCGGTGGAGTGTTCGACCGGTCCCGGCAGCCCGACGCCCACACTGACCAGGTCTGACATCGCGCGTCCGGCTTCGGCGACGAGCTCACGGCCAACGGCCGATACCCGTTCCAGGACGATCTCCGGCCCCAGCCCGATCGCAATGGGCTCGTCGCGTTCGGCGAGCACATTCTGCGCCAGGTCGGTCACGGCCATACTGGCATGAGTGGCACCGAGGTCCACAGCCAGAACGATGCGGGCGGCCGGGTTGAAGGCGAAGGTGACGGGTGGACGGCCGCCGGTCGAGCTTGCTTCCCCTACTGCGGCGACGAAACCGGACGCGATCAGAAGATCGACTCGAGAGGAGATGGTCGACCGCGACTGCCCGGTCACTTTGGTGAGGGCTGCACGCGTGCGTGGTCGGCCATCGCGCAGCAGCTGGAACAGTTCTCCTGCTCCGGTGGGAGCGGGCGCGACTTTGAACCTGTCAACTTCCATGAGCACTGTGGTTCCCTACCTTTCATGGGCCATCGTGGCATAACTTACCCGGTTTGGCTCAACTTCTGCATCCTTCATGAGTAAAGACCACGCCAGGCTCGGTGAATCTGCTCATGCTCCAAGTGCGTGTTCCCTGCTGATGCGTGAAATCGATGTCTCTTTGTGCTTGGCTACTTTTGCCAGCAACTTGGCAGAAGCCTTGCGAGTGGTGTATGACTTCAGTCATGACAACGAGGTTCGTCAGAGATAGACATCACCCCCGCGTGGGCTTCATCGGAGGGGGGTTCATCGCCGGGGTGCATAGCCGGGCGGCACGGTCTGCGGGGGCAGTGCTGGTGGGTGTCGCCTCGGTGAGCCCGGAGGATGCACAGCGCGCCGCTACTGACTTCGGCTGCGAGACTGCCTACGCCTCGGCCGAGGAGCTCTTCGCTGATGACAGCATCGATGTCGTTCACATCTGCACGCCGAACGTCACGCATGCGTCGCTCACCATGGCGGCCCTCGAGGCTGGAAAGCACGTCATCTGTGAGAAGCCACTGGCAACATCGGTGGAAGACGCGCAGGACCTGGCGCGCGGCGCTACCGCCGCGGGCGCTACCGCGGCGGTGCCGTTTGTCTACCGCTACCACCCCATGGTTCGGGAGGCCCGAGCCAGGGTGGCCCGGGGCGACGTCGGCACTCTCCTGAGCATCCAGGGGCAGTACCTGCAGGATTGGCTGCTCGTTCCGGGCGCCGGCGACTGGCGGCTGGACGCCGCTGTCGTCGGACCTTCACGCGCCTTCGCTGATATCGGGTCTCACCTGGCGGACCTTGTCGAATTCGTGACCGGCGAGAGGATTGCTCGCTTGACCGCCATCACCAGCACCGTTCACCGAGACGGAGCCACTCGATCGGTGAAGGCCACCGAGGATGTCGTTGCCGTGGCGATGCAAACCCTTGGTGGGGCGATCGGCACCCTGCTCGTCTCGCAGCTCGCACCGGGTCGCAAGAACGATCTCGCGCTGGAGATTTCCGGCACCCGCCAGAGCCTGCGTTTCGAGCAGGAGCGCCCCGAGACCCTCTGGGTCGGACAGCTGGCCGAGTCCCGGCTGCTGACCCGGGACGTCAGCGACCTGACCCCGGATGCCGCGCGCCTGTCGATTCTGCCGGCAGGACACCCGCTGGGCTATCAAGACGCATTCAATGCCTTTGTCGCTGACGCCTATGCGGCAGCCCGGGGCGAGCGTCCCGAGGGACTGCCCACCTTCGACGACGGACTGCGCGCAGTGATGGTCACCGACGCCGTCCTGGAGTCAGCTGCCACGGGTGCGTGGGTGGACCTGGCTTCTCCACCCCATACGGAAGCGCTCGCATCGTGACGAGCCAGGTGCCGATTCTGTCAGCTCAGGGACTCAGCAAGCGCTTCTTCGGCGTCACGGTGCTGGACGATGTCAGCCTTGACCTCTACCCGGGATCAGTGCATGGCCTGGTTGGTGAGAACGGCGCCGGGAAGTCCACCTTGATGAAGATCATGGCCGGTGTCTACGAAAGTGACTCCGGCCAGGTCCTGCTGGACGGTCGTGCGGTTCGCTACACCCACCCCGTTCAGGCCATGCGCGACGGCGTTGCCACGGTGTTCCAGGAGTTCAACCTGTTGCCGGAGCGGAGCGTCGCACAGAACGTGTTTCTCGGCCGAGAACCCCGCAGAGCGGGATTCGTGGACAACCGGGAGATGGGCAGAGCCACAGCGGCGCTGCTCGCGGAGCTTGGTATCGACTTCATCGACCCCGCCTCCCGCGTCGGTACCCTCTGCGTCGCAGAACAGCAGATTGTGGAGATCACCAAGGCACTCTCCTTTGACGCGAGGGTGATCTCGATGGACGAACCGACAGCGGCCCTTGCGGGCAACGAGGTCGAGCTCCTGTACGGGATCGTGCGTCGCCTGCAGAAGCGCAACGTGGCGATCCTCTACGTGTCGCACCGTCTGGAGGAGGTCTTCGACCTCTGCGACACCATCACGGTCCTCAAGGACGGCGCTCTGGTGTCGACAGGTCCGGCATCCGAGCTGGACACCGACGAGCTGGTTCGACGGATGGTTGGCCGATCAATCTCGACGTTCTACCCCGCGCGGGTAGCGGGGACCGAGACGGGCGACATCCGCCTGGCCGTGGCCGGCGGTGGTAACGCCTATGTTGCCGACGTTGACCTCGAGCTGCGCAGCGGCGAGATCGTCGGGCTCGCCGGGCTTCAGGGCAGCGGCCGCACGGAGCTCGCCGAGGCGTTGTTCGGCGCCGTGCCGCTGACAGCCGGAACCATCGCGGTCGACGGGGCGGCCTTGTCGATGAACAGTCCGCGTCGCGCGGTCAGGGCCGGTATCGCGCTGGTCACCGAAGACCGCAAGGCTCAGGGGCTGGCACTGAACCAGTCGGTGCTCGACAACGCGCTCCTGGTGATCCGCGGGGTGTTCCCGGCCCGAACCGATGAGGTTCGACGCAAGGTCCCCGGGGTGCTCTCGTCCCTCGAGGTCAGCTCACGTGGCACCGGCCAGGAGGTTCAGTACCTCTCGGGAGGCAACCAGCAGAAGCTTGTGCTCGCCAAGTGGCTGGCCACCGAGCCGCGCATCGTGATCTTTGACGAGCCGACCCGCGGCATCGACGTCGGGGCCAAGATCGCGGTGTACCAGCTCATGCGCGAGCTGGCCCTGGCCGGGGTCGCGATCCTGATGATCTCGTCGGAGCTCCCAGAGGTCATCGGCATGTCCGACCGGATCCTCGTCATGCACGACGGGCGGATCACCGCGGAGCTGCCGGCCGGATCAAGCGAGGAGACCGTGATGCTCGCGGCGACGGGGCACAGTCCTGTGACACCGACAGGCGACGTGCCGGTCGAGGTGGCGCGAGGATGACGATGACCACGACCAGGGCGGCGACCATACAGCGCTATGGCGCGCGGCTGGGAACCACGGGCATCGTCTACTGCGCGCTGGTCGGCGTGCTCGTCGTCGGGGCCATCCTGGTCTCCACCGCTGGCCGGAACTTCTTCAGCCAGGGCAACATCCGAGACATCCTCACCGGCATGAGCGTCCTCGGGTTCGTCGCGATCGGCGAGGCGCTCGTCATTCTGTGCGGATCTCTCGACCTCTCGGTGCCGTATGTGGTGAGCATGTCGAGTCTCATCGCCGCGGAGGTCATGGCGGGCGAGCCCGGGAACATCGGACTTGCTGTGCTGCTGGCGCTTGTCTTCGGCGCCGGCGTCGGCCTGGCGAACGGGCTGATCGTCACCAAGCTGAGAGTGCATGGCCTGATCGCGACGCTCGGGGTGGGCCTGATCATCAAGGGGTATCTCGCGACCCAGTACAAGGGGACCGCCGGCAAGGTTCCCTGGGACTTCCGGCTGATCGGGGCAACGGGGATCGGGCCGGTACCGATCTCCACCCTCATCATGGTCGCCACTGCTGTGCTGGTGGCACTGTTCCTGCGCAACACCCGCACCGGCAACCACATGTTTGCCGTCGGTGGAAACCTGGCAGTGTCGCGCCTGTCCGGGCTGCGCACCTCGCAGCCGATCGTGGTCGCTCATGTGTTGTGCTCGACGACGGCGGCGCTGGCCGGGCTCCTGCTCGCCAGCCGACTCGGCGTGGGCAGCCCCACCGTGGGCAGCCAGGGCGGGTATGACCTGCTCGCGATCGCGGCGGTGGTCCTTGGTGGCACCTTGCTGGTCGGCGGACGCGGCTCCATCTGGGGCACGCTCGGCGGGGTTGCCATCTTCGCGGTGATGGACAACGTCATGAGCGTCATACAGCTGAGCCCCTTCCTCAAGGACGTCGTGCGCGGCATCGTCATCGTCGCTGCCGTGGCGATCTATACCGGACGGGCCGTCGAGCAGCGTCGCGCCCGATTCGCCACAAGGAAGGCGGGCTCATGATCCAGCGCACCCCCGGCCACCGGTTCGCTCGGATCGGCCTCACCCTGATCAGCCCTCGCGGGGCCGTGTTCCTTCTGCTCTTCGTCCTGCTGGTGGCGATCACCGTGATCAACCCGCACTTTGCCGAACCCGGGCAGGCCATCAGGTTCGTGCAACGCGTCGCCCCGGTGGCGATCGTGGCCATCGGACAGTACTTCGTCATCGTCTCGGGTGAGTTCGACATGTCCATGGGCTCGCTGGTCACCGCCCAGGTCGTGATCGCCGGCAACCTGGTGGGGCAGGATGACAGCCGGAGCATCCCGGTGCTCCTCTTCATGTTCGCCTTCGGCGCAGCCATAGGGCTCGTCAACGGTCTGATCACCACGCTCCTGCGGGTCCCCTCCTTCATCGTCACCCTCGGGATGATGCTGGCGTTGCTTGGCGGGGTGCTCTTCTGGACCGGCGGCTCGGCAACCGGAAACCCGGCCGACGGGTTCCGGCAGATCGGTCGTGGCGGGATTACGGGTGTACCGGTTCTCGGGATCATTCCGTGGTCCGTCCTGATCCTTGGCGCGGTTCTCGCCGCCGCCATCTGGTTCTCCCGACAGCCGTTCGGGCGCACGCTGATCTCCACGGGCGACAACCTCACGACAGCACGCTATGCGGGCGTGCGGGTGTGGTGGGTCAAGACGAGCGCCTTCATGATCTCCAGCCTCAGTGCCACCGTCGCCGGCGTCCTGCTGGTCGGCTACGCGGGGGTTCACCCTTCAGTGGGCCGCGGCTACGAGTTCATCGCGATCACCGCGGTGGTGCTCGGCGGGGTGGCGCTCGGTGGCGGTCGGGGATGGGTCGTGGCGGCCGCCGCCGGGGCGTTCGCGCTCGAGGCACTGTTCACCCTGCTGAACTTCGCCGGAGTGCCCTCAACCCTGCGCGACGCCGTCCAGGGCGTGATTCTCATCCTCGCGGTTGCCTACTCTTCGGCCACGTTCAAGAGGCCCGGAAGACTCCCCTCACCAAAGATTTCTCCCTCACCGGAGAAGCTGCCTCATCCAGCGACGGACGCGGTCAGCACTGCACCACAATCGAGCTCGCTGTCCAGGTGAGCCGACAAGTATGGAGGAAAGTAATGCGACACAAAGTGCACGTGGCAACGGCCATGCTGTCCGCTGCGGCGCTGCTGGCCTTGGCCGGATGCAGCACTGACCCGGGCGTGACACCAGCTGGCGACGCAACCACAGCAGGGGCGAAAGCGACTACCACCGCAGCCGCCGTCAACTGGTTCGACCAGGCGCTCTACACCAAGCAGCTCGCCCAGCGGTCCGTGACGCCCGTGGGTGCGGCCAGTCAGCCGTATCTGCAGACCATCGACGCGAAGCTGGTCGACACCGCGAAGTTCAAGAGCCCGGGGGCGAAGAAGGTCTGTTTCGCCAACGCGTCGATCTCCAACCCCTGGCGCCAGACGGGCTGGATCACGATGAACCAGCAGCTGAAGGTGCTGAAGGCCGCTGGCGTGATCTCCGGGATGGAGACCCGTGACGCGCAGGACAAGGACGACACCCAGATCGCCGACATCGACTACTTCATCGCCGACGGCAACTGCGATGCGTTCTTGATCTCGCCGAACAGCACCGCAGCCCTGACCCCGGCTGTGCAGCGTGCGTGTGACACCGGCAAGCCGGTCGTCGTGTTCGACCGTGGCGTGCAGACCACCTGCCCGGTGACCTTCATCCACCCGATCGGCGGGTTTGCCTGGGGCATCGACTCGGCAAAGTTCCTGATCGCCAACCTCAAGAAGGGCGACAAGGTCGTCGCCCTACGCATCTCACCTGGGGTCGATGTCCTTGAGCAGCGCTGGGCCGGGGCCGACAAGCTGTTCAAAGAGGCGGGTATCAACGCGGTGGACCACTTCACCGGCGCCAACCCGACAGAGATCAAGAAGATCATCTCGGACGAGCTCGCCAAGGGCGATGTCAAGGGCGTCTGGATGGATGCCGGCGATGGCGCTGTCGCCGCGATAGAGGCCTTCGAGGATGCCGGGGTCCCCTACCCGGTGATGATTGGCGAGGACGAGCTGAGCTTCCTGCGCAAGTGGAAGGCGACCAACATCACCGCGCTGGCGCCCGTCTACTCGAACTTCCAGTGGCGCACCGGTCTGCTGGCCATCCAGAAGATCTTCGCCGGCCAGAAGGTCCCGAGCGAGTGGGTGCTCCCGCAGAGCCCGATCACCAAGGCTGAGCTCGACGGATACCTTGCCAAGAACGTGGGTATGCCGAACGGTCACTACGCCAAGTTCGGCGGCGAAGACCTGCCCGGCTATCCCGCGGTCTGGCAGAAGCGCGTCATGCCGTAGCCCTGACCAACCCAGATCGGTCGCAGCGCGCACGGAATCGTGACGTGCGCGCTGCGACATCCAGACCAGCTTCGCTGAACGAGGAGGACGACATCCGCAGGCTCATCGGTGTGAACACCTGGGTGTGGACCTCACCCCTGAACGACGACTCGCTGTCCGATCTTGCGGCGCGCGTGGCGTCGATGGGCTTTGACGCGATCGAGCTTCCCGTCGAGTCGCCCGGCGACTGGGACCCCTATCGGGCGCGCGACGTCCTCGCCGAGCACCGCCTGCGCCCCTACATCGTCGGCGCCATGGGCCCCACCCGAGACCTCGTGGCAGCAAGTCCCTCTGAGATAGCCGACACCCAGGACTACCTCACGCACTGCGTCGAGGTGGCGCAGATCGTTGGTGCGGGAGTTGTCGCCGGACCCTTCTACTCCGCGACCGGACGCACCTGGCGGATGAGCAAATCTGACAGAGGGGTGCTTCACCAACAACTGCGCTCGAATCTCGAGCCTGTGGTGAGACTGGCGGAGAGGTCTGGCGTCGCTCTGGCGATCGAGCCCCTCAACCGCTACGAGACCAGCTTCATCAACACCGTGCAGCAGGCACTCGATGCTCTCGAACCGCTGCTGGGGGGCGCGCTCGGAATCGCCCTGGACACCTACCACCTCAACATCGAGGAGAAGGACATCGGCGCTGCCGTCCGCTCCGCGGCGGGGCGGATCACCCACGTCCAGGTCTGCGGCAATGATCGTGGGCCGGTCGGCGATGACCACATGGACTGGGTGGCCTTCCTGGATGCCCTCGACGCCGCCGGCTACGAGGGTGCCCTGAACCTCGAGAGCTTCACTGCCGGCAACGCCACTATCGCCACCGCCGCATCCATCTGGCGACCCCTGGCCGAGAGTCAGGACGCGCTGGCCCAACGATCACTGGCATACCTCACGGCGTTGCAGGACACGAGGGAGCCCAGCAGCGCATCCGGGTAGCCAGAGGACACGTGCCGGACAGGTGCAATCCAGTGAGGGAAAGGGAATCGACATGGCACGACCAATCACGTTGTTCACCGGACAGTGGGCCGACCTGCCGCTGGAGGAGGTCGCCCGACTTGCCTCCCAGTGGGGCTACGACGGGCTTGAGATCGCCTGCTGGGGTGATCATCTTGACCCGTGGCGTGGCGCCGAGGACGACGCCTACATCAAAGACAAGCTCGATCTGTTGGAGAGGTACGACCTCAAGGTCTACGCGATCTCCAACCACCTGAAGGGGCAGGCAGTCTGTGATGACCCCATCGACCAACGCCACCGTGACATGCTCTCCGATCGCGTGTGGGGCGATGGCGAACCCGAGGGCATCCGGCAGCGAGCGGCCGAGGAGATGAAGCTCACGGCGCGCACCGCGGCACGCCTGGGTGTCGACACGGTCGTCGGCTTCACGGGGTCCTCGATCTGGAAGTACGTCGCGATGTTCCCGCCCGTGTCCCAGGAGCTGGTCGACGCGGGGTACCAGGACTTCGCCGACCGGTGGAACCCGATCCTTGACGTGTTCGACGAGGTCGGGGTGCGCTTCGCCCATGAGGTGCACCCCAGCGAGATCGCCTACGACTACTGGACGACGGTCCGCACGCTCGAAGCGATCGGGCACCGGGCTGCGTTCGGTCTCAACTGGGACCCGAGCCACTTCGTGTGGCAGGACCTCGACCCGGTCGGTTTCATGTCGGACTTCAGGGACCGGATCTTCCACGTTGACTGCAAGGACGCGAAGCGCAGGGTCGGCAACGGCCGCAACGGGCGGCTCGGATCCCACCTGCCGTGGGCAGATCCCCGCAGGGGGTGGGACTTCGTGTCGACCGGTCATGGTGACGTCCCATGGGAGGACAGCTTCCGGATGCTCAACACCATCGGATATGGCGGACCCATCTCCGTTGAGTGGGAAGACGCCGGTATGGACCGACTGGTCGGTGCCCCGGAGGCGCTCGCGTTCATCAAGAGGCTGGCCTTCGAACCACCAACGGCCTCGTTCGACGCCGCATTCGCTACGCGATAGGGCAAGATCCGATCTACGCATCGCTCCGCCGATAGGGGCGCTCGCAGACGCTCCTGACCGGGCGGCGCGTCTAACTGGGCGGAATGACCCTTCCTTGTCGCGGTTGTGCCACGGACAAACAGCTTCGTGTCAGCCGGCCAGCTCACTGTCATCGGCACGAGAGGGAGTCCCATTAGCGGAACGGCCTAGGGTGATGCCGCAGGCCAGCGGTGGTGCCGCGGGGGGCGGTGTCCGTATAGGCCGTCCGGAGGTGCGTCCGGTGACGCGGGCGTCCAACGGTGACGCCATATGTCTCACTTCTTTCGTGGTGAGACACCCACGGTTGAGACAGCGCGTGTCCATGTTCGAGGCCCGCGTGTGCGGGCACCATCAGAGCCATGGCACCCCGCCGGTGTCTCACAAGACTGTCCGAAACACGGGGGGTCGGTAACGGTGAGTGCGCCGATTTCTGGCGTGCTGTCGCCAGCCCCGGCGCCCGCAGAAAGGTCTACTTTGTCCGCGTTCAGCCCCAGAGTGCACACATCGGAATCGCCCAGACCCGCTCAGCTAGGTCGTACACCTGGCTTCCGCTGTGGACTACCGCGCCGGCTGCGAAGTCGGTCCCGATCTCGTCGGCGAGCCAGCGCAGATGCCGAGCGTCACGCGCATCCGGTGCAGCTCC
>Ga0209585_10001049_pt1 | contig 10743 bp, 6 predicted proteins | sample NGEPerone_FD_185491 | JGI IMG/M metagenome (GOLD analysis project Ga0209585, IMG submission 185491) | Arctic peat soil microbial communities from the Barrow Environmental Observatory site, Barrow, Alaska, USA - NGEE Permafrost154B-one... | ecosystem: Environmental > Terrestrial > Soil > Wetlands... | reverse complement strand
ACTACATGCTTGGCAGAATTCTTGAAGATTTTGACGGACCTTTTGCCAGGGCACAAACGTTCGCTTCTCTACGGGAATGCAACCTGGATTTTGGGTATTACAACCAGTTGATCAATACAATCAAAACGGCAACACCTTTCGAAATCAGGGAACTTGCCCGAAAATACCTGACACAGGAATCGATGAGTACGGTTATTGCTGGAAAAAAATAAAGATTGGCAAAAAGGAAAAGTGTAAGAGGCTATTTTAACCGCGGCCTAATAGAATCGTAATCTGCGACTCACGGCTTGCCATCGGCTACTTACTTCTTCTCCAGTAGCAGTTGATGCCAACTGCCAGTTGCTAATAGCCAGCCGCTATTTTAAAGATTTACCCGCTTATCAACCAGATAGAGATTGCGTTCGGCGGAGCTGCGCGAAATAAGTTCGCCCAGAAATCCGGCAAGAAATAGCTGCGTGCCTATAATCATCGAAGTCAGTGATAAATAAAAATAGGAACTCTGTGTTAGCCGTTCAAGAAGAATACCATTCCACAGGTTATACATTTTGTGGATCCCCAATCCTGCAATTGCGATAAATCCAAAAAAGAACATCAATGAACCCAATGTACCAAACAGGTGCATCGGACGTTTTCCGAATCGTGAGATAAACGATATTGACATCAAATCGAGGTAGCCGAATATAAAGCGGCTAAGGCCGAATTTAGTGACCCCGTATTTTCGGGCCTGATGTTGCACTTCGCGCTCTCCGATCTTCGAAAAGCCGGCTTGTTTGGCCATATAAGGGATATACCGGTGCATCTCCCCATACACTTCAATGCTTTTGACTACTTCCAGCTTATATGCTTTCAATCCGCAATTAAAATCGTGCAATTTTATTCCGGTAACAAAACTAGCTGTTGCATTGTAAAGTTTACTGGGGATTGTTTTGGAAAGCGGATCAAAACGTTTCTTTTTCCAGCCTGATACCAGATCAAAACCCTGCTCGTTAACCATCGTGTAAAGACCTGGTATTTCTTCGGGACTATCCTGAAGATCAGCATCCATCGTGATAACAACATCTCCCTGGGCCTCCTCGAAACCTGTATGAAGTGCAGCAGACTTGCCGTAATTCCTGCGAAAATGGACTCCTTTAACATGAAGGTCCTCAATAGAAGCTTTTTCAATCCAATTCCATGATCCGTCGTTACTGCCATCGTCAATAAGAATTATTTCGTAGGTGAACTTATTCGCCTCCATGACTTTCGAAATCCAGCGGTGTAATTCAGGTAAAGATTCAACTTCGTTATAGAGGGGAATGATAACTGATATGTCCATTTAATTATTTTTAGGCGTCAACTATTACTCAACCCCGTGAAAAGGATTCGTCGACTGCTTTTTAAAGAAAATTGCAAGTATTAAAGAGAATATAAATCCATAAAAGGTAACCGAAAATATCTGAGCCAAAGAATAGACAAGTGGAGTCATCACTTTTCTGTACATGGTCATCACTGTATCAATCTGATTTTCATTTGTCCCACTTTTTAAAAGCTGTTCCTCAAGAAAAGCCAGGAATTTATCAATAAGGGTTTTATCGACAAGCTTAAAAAGAACAAAAGTAAAAAAAGCAAGGATTAGAGAGGCATATAACGATTGTAAGGTACCGAGTCCGAGAGCTCGCCCGTAGGTAACTCCTGCTTCCGAATTATTTTCCTTGTAGGTTTTCATTGACAAGGCAATTCCGGCAATAACTATTGCATATGAAACATAAGCGCTTGCAGGTGCGAAAGGTGAACCTATCACATAGAATACAACAGAATTTAAAATCAGGGCCAAACCCATATAAAGGCCATAACTCATGGCCATGTGATTAACTGAATTGCTTTGATCTTCCATAGCTTCATTGGTTTTGATACAAACATATAACAAATAAACCTCATTTTCATCAATCAATTCAACCAAAAACATCAGCTTCAAATTTGTTTTAAACTATAAAATACTGACAATAAATATCTTAAATATTATTTTCCGGAAAAACGTCACAAAACTTTTTTTTTATTTGGTACAAGAGGTTTTTTTTCTACTTTTGCGGCGGGTAAGTCCTGCACGATCAGCTCCTGTTGAACCCCCCCAGGGCCGGAAGGCAGCAAGGGTAAATAGTCGTAGCGGTGCGATGTAGGTAGCTTACCCACTTGCCGAATTAGCTCAGTTGGCCAGAGCACGTGATTTGTAATCTCGGGGTCGTCAGTTCGAATCTGACATTCGGCTCAAAAGTTCTTTTTTATGACGGGGAAGCTCCAGAATTGGATGGCCGCACCCTAAATAAAGTTTCTTATTATCTGGGGAGATACCAAAGCGGCCAACTGGGGCAGACTGTAAATCTGCTGGCGTACGCCTTCGTAGGTTCGAATCCTGCTCTCCCCACATTTCCACTCCAAGAAATTAAGATATAAGCGGGAGTAGCTCAGTTGATAGAGCATTAGCCTTCCAAGCTGAGGGTCGCGGGTTTGAGTCCCGTCTCCCGCTCAAATCTTTTTCAAATCATTACAAAATTTAAATCCTACCTTTAACATTGCAAATCGCTTCAAGGGCTTTTTTTAACCTCTTGAAGGAATAATTTAATTGCATTTAAAATTAAATGATGGCTAAGCTTCCAGTATTTAAAATAAATTCCGATGCAATTCAGCTTTATGAAGTTATCAGGATCACGGAGGGAATACCCATATTCCTTGAAGACCATCTCGACCGACTATATCATTCTGCGCAACTGACTGGGATGAAACTCCTACCGGATTCTGATTCGCTGGTGGCGATGATTAAAGAATATATCTCAAGCCAGAATCAGGCAGCAGGAAATATTAAACTAAGTTTTTCCTTCACCAATTCTACATTCGAACCTCAATTCAAATTGAACTTTATTCCTCACTATTACCCCAACCCGGATGAATATACGAATGGCGTGAAAGTGGGATTGCTTAATGCTGTCCGTCCGATTCCACATGCAAAAGTTCAAAATTCAGCCATCAGAGAGCGGGCGAATCAGGCGATCTCGGACAAGGGACTTTTTGAAGTACTTCTCATTGATTCAAAAGGAAATATAACCGAAGGAAGCCGATCGAATGTGTTTTTCATCAAAAATGAAACGCTTTATTCGACACCCATTGAAAATATTCTTCCGGGAATTACGCGCTTGAAGGTTATGCAGATTTGCGAAAATGCCGGAATCCATGTAATTGAATCAGCAATACCGCTAAACTCACTTGATCAGTACGAAGCTGCATTTCTTACTGGGACTTCTCCTAAGATACTTCCTATTTCCTCTGTTGACAATATAATTTACAAAACAGATCTGCATTTGCTGGTTAAATTGCAGGAACTTTACGATAAAATGATTGAAAATTATCTTTCATTGAAGAGGTAATCATTTTGCCGGCAGACCGCACAAAGAGATTGAATGGACAGCTTTAAGATATAAACTAACGAGAAAACACGTCGAGGCATATCAACCGCTGAAAGGGATCTGATTTCCAAAAAATCAATGACACACTTGCAAATTATCTTATTCATTTTAACAAAATAAAAACGACGCCCATAATTGAGCGCCGTTTTTACTTATTATATAGTGGGTTTTATTCAGTTACGACTGCCCAATTCTCTGAAGCTAAACGCTGGTAAGAGCGATATCTCCATTTTGCATTTTCTTCAGCAGTTTTGAACAATTCGTCCGCTTCAGCAGGAAATGATTTCCTAAGTGAAGTATAACGAACTTCGCTGTTCAGATATGCCTGGAATTTACTCCAGTCAGGAGTTTTAGAATCGAGTTGGAATGGATTTTTGCCCTCATCTTCCAACCGTGGATCGAAGCGGAAAAGGTGCCAGTATCCTGATTCAACAGCTAATTTTTCCTCTTCCTGTGTAAGACCCATTGAACGCAATCCATGAGAGATACATGGAGCATAAGCAATGATCAGCGATGGGCCTGGATAAGCTTCAGCTTCACGGATTGTTTTGAGGTATTGAGCCTGGTTTGCGCCCATGGCTACCTGAGCAACATATATATAACCATAAGTCATTGATATTGCTCCAAGGTCCTTTTTACGAATCCTCTTTCCTGAGGCCGCAAATTTAGCAACCGCGCCAACCGGGGTTGACTTGGAGGCCTGACCACCCGTATTTGAGTAAACTTCTGTATCAAGTACAAGAACGTTGATGTCTTTTCCGGAAGCCAATACATGATCAAGACCACCATAGCCGATATCATATGCCCATCCATCACCACCAAAGACCCAGATTGACTTTTTAACGAGATACTGGCTCAATGATAAGATCTCCTGAGCATAAACTGCGTTATTTCCTTTGAGGACATCCAAAACTTTTTTAGTTGCAACTTCAGAGGCAGCGGCATTATCGCGCCCTTCAATCCATTCGTTAAAGACTGCTTTTTCTGCTTCCGATACACCTGCTTCAATGGATAAACTCATGATAGACTTAATTCTGTCGCGACTTGCAGCAATACCCTCCGACATACCAAAACCATATTCAGCATTGTCTTCGAACAGTGAATTTGCCCATGCCGGACCATTTCCCGATTCGTCGTTTTTACAGTATGAAGTCGAAGGAGCAGATCCGCCATAAATCGAGGAACAACCTGTAGCATTTGCTACCATCATCCGTTCACCAAAAAGCTGTGTAATCAACTTAATATAAGGCGTTTCACCACAACCGGCACAAGCACCCGAGAATTCAAACAATGGCTGGGCAAACTGCGAATTTTTTACCGTTTTATCTTTCTCAACCAATTTATCCTTATAGGTAACATTTGCAGCAAAATGATCCCAACGCTCTATTTCTGCATGTTGAGATTCAAGCGGTTTCATCACCAAAGCCTTTTCCTTAGAAGGACATACATCCGAACAGTTACTGCAACCCGTACAATCGAGTGGAGCTACCTGAATACGGAACTGAAGACCAGCAAACTGTTTACCGTTTGTTTTAATCGTAGCAGTTCCATCTGGAAGCGCAGCCAATTCTTTTTCGTCAATCAGGAACGGACGGATAGCGGCATGAGGACAAACATACGAACATTGATTACACTGGATACAGTTTTCTGGGATCCATTGTGGAACATCAACTGCAATACCACGTTTTTCGAAAGCTGTGGTTCCTGCATTGAATGTACCATCTTCTCTTCCATTGAATGTTGAAACCGGAAGCGTATCCCCTTTCTGCGCGTTGATTACATCAACAATATTCTTAATAAAAGCAGGCCGTTTGCTTGTTTCATCATCCGCTCCAACTTTAATTTTTGCCCATTCGGAAGGGACTTCTATCTTCTGAACATTATTACCGCCGGCATCGACCGCAGCAAAGTTCATATTGACAATAGATTCACCTTTTTTACCGTATGATTTCACAATTGCCTTCTTCATATGCTCCTGAGCCAGATCGTAAGGGATTACGTTTGTAATCCGGAAAAAAGCCGACTGCATGATCGTATTTGAGCGATTACCAAGACCAAGATCTACTGCAAGTTGCGTACCATTGATAATGTAGAAATTAATCTCATTCTCAGCCAGGTATTTTTTCATTACATCTGGTAATCTGAGCTTTACTTCCTCTTCGTCCCAAATTGTATTCAGGAGGAAGGAACCGCCTTTCTTTAATCCTTTTAAAACATCGTAAAGATGAACATATGCCTGAACATGACATGCCACGAAGTCAGGAGTTGTAATCAAATAGGTTGAACGGATCTGACTGTCACCGAAACGTAAATGAGAAGCAGTAAAACCTCCCGATTTCTTTGAATCGTATGCAAAATAGGCCTGGCAATACTTTTGGGTAGCTGCACCAATAATCTTGATCGAATTTTTATTTGCACCAACTGTTCCGTCAGAACCCAATCCGTAGAATTTTGCTTCATAGATATCCGAAGCAGATACTTTCACCTCTGCCAATAAAGGAAGCGAGTGGAATGTAACGTCATCTTCAATACCTATTGTGAACTGATTTTTAGGCTCCTTCATTTCAAGGTTTTTGTAAACCGAAATTATTTGGGAAGGAGTCACATCTTTAGATCCAAGACCATAACGTCCGCCAACAATGATTGGGGCATTTTCTCTGTTATAGAATGCATCACGTAAATCAAGGTACAATGGTTCGCCATTAGCACCAGGCTCTTTTGTCCTGTCGAGCACAGCAATCCGTTTTACGGTTGAAGGCAATACATTGAAAAGATATTTAAGCGAGAAAGGACGATATAAATGAACACTTATCAAACCAAGCTTTTTACCATGGGCATTCAGATAATCAATCGTTTCGCGAATGGTTTCAGTAACAGAACCCATTGCAACAATAATATTATCAGCATCGGCCGCACCGTAATACGAAAATGGATGGTATTCTCTGCCCGTGATTTTGGAAATCTTCTGCATGTAATCCTCAACCATATCAGGAACAGCATCATAAAACTTGTTGCCAGCCTCCCTTGCCTGGAAGAAAATATCAGGATTCTGGGCAGTACCTCTCGTTACCGGATGTTCAGGATTCAATGCCCGATTTCGGAAAGCCTTAAGCGCATCCTGATCGATCAAAGCAGCTAAATCGTCCTGGTTTATTGTTTCAATTTTCTGAATCTCGTGTGAAGTACGAAAGCCATCGAAGAAATTAATAAACGGAATACGGCTCTTAATCGAAGCAAGGTGAGAAACGCCACTAAGATCCATTACTTCCTGAACAGAACCCGATGCAAGCATTGCAAAACCTGTCTGGCGACAAGCGTAGATGTCACTATGATCACCGAAAATCGACAGTGCATGACTGGCTAGTGCACGGGCAGTAACATGGAAAACGGTCGGTAATAATTCACCGGCAATTTTGTACATGTTTGGAATCATTAACAACAGTCCTTGCGAAGCTGTGTAGGTCGAAGTCAATGATCCTGATTGAAGAGCACCATGAACAGCACCTGCTGCGCCACCTTCACTTTGCATTTCGGCAAGGCGAACTGGTTGTCCGAAAATATTCTTGCGGCCATTTGCAGCCCACTCGTCAACTACTTCGGCCATCGTTGTCGAAGGCGTGATAGGGTAAATACAAGCTACTTCAGTAAACATGTAGCTTATATAAGAAGCAGCATAGTTACCATCGCATGTAATAAACTTTTTTTCTTTTGCCATTTCGTTTTTTACTTTAAGTTTTTATTCTATTTAAAATTTGTATTCTATTTATATTTTGAGCATTAATACAGAAAACCAAAAAGCCAGAGCGGAATTACGTTCCCCTCTCCTATTTCAATCATATCTGCCGCGGCATATCGGTTTTCACCTTCCGCCTGTGTGTATTTTCCACCAACACAAAAAACATACTTGTCACTCACTTTAAAATCGAATTCGTTTGAGCTCGTAACCTTATGCTGATATCCGACCTGATTATAAAAAAAAGTCATTCTCAGATTCCGGTTATTGATATTGTCGGGTGCAACGATATGTAATAAGTTGGTATTGTGAAGATAGACCTGATCAGGTTTTTGAAGCTGACCATTTGTACCATTAGAGAAAAGCAAATTAATCAACCGTGCATTTTTCAGATAACGCAAGTAGTTTAACACCGTTGCCCGCGAGGTTTCGATCTCGGCACTGATTTTACTTACATTTGGAGAAAACGGCATTTGTCCGCCAATCAGTTGAAGCAACTTCCTCAGTTTAGGAAGATATTTTAAATCAATCTGATTAAGGTAAGTCACGTCGATTTCGAGTGCAAGATTTACATGGCGAAGCAGGGTCTCGCTATAAAATTCGGGGTTTTTAATGAAATAGGGATAAAATCCATTTCTTAAATACTCCGGGAAATAGGCCAATGGACGCACCTTATTAATAATATCAGGAACGATTTCGCGATGATGACTTAAAATATCTTGGAGGGTAAGTTTTGGAAACTCCTGACCAGTCTTATAATTAAGGAACTCTCTGAATGACAAACCTTCAAGATGGTATATCTTAGCAATATCCTTTAGATCATCATTACCTTCGAGAATACGAAGTACTGGTGAACTACTAAAAACAATTTTAAGATCTGGAAGTTCGTCGTAACAATGTCTTAATTCTTTCGACCAATCCTCGTATTTGTGAATCTGGTCAAGAACCAGGATCTTTCCTCCGCGTTTGTAAAACTCATCGGCAAAAGAAAAAATCTTTCTTTTTGCAAAATAAAAATCGTTCAGATTGACGTATAAACAATCACGTGAATTGCCAAAATTTTTCCGGATGTAGCTCAACAGGAAGGTAGTCTTACCGACACCACGAAATCCTTTGACTCCGATCAGGCGGTTAGACCAATCAATTTCATGATACAACTCTCTGTCTATCAAATCAGATGATGCGTCAACTAAAACCTTATGTGCTTCGAAAAAATATTCCACTTTCAGCGTTTAACAGGACAAAATTAATCAATTAGACAACCATTTTGCTATCTGGAGTTTGCATTTTGTACTGTTTCTGCTATTTATATTTATTAAAAATAATCAATTTAGGCATTGGGGATTAACAAAACAGTATATCACAGCGTATCTGTGAATGCCAGGGAATAAAAAAAGGGACCCGAAAGTCCCTTTTGATTCTATTTAAATTTCAAAGAATTAATCACTGTTCATCGAAACAAGGAATTCCTCATTCGACGATGTTTTCACCAACCGGTCTTTTACAAATTCCATTGCTTCTACCGGATTCATTCCATTCAGGTAATTGCGGAGTATCCAGATCCGATCCAACATTGCCTTGTCGAGCAATAAATCTTCACGGCGTGTGCTGGAGGCAATAATATCGACCGATGGGAAGATACGACGATTCGAAAGTTTACGATCGAGCTGAAGTTCCATGTTACCGGTTCCTTTGAACTCTTCGAAGATTACATCATCCATCTTCGAACCGGTATCTGTCAATGCTGTGGCAAGAATTGTAAGCGAACCACCCTCTTCGATGTTTCTGGCAGCTCCAAAGAACCTTTTTGGTTTATGAAGTGCGTTGGCATCAACACCACCAGAAAGAACCTTACCAGAAGCCGGAGCCACTGTATTGTAAGCTCTCGCCAAACGGGTAATTGAGTCGAGTAATATTACAACATCATGACCACATTCTACAAGACGCTTGGCTTTTTCGAGTACCATATTGGCAACCCGCACATGCCTTTCAGCTGGTTCGTCGAATGTAGAAGCGATAACCTCCGCATTCACGCTTCGAGCCATATCTGTAACTTCCTCAGGTCTTTCGTCGATGAGCAATACGATCATGTAAACCTCCGGATGATTAGCAGCAATCGCATTTGCGATATCTTTCAGTAATACTGTCTTACCAGTTTTAGGCTGAGCAACTATCAATCCGCGCTGACCTTTACCGATTGGAGCAAACAAATCGACTACCCGTGAGGATAAACTGCTTGATTTACTCGTAATATTAAATTTCTCGTCAGGGAAAAGTGGCGTAAGATGTTCGAAAGGAACCCTGTCGCGGATATATTCAGGACTACGACCATTAATTTCAACAACTTTAACGAGAGGAAAGTATTTTTCACCCTCTTTCGGAGGACGGATGATCCCATTGACGGTATCGCCTGTCTTCAATCCGAAAAGTTTGATTTGAGATTGCGAAACGTAAACATCATCAGGAGAAGTCAGATAGTTATAATCGGAGGAGCGTAGGAATCCGTAACCCTCCTGCATAATTTCCAAAACTCCGGTCGCACTTATAATTCCCTCAAAATCATATGATTTCTCAGTTTCGCGCGGTTTCTGTGTTTGATGAACCGGCTTTGGCTGATTAATTCCGGAAGACTGAATACTTTTTTTCTGAAAGACAGTACGTGAAGTTTGTTCTGGTTCAGTCCTGACCTCCTTTGGTGTTTCTGAAACAACTGGCGGAACCCCCTCAGCTTCCTTGATCTTTGGTTCACCTTCAACCTCAGGATTCAATTTTGGGCTAGAGGTTATAATGAGCGGATCGGTACGAAATACGCGAGGACGTCTTTCTTTCGAGTCAAGTGATTCCAATCGTGGCTTCTCAATGCGTTTTGGGAATGGTCTGATTAAAGGTTGTCTTTCAACCACAACTTTTTTATCAGCGATTTCTGTCGCATCAGATGTGGCTTTTTTCTCCGTAACTACAGTAGCAGTTGAATTTTCTTTGTTTGTAATATCGGATTCTTCGGTTCTGATTAATCTGGGCACAACCTTAATTTCAGGCTTCTTAATTCCAGAAGCCATAATCGCTTGGTTATCAAGTATTTTATAGATAAGGTCTTGCTTTTTAAACGATTCTACCCGCTTAATATTCAACTCTTTGCCTATTTCGCGTAATTCGGGCAATAGTTTCTTGCTTAATTCAAGAATGTCGTACATGTTGTATTATTGATTTTTTATTGATCGCCTAACTTTTGTCAAGTAAGAAAAGATGGCAAATAGCTAACAGCTTAAATTCTATTTAATTTTTTGGAAGTAAATCGGGATTCAAAAAAGATTACGTGAAAGATTGAATTCGAAATCCACTGCAAAAATACGTAATAGATTTGAATTCACAAATTATCGTATTTTTTTTTTGATATAATCAACTGGAAGACAAAGTTACTAAAGAATTGTTCTTTTGCAATTATTTCAATAAAAAATAAAGACAAATGTCATATTAGGGAGGTTCTATAATTTAAATATCAGTATATCAAATAAATATGTTATATTTGGCTATTAAAAAACAGATAACCATCAAGCAATGTCAAGAAAGTAT
>Ga0209585_10001048_pt1 | contig 10747 bp, 6 predicted proteins | sample NGEPerone_FD_185491 | JGI IMG/M metagenome (GOLD analysis project Ga0209585, IMG submission 185491) | Arctic peat soil microbial communities from the Barrow Environmental Observatory site, Barrow, Alaska, USA - NGEE Permafrost154B-one... | ecosystem: Environmental > Terrestrial > Soil > Wetlands... | reverse complement strand
TCTGGAACGACCTCCTCGTCGCACTGCTCTTCCTCGGTCAGGGCGACAACATGGTGGTGACCGTCAACCTCGCCAGCCTGCTGGGTCAGCAAGGGCAGGGCTGGCAGCTGCTCACGGCGGGCGCCTTCGTGAGCATGGCCATACCCCTGCTCGTCTTCGTCTCGCTGCAGCGCTACTTCATCCGTGGCATGACCTCGGGCGCCGTCAAGGGATGAGCGAACCTCTGGTCCCGGACGCCGCGGCGAGAGCCGCCGCGTCCGGGGCCTCCACGTTCGTCCATCTGCGGACGTCGACCTGTTCGCTGTTGCTCGAGGTTCCTGTGGGGGATGCGGCTCAGGCCTCGCCGCTTCCGCGGATCGTGCACTGGGGACCTGCTCTCGACCAGGACGTCGACGCTGCAGCCCTGGTCCTGGCCATCTCCCCACCGGTACCGCATGCCGCGCCGGATGAGCCGGTTCGGCGACACCTTCTCCCCATGGCGGTCGACGGCTGGCGGCTGCGCCCCGGCCTGCGGGGCGCTCGGGCCGACGGCACGGCGTGGTCACCGTTGTTCACCGTCCACAGTGTCGAGAGCGACGTCGACGAGGAGCGCGGTGGGGGGTGGGTGACCGTCAACGCGTCGGACGACCAGTTCGCTCTCCGGCAGCAGACCCGGTTGACCCTGCACCCAGGTGGCGTCCTCGAGATCGAGCAGTCGCTGTTCAACGACGGCCGCGAGGACTACCTCCTGGCCGAGCTGGCAGCCACTCTCCCTATCCCGGCCAGAGCACTCGAGGTCCTGGACATGACGGGACGATGGTGCCGCGAGCGCGTTCCCCAGAGACACCACCTCAACATGGGCGCATGGACGAGGGAGGGACGGCGAGGTCGCACCGGTCACGACTCACCGCTGGTGTTGACGGCAGGCACGGAGGGTTTCGGGTTTGGTGCCGGCGAGGTGTGGGGTGTTCATCTGGCGTGGTCCGGCGACTCCACAGTCTGGGCCGAGCGCAACCCGGTGGGCGTCAGCCAGCTCGGAGCGGCAGAGCTTCTCGCGCCGGGAGAAGTGCGCCTCGCTCCTGGCGAGACCTACACGGCGCCATGCGTGTTTGCGGCATACAGCGACCGCGGGCTGGACGGCATGAGCGGGGCATTCCACGAGCTCGTCCGCAGCCGGCCCCATCACCCCAGGACTCCCCGCCCGGTCATCCTCAACACGTGGGAGGCGGTCTACTTCGACCATCGCCTGGACCGGCTCACCGAGCTGGCAGACGCGGCCGCACGAGTCGGTGTCGAGCGGTTCGTGCTGGACGACGGGTGGTTCGGCGGGCGACGCAACGACACCGCGGGGCTGGGTGACTGGTACGTCTCCAAGGAGGTCTGGCCCGAAGGACTGGGGCCACTCATCGACCACGTGAAGTCGCTGGGGATGGACTTCGGCCTCTGGGTCGAGCCGGAGATGGTCAATCCCGACTCAGAGCTCTTCCGGGCACACCCCGACTGGGTTCTGGGCGAACCCGGTCGTCTCCCGCCGACGTGGCGCAACCAGCACGTGGTGGATCTGGCCAACCCTCTGGCTTTCGACTTCTTGCTCGAGCGACTCGACAGGCTGTTGTCCGATCATGACATCGCCTACCTCAAGTGGGACCACAACCGTGATCTCGTGGATGCCGGTCACGACGGCCGCCCCGGAGTGCGGCTGCAGACCCTCGCGATCTACCGGCTTCTGGATGAGCTGAGGTCACGCCATCCCCGCGTCGAGATCGAGAGCTGTGCCTCCGGCGGGGGCCGCGTTGACCTCGGGATTCTCGAGCGCACCGACCGCATCTGGCCCAGCGACACCCTGGATCCCTTGGAACGCCAACACATCCAGCGGTGGACCCAGCTCCTCATCCCGCCGGAGCTCGTCGGGGCACACATCGGCTCTGAGGTCTCGCACACCACGGGCCGGCGGCATTCGTTGTCCTTCCGCGCAGCGACGGCGCTGTTCGGCCACCTGGGCATCGAGTGGGACCTGACCGCCATCACCCCTGCGGAGGCCGAGGACCTGGCTGGCGTCATCTCCTACTACAAGCAGCTCAGACCCCTGCTTCACCGCGGGCGCGTCGTGCGGGTGGACCATCCTGACCCGACCGCTCTGGTCCACGGTGTCGTCTCCCAGGACCGCGCCGAGGCGGTGTTCGCCTACGTCCAGCTGGCGTCCTCGCCGACCGAGGTGTCGCCTCCGGTGCGCCTGAGGGAGCTGGATGCACAACGCCGGTATCGCGTGACGACGGTGCCGCTGGCGGGTGGCCCCACCGCCCAGGAGATCGCCCCACCTCCTTGGGCAGCGGACGGGATCGTCCTCACCGGCCAGGTGCTCATGCAGGTCGGACTGCAGATGCCGGTGCTGCACCCTGAACAGGCCCTGATCCTGCACCTTGGTGAAGAGTAGGAACGATGCTCCGTCTTCCCGACCACTGGTTGTGGGACTTCTGGATCGCAGACGACGGCACGGCATACCACCTGTTCTTCCTCAAGGCTCCGCGCGGCGGCGACGCCGACCTGCGCCACTGGAACGTCTGCATCGGCCACGCGGTCTCAACGGATCTGCGCAGCTGGGAGGTTCTCGCGGATGCGATCCGGCCCAGCTCGGTGCCGGCGTTCGACGACTACGCGACGTGGACCGGGTCGGTCGTCAAGGGCGACGACGGGCTGTGGCACATGTTCTACACCGGCCTGAGCCACGCGGACTCCGGGCAGGTGCAGCGCATCGGTGTCGCCACCTCGCCCGACCTACACGACTGGACCAAGCGGGGTCCACAGGCCGTCGTCACCAGCGACAGCCGGTGGTACGAGCAGTTCGCGGTGACTGGCAGGGCTGAACACTGGCGCGACCCCTGGATCATCCGCGACCCCGACGGGGACGGGTGGCACATGGTGATCACCGCCGCAGCCCTCGCTGCGCCCACCGACGATGGCGGCGTCCTCGGGCACGCTCGCTCGACGGACCTCATCTCCTGGGAGGTGCAACCACCGCTCAGCCAGCCGGGTTCTGGCTTCAGCCATCTCGAGGTGCCGCAGCTGGCCGTTGTCGACGGGAAACCGTTGCTGTTGTTCAACTGTCTGGCTCCCCAGCTGTCCCCCGCGCGTCGGATGGCCGGTGAGTCGGGCGGGGTCTGGGTTGTGCGGCCGGACTCGCTGTTCGGTCCCTACGACGTGACGCAGGCGACCCGGCTGACCGACGAGTCGCTGTATGTTGGCAAGCTCGTCCAGCGCAGGGACGGACGGTGGGCGCTGCTCGCGTTCGTCAACCAGGATGCCGACGGCGCGTTCGCCGGGAGCCTGTCGGATCCCCTCGAGCTGCCGCAGCCGATGGGATCGATGCTCCTCGCCGCTTCGCCTCCCGACAACATGTGAGAAGGCCCCGGCGAATCCGCCAGGGCCTTCTCAATCAAGCGCGCATTCTCAATCAAGCACCGTGTCAGGCTTGACCTCTCGGTCAGGCCACTCTCGGTCAGGCCAATGGCTCGAAGCGCGCTGTGAAGAAGCGCAGTGTCGGCGGTTCGTAGACCATCGTCAGGCCGCGGATCTGATCGCGGCGCGAGTACAGCGCGATCACGGAGGCCGCGACGACGTCCATGTGCCGGTCGGTGTAGACCCGGCGCGGGATGGTCAGCCGAACCAGTTCGAGCTTCGGCGCATTGTTACGCCCGGTGGCCGAGTTGCGGCCAGCCGAGACGATGCCACGCTCCATCGCGCGCACGCCACCCTCGAGATACAGCTCGGCGGCGAGGGCCTGCGCCGGCAGATCCTCCTGCGTCAGATGCGGCAGGAAGCGCTTGGCGTCCAGGAACACCGCGTGCCCACCGATCGGCTCAACGATCGGCACACCGGCCGCCAGCAGCTGGTTTCCGAGGTGGCGGATCTGGTGGATACGGTGCGCGATGTAGTCGTCATCCACCATCTCGTGGATGCCCTGGGCCATGGCGGCCATGTCGCGACCGGCCATCCCGCCGTAGCTCGGCATGCCCTCGTACACGACGACGAGCTCGCAGGCCCGCTGGAAGACGCTCGGGTCGCGCATGGCCAGGAAGCCGCCGATGTTGACCAGGCAGTCCTTCTTGCCGGACATGGTGCAGCCGTCGAAGTGCGTCATCATCTCTTTGACGATCTCGCGGATCGGCTTGCCGGCGTAACCCTCTTCACGCTCCTGGATGAAGAACGCGTTCTCGACCAGACGGGTGGCGTCGGACCACACGATGATGTTGTGGCGGCGGCACAGCTCGCTGACCTCGCGCAGGTTCTGCATCGACACCGGCTGACCGCCGGCCAGGTTCACCGTGACGGCGACGTTGACATAGGCGATGTTCGCCGGGCCAACCTGGTCGATGAGCGCCTGCAGCTTGGTCAGGTCGACGTTGCCCTTGAAGGGGTTCTGGTTGGTGGGGTCATGGGCCTCGTCGACGATGATGTCGACGAAGGTGCCGCCGGCAAGCTCCTGGTGGAGGCGCGTGGTGGTGAAGTACATGTTGCCGGGGACCGACTGACCCTCTTTGATGAGGATCTTGGAGATCAGGTGCTCGGCGCCACGCCCCTGGTGGGTCGGCACGACGTAGGGGAATCCGTAGATCTCCTCCACGGCGTCCTTGAGCTCGTCGAAGCTCACCGATCCGGCGTAGGCCTCGTCGCCGGACATCATGGCGGACCACTGACGGTCGCTCATCGCGTTGGTGCCGGAGTCGGTCAGCAGGTCGATGTAGACGTCCCGGCTGTGAAGCAGGAAGGTGTTGTAGCCGGCTTCTTTGATGGCCTTCTCGCGGTGGGCGCGAGTCGTGATCGGCAGCGTCTCAACGGTCTTGATCCGATATGGCTCGGCCATGATCGGCGATGCAGCGGGGAGGTTCTGGGGGTCGGCCGTCATGGCGTCTCCTTCGGTCGGACGTCACGTCGGACGTCGGGTGTATCCGAAGCATCCACGTTTCACGGTAATTGCACAATCGGACAGATATGACCTAGACATACTGATCAATATGACTAGTCAAACCGCCATCGGGCTAGGCATGTTGTATGCGTCAAGAGCGCGCCCTGCCGATAAGCTCAAGCCACGAACGACTCCGCGATACTCCTGCTACCCGTGTCAGTGAAACGAGTTGGTGAAGCCGATCAGGGTGGACATGTAGTTCGCCCTTTCAAAGGCGGACGGGTCCGCGACGTTGCGCTGGCTGACGCTGCCCTTGAGCTGTGCCACCGACTCGAAGCCGGACTCTGCGGCCCACGCGACGAGCTCGCGCTCGACCGCCGCAACGTGCCCGGGGCCGTTCACCAGCAGCGCCGAGGTCATCATCGCCACGTCGGCGCCGGCGAGCAGGCAGCGGGCGACGTCGGCGCCCGTGTGGACTCCGGTCGTCACGGCGAGCGACGCCTCGACCCGCCCGGAGAGGATGGCGGTCCAGCGCAGTGGCAGCCGAAGCTCTGCAGAGGACGAAAGCTCCAGCGTCGGTGCCACCTTGCGGGTCTTGGGGTCGATGTCGGGCTGGTAGAAGCGGTTGAACAGCACCAGGCCGTCCGCCCCCGCATCGATGATCCGCGCGGCCTGGTTTCCCAACGCGCTGTAGTGGGGGCCGATCTTCACCGCGAGCGGGATCGACAGGGATGCCTTGACCAGCGCGACCAGCTCCACCTGGTCCTCCTCCACCTCGCGCCCAGTCACATCGAGGTCGGCGGCGATCCCATAGAGGTTGAGCTCGAGCGCGTCGGCGCCGGCGAGCTCCAGCAGCCGCGCGTACCTCACCCAGCCGCCGGCGGTCTCCCCGTTCAAGCTGGCCACCACGGGGATAGACAGGGCCTTCTTCGCCTGCTCGACATGGCGCAGGTAGCGGTCGGCGACCGACTCGTAGTCGGCCAGGTCGGGGAAGTAGCTGGTGGCCTCGGGATTGCTGTCCGAACCGAGGTCGCCCAGTCGGGCGGCCTGTATGTCCTCATGCTCGATCTGCTCCTCGAACAATGAGGGCAGGACGACAGCGGCGACTCCGGCCTGCTCAAGGGCGCGCAGAGAGTCGATCCGGGCAGTCAGCGGTCCGGACGAAGCGACCAGCGGGCTGCGCAGCTGCAGGCCCAGGTAGGTCGTCGACAGGTCGAACTCCGGAACGACGGTCGGTTCGGCGGTCATGATGGAACCTCCTCGGTAGCGACGCCCTCGGGGTCGACGACCGCCCCGGGCTCGTGCGGCACGCTTCGTTCGACTCCGGCGAGCTGCTCGTAGTAGTGCCAGCGTTCGTCGACGTCGGCCTGGGCCAGGGCCATGAGGTGGTGAGCCCGCTCGGGGTCGGAGCGTTCGAGCATGGCGAACCGGGCTTCCGCCAGCGCGAACTCGCTGAGAGCCATCGCCGGCTTGCGGGAGTCGAGTCGGAACGGCTTCGTGTGCTCGTCGGATCCGGGCGCGAACCGGTAAAGGGGCCAGTGGCCGCTCTTGACCGCGTCGCGCATGTGCGTCATGGAGTACTTCATGTCGATGCCATGCGCGATGCACGTGGAGTAGGCCAGCACCAGCGACGGCCCGGGCCACGCGGCAGCCTCTTGCAGGGCACGCACGGTTTGCACCTCGTTGGCGCCGAGGGCGATCTGCGCGACGTAGACGTTGCCGTACTGCATCGCCAGGGCGCCCAGGTCCTTCTTCGGGGTGGACTTGCCGGAGGTGGCGAACTTGGCCACCGCACCCCTCGGGGTTGCCTTGGAAGCCTGGCCGCCGGTGTTGGAGTAGACCTCGGTGTCGAGCACGAGCACGTTGACGTTCTCACCGGAGGCGAGCACGTGGTCGAGTCCGCCATACCCGATGTCGTAGGCCCACCCGTCACCACCGATGATCCACACGTCGCTGCGCACCAGGTCGTCGGCGAGGCTCAGCAGGTGACGCGCTGCGGAGTCCGACTCAAGCGCACCCAACCGCTCACGCAGGCGCACGACCCGCTCCCGCTGGGCGCTGACGCCTGCCTCCGCGGACTGGTCCGCGTCGAGAAGCTCGCGGGCCAGCTCGGGACCGATCGCATCGGAGAGGGTGCTCACCAGTGATCGGGCGGTCGCCGCGCCATGGTCCTTGCCCAGACGCATGCCCAAGCCGAACTCAGCATTGTCCTCGAACAGGCTGTTGGACCATGCAGGCCCTCGACCGTCGGAGTTGCGGCTCCACGGTGTCGTCGGCAGGTTCCCGCCATAGATCGACGAGCATCCCGTGGCGTTTGCCACGATCATCCGGTCGCCGAAGAGCTGGGAGATCAGGCGCAGGTATGGCGTCTCGCCGCACCCCTCGCACGCGCTCGAGAACTCGAACAGCGGCTGAAGCGCCTGCGAGCCTTTGACAGTGTCGTGTGGGAGCAGCTCACGATCCAGCAGGGGGATGGTGTCGAAGAAGGCGTAGTTGGCGCGCTCGTCGTCCCGGTGCTCGGAGATCGGTTCCATGTTGATGGACTTGTGCCCGACCGCGCTCTTGCTGATAGCGGGGCACTGCTCCACACACACCCCGCAACCGGTGCAGTCGTCAGGGGAGACCTGGATGCTCAGCAGGTGCGGGGTCGCCAGCTCCCGGGACTTGAAGGTCTTTGACGCGAAGGTGTCCGGTGCCCCGTCCAGCACATCGGGCGAGAACACCTTCATCCCCATGGCATTGTGAGGGCACACGATCGCGCACTTGCCGCAGTCGATGCAGATGTCGGGGTCCCAGATCGGGATCTCCTGGGCGAGCGCTCGCTTTTCGTATCGCGTGGTGCCGGTCGGGAAGGTTCCGTCCACCGGCATGGCGCTCACCGGAAGCAGGTCACCCTCGCCGGCGAGTATGCGCGCGGTCACCCTGGTCACGAAGTCTGGCGCCGCCGTCGGGATGGCGTCGCGCAACGGCGTGGTCGAGGTCACCGTCGCCGGCACCCGGAGCTCGTGAAGCTCAGCCAGCGACGCGTCGACGGCGGCGAGATTTCGCTCGACGACCTTGGGCCCGCGGCGGCCGTACGTCTTCTCCACCGCGCGCCGGACCGCGTCCAGGGCCTCCTCCTGGGGAAGGATCCCGGACAGGGCGAAGAAACACGGCTGCATGACGGTGTTGATCCGCCCGCGAAGGCCGAGATCGCCGGCCACCCGCCGGGCATCGATGACGTGCACCTTCAGCTTCTTGTCGATGATGGCTCGCTGAACCTTTTCGGGCAGCACGTCCCACACCTCCTCAGGTGGGTACGGCGCGTTCAGCAGCAGGGTCGCGCCCGGCTTGGCCACCGCCAGCACGTCCTGGGTGAACAGGAACCCGAAGTGGTGGCAGGCGACCATGTCGGCCTGGTCGATGAGATACGTGGAGCGGATGGGCTGGCGGGAGAACCGCAGGTGCGAGACGGTCATCGCCCCGGCCTTCTTCGAGTCGTAGACGAAGTAGCCCTGCGCGTGCAGGTCGCTGTTCTCGCTCACGATCTTGACGGTGTTCTTGTTGGCGCCGACCGTGCCGTCGGAGCCCAGCCCGTAGAACACCGCGCGGACGTCCCCCTCGGGTATGGGCAGCTCGAAGTCGCGGTCGGGGCGCACCGACAGGTTGGTCACGTCGTCGACGATGCCGACGGTGAACCGGGGCCGCGGCGCCTCAGACCCGAGCTCGTCGAAGACTCCCTTGACCATCGCCGGGGTGAACTCCTTGGACGAGAGCCCGTAGCGGCCGCCGGTCACCCGAGGCATGGCGGCCGAGCCGCGCAGGCCGTTGGTGGAGGCTTCGGCCAGCGTCGCAACGACGTCGAGGAAGAGTGGCTCGCCATACGCGCCTGGTTCCTTGGTGCGGTCGAGCACCGCAATCCTGCTGACAGAAAGGGGCAGCGCGGCGACCAGCGCGGCAGCAGGGAAGGGCCGGTACAGCCGCACGGTGAGCACCCCGACGCGCTCCCCGCGACGGTTGAGCTCCTCGACGGTCTCCTGGACCGCACCCGCACCGGAACCCATGATCACGATGACCCGGTCGGCCTGGGGGTGCCCGTTGTACTCCACCAGCCGGTATGCGCGTCCGGTGCGCTCGGCCAGCCGATCCATCGCGTCCTGCACTGCGGCCGGAACCGCGTCGTAGAAGGGGTTGGCCGCCTCGCGGGACTGGAAGAACACGTCAGGGTTCTGCGCCGATCCCCGAAGCACCGGGCGCTGGGGGGTCAGTCCCCGTTCACGGTGCGCCAGGACGCCGGCATCGTCGACGAGGGCCCGCAGGTCGTCCTGCTCGAGCATGGCCACCCGGTTCAGCTCGTGCGAGGTGCGGAACCCGTCGAAGAAGTGCAGGAACGGCACGCGGGTCTGCATCGTGGCGAGGTGAGCGACGAGGGCCAGGTCCTGTGCTTCCTGGACGGAGCTGGAGGCCAGCATCGCGAAGCCGGTGGTTCGGGCGGCCATCACGTCGGAGTGGTCGCCGAAGATCGACAGGGCGTGTGTGGCGAGCGAGCGGGCTGCGACGTGGATGACCGCCGAGGTCAGCTCACCCGCGATCTTGAACATATTTGGCAACATGAGCAGAAGGCCCTGCGACGAGGTGAAGGTCGTGGCCAGCGCGCCGGTCTGCAGCGCGCCGTGCAACGCGCCGGCAGCGCCGCCCTCACTCTGCATCTCGACCACCCGGGGCACCACGCCCCACAAGTTGGTCCGACCGGTCGACGCCCAAGCATCGGCGAACTCCCCCATCGGTGATGAGGGGGTGATCGGATAGAGAGTCACCAGCTCGCTCAATGCATAGGCGACCGAGGCCGCTGCCTCGTTCCCGTCGACACATTCATGCCGCATGTCGTCTCTCCCCGCAGTCGTGGCGCCTTATGCAACGAGCCTAGGACGTGTCGAACATCCTCGGTGACTTGCCTACTGCAATTCTCAGATTGCGGGCGAGCGCAGGGTCAGCCGCGCTGTGGCTTGACGCGCCGACGTGCGGCTGCCAGACAGCTTCTGCGTCGCACCGCGAGCCTCCTGGTCGTAGTCTGCTGAGATGGCGCAGGACATGCACGATGTGACTGTCGTCGAGCGGGTCGTCGGCCGCTGCGGTGAGCTGGCACTGCTGCGCCGCGACGGACACTACGAGATCGTGGCGAACGGTGTCTTCCTCATGGACACGCGGGGGGGCGGGTCGGAACGACTACATGTGAGCGCGGCGGCTGGCCGCATGCCACCGCCGGGTCGGATGCTGATCGGCGGCCTCGGGGTGGGGTTCTCGCTGGCTGCGGCGCTCGCCCATCCCGGGGTGGGCGAGGTACACGTCGTCGAGCGGGAGCCGGCGGTGCTGAGGTGGAACCGGGGCCCGTTGGCACCGGTGAACGCGAACGCGCTGCTCGACCCGCGCGTCCGAACCTACGAGGCGGACGTGGTCGACTGGCTGGCAAACGCCCCCGGGTGCTCACTCGATGCGATCTGCCTGGACGTCGACAACGGACCCGAGTGGCTGGTGACACCCGGCAACGCCTGGCTGTACTCAAATGACGGGCTGCGCACCGCTGCGCGTGTGCTGTCACCGGACGGTGTGCTGACGATCTGGAGCGCGGCGCCCGCGCCAGCCTTCGTGGCGCGGATGAACGAACATTTCGCTGAGGTGGAGATCACTGAGGTCTCCGCGGCGCAGGGCGAGCCGGACGTGATTGTGCGAGGTCGGGTGCCACTGAAGTCCGCGGGAGTGTGCCCGTAGCCTCTGATCATGAGCACCCTCAACGAAGTTGGCGAACGCGATGCCTGGCGCTGTTGGCTATGCGATGAGCCGGTCGACCCCGACGCATCCGTCAACTCGGACCGCGGCCCAAGCGTC
>Ga0209585_10001047_pt1 | contig 10750 bp, 11 predicted proteins | sample NGEPerone_FD_185491 | JGI IMG/M metagenome (GOLD analysis project Ga0209585, IMG submission 185491) | Arctic peat soil microbial communities from the Barrow Environmental Observatory site, Barrow, Alaska, USA - NGEE Permafrost154B-one... | ecosystem: Environmental > Terrestrial > Soil >... | reverse complement strand
GACAGTCCGCACGTGCCGGAGATATCCGCGGCGGCGCTGGACACGCTGCCGGGCAAGCACAGCGCCCAGCTCGACATCTCCCAGCCGCCCGGGCGGGCACGGCTCGAGCAGCTGCTCGCCGGCGCCGACGTCCTCGTGCAGGGCTACCGGCCGGGATCCCTCGACCGTTTTGGCCTTGCGCCCGACGCGCTGGTCGGGCGGCACCCGCACCTCTCGGTGGTCACCCTGTCCGCGTGGGGCACGACCGGCCCGTGGGCGGCGCGACGAGGCTTCGACTCACTCGTCCAGTGCCCCACCGGCATCGCGCTCGCCGAGGGCGACGACGGCAAGCCCGGTGCGCTGCCGGCGCAGGCACTCGACCACGCCACCGGTTACCTGGCGGCCGCAGCCGCAATGCTCGCCCTGGCAGGCGTCCAGCGCGGCGAGCCACCGCGGTCCGTGCGGCTCTCGCTCGCCCAGACTGCTCACTGGTTGACAGCCGCGGGGACCCGCGAACGAAGCGCACCCCGTGAGGCCAGCCCTGAACAGCACATGGTGACTCTGACCGGCGCCTCGAGACCGGTGCAAGTCATCGCTCCGCCGGGACGCGTTGGGGACTTGCTGCCCGGGTGGACCTCGACCACAGACCTTGGTGCCGACTCGCCTGCGTTCCCCGCTGCAGGCAAGGAGAGATGAAGGCGGGCCTGTTGTTACCCAAGTACTGCAAGCGGATCGGCACTTGGGACGGAGGACTCAGTCCCAAATGCCGATCCCAACCGAGCAGCGAGGGCCTCTTGCCTCCCCCCCCGGAGGGACACATCCAGTCAGGTCAGCCGCGGTTCGGGCTGACAGAGGTTGCGGCGCGTCTAGAAAGCGGGGTAGATGTCGAGGGTTTGGCCCCCTGTGCCGACATAGTTGTCGCCGGAGGAATAGCTCGTGTCATTGATCAAGGGCTTGAACTGGAACGTCTGTCCGGCGGGGACCTGTTCGAGCTTGAACTCCCAGACGTCAGCTGCCTCGTTCTGTGCGTCGATACCGCAGTCCCATCCCAAGGGGCCGGTGTCACCCCGGACGGTGATCCGGTTGCCCATTCCGACGTTGCAGTGGACACGGATCGGTGTGAGTTCCGACCGTCCTTTCGGCTTTGCCCGTCTCTTGGTGGGCTTGGCCGCGCTGGCGGACGCTGGCGCGGCCCCGGTGGAGTCGGACTTGACCTTAACTGACCTGACCGCCATGGATTCCCCCATTATTGGTGATTTCCGATGAAGCCAAGTGTTGTGGAGCTCGCATCTCCTCGCAACTCAGAACGGACGCCCCTGAAGTGAGGCAGTCGCGGCAACGGTCAGGAAATCGCGGCCTTTACGAGCTCGACGACCTTCTTCTCCACCACAGGACTCCACTTCAGGAGCGCGTACGACACCGGCCACAGGTCGCCGGCGTCGAGGTTCGCCGCCTCCTGGAAGCCCAGGGTCGAGTACCGATACTTGAACTTGGCCGCGTCCTGGAAGAAGACGACGACCTTGCCGTCCGCGTTCGCGTAGGCGGGCATCCCGTACCAAGTCTTGGGCGACAGCTCCGGGGCGGTCGCGGTCACCGTCACGTGCACGCGCTCGGCGAGCACACGATCCTCCGGCGCCATCTCCGCGATCCTGTCGAGGACCGCCTGCAGGCCGTCGGCCCTCTTGGCGCCCTTCTTGCCCTCGGCGCGCAGCTCGGCGGCGCGCTCCTTCATGGCGGCGCGCTCTTCGGCGCTGAAACTGTCGGACTCGTTCTCGGCCTTCTTCGCGGGCATTCTCGGGTTTCCTTTCGACACTCATCGGCTCGGCGTGATGCCGAGTGGGCGCTTGGCCAACTCACGCACATCAGCGTATGGCGCTCGACGACCGACTTGTTGGTGTTAGGGGGAGAGGGCGCTCGTCCCTGCAGGGCGCGAACCGCGGGGTGATCTGGCGCAACGCCCTGTCCCGTGGCGCGAACCGCGAGGTTCAACGCCACGTTCACCGTGTTGCGGTTGGTCAGAACGTCGAGTACGCGGCATCCGACCTTGGCGATGGCGTGATCGACACGACGGACCTCTGTATCGAAGAAACCGTCGAACACGCCCTTTGAGGCTCTACCTGGGCTTGGCTCTACTTGGGCTTGGCGAGGTCCTCGACAACGACAACGTTGGGCAGCTTGGTGAGCTCATTCGGGTTGAGCAGCAGCTTGCTGGAACGATTGCCGCCACCCATAACCACCTGGGATTGCTCCATCACCGCGCTGTCGACGTAGATGGGCAGGTCACCAATGCCAAACGCAGTGACGCCACCGATCACCATGCCCGTCAGGTCCACGGTGGTCTCTTCGTCGGCGAAGGAGAGACGCTTGACGGCGAGCAGTTCGCTGACCTTCTTGTTGACGTCCAACCGAGTTGTACCCAGCACGACACATGCGGCGTACTTCGGCGGGGCGACCTTCTTGGAGGCGACGAGAATGGTATTCGCCGCCTGCTCAATGGCGAAGCCGTAGTGTGCGCAGAAGGCGGCCGTGTCGGCCATATTTGGATCGCAGGGCAGCACCTCGTACACAACGTCATTCCTGAGCAGTGCCCGTTGGACGAGGGGATCAAGGGTCGGTTCACTCATTGGTCGCGTCGCTCTCACTATCAGCCGCAGCTGTCTCTGGTCGGATGCCAGAATCATGCTCCACCAGGCCGGGTCCGCGGGCCATGGCAGGCTCTTTGCTTGAGTTGTCCACCGCCTAGGAGTCGCATGACCTTCGGCCCTATTTCCGGCGGGCTTCGTCTGCATGCTGGAAGCGAAGGATAGGAGACCCGCGATGGCACGGCTGCCCAAGGTCCTGAGTTATCGATGAGTCGGGTCGCGGGCCGTGCCGCAGCTGCGAGCCCGGACCCCATCCCCAGGATGGTGACGCCGTCGTCGGGCCTGACTGACGAAGAGGTGTCCCGCCGTATTGCGGCCGGGCAGACGAACGCGACCGCCGTACGCACCAGTCGCTCGATCACAGAGATCGTGCGAGCCAACGTGTTCACGGTGTTCAACGGGCTGCTGGCTGCGTTGTTCGTCGTCATCATGGCGACGGAGCGGTGGCAGAACGGGTTGTTCGGTGTGGTGATCGTCGTCAACGCCGGGATCGGGATCGTGCAGGAGTGGCGCGCGAAACGGGTCCTCGATCGACTCGCGCTGCTCAACGCACCGCACGCTCGAGTGGTCCGCAACGGCAGCCCGCTCAACGTCGACGTAGGTGCCGTTGTCCTGGACGATCTGCTCGACGTGCGCGCCGGGGACCAGGTGCTGGCCGACGGGCTGGTGCGCCAGTCTGCAGGCCTGGAGGTGGACGAGTCGCTGCTCACCGGCGAGTCGGAGCCGATCGCCAAAGCGACCGGTCACCAGGTGCTGTCAGGCTCGATCGTGGTCGCCGGCCAAGGCCGCTTCCAGGCCACCGCCGTCGGTGCGGACGCCTACTCGACAGGTTTGACCATCGAGGCTCGCCGATTCACGGTCACCTACTCCGAGCTCGTCGCCGACACGAACCGGTTGCTGCGGTGGATCGCCGTGACGATCGCTCTGGTGTCTCCGTTCCTGATCTGGAGCCAGTTCAGCAGCCCGGACAACCACGGCTGGCAGGACGCTGTGACCGGCACCGTCGCGGCGCTGGTGGGCATGGTTCCCGAAGGGCTGGTGCTGCTCACCAGCCTCGCGTTCATGATCGCCACGATCAGCCTGGCTCGCAGCTCCACGCTCGTGCAGGAGCTGCCCGCGGTGGAGGCTCTCGCGCGAGTCGACGTTGTCTGTCTGGACAAGACAGGGACGCTCACGGACGGAAATGTTCGTCTTGACAGGTTGGAGCTGTGTTCGGGTGCGCAGGAACCCGACGTTCGCAACGCGCTGGGTCTGCTGGCCCGGGCCGGTGATGCGAACACGACGGCGGCGGCGACGGCGGACGTCATACCGGCCTCGCGCTGGCAGCAGGTCGACGCGGTCGCGTTCTCCTCGGCCCGGAAGTGGTCGGCAGTCGTCACCGAGGGGCACGGCAGCTGGGTGCTGGGTGCGCCAGAGATGGTCCTCCACTCGCCGGTCAGCAAGGAGCAGACCAGCGCCCGAGGCCGCGCCGACGCGTTCGCCGCCGACGGCTCCCGGGTCCTGCTGCTCGCTCACACCGACTCCGGTGTCCACAGTGATACCGACCTCCCTCCAAACCTCGTTCCGGATGCCCTCGTCCTGTTCGTCGAGCAGCTGCGGGAGGACGCCGAGCAGACACTGGACTACTTCACCGCACAGGGCGTCACGCTGAAGGTCATCTCCGGGGACAACCCCCGCACCGTCGGCGCGGTCGCTGCGAAGCTGCACCTGCCCGGCGTGCGCAGCGCCGCCGACGCGGTCGACGCCCGCACCCTGCCCGAGGATGTCCATGAGCTGGCCGAAGCGCTCGAGCAACACAGTGTCTTTGGCCGGGTGACACCGCACCAGAAGCGGGCCATGGTCGTGGCGCTCCAGCACCGCGGCCACGTCGTCGCGATGACCGGCGACGGGGTCAACGACGTCCTCGCGCTCAAGGATGCCGACATCGGAGTCGCGATGGGCAACGGCGCGGCGGCTACCCGCGCGGTGGCTCAGCTGGTCCTGCTGGACGGACGTTTCGCTCACCTGCCCGATGTCGTGGCCGAGGGCCGCCGGGTGGTCGCCAACATCGAGCGGGCCGCGAACCTGTTCCTGGTCAAGAACGTCTACTCGCTGGTCCTCGCGGTGATCGTGGCGTTCACCCACACCGCCTACCCGTTTGCCCCGATCCAGCTGACGTTGATCTCCGCCGTCACGATCGGTATCCCCGGCTTCGCGCTCGCCCTCGGTCCGAACCACCGCAGATATGTGCCGGGGTTCCTGAATCGGGTGCTGCGGTTCGCGATCCCCGTCGGCATCGTCACCGGCATCGGCGCGTATGCGGGGTACTTCGCGACCACCCTTCTTGATAACGGCGCGGACGTGGCGGAAGGACGCACCACGGCGACCCTGACGGTGCTCATCATCTCGTTGTGGACGCTGCTGGTCCTCGCCCGGCCACTCACCGGTTGGGAGCTCGGGCTGGTTGCCGGTATGGCGCTCGCCGTCGCCGTCATCGTTGCCGTGCCGGCCCTGGGCCATGGCATCTTCCTGCTCGAGGTCTCCCCCCTGCGTCTGACGATCGCCGCGATCATCGGGGCTGCCGGGGCGCTGCTCGTCGAGGTGACCCACCGCAGCATCCTGATCCTCGTGCGCCTCGCCAGCGATGTTGAGTCGTCGCCGTGACGGGGCTCTTTGTAGTCATGTCCGTGGGCGAGGTTCCGCGGAGAATGTCGCTCAGGTGGCGACGATGAGAGGTGGGTCAACGTGAGCAACAACAACGCCGGTGCCGCTGCGGGCGGCGGCGCCATCTACGGAATAGGCATGTTCGGCGCGTGGGTGTTCTTCTGGCAACAGGCCGACACGCTCGGGGGACACCTGCTCGCGGTGCTCGAGGGCATCGTGTGGCCGGCCATGATGGTCTACCAGGGCTTCTCCGCCCTGGCCAAGTGATCTTCCCAGCTCGAGCCGTCTGGTCCCGCCGGGGTAAGGGTGACCGCCATGGTCAAGGGGAATGTGGTGGGCATGGGGAATGCGGTGGGCGAACCTCTGGTGCACATCAAAGACTTCCGGATGGACTTCGGCGATCAGGTGGTGATCCGCGACCTGTCCTTTGACGTTCGCGTTGGCGAGACCTTCGGGCTGCTGGGCAGCAACGGGTCCGGCAAGACCACCACTCTCCGGGCGTTGCTGGGGATCTATCAGGCCACCGCCGGCACCCTGCACATCGACGGGAAGGTCTTCGAGCCCCGCGACGGGGCCCGGCTCGGTTACCTGCCTGAAGAGCGCGGGCTCTACAAGAAGGAGTCCGTCCTTGACGTCATGGTGTACTTCGGACAGCTCAAGGGACTGAGCCGCCAGAAGGCCGTGAGCTGGTCCCTCGCCTACCTGGACCGCGTCTCCCTGGCTGACAAGGCAACCACCCGCGTGGACAAGCTCTCCGGCGGGCAGCAGCAGAAGATCCAGCTCGGCGTGACCGTCATGAACGACCCGGAGCTGCTGATCCTCGATGAGCCCACCCAGGGTTTCGACCCCGTCAACCGGCGGCTGCTGATGGACATCATCGAGGACCAGAAACGTGCCGGAGCCACCGTCATCATGGTCACCCACCAGATGGAAGAGGTCGAACGCCTTTGCGACCGCGTCCTGCTCCTCAAGAACGGGACTGCCGAAGCCTATGGAACGATCGAAGACGTCCAGGACCGGTATGGCGGTACCACCATTCGCCTTCAACACTCCGGCCCGCTCCCGGCCTCGGACCTGTACGACATCAGGGTGGCCGAGCACAACTACGCCGAGCTGAGCCCACGCGCCGGGACGGACGAGACGGATATCCTCCGCGAGCTCGTCCAGCGCGGCGTATCGGTGCGCAGCTTTGCCACTGCGAAGACCTCCCTGGAGGAGATCTTCATCCGTGTCTACGGCGACCAGAACGAACCGTCAGGGGCCTGAGACCATGGCCCGACACAACCTGAAGACAGTCATCAGCTTCGAGTTCTTCCGCACGGTGAAGAAGAAGCGCTTCTGGATCGCCACCCTGGCCATCCCCGCTGCCCTTGCCATCGTCTTCTCCCTCATCGTCATCAGCAACGAGAGCACCAGCTCAACCGCCAAGGCCCAGAAGAACGCGCGTCTCTCCTTTGCTTTCACCGACGGTTCTGGGCTGGTCACCGACACGCTGGCCACCCTGTATGGCGGGACGAAGACCACCGACGGCGCCCGCGCTCTTGCCGACGTGAAGGCCGGCATCGTGGACGCCTACTTCGTCTTCCCGGCGGACCCCACCACGCAACCGGTCCGCGTATACGGCGTGGACAAGGGCATCTTCGAGAACGGCACCTACGACGCCGTCGCCAGACAGATCCTGGTCACCGCTGCCCAGCAGAAGATCGGCTCACCCCAGCTCACCGCCCTCACTCAGGGCAAGGTCACCATCGATTCCACGACCTACAAGAACGGGCAGGTGTCCGGAGGTCTGAACGCGGTGATTCCTCCCATGCTGTTCCTGGTCATCTTCTACGTCAGCATCATCTTGCTGGGCAACCAGATGCTCAGCTCCACCCTGGAAGAGAAGGAGAACAGGGTCACGGAGATGATCCTGACCACCCTGAACCCCACCACCTTGATCGTGGGGAAGATCATCTCGCTGTTCATCGTGGGACTGATGCAGATGCTGGTCTTCGTCCTGCCGGTCGTCATCGGGTACGTGTTCTTCCGGTCGAACCTGAACCTGCCCGACCTCGACCTGGCCCACCTGACCTTCGAACCCGTGCCCCTGATCGTCGGTGCGCTGCTGCTCCTGGGCGGCTACACCCTGTTCACCGGCACCTTGGTCGCCATCGGCGCCATCATGCCCACAGCCAGGGAAGCAGGCGTTTTCTTCGGCAGCCTGATGGCCCTGATCTTCGTCCCCTTCTACATCGTCAGCCTGATCGTCAGCGATCCCCATGCGCTGATCGTTCAGATCTTCACGTACTTCCCGTTCTCCGCGCCCGTCACCGCAATGCTCCGGAACGCGTTCGGATCCCTCTCTTCCATCGAGTCGGCCATCGTGATTGCCGAGCTCTTTCTTCTTGGGGTTGTCGCGCTGCGCCTGGCCGTCCACCTGTTCCGGTATGGATCGATCGAGTACTCCAGGAAGCTCTCCATCACGAAGAGCTTTGGCCGCCGCTCCGCGTCCCGCTAGCTTCCGCCGTCAACGGGGGAGCGACCGGCGGCATCACCAGCAGCCAGAGCGCCGCCAGGGCGGCGACCGCTTCGGCGACGGCGCTGATGGTCTTCTCGGGATACCAGAAGGGGTCGTACATGTTGGGCAGCGGGCCCCAACCGCCCACGTCGACATACGCGAACAGCAGTACTGCGCCCAAGCCGCCCGCCGCGATCAGGAAGGCCACCATCGCGGCCAGGCGCCGACGTGTCACGAGCACCAGCACCATCGCGATCAGGGCCAGGGCGGTCTCGAGACGGAACAGCTCTCCCTGGCTGATCTGTGGGCTCGCCGTGCCCTTGACCCCGTCGAAGCCCGGGGCGAGGTGCCAGTGGACGTAGGCGTCAACACCTAGTCCCGCCGCCACCACCACGTTCCACTTCGTTGCCATTCCATTGACACGCGCCGGGCGTCCGCGGGGTTCACTGTGCGAAGCGGTCGGGGTCTAGAGCGGCAGCGCGTTCTCCAGGACCGCCGTGCCACCCGGGTTGGTGCCGCGGCCGCGACGGCGGAAGGACTCTTGGCCGAAGGCTGCCTCGACCTGCTCGGCGGGCATCGCCAGGAAGGGGCCGAAGTCGCCCACCTGCGACTCGTGCGCGGCCATCGCCGAGCGCTTTGCAGCCATCGCTGCGCGGACGTCCACGACGGTGGTGATCTCCGACTCGGGCAGACCGAACTCTGAGACGTCCGGAGGCGAGGCCTCGGCCGCCCACTGCGGGTTGCTGGCCATCAGCCGGACCATGTGGTCTCGATTCACGGTCGCCTCGTACACGTGGGTGACCCCGGCGAGCTCCGCGGCCCGGACCCCGACGACGTGCACCTTGATGTGGTCGGGGTGCCCGTAGTTGCCATGCGGGTCGTACACGGTGAGCACGTCGGCGCCCTCCTCGACCAGCAGCTGCGCCAGCCGCGAGGCGGCGACCTCGACGTCCACGTTGCAGAACGCGTCAGCACGCGCGTTGTCAGGGGTGCCGGCCATCCCCGAGTCCGGGTAGCCGAGCATCTCGAGCCGGTGCACGCCCAGTGCGCGGGCGGAGGCCTCCAGCTCGCGGCGGCGTCGGTCGACGAGCCGCTCGCCCTCGGCCAGCAACCCCTCCGGTACCTCCCCCAGCGCGCCGTCGGTGGCAGTCACCAGCACCACGCGGTGCCCGGCGTCAGCAGCGAGGCGCATGACACCGCCGGTGGTGAAGACCTCGTCGTCGGGGTGGGCGTGGAAGCACACCAGAACTTTCGTGGGGGACGCCAGGGTTCGGCCATCGTGCGGCTGTGTCATGTCTGCTCATTCCTGGACCCGGAGGGGGCCGAGGTCGACCGTGTCGTCGGCATGGTGACGACAACTGCCCGGCCGGTCTCATCATTCCGGCCCCGCCTCCAGGTGTTTACGGTCATTCTTGCCGGAGGAGTGTTCTGTCGAACGGAATGCCGCAGTCTCAGTGCGAGACAAATAAACCCCGGGGGGTATGCTGGGCTCTTCGTTCAATCAACGCTCCAGGAGGAACGCCCAATGTGCCGACAGGTGACGTGCCGCAGGTGTGGCAACGCGACGTGGGCCGGCTGCGGCCAACACGTCAGCCAGGTGATGGCCGGCGTGTCAAAGTCCAAGCGCTGCCAGTGCCCCCCCAAGGCCTCCTTTGTGGAGCGGTTCTTCGGCGGTCGCAAGTCATCTGTATGACGGGTTGACGCGGCCCAGCAGGACGCGCCCGGGCAAGAAGCCGACGCGGGTCCTGACTGAGGCAGTTCGTGGGTCTTAACCGAGGTAGTTGCTGGGGTCGTCGTACGAGTGGCGGCCCAGATGCCACGACCGGCCCATTCGTGCTGGAGTGTGCGGTCGGGGTGGCTGTGAGGCTGTATCCACGGCGCCCTCCCTGGCGGCGCTCACCTCGACGGAGGTGTCATCTCCAACCGGTCCTGGCTTGATGGGGTTTCCGGTCGGGCGCGCGAGGGCAACTTTGGTGAACTTGGTTGCGCGGGTGGGGGACATGGCCAACACCTCGTTGCGGTTGCCGGGACAGAAGGTCTTCGACTGGCCCAAGGAACCTCCAGCGAACCTCCTCGACCCATACACAGGGTCCCGTCCCTGCCACGGCCGGGATAGGGACCAAAGTCCCTATGGGCGGGGCTAGCCCAGCGTCACCGTCTGCTCACGTCCTGGTGCGGTAGTGGAGGTGAACCACGCCGTTGCCGAAACGGCGTACGTCCAGCAGTTCACAGTTCATGCGGACGCCGTCCGGCAGGGACTGCTTGCCGCCTCCCACCACGATGGGCGCGATGAACAGGTGGCACTCGTCGACCAACCCGGCCTTGATCGCCTGGGCGGCCAGGTCGGGACCGCCCACGCTGATGTCACGTGTGGCTGACGCCTTCATCTGCCGGACGGCCTCAGGGTCGAAGACTCGCTCGATCCGCGTCCTGATACTCGATACGGTCTCCAGCGTCGTGGAGTACACGACCTTGTCGGCCGCCCGCCATATCTTCGCGAAGTTCTGTATGACGGCTGGCTGGTCGGCGACGGTGTGTGCCGTCTCCCACGCGGCCATCACCTCGTACATTCGGCGCCCGTAGAGGTAGGTGCCGATCGGTCGCTCGAGGTCGTTGACGAAGGTGTGCACCTCCTCGTCCGGCGCAGCCCAGTCGAAGTTGCCGTCCCGGTCCGACACGAATCCGTCGAGCGACGTGATCGCCGAGTAGATCAGCTTGGCCATGGCGCCAAGTCTCCCGTGACCAGTCGCTTGGTGCCAGACTCCAGCAATGACCTTCTCCGGCTGGACCGACGCCGCCCTTGACTTCTACGAGGGCCTGGAGATCGACAACTCCCGGGCCTACTGGCAGTCGCACAAGCAGGTCTACGACGAAGAGGTGCGCGAGCCGATGGAGGCCCTGCTGGCCGAGCTCTGCGACGAGTTCGGTGACGCGAAGATGTTCCGGCCTCATCGTGACGTCCGGTTCAGCGCCGACAAGACGCCAT
>Ga0209585_10001046_pt1 | contig 10751 bp, 10 predicted proteins | sample NGEPerone_FD_185491 | JGI IMG/M metagenome (GOLD analysis project Ga0209585, IMG submission 185491) | Arctic peat soil microbial communities from the Barrow Environmental Observatory site, Barrow, Alaska, USA - NGEE Permafrost154B-one... | ecosystem: Environmental > Terrestrial > Soil >... | reverse complement strand
GTGACCCGACGGCATACGCGCATGCCGGTCAGCCGTGGCAGCCTCTGAAGATCTACTACAGCCAGACGCTGACCAAGGGTCGGATCCTCGCCTACCACGATGCGATGGAAGCGGCGGGGCTCGAGTCCCCTTACGGCGAATGGATCTCTCGATGGGAGGAACGCGGAGAACGCACGATCACCACGAGGATCGTGTGCGCCGACTACTTCGAGCTTCGCGACCAGGCGCTCCTGGCTCACGCCACCCAGGTCGACCCCGACGGCACGTGGTTCAGGGTGCCGATGCAGATGCAGAAGGACATCTGGCCGACGGAGGACTTCGAGGCGGCGTTGTCCTATGTGCCGCTCGAGCTGCCGGAGTCCGACCTGTTCGCCGGGCTGGGGACCCCCGAGGAGGCCGATCGGCTGGCCACCTCGGATCGGCTGCACATCGCCTATGACGGACGGAAGGACACCTGATGGATCCCGAGAGCGTTGACGTCACCGCGGGGCTGGAGGGCTTCCTGGCTTTCTTCCTGCTTGCCGTGGCGCTGTACCTGCTCATGCGCAACATGAATGCGCGCATGCGGCGGATGGCCTACCGCGAGGAGCAGGAGGCGAAGGCGGCGCAGGAGAAAGAGGATGAGCGCCCGGCATCTGACGAGCCCCCCGAATCTGATGGTTCCGATCCCTCTGGACCCGAGGGTGGTCCCGACTTAGGCTGACCTAACGGTGCGGGGCTGCCGTGCCGACCGATGCGAGAAGACGGAGGTGACCGTCATGAGCGGTCGCGTGGTGCACTTCGAGATCCCGTTCGACGATGGCGATCGGGCCCGTGACTTCTACCAGACCACGTTCGGCTGGGGCCTCACGCCCATGCCGGAGATGGGCTACACCATGGTCTCCACAGGGCCGATGGGCGACCAGGGGCCTTCGGAGTCCGGATACATCGGCGGTGGCATGATGCAGCGTTCCGAACCCTCGCAAGGCCCGATCATCACAGTGGATGTCGAAGACATCGACGCGACGCTGGCCACCATCGAGGAACATGGGGGCAACACGGTGACACCGCGCCAGGCGGTCGGGCAGATGGGCTTCTCCGCGTACTTCAACGACCCCGAGGGCAATCTCATGGGTCTGTGGCAGAACGCGCCAACGCCTTAGGGACCGGTCCGGTTGGGCAGGCTGGGCAGGTCAGGCTGGTAGGTCAGGCCGCGGGTCCGGACCCGTAGACCGCCATCGACACCGCTATGTAGTGGGCGATGAAGGCGGCGACGGTGCAGACGTGGAAGATCTCGTGGAATCCGAACCACCTCGGTGAGGGGTTGGGCTTCTTGATCCCGTACACCACGGCGCCGAGCGTATAGAGCAGACCGCCGACGGCGATGAGGGTGACCACGGCGGCGCCGCCGTGGACGTAGAGCGGCTTGAGGTAGAAGACGGCCACCCAGCCCAGCGCGACGTAGATGGGTGTGTAGAGCCACCGTGGCGCGCCGACCCAGAAGACACGGAACAGCACCCCGCCTATGGCGCCGATCCAGGCGATGAGCAGCAGGCTGCGGGTCTGGTTCGGTGGAAGGAGCAGCAGCGCGAAGGGTGTGTAGGTGCCGGCGATGATCAGGAAGATGTTGGAGTGGTCCATGCGCTTGAGCAAACCCGTCACCTTCGCGGACCAGGTGCCGCGGTGATAGACCGCTGAGGTGCCGAACAACATGGCGGCCGTGATGGCGAAGATGACGGCGCCGATGCGGGCCTTGCCGTTGGGGGCGAGGGCCACCAGGACGATGCCGGCAGCCAGAGCAAGGGGGAAGGTGCCGGCGTGGATCCACCCGCGCAGCTTGGGTTTGACGGCTGCGACTGCTGCTGCTGCGGCTTCCAACGGATTGCGGTCAGCCTGCGGTGCGGAGCTCATGCGAGAACAGTAACCTACGCAACCGTAAGTTACTATGGCGTAACTTGTGAGCCCGATCTCGCGGACGACGGAAGCGCAACGCTTCGCGGAGTACGGTTGAGCTCTGGCCAGAAGTCTAGGGAGTCTTGCCGTGGGGCTGCGTGACCTGCTGTACGGCGCATACGAGCGCCGGCTCGCCGCTGGCCTCAAACACCAGAGCTTGCCGCGTCACGTCGGCGTCATGCTCGATGGCAACCGCCGATGGGCCAAGGCGAACGGGGCCAACACCGCGCAGGGGCATCAGGCAGGCGCTGACAACATCTCGCCACTCCTGTGCTGGTGCGAGGAGGTCGGCGTTGAGGTGGTCACGCTGTGGTTGCTCTCGACCGACAACCTCAACCGCCCTGCCAAGGAGCTTGAGCCCCTTCTCGAGATCATCGAGAATGTCGTGGCCGACCTAGCGGCGTCGCGACGCTGGCGACTGAATCCCGTTGGTGCACTTGATCTTCTGCCCGCCGAGACGACTCGCCGCCTCAAGGAGGCGGCAGATTCCACGCGTGATCTCGATGCCATGATCGTCAACGTCGCAGTCGGCTACGGGGGGCGCCGTGAGATCGCCGATGCCGTCCGTTCCATGTTGCAGGAGCACGCGGCCAAGGGCACGTCGATCGAGGAGCTCGCAGAGATCTTCGACGTCGAGCAGATTGCCGACCACCTGTACACCAAGGGCCAGCCGGACCCCGACCTGGTGATCCGCACCTCAGGCGAACAGCGGCTGGGTGGCTTCCTGCTGTGGCAGAGCGCCCACAGCGAGTTCTACTTCTGCGAGGCCTACTGGCCGGACTTCCGCCACGTGGACTTCCTGCGTGCCTTGCGCGCCTATGGCGAGCGCGAGAGGCGTTACGGCGCATAGCTGCTCAGGTACGAGCGGCAGAAACGACGAACGACGTGGGCGACGTGGTGATCGTGCGTGTCGCTGCTGAAAAGCGAGCCGCAGACCCCCCGTGGGCCTAGCCTCGAACGTGACGCAAGGCACCCGTCATGCGTTCGGGAAGGCCCACCACATGGAGCGACTTCAGCTCCGGACGGAGGGCCGGTATCGGCTCTACCGTCTGACGGTGGATCGGTCCCGGCATCTCGTCCGCGAGTAGAGATACAGCCGTATGTGCTGTGCAGAGGGAGTCGAAATGGCCACGGTTCGTCGTTCTTCGACCAGCTCCAACACCGGCCCCACCGGCGTCCAGGGGGCCACGCACAGCACCTCCCCTCGGTCGGGGGCAAGGCACAAGACGTTTGTGCTCGACACCTCTGTCCTGCTGTCCGACCCGCGTGCGATACTCCGCTTCCGCGAGCACGAGGTGGTGCTCCCGGTCGTCGTGGTGACCGAGCTCGAGGCCAAGCGCAACCACCCGGAGCTCGGCTATTTCGCCCGACAGGCGTTGCGGTTGCTGGACGACCTGCGGATCCAGGAAGGGCGTCTCGACGCGCCCGTCCCGGTCGGTGACGACGGCGGTAGCCTGCGCATCGAGCTCAACCACACCGACGCCGAGTCGCTCCCCGCAGGCTTTCGGCTCGGCGACAACGACTCCCGCATCCTCGCCGTCGCGAAGAACCTGAGCCTCGACGGTCGCGATGTCACCGTGGTCAGCAAGGACCTGCCGATGCGCGTCAAGGCGTCGGCATGCGGGCTCGAGGCTGAGGAGTATCGCGCAGAGTTCGCCGTCGACAGCGGCTGGGTCGGAATGGCCGAGCTGGCGATCTCGGTAGAAGACATGGACTCGCTGTACGAAACCGGTCGCCTCGAGAACGACGCGGCGCGCGAGCTGCCTTGTCACACGGGGCTGGTGCTCGTGTCGCCCCGCGGTGGGGGCCTTGGGCGGGTGAGCCCGGACAAGACGATCCGACTGGTGCGCGGAGACCGTGACGCGTTCGGGCTGCATGGGCGCAGCGCCGAGCAGCGCATCGCCCTGGACCTGCTGATGGACCCCGACGTCGGGATCGTCAGCCTCGGTGGGCGAGCTGGCACGGGCAAGAGTGCCTTGGCGATCTGTGCCGGGATCGAGGCGGTCATGGAGCGCAGGCAGCACCGCAAGGTGATCATCTTCAGGCCGTTGTATGCCGTGGGCGGCCAGGAGCTGGGCTATCTGCCCGGCAGCGAGTCCGAGAAGATGGGGCCGTGGGGACAGGCGGTCTTCGACACCCTGGGCGCCCTGGTCTCGACCGAGGTGGTCGAAGAGATCCTTGACCGCGGGATGCTCGAGGTCCTTCCTCTGACCCACATCCGCGGACGGTCGTTGCACGACTCCTTCGTCATCGTCGACGAAGCCCAGTCGCTCGAGCGCAACGTGCTGCTGACGGTGCTCTCGCGAATCGGCCAGAACTCCAAGGTGGTTCTGACCCACGACGTCGCGCAGCGCGACAACCTGAGAGTCGGTCGTCACGACGGCGTTGCCGCCGTCATCGAGGCGCTCAAGGGCCACCCGTTGTTTGCCCACGTCACCTTGACCCGCAGTGAGCGCAGCCCGATCGCGGCGCTGGTGACCGACCTGCTCGAGGGCCTGGAGGTCTGACGGCTGGGCAACATGCCAGGTGTGACTTTGCCTCAGGGGTAGGACAGCGGACGGGTGCTTCTGGCGCCCATCCGCTGCTGTACACACAGAGGATTTGGAATCTTTGGAGATCTTTGGGACGGTATAGGCGTAAAGTCTCGGTTTCATAACGGACCACCTAGATCTGGTGGTCCGATTCGTGTGGAGGTTGGATGACCACGCCATACCCAGGACGGCACCGGAGCCAAGGTCGGCACCGGAGCAGCTCGCCTGGCTGGAGCCGTGCGCTGGGCTCCACCTCCGCAACACCTGCTGTCTTCTCCCGTGCGTTGCGCCGGCCGCTCGTTTCCGCCGTGGCGTTCGCCGCCGTTGCAGGAGTCAGTGCCGCCGGATACGCCTCCGCGGCCAGGCCGCAGGTCTTCGCAGCGTCGTTCACGGCCAGCCCCGCCGCCGTGGCCCAGGCTGCTGAGCTCTCGGACAACCAGATCGACACCAACGCCGCGCTGACTCAGGCCCGGCAGGCCGGCGTACAGCGTGCATCTGCACTGACGCAGCAGCAGAAGGTCACGGCCGATGCCGCAGCCGCAGCGCTGTCCCAGGCTCGCAAGGCGGCCGCCGAACGCGCGGCTCGCGAACGAGATCGGCAAGGCATCCTCGCCAGGGCCCAGTCGGATCCCCGGGCCGTCGGTCGACTGCTGGTCGCAGACCGTGGCTGGGCAGATGCGCAGTTCGGTTGCCTCGACAGCCTGTGGGCCAGGGAGAGCGGCTGGCGCTGGAACGCCAACAACTCCAGCTCCGGCGCATATGGCATCCCCCAGGCTCTGCCCGGCTCCAAGATGGGTTCCATCGGCAGCGACTGGGCCACCAACCCGATCACGCAGATCAAGTGGGGCCTGGACTACATCTCGAACAGGTACGGGACGCCGTGTGGCGCGTGGGCCCAGTCCCGAGCCTCGAACTGGTACTGAGTCCCAGCGTCTCCTGAGGTCCGGCTGCTCTTGATCTCAGCGGGGGGAGTCCGGGCGAGTCATCGAGAGCACGTCCAGAGCCGCGTCGAGCTGGGCCTCGGTCAGGTCGCCTGCATCGATGTGACCGCGGGCGATGACCACATCGCGGATGGACCGACGTTCCTGCAAAGACTGTCTGACGACAGCCGCCGCCGCTTCATATCCCAGGTAGTGGTTGAGCGGGGTCACGATTGCTGCCGAGCTCTGGGCCAGGTCAAGGCACCGTTCCTCGTCGGCGGTGATGCCATCAACGCACCTGTCGGCCAGGAGTCGACAGGCCCGGGCCAGAAACGTCAATGACTCCAACAGGTTTCGCCCGATGACGGGCAACATGACGTTGAGCTCGAAGTTACCGGCAGCACCTGCGGTGGTGATGGTCACGTCGTTGCCGATGACCTGCGCGCACACCATCAGAACTGCTTCGGGAACCACAGGGTTGACCTTGCCGGGCATGATGCTCGACCCGGGCTGCAGATCGGGAAGGTGGATCTCGCCCAGCCCGGCCCGAGGACCCGAAGCCATCCAGCGCAGGTCGTTGCAGATCTTGGTCAGGCTGACGGCCAGTACCTTGGCTGCCCCACTGAGGGCGACCAGCGCGTCCTGGGTCGACTGCGCCTCGAAGTGGTCGTCCGCTTCCCGGAACGCGCTGCCCGTGGTCTCGCTCAGCGTGGCGATCACGCCCGACGCAAACCCAGGTGCCGCGTTCAGCCCGGTGCCGGCCGCGGTCCCGCCCAGGGGCAGCTCGGCGGCCCCGTCGGCGGCTTGGAGCAGTCGCGCGCAGGCCAGGTCGACCTGACGACGATAGCCGCCGAACTCCTGGCCGAGGGTGACGGGCACGGCATCCATGAGGTGTGTCCGACCCGCCTTGACGACGTCCGCGAAGGCAGTCTGACGACCATGCAGAGTCGTGGACAGGTGCTGCAGCGCCGGCACGAGCAGGTCGCGGGTGGTGAGCACCGCGGCAACCCGGATGGCGGTGGGGACGGTGTCGTTGCTGGACTGTCCGGCGTTGACATGGTCGTTCGGGTGGATGGACAAACCGGTCGCAAGGTGGGCGACGCGGGCCACAACCTCGTTGACGTTCATGTTGGTGGAGGTGCCCGAGCCGGTCTGGAAGACGTCGATGGGGAACTGGTCATCGTGCTTGCCTCGCGCGACATCGTCCGCCGCCGTGGCGATGGCGCTGGCGATGGCGGGATCCACCACGGACAGCTCGGCGTTGACGCGAGCCGCAGCCGCCTTGATCCGGGCCAGCGCGTGGATGATCGGCAGAGGCATGGTCAGCCCGGAGATGGGGAAGTTCTCCACCGCCCGAGCCGTCTGGGCGCCCCACAGCGCGTCGGCAGGCACCTCGACCTCACCCATCGAGTCGTGTTCGGTTCGGCCGGTGCTGCCGGAGTCAGTCATAACAGCATCATGGCCCAGAAGTGCGGCTCAGAGCTTGCGCAACCTGACCCGACGGACGCTGTGGTCCTCATCCTTGGACAGCACGAGGTTGGCCCGGCCCCGGGTGGTCACCACGTTGTCGACCAGATTCCGCTCGTTGATCGAGTCCCAGATGCCAATGGCGGTCTCGCGAGCCTGCTCGTCGGTCAGTCCCGCGTAGCGATGGAAGTAGGAGCTCGGGTCGCTGAAGGTGGTTTCGCGCAGGCCGAGGAACCGCTCGACATACCACCGCTTGATGTCCTCGGTCCTGGCGTCGACGTAGACGGAGAAGTCGAAGAAGTCGCTGACCGCCAGGCCGGAGCGTCCGTCGGCCCGCACCCTCGGAGCCTGCAGGACGTTGAGTCCCTCGACGATGAGCACGTCCGGGTGGCGCACGACGGTCCGCTCTCCCGGGACGATGTCGTACGTCAGGTGGGAGTAGACAGGAGCGCTGACCTCGTCCTTGCCGGACTTGACCTCGGCGACGAACCTGAGCAAGCCGCGGCGATCGTACGACTCAGGAAACCCCTTGCGCTCCAACAGCCCCCGACGTTCGAGCTCAGCGTTGGGGTAGAGGAAGCCATCGGTGGTCAGGAGCTCGACACGAGGTGTTCCGGGCCAGCGGGCCAGAAGCTCGCGCAGGATCCGGGCGGTGGTGGACTTGCCCACTGCTACGGACCCGGCGACGCCGATGACGAACGGGGTCCGTTCGGGCTGCTCGCCGAGGAAGTCTGCCGTGATGCGGTGCAGACCCGCGGTGGCTCCGACATAGAAGTTGAGCAGCCGGGACAGGGGGAGATAAACCTGCTCGACCTCAGCGAGGTCGAGGCGTTCGCCCAGGCCGCGTAGCCGGGCCACGTCCTCCTGGGTCAGGTTCAGTGGGTTCTGGTCGCGCAGACGGGCCCACGACGCACGGTCGAGCTCGACGTACGGTGACGGCAGGGCATTGCCATTGGGCGGTCGCACGCCGCCCATTGTTGCCGATGCGCGATCGATGCGGGGACCGGGAGGCCTCGCGTTAGGCTGGCGGGCATGTGCGGAATCGTGGGATACGTAGGCCCCAAGGTCGACGGCAGGGCTCTCGAGGTTGTCATGGAGGGTCTGGCCAGGCTCGAGTACCGCGGCTACGACTCCGCTGGTGTGGCGCTGATTGCGGGGGACCACGTGGTGACCGTGAAGCGCGCGGGGAAGCTGGTCAACCTGACCGACGCGCTGGCCGAAGCGCCGCTGCCAGCGTCGAGCACCGGCATCGGTCACACCCGATGGGCCACCCACGGCGGCCCGACCAACGTGAATGCGCACCCCCACCGCGGCGGCGTGGACGGCAAGCTGGCCCTGATCCACAACGGCATCATCGAGAACTTCCATGGGCTGAAGTCCGGGCTGATGGCTGACGGCGTCGAGTTCCTCAGCGAGACCGACACCGAGGTCGTCGCACAGCTCTTGGCCCGGTCCTACTGCACGACCAGGGACCTCACTGAGGCCATGCGACAGGTCGTGGGGGGGCTCGAGGGCGCGTTCACGCTGCTGGCGGTCCATGCTGACCAGCCCGGGGTCGTCGTCGGTGCCCGGCGCAACAGCCCGCTGGTGGTCGGTCTGGGCGAAGGCGAGAACTTCCTCGGTTCCGACGTCGCAGCCTTCATCGGCTACTCCCGCGAGGCGCTCGAGCTCGCCCAGGACCAGATCGTCACGATCACGACCGATGGTGCAAGCATCATCAACTTCGACGGCACGCCGGCCAAGGGCAAGCACTACCACGTCGACTGGGACGCCGCCGCCGCCGAGAAAGGCGGCTATCCGAACTTCATGGCCAAGGAGATTCACGACCAGCCACACGCTGTCGCTGACACGCTTCTGGGTCGCACGGACGAGTCGGGTCGGCTGGTGCTGGACGAGCTGCGCATGGATGAGGCTGAGCTGCGCGCCATCGACAAGATCGTGTTCATCGCGTGTGGCACGGCCGCCTATGCCGGCATGGTCGCCAAGTACGCCATCGAGCACTGGACCCGGATCCCGTGCGAGGTCGAGATGGCGCACGAGTTCCGATATCGCGACCCCGTGGTCAACGACCGCACCCTCGTTGTCGCGATATCGCAGTCCGGCGAGACCATGGACACGCTGATGGCGGTCAAGCACGCGCGTGACCTGGGCGCTCGCGTGATCGCCATCTGTAACACCCACGGCTCGACGATCCCGCGTGAGTCCGACGCGGTCCTCTATACCCACGCGGGCCCGGAGATCGCGGTCGCCTCGACCAAGGCCTTCCTGGCCCAGATCACCGCCTGCTACATCCTGGGCCTCTATCTCGCACAGCTGCGAGGTGGCACCTATGCGGACGAGGCGCAGGCCGTGATGAAGGACCTGCACGAGATGCCGGCCAAGATCCAGACCGTCCTCGACGGACTGGACCGCGTCCGCGAGGTCGCCCGGTTCATGGCTGACACCCGGTCGGTGCTGTTCCTTGGCCGTCACGTGGGCTACCCGGTGGCCCTCGAGGGTGCGCTCAAGCTCAAGGAGCTGGCCTACATCCACGCCGAGGGCTTCGCGGCGGGCGAGCTCAAGCACGGGCCCATCGCCCTGATCGAGGCAGGACAGCCTGTCTTCGTCATCGTGCCCTCGCCCAGCAGTGAGCACGGTCTGCACGGCAAGGTCGTCTCCAACATCCAGGAGATTCGTGCCCGTGGAGCCCGGACCATCGTGATCGCCGAGGAAGGCGACGAGGACGTCGTCCCGTTCGCTGACGTGATCATCCGGGTCCCGGCGACGCCACCGCTCCTGGCGCCATTGGTGACGACCGTCCCCCTGCAGGTGTTCGCCTGTGAGCTGGCCTCGGCCAAGGGTCTCGACGTCGACCAGCCGCGCAACCTGGCCAAGTCAGTCACGGTCGAATGATCATCGGGCTCGGGATCGACGTCGTCGACGTTGCGCGCTTCGGCCAGGTTCTCGGCCGCACGCCACGCCTGCTCGAGCGGCTGTTCACCGACTCCGAGCGCTCTCTGGGGCTGAACTCCCTGGCGGCCAGGTTCGCGGCCAAGGAGGCGCTGGCCAAGGCGTTGGGCGCGCCGGCGGGTCTGCACTGGACCCACGCCAGCGTCGTGAATGACGACGAGGGCCGGCCACATCTGAAGATCTGGGGCACCGTCGAGGCGCGTGCCGCCGAGCTGGGTGTGCACGAGCTGCACGTCTCGCTCTCCCACGATGCCGGCATCGCCTCGGCCGTCGTGATTGCCGAGGGTTGAGGCCACCATGATCCGCGCGTATGCCGTGTCCTCCGTTCGCGAGGCCGAAGCCGTTGCGATGTCCCGGCTGGATGAGGGCGAGCTGATGTCGCGCGCCGCCGCGGGTCTGGCTGAGGTCGCGTCCGCCCGACTGGTCGACAGAAGTGGCACAGGTGGACTGCATGGTCAACGCGTCGTCGCGCTGGTCGGCGCCGGCAACAACGGCGGAGATGCACTCTTTGCCTCGAGCCTCCTCGCGCGCCAGGGTGCAGCCGTCGTGGTGGTCACGGTTGCCGACACGGTGCACGAAGCCGGCCTCCTCGCGGCCCGAGACGCCGGCGCCGTGGTGCTCAACGCGGTTGGCGCGCAGGCGGATCCAGCAGCCGAGATCTCATCTGCGTTGGGTCGGGCCGAGCTGGTCATCGACGGGATCGTCGGCATCGGCGGACACCCGGGGCTGCCGACTGCGATCGACGACCTGCTGCGGGGGGTGAGCGACGCGGCATACGTGCTGGCGGTCGATCTGCCCAGCGGCGCGGACCCGAACGGCGAGGTGGCCGCTCACTCCTGCGTGTTCGCCGACGAGACAGTGACCTTCATCGTGCCCAAACCGGTCCACCTGCTGCCGGCCACCGAGCCTGCCGTCGGACGGCTCACGGTCGTGGACATCGGTGTGGAGATCG
>Ga0209585_10001044_pt1 | contig 10755 bp, 7 predicted proteins | sample NGEPerone_FD_185491 | JGI IMG/M metagenome (GOLD analysis project Ga0209585, IMG submission 185491) | Arctic peat soil microbial communities from the Barrow Environmental Observatory site, Barrow, Alaska, USA - NGEE Permafrost154B-one... | ecosystem: Environmental > Terrestrial > Soil > Wetlands... | reverse complement strand
GTACGTGGGCGGCCACGTCCCCGGCGCGACGCTCATCCCGATGGGGCATCTCTCGTCGCAGCTTCACGAGCTCCCCAAGGACAGACCGATCTATCTCATCTGCGCGAGCGGCAACCGCAGCCTCGCGATGACGAACTTCCTGACGCGCGCGGGATATGACGCGTACTCGGTCAGTGGCGGCACCGGCGCCTGGACGCGTGCAGGGCACCCCGTGGTGCTGGGCCGCCGGCCCAACGCCAGCTGACGGCCAACCGTCGCAACAAACCTGAGCTCGAGGGTGTCAGAGGGCAGATACCCCTGGGGGTATAGTAGAGTCGTCGAACAGAACCTATCAAGGAGTCACTTATGTGTAGTCCCGCCCGTTGCGCACGCTGCGGCAAGATCACCTGGTCCGGCTGCGGCATGCATGCTGACTCGGTCCTCGCGAAGATCCCGCCGGCACAGCGTTGCACTTGCCGCTGATCGGTCAGCGGCTCGCAACCCGCACAGTCTTCGCGGACGCGGCAGGATCGTGGCCGTTGCGCAGGATCGTGGCCGCCGCCGTACTATCCCCGCTGCTGTTCGTGCTGCTGATCTCTGTTGCTGGAGGCTGGGCGCCAGGAGCCACGCTGGGCTGGACCGTGCTCGTCGCCCTCATGGCGCTTGCGGGTGCGGCGACGCTGGCGTCCTATCTGCCGCGACCCGGTGCCGGGCGCAAGCTGGAGATCGGCTGCACGCCCTGCGCGGTGGTCGCGGCGTTGAGCGTGCTGGGGGCCGCCGTGGTGCTTGGCACCTCGCCGTACGACGTGTCCACTGCCGTCCTCGCGCTGGTCGTCGTGGGATTCGGGCTGGCTCAGCGGCTGACCAACCCGAGCACCTGCCCGGCGCCAGGTCCTCGCCAATAGCGGGGGACACCCGGCACTAGGTAACGGTGAGATCGGCGAACATCCCGGAACGGTAGTGCCCGGCCAGATTGCACACCAGCTCGTAGTGTCCGGGTGCCAGAGTGATGGTCATCCAGCCTGAGGCCCCCGGCACGATTCCCTCACCGGCACCTTCACCATTGGTCTTGGATGCTTCGCCGTGGCTGCCGCTCTCATCGACCTGGCCGTCGCCCGCAATCGGGCGGGTGCCGACAGCCTGGGTCTCAGACAGGGGCAGGACGACCATCTCGTGGTTGATGCTGCCGTCGTTGGTCACGAAGAACGACACGGTCCCGTGGGGCACGGTGGCATGGTCGGCGATCAAACCCATGGAACCGCGACCCATCATGGTGTTGCCCTGACCGCCCATCATCGGTCCACCCATGTTTCGCAGGGAGACGGTCACGACGGTCCCGGGAAGTTTCGGTGCGTCGCGCGCAGAGCCGGCGAGGAATCCGTGCCAGCCGGGACCCACCCCACCACTGAGAGCGCCGACAGCCACCGCACCCGATGCGACCAGGGCGACCACGGCCGCCACCAGCGCCCCAACCAGCAGGGGACGTCGCGCGACGGTCACTTTCGGTCTCGCTGGGCGCTAACGAGAGCGTCCCGTTGGGTCTGCCAAACATTGGTGTCGATCTCGCCGCTGGCCATTCTGCGGTCGAGGATCTCGAGCGTCGACTCACCGGTGCTGCGGGTAGTCCCGCCGCCGCTGCGACCGGGCATCAACCGCATGACCAGCCACACGATCAGCCCGAGCAGGACGAGCCAGAACACGCCCATCCCAAGCCATCCGAGCGAACCCATTCCTGCGTTGCCATATCCACCCATCATGGTGAAATCCTCCCTCGTGCTCACGTCTGCCCGGTTCCTCCGGGGTATCCCCAGCCTTGCGTCCGTTTGCTGCCATAGCCGCGAGGAACGATGAAGAAACGACGAAGAACCCCGCACGGCCCCGCATCGCTGGTGCCGGGGCGGGAGGCGGCGATACTGTGCGACAGTCGGCCCTCGAACAGGGCGGGGAGGATTTCGCGTGGGCGACCTGATGCAGCCGCTGTCCTTTGGCCATCTGATGAGCTGGGCACTGGAAGAGCTTCGACTGGACGATTCGATCTTCGGCGTGAAGGCGAACCAGTTCTGGCACCCCGAGCCCGGTCGGCTCATGACGGACTCCTTCGGCGACCGGCGGGCTGCACCTGTGGGCCCTGCCGCAGGGCCACAGACCCAGCTGGCCGGCAACATCCTCGTCGCCTACCTGACGGGCGCCCGGTTCATGGAGCTGAAGACCGTCCAGACGATAGACGGCGAGGACATGCGCAAGGCTGTCGCCAAGCCCTGCATCAATGCCGAGGACGAGGGCTACAACTGCGAGTGGTCCACCGAGCTCACCGTTGCTGAGGCGTACGACGAGTATCTCAAGGCGTACTTCGCGATCGCGGTGCTGGGCAAGGAGCTGGGGCTCGGCACGGTCGACGAGGTGGGGTTCAACATCAGCGTCGGCTATGACCTCGAGGGGATCAAGGGTCAAAAGGTCAACTCCTTCATCGACGCGATGGTTGACGCCTCGAACACCCCAATCTTCCGGGAGTGCCGGGCCTGGATCGAAGCGCATCTTGGAGAGCTCTCCCACTTCACCCGCGAAGACCTCGACAACCTGAGTCCTCAGGTCAGCAGGTCAGTCACTCTGTCGACCATGCACGGGTGTCCGGCTGACGAGATCGAGCGGATCGCCAAGCACCTGCTCACAGAGAAGCACCTTTGTACGTTCGTGAAGTGCAACCCGACCTTGCTCGGCTACCAGTACGCCCGGGACTGCCTCGACAGACTGGGCTATGACTACGTCTCCTTCGACGAGCACCACTTCACCGAGGATCTCCAGTACGCAGAGGCGATCCAGATGTTCCGTCGCCTCACGGCAGCAGCGGGGGAGCGTGGTCTGTCGTTCGGCATCAAGCTCACGAACACCTTCCCCGTCGACGTGAACCGCGGTGAGCTGCCGTCCTCAGAGATGTACATGTCGGGCCGCTCGCTGCTGCCGCTGTCCCTGACTCTTGCCCTCAGGCTCTCCCGGGACTTCGACGGCGCCCTGCCGATCTCCTTCTCCGGCGGGGTCGATGCCTTCAACGTCAAGGAGATCCTCTCCACCGGAATCCAGCCGGTCACCGTCGCAACGACGATTCTCAAGCCGGGCGGGGTGATCCGGCTCCGTCAGCTGTCGAGCCTGGCTGCCGAGGTGATGACCGACTATCACGGCATCGACGTCGACCGGCTCGAGGCCCTGGTCGAGGACGTCCTCGTAGACGAGCGCTATCACAAGCGGTACCGCGAGAAGATTCACTCGCGCAAGACGGACTCTCCTCTCCCACTGACGGACTGCTACAAAGCCCCTTGTGAGGACGGCGGCTGCCCGATCCAGCAGCGCATCCCCGAGTACCTCAAGCTCACCGCGGTCGGCGAGCTCACCAAGGCGTTCGACGCGATCGCCTTCGACAACACGGCCCCGACGATCCTCGGTGTGCTGTGCTCGGAGCCGTGCCGGGACCACTGCACTCGCCTGGACATCGATCAGGCCATCGACATGCGCGCCGTGAAGCTCGCTGCTGCGGACGGCGCTCAGGATGCCTTCATCAATGCCATCGCGCCGCCAGCGCTGCTCACCGACCGGAAGGTGGCCATCATCGGTGCCGGTCCGGCCGGCATAGCCGCGGCGATGTTCCTGCGCCGCAACGGCATGGATGTCGACGTGTTCGAGAAGCTCGAGGGGCCGTACGGGATCGTGAAGTACATCATCCCGGGCTTCCGGATCACCCGTGAGCAGATCGAGCGCGACTACCAGCTCGCCGTCCACCTCGGGGTCCGGTTCCACTTCAGCTGCGACCCGGACTACTCCGTGCAGGAGCTGAAGAAGACCTTCGCCCACGTCATCATCGCCACCGGCTCGTGGGGCAGGAGCCCGAGCCCGGTCCGTGAGAGCCAAGGCCACATCTTTGATGCCCTCGACTTCCTCTGGCAGGCCAACAACGAGGGCGGGGCAACAGTCGGCAAGCGGGTTGCCGTGATCGGCGCCGGCGACGTCGCCATGGACTGCGTCCGCACCGCGCAGCGAACCGAGGGGGTCCAGGAGGCGGTCATTGTCTACCGTCGCACGGAGCCCTACATGCCGGCGACGCAGCATGAGGTCAACCTCGTTCGCGCCGAGGGGCTCACCATGCACGAGCTGCTCGCCCCCATCTCGTACGACGGCACCACCTTGCACTGTGAGGAGATGACGCTCAGCGACGAGGACGCCAGTGGCCGGCGCTCGGTGATCGGGCTGGGCACCTTCGTGGACCTGCCCTTCGACACGGTGATCGGTGCGACGGGGGCAACGGTCGAGACCGGCCCCTACGCGAGGAATGGTCTGGCGCAGAACGCTCGCGGGCTGGCCGAGGTCGGCGCGAGCTTCCAGAGCTCGATCGACGACGTCTACGTCATCGGCGACGGTCGCCTCGGTCCCAGCACCATCGTGCACGCCGTGGCGGACGCGAAGAGCGCCGTCCGGGCGATCCTGGCCAAGGAACACCTCTCCGTCGACTACGACACGAGGCCGGCGAAGGTTGAGCGCGTCCAGCGAGAGGTGCACGCACGGCGAGGGCTGCTGATCGCGGCGATCAACGGGAAGGCCGAAGGAGACCGCTGCCTGACCTGCGACGTCATCTGCGAGGTGTGCACCGAGGTGTGCCCCAACCGGGCCAACGTGGCGATCACCGTGCCCGGGTTCGCCGACCCGCGCCAGATCGTCCACCTCGACGGGCTGTGCAACGAGTGCGGCAACTGTGGCACGTTCTGCCCGCACGCAGGCCTGCCGTACAAGGACAAGATCACGATCTTCTGGACCCGAGAAGGCTTCGACGACTCCACGAATGCGGGTTTCCTCCCGCTCACCGCAGGCACATACCTCACCCGTATGCCGGACGGCTCGGTTCGTGTGCACAGGGCTGGCCAGGTGGATCTCCCCGAAGGGATGAGCACGGTGCTGGCCGCCATCGAGAAGGACTACGCGTTCATGTTCGGCGCACCCGTGGGAGCCCAGCCATGATCATCAGCAACGGACCGGTCATCACCAACGATCCGGCGAACCCCTTCGTCCCTGACGGGGCGGTCGTCGTCGAGGGCGACAGCATCGTGGCCGTCGGTCCCGCGGCCGAGATCCGGGCCACCCACCCGGGCCAGGAGACGATCGACGTCGGTGGCCGGGTCATCATGGCCGGCCTGATCAACGCCCATACCCACGCGTACAGCGCCTACGCGCGCGGGATGGCGGTCCACCAGCCAACCCATGACTTCACCGAGATCCTCGAGAACCTCTGGTGGCGGCTGGACCGGCTGCTCACCCTGGAGGACGTGGAGCTGAACGCCGGCACGACGTTCATCGAGAGCATTCGCAACGGTGTGACAACGGTCTTCGACCACCACTCCAGCCCCCACGCCGTCTCAGGGTCGCTGCACACCATGGCGGAGGTCGCGGGACGCATCGGCATCCGCACCAGCCTGTGTTACGAGACCTCGGATCGGGACGGCGCCGGTGTCCTTGCCGCGGCCATCGAGGAGAACGCCTCGTTCATGAAGAAGGTGAACACCGGCGAGCAGGACATGGTCAAGGGCCTGTTCGGGCTGCACGCCTCCTTCACCCTCTCCGAGGAGAGCCTGGATGCCGCCTGCGCGGCGAAGGAAGGCATCCCCGGTGGCTTCCACGTCCACGTCGCCGAAGGCGCGAACGACGAGCCGGACTCGCTGGCGAGATACGGCAAGCGCATCGTCCAGCGCTTCGACGACCACGGGATTCTCGGCCCCGAGACGATCGCGGCGCACTGCATCCACGCCGACCCCGACGAGCTCGAGCTCCTCAAGGACACGGATACGACCGTTGTCCACAACCCGCACTCCAACATGGGCAACGCGGTCGGGGTCGCACCCGTGGTCGACATGCTCGCCCGCGGCCTGCGGGTCGGCCTGGGCACTGACGCCTACACCGCCGACATCTTGGCCTCCGCCCAGGTCGCCAAGATCCTGCAGAGCGACCACCTCGCCGACCCGACCGTGGGCTTCGGGCAGGCGCTGCAGCTGGCATTCGTCAACAACCCGAAGATCTGCGCGCAGTACTTCCGCAAGGACCTTGGGGTCATCAAGGCCGGGGCGTACGCCGACCTGATCGCCGTGGACTACCGTCCCTTCACGCCACTGAGCGCCGAGTCTGCGGGCGGCCATATCCTGTTCGGGATGAGCGGCTCCCAGGTCAACGACACGATGGTGAACGGGGCGTGGGTGATGCGCGACCGCGTCATCCTCACCGTGGACGAGGCGGCCATCTTCGCGCGGTCGACACAGCGTGCGCCACACATCTGGGCGCAGATGTAGGGCGGGGCGGACTCATGTCGGTTCTCCTCAGCGGTTCGGTTCTTCTCAGCGGTGGGATGGTCACCACTGCGACGCAATCACGGCTGGCAGCTGTGCGGTTCAATGACGGGCGCATCGTTGAGATCGGTGACCTGACGCCTCGGCCGGGTGAAGCGGTCGTTGACTGCAGCGGGTGTCTCGTCCTGCCCGGCGGAATCGAGACGCACAGTCATCTCGACCTTGAGGCGATGGGGACGGTCACGGCCGATGACTTCGCCACCGGCACGCGCTCGGCCCTGGCCGGTGGAACCACGACGGTCCTGGACTTCGCGACCCAGTTCCACGGCGAAAGCCTCATGGACGGCCTGCGCCGGTGGCACGAGAAAGCCCGGGGCCGCGCCGTCACCGACTACGGCTTCCACCTGGCGATGACGCAGTGGCGCCCCGAGTTCGCCGACGAGATGGCTGAGGTCGTTGCGGCGGGGGTCACCTCGTTCAAGATGTATATGGCCTATCGGGGCTCGATGATGGTCGAGGACGACGAGATCTACGCGGCGCTCACGGCAAGCTCCCGCCTGGGTGCGACCATCGGGTTCCATTGCGAGAATGGGCTGGTGATCGATGCGCTCGTCCGCGAGGAGCTGGATCGCGGCCACACGGGCGCTTTCTACCACCAGCGGACCAGACCGCCGGCTCTCGAGCGGGAGGCGCTCGGTCGGCTGAGCATGATCGCCGAGCTGCTCGACGCCCAGCACTACATCGTCCACCTCAGCGCGGCGGAGACCATCGAGGAAGTGCGTCGAGCCCGCCAGCGGGGCAGCAAGGTGGTCGCCGAGACCTGTCCCCAGTACCTCCTGCTCGACGACAGCCTCTACGGAACCGCCGAGAGCGACGACCTGGAGGTCAGGGCGTACGTCATGAGCCCACCGCTTCGCGCGGCGGAGAACCTCGATGCGCTGTGGGCCGGGCTCGCCGACGGCGACGTCCAGTTCGTCGGTACGGACCACTGCTCGTTCAACCTGCACGGGCAGAAGGACCAGGCGACCGACTTCACCCGAATCCCCAATGGCGCGCCGGGAATCGAGCTACGGCTCGCGCTCCTCTACACCTACGGCGTTGCGGCGAAACGGATCTCGGCGGAGCGATTCGTTGCCGTCACTGCGGAGAACGCGGCGAGATACTTCGGCCTCTACCCCCGGAAGGGGACGTTGCTGCCCGGCAGCGACGCCGACATCGTCGTCTACGACCCCCGACCACGCTGGACCGTCAGTCACGACCAGCTCCATGACAACGTGGACCACACGCCATACGAAGGCAGACAGATCCAGGGCCGGGTGCGCGACGTCTTCCTCCGCGGCCACCACGTCCTCCGTGACGGGGTGCTCGCGGACGATCTGGCCCCCGGAGAGTTCGTGGCTTGCGGTCCACCCGACAGCGCGATTACCTAGTAGGCATCGAAGGGATCGGCACCGTCATGAAGATCAACGTCAATGGCCAGGACTACTCGGTAACGGGCGAGAACCCGCTGCTCTCGGTCCTGCGCGACGAGATCGGGATGCTGTCGGTCAAGGAGGGTTGCGACGACGCGACGTGCGGGACGTGCGTCGTCATCGCCAACGGCAAGCTCGTGAAGTCCTGCTCGCGCAAGACGTCCACCTTCGAGAACCACGAGATCATCACCACCGAGGGACTCAGCGAGCGCGAGAAGGATGTGTACGTCGAGGCGTTCGGCGCGACGGGAGCAGTGCAGTGTGGCTTCTGCATCCCTGGCATGGTCATGGCGGGCAAGGCCCTCCTGGACAAGAACCCCGACGTCACCCGTGACGACGTCTCCAAGGGCATCCGCATGGACGTCTGTCGCTGCACCGGCTACAAGAAGATCGAGGATGCGATCCTGTCGGCCGGGCAGATGCTCCGGGACGACACGGTGATGACGAGCGCGAACGCGCGCATCCGAATGACCGACCGGGCGCACCGGCCGGACGCAGCCGAAAAGACCCTGGGCACAGGGCTTTTCGCTGACGACATCCGTCTTGAGGGGATGATCCATGCCAAGGCGCTGCGCTCGAAATATCCCCGCGCCCTGGTCAACGCGATCGACACGAGCAAGGCCAAAGCACACCCGGACTGCATCGCCGTCCTCACGGCCGAGGATGTCCCGGAGAACAAGATCGGCCACATCGTCGACGACTGGGACGTGATGATCCGGGTCGGCGACACCACGCGCTACGTGGGTGACGCGCTCGCCCTGGTGGCGACGGCTGACGAGGGCAAGCTCGACGAGATCCTGGCCCTGATCGAGGTGGACTACACCGAGCTGGAGCCTGTGACAACGCCCCAGGACGCCCTGCGAGGGGACGCGCCGCTCCTCCACGAGCGGGGGAATGTCTGCGCCCTCGAGCACCTCAGCCGCGGTGATGTCAGTGGCGCCCTCGCCGGGTCGACCCACGTGGTGACCCGCAAGTTCACGGTCCCGTGGCAGGAGCACGCCTTCCTCGAACCCGAGTGCGCGGTCGCCGAGCCGGTCGCGGATGGGCTGAGGCTCTACACCAGCTCCCAGTCGGTCTACGACGAGCAGCGCGAGGTCTCGCGGATGCTCAAGCTGCCTCCCGAGAAGGTGCGCTCCACCGCGACCCTGGTCGGCGGCGGGTTCGGTGGCAAGGAGGACATGTCGGTGCAGCACCACGCGGCGCTGATGGCCTGGCACACCAAGAAGCCGGTGAAGGTGAAGTTCTCCCGTCAGGAGAGCATCGACTACCACGTCAAACGCCACCCGATGGATATGGAGTTCACCGTCGGCTGCGACGAGCTCGGGCGCCTCACCGCCCTGCGTGCCATCCTCATCGCCGACACCGGGGCCTATGCCTCCCTGGGCGGGCCTGTCCTCCAGCGCGCCTGCACGCACGCGGGCGGACCGTACAACTTCCAGAGCGTCGACATCCTGGGTCTGGCGATGTACACCAACAACCCTGTCTCCGGCGCGTTCCGCGGATTCGGCGTCCCTCAGAGCACGTTCGCCATGGAAGGGTGCGTCAACGAGCTCGCCGAGATGTGTGGCCTTGACCCGTGGGAGTTCCGCTACCTCAACGTGGTCCGCCCCGGTGACGAGCTGCCGAACGGCCAGATCGTCGACGACGCGGTGGGCATCGCCGAGTGCCTGGATTCCCTGAAGAGCGACTTCTACATGCACCCTGGGGCCGGCCTCGCCGTCGGGATCAAGAACACGGGCCTCGGTGTCGGCCTCGTCGACACCGGACGGTGCATGCTGTCCGTCGAGGACGGGAAGGTCCACATCCGCACCTCCGCATCCTGCATGGGGCAGGGCATCGGCACCGTCGCCGAGCACATGCTCAGCGAGACGGTTGACATCCCCCCTGACCGGATCGTCTTCGAGCTGCCCGATACCGCGCGCACTCCTGATTCCGGGACCTCGACCGGCTCCCGGCAGACGCTCTTCACCGGTGAGGCGGTCCGGCTTGCCGCCGTGCAGCTGCGTGACGCGCTCGCCAAGGTCGACAGCCTTGACCGGCTGGAGGGCAGGGAGTTCTTCGGCGAGTTCTCGCCTGCGACCGACCCGATGGGCAGCAACAAGCCGAATCCGATCAGCCACGTGGCCTACAGCTATGGCGCGCAGCTCGTGGTCCTGGACGACAAGGGCGAGGTCGACAAGGTCTTCGCGGCCTACGACGTGGGCACCGTTGTCAACCCGCAGGCTGCCGAGGGCCAGATCGAGGGTGGCGTCGCGATGGGCCTCGGCTACGCCCTGACGGAGGAGTTCAGAGTCGAGGGCGGCTACCCGAAAACCCGCTTCGGCCAGCTCGGGCTGTTCCGGTCGAACAAGACCCCGGAGATCGAGGTCCGGTTCGTCACGTCACCCGGGCTCGTCCCCTTCGCCTACGGGGCCAAGGGAATTGGCGAGATCTGCTTGATCCCGACCGCTCCGGCATGTGCCCAGGCGTACTACCACCGCGACGGGAAGCGGCGATACAGCTTGCCCCTGGAGGACACCTACTACCGACAGGCCCGCCCCACGAAAAGCTGACGCAGCTGGAAAGCCCGCTGGAGACCAAGTCGGCGACTGGCTGATGTGAATGAGTCGTCCACGCCTCACCACCACACGAAGGAGTCCCCCATGCAGGCACTTGGACTTGAGCGCGACATCGTCGACGAGTCCGTCTACGACAACACGGTTGCCCGGTTTCGTGAGGCTCGCATCGCGCTCCCCACGTTCTCGCAGCTCGCCGACCCCTCTCGGGTCCCAGCGAAGGTTCGCGAGGCGCTGGCTGGGGTCGGACCCGACGATGCGCACCCCCTGAACCTGTTCCGGGTCAACTGGTACAACGACGACTCTCGCCGAGGCTTCGCGAGGGTACCCGCGCACGTCGTGCTCCCGAAGTCGCTCACGGGCGTCGACGCGCGCATCGTCGTGGCCTTTGGCAACAGGTTTCCGATGATCGGCGCCCACAAGGTGCTTGCC
>Ga0209585_10001042_pt1 | contig 10756 bp, 6 predicted proteins | sample NGEPerone_FD_185491 | JGI IMG/M metagenome (GOLD analysis project Ga0209585, IMG submission 185491) | Arctic peat soil microbial communities from the Barrow Environmental Observatory site, Barrow, Alaska, USA - NGEE Permafrost154B-one... | ecosystem: Environmental > Terrestrial > Soil > Wetlands... | reverse complement strand
CGCTGGCTCGGCGCCGCCGTCGCACCCGACGGCTCACGGCACCGTGACGACCTGCGTGCGTTCTACGCCGCGCCGCCGGCCCCACGTGGCGACGCGCGCATGACGAGCCTTGCGCAGTCGTGGCGAGGGGTGCTCCAGACGCTCGCCTTCGAGGCGGCAGGCCTCGGGAGGTGGACCGGTGACGCTGGATTCCTTGTCGCCTGGTGGAACGGGCGCGGCGAGCGGCACGTGGAGACGTCCGTGAGCCTGGAGCGGTGGCTCGCCCTGGTCCGGCGCGTCGAACCTCTGCGCCGTCACGGCATGGATGCAGCGCGGGAGGCCATCCTCGACGGGAGGACGCAACCCGACGACGCCGTGATCGCATTTGACCGGGGGATCGCCCGAGCCTCGGTCGAGGAGCGTCAGGAGGCTACGGCGCTCGGGGATTTCGACGTCTTGGCGCACGACCGGACGATTCAACGATTCACGAGCTCGACACACGCCTTGCGCTCCGAGCTCCCTCGGGCAATCCCCCAGGACGTGCTCGAGATGCGCCGGTTCAACGCGAACTCGGCCGCGGGCCAGATCGGTGGTCTGCGTCGGCAGCTGGACCGTCAACGCGGTGGCATGAGCGTCCGTGCCCTGATGCAGAACTTCGGGGATCTGATCACCCAGATCATGCCGTGCACACTAATGAGCCCCGAATCCGTCGCGCGGTTCTTCCCGGCTCGCGCAGGGTTGTTCGACGTCGTCATCTTCGACGAGGCGTCCCAGATACGGGTTGCCGACGCGATCGGTGCGATCGGCCGAGCGAAGTCGGTCGTCGTCGTCGGTGACAGCCGGCAGATGCCGCCGACGCAGTTCGCTGAGGCGAGCGCGAGCGTCGAGGAGGACGAGGAGTACTCGTCGGAGAACGTCCTCGACGAGGAGTCCATCCTCTCCGAGTGCGTGCAGGCCCGCGTGCCCAGCAAGTGGTTGTCGTGGCACTACCGAAGCCAGGACGAGTCACTGATTGCCTTCAGCAACCACCACTACTACGAGAACCGACTCTCCTCCTTCCCTGCGCCGCTGCCCAGTGATCCCCGCCGGCACCCCGACGGCTACGGCATCTCCCTCGTGATGGTGAACGGGACTTTCGAACGTTCCGGCCATGGCAAGGCCTTGCGCACGAACCGTGTAGAGGCGGAGGCGATCATCGACGACGTTCGGCGGAGGTTCTGGGCGTCCCCCGGCAGCTCGCCTTCTCTCGGCGTCATCACCTTCAACGCCCAACAGCGTGACCTCATCGAGAACCTGCTGCGGGACTCCGGGGACGATCGAATCCTGCAGGCGCTCGATGAGACGGATGGTCTGTTCGTCAAGAACCTTGAGAACGTCCAGGGTGACGAGCGCGACTGCATCCTGTTCTCGGTCGCATTCAGTGCCAACGACAAGGGCGTCGTCCCGCTCAACTTCGGTCCGCTGTCAAAGCCCGGCGGCGAGCGTCGGCTCAATGTCGCTGTTACCCGCGCTCGTCGCCAGGTCGTTCTCTATGCAAGCTTCGCACCCGAGGCGCTGCGGGCCGAGGAGACGACCCAGCGCGGCACGAAGCACCTCAAGGCCTACCTCGAGATGGCCGCGCGTGGCGTGGAGGCCGTGAGTGACGACGGCCGCCGGCAGGCGACGATCGACCGGCACCGCGACGACCTGGCCGCCGAGCTGCGCATGGCAGGCTTCGCGGTTCGGACGGATATCGGCCTGTCGGACTTCCGCGTGGACATCTCGATCGCGGACGGGTCAGGCCCCGAGAAGCCGCTCGTCGCCGTCCTGCTTGACGGTCCGACCTGGCGGGCCCGTCGAACGGTCGCGGACCGGGATGGGCTCCCCGTCGACGTGCTCAAGGGACTGATGCGCTGGCCAGGCGTGGAGCGTGTGTGGCTCCCGGAGTGGATGAGGAGCCGGGCGGAGACGCTCGCGCGGCTGACCCGGGCGGTTGACGACGCCCGACAGGCAGGCGAGGCGCCGCCTGCCGTCGTGGCGCCCGACCCGACGCCTCCGTCGTCGGAGGAGGGGCGTCACGCGCACGAGGGCGACGGGTTCACCGTCATGCGCTCGGCGCCGAGTCGCGTTGTGTCGGAAGTACCCATAGAGCGTCGCCACCCGCTCGTCGTCGACTACCGCGAATGGACCCCGAGGAGCCTCGGTGACGTCTCGGTGCTCGACGACCTTCCCCGGAGCTGGGCGGCGGCTCGCGTGAGGGCGGCCGCCGTAGAGGCCATCGAGGCCGAAGGGCCGGTTCACCCGGACCGCCTGGCCAAGCTGGTGGCAGCCGCCTTCGGGCTCCATCGTGTGGCGGATGAACGTAAGCAAGCGATCAAGCGAGTCGTCCCACCTGAGTGCCAGCAGCGCGGCGGGGAGGGGTTCTACTGGCCCACGCACCTCGATGCAATGACCTGGTCCCAGGTGCGTCAGCCGGCTCCGGGGGAGGCCCGACTGCTGGAAGAGGTGCCGCTCATCGAGATCGCCAACGCGATGCGCGTCGTCGCTGAGAAGGCGGGGGGTGCGACCGCTGAGGAGCTCGGGCGAGGCGCACTCAACGTGTTTGGTGGCCGGCGGATCACCGACGCGATCGGCAAGCGGCTCGCTGCGGCCCTGAGGCTGGCCATCGAGCGCGGGCGGGTGGAGCACTCGTACGACGGCATCCATGTCGCAGGCCGGCGGCCTGTCTAGAGGCCGCCGCCCTCGCGGTGCAGCAGTGCAAGGGCGATCGACTCGACGGCCGTCGCGAGAGCAGCTAGTGCAGGGTCGTTTGCCGCGCTTCGTGCTTCACTGGCGCTCTGCATCGCGGACGCCAAGTACGTCTGGACGAGTCCGCTGTCGTACGAATCGGGCTGCATGTGCCTCCCGTCGGTGGCTCTGGACGACGCCATTCTTGTCAGCTTCCTGTGTGGCACCCAATGCCGTGGGTCGATCGGGTGACGCGCTCAGCCGGCTTCCTCGACGAGCGTCCAGATGCGCTTGAGTGGGAGCTCGCTGCGGACTTCGTCGGAGAGGCGGTCGTAGTTGCGGAAGATGGCTTCGAGTAGCTCCTTGGAGGACCACACCCGCACGCGGAAGTACTGGTTGGCGAGCAGTTGTTCGGCTGGCTTCTTCACCCCGCCCCAGGCTACGAGCAGGCGTCCTAGGGATGAACCGCTCGTGCCCCCGAGAGGGGGCTCGGACCGTTCACTCGGCGGCCTTGCGCCGCCGGTACTCCTCCCGCACCTCGTGCAGCCGTCGTCCGTCCTCGAGGAACCAGAAGGTCCAGCCGTTCGTGGCGCGATCCTGTACATGGCGGCCGGCTCCCGACGGTGTCGAGAAGGTGGCTCCTCCGACGCGCAACTGCCCGTCGGGGAGGACGACTGCCCGCGCTCGGGAGTGGTCGCCGGTGCGCGCGGTCAGCACCGTGCCCGCCTCCAGGAGCCCAGTCGCGACGAGGTCGCGGAACTCCACCCACGTCGGTTCGGGCCTGCCCGCATCGCGAACGGTCCCGACGTGCCCGTCAGGCACGGGCCAGGTCGCGAGCAATGCCTCAACCACGAGCGCGGTGCGCTGGTCGATCAACGCCTCGTCCCAGTCCTCCTCGCCGTGTTCCCGAATCCACCTGTTCATCAAGATCACATCGTGCTTGGTCAGGTGGCGGAGCTTCCCGCTGCGGCCCGCCCACCGTCCGTTCGACACGGTTGAGTTGAGTGCGGACGTCAGGAGGGTCAGGTTCCCCAGGCGATGGAGGTGCTCCTCGCGGTCGATCCGCGCCGCAAGGTCGGCGACAGGCCAGTTCGGCTTCCACTGCTGCGGAAGGAGGTGCTCGATGTGCAGCTGTCCTCGCCGCACGCGAGAGTCGGAGTAGGCGCTTCCTAGTCTCGTGAACCCCCGCTCATGGTCCTCGGCGGCTTCGAGGAACATCCGAAGGCGAGACCGCGGGTACCGCCGATATGCCGGCAGGTCGGTGAGGGTCCTGCGGATCTCGTCATCGCCCGGCCAGTAGGTGCTCATGCGGTCCTGGCGGGCGAGGTAGGTGGTCACGCGATCGCCCAGCAGGGTCGGGTCGGTGCCGCGGTGGGTGGCGATGACGTCGGCGATGACCCGTCCGTGATCCGCAGCGACGAGACGCAGGAGGGATCTGCGCATCAGCCAGCTCTCGACAGTCGCGACGACGGCGTGTACCGCGTCAGGCGGAACCGGTCGCTCAGGGTCGTGCAGCCAGAGCAGGATCGGCTTGATCGCCTCGCTGCCCGCCGCCTGCGTCCGGTACACGACGAGCTCAACGCGATCGAGGTCGCCGTCCGGCAGCTCGGCTCGTTCGATCCATGCCTGGTAGGTGCGCGCCAGCCGGTTGATCCCCGGGAGCAGCTCGCCCACGGTGCGCTCTGTCTCGTGCTCAATGAAGTGCTTGAACCGCGTGAACGTCGCCCGAGGTCCGATCTCCTCACCGGTCTGCGCGATGAGCCACTGGTTGAAGAACAGCGAGCTGCGTGAGACGAAGTAGCGGCCGACGCTGATCTCCTTCTCCCAGAAGGGCTGCTCGAAGAACCGCCAGTGATCGTTGTAGGCCCGTTCGGTCTCCACGCCTTCAGCAGCCAGGCGCTGGAACACGAAGTTCTTGATGAGGTCCGCGGCCGTCAAGGGTGTGCCGCGGGCGTTGAGTGTCTCGAAGATCGCCTGGGAGTCCTCGGAGGCGTCGAGGGTGATGGTGACGAGGCGAAGACCCTCCATGAGTGTGGCTGCGAGGCTCTCGGATCGAGCCGCGACGGCATCGGGACCGTCGTCGTTGACCCAGTCGGCGATGACGTCGGTGAAGTACGCGTGGGCGTGGACGAGGGGGCTTGCGCGGTGGGTGAGGGCCTCGTAGTCGATGGGCGCCTCGGCTGCCATGACCTCGTTGTAGGCAGGCCGGTCGCGGTTGGTGGGCCACACCTTGAACCGGTCCTCCGGGTGGTTTCGGAAGTCCTCGGAGTTGTCGGTCAGGGCCGTGAGCCGGCGCGCCATGCGCTCCTGCCCCGCGGACGTCAGGACGGCGTGCGCCGCGTCGAGGACGATCTGCAGAGTGGTGAGGCGCTGCTGGCCGTCGATGATCTCGTGCTGAGGGAGCACCCCTGCGCCTTGGGCGTGGTACTGGAGGACGACCGCGCCGAGGAAGTGGTGGCCGTCGGAGTCAGGTGCCTCGAGACGCCGCTCGGCTTGACGTCGAATGTCGTCCCACAGCGGACGCCACTGCTCATCTTCGCTCCATACGTAGGACCGCTGGAAGAGCGGCACCAGGAGGCGCTGGGGCAGGTTGAAGATGTTTAGGGGTGTCTGGACCAGAGTCTGCACGGCATTGATCCTTCGATGATGAAGGCATGCGATGACGGTTCGGCACGTTCTCGGCGCGGGTTGGTCGGCCGCTGTGTGCATCGACAGGCGAGGCAGGGAGCATGAGGTGTGTGCTCACTTGAGGGCGTGTCCGTGCTCCGGGGAGAGTCACAGCCAGCGGCTAGCATCTCTGCGGTCGCTGCGCCTCGCTGGGCGGAACGGGTGACCGTCTCGGCGTCGGTCTCGAATAGCGAACCCTTGCCCCGCGCCGCCGCTACGGTGAGAGCCGGTCACTAGGGGGTGGGACGTGGCGAGCGCCGGAGAAGCGCGACAGCGGGTGGTGGCATCGGAGGCCGCCGCCGCGACTGATCAGGAGCCCGCGCGCGCCGTCGCGCACAGGAGCGCACTCGTGCCCCGCGGTCGCGCGGGTGACCAGCGCCTCACCTCCCCACTGCGGTACCCGGGAGCGAAGCGTCAGCTGATTCCCCTGTTCAACGCTCTTCTCCAGGAGAGGCCCGTCGGCACCTTCGTCGAACCCTTCGCTGGCGGTGCCTCGGTGGGCCTCCACGTGGCCGTCAACGGACTCGCCGAGCGGGTGGTGCTCGGCGAGGCAGACCCTCTCGTGTACGCGTTTTGGGGGGTCGCCTGCTACGACACCGAGTGGCTTGTCGAGCAGATCCAAACCGTGGAGGTCACGGTCGCGAACTGGGAACGGTTCAAGGCAGAACCCGGCGAGACGGTGCGCGACCGCGCACTCTCCTGCCTCTTCCTCAACCGCACGTCGTTCTCCGGCATCCTCCACGACCGGTCCGGCCCAATAGGTGGGCGCAGCCAGCGGAGCCCGTATCCGATTGACTGCCGATTCCCGCGATCCGAGCTTGTGCGACGGGTGCGGGTCGTGGGGGAGCTTGCCTCAGCCGGCCGGATCGGCGCGGTGCTGCACGGCGACTACCAGGACACGATCACGACCGCCGTGGGCCGATCTGCAACGCGGGACGCTCTGCTCTACCTGGATCCACCGTTCTACGCGAAAGCGCAGACGCTGTACCGGTTGTCGTTCGGCGCCGACGACCACCGGCGACTCGCCGACTACGTGATGGGCTGCGACATCCCGTGGTTGCTCTCCTACGACAGCCACCCCACGATTCAGGATCTCTACTCGACGCCACTCATACGACTCCCGGGGGAGCCCGAAGACGCCCCTCGCCCCTCGCATCATCTCTCCAGGCGGACCCTCACCTACACAGCTCACTCCAGGCGCGGGTCTGGCGACGAGTACATCGTCACTAACCTGCCGCGCCTTCCAGAACTCACGGGGGAACATCGATGACCGACCTGACCGTTCCGGCCCGCTTCCAAGCGTCTCTGCTGCATGTCGACCTGCTCGCGGGTGCCAAACAGGTCGGCGGCGTGTACCACCTGGACTTCCAGCAGGCCTGGGTCTCGACCGACGACAAGTGGAAGGCCGACGCCGGAGGCATCCCCCAGCACTCCTTTCTGCTCGCGACGGTGATGCCGCTCGGCGCGGCTGCTGAGCCTGAGGACGAAGAGGTGCTGCTCCTGCGAGTCGACGACACCTGTCAGCTACCTCGGCAGGCCGAGTTGGTGGAAGTACGTGAATTCACCATGCGCCAGATGCTTACCGACGGTGACCTGACCGTCGATGTGCTCACCCAGCAGGAGATGCAGCGATCCGGGCTCGCCTGCCGCATCCTCGGCACCTTCTATCAGACCGACCTGCCCGACGGCCGCTCGATGCTCGACTTCGGTGCTGACATCGACAACCTCTACGCCGCTAGCCGCTATCGCGTGTACAAGCCATCCCCCGCCGCACTCGCCGTCATCGCTTCCTATCCGCAGCGCACCGAGGATGAAGTGCGGGCGGGGACTCAGCCTGACCTTCTCGACATTGGCGCTGTCCGGTACTCCTCGACGCGGCGTCGGGCCCGCGACCACGGCGAGCACCAGGTGCCCGTGAAGGTACGCGTCGCCGACTTCATCGAAATGAAGACGGCTGTCTTCGGCATGACCAGGATGGGCAAGTCCAACACGATGAAGACCCTTGCGGTTGCGGCGTACCGCCACAGCAAGCGAATTGGCGAACCGATCGGGCAGCTGCTGTTCGACCCTCAAGGTGAGTACGCCAACCCCAACTCCCAGGACGACGACACAGCCCTGGCCCAGTTGGGCGACGACGTCGTCATCTACCGGTTCGGCGCCAGTCCAGACACGCCCGCCGACGCCAACGTCCGCCCGTTGCAGATCAACTTCTTCGATCCCAAGCAGATCGACGCCGCTCAGGAGGTCCTCGGCAGTGTCCTCGCCGGGACTACCTCCGGTGCCTACATCGACAACTTCTTGGGCGCAGATCTGGCCGATCCGCAGGCAGCCGCCGACGGCAGCGTTAGCTTCTCCCGGCGGAACCGCGCGTCGCGCGCCCGCTTGTGTTTCCATGCTCTGCTCGGCAAGGCCGGGTTCAGCTGCCCGACGGCCCAGCAGTTCACAACATCGATGAAGGGGGAGTTGGCCGAACGGTTCAACGGCGCGAACGCGGGCGCGACGGTGACTGTCGAAGGTCGTGGCCAGATCTCACTGCGCGGGGTCGAGGCCGTGCAGGTGCTTGTCGATTGGCTCGTCGACGCCGCTGACACAGACACCGACGCAGCTGCGTGGCTAAAGGACCAGTCGATCGAGGCTGTACTCGCCCTGTACAACCCCACCGGCAACCGGCTCGGGTGGCGTTGGCTGTCCAGGCTGCGTGCGTTCCACTCAACCACTGCGACTGAGGACTACGCCGACCACATCTACCAAGACCTGGTGGCCGGAAGGCTCGTCATCGTCGATCTGTCACGCGGCACCGAGCAGGTGCTGCAGCTGCTGTCTGAGCGGATCATCAACCAGCTGTTGGCACGCGCCACGGAACGCTTCACCAGCGGCCAAGTTCCGCACCGCATGCAGATCGTCATCGAGGAAGCACACCGCCTCTTCGACCGGAAGGCTTACGACGCTGACTCCCCCAATCCATATGTCCGCCTGGCGAAGGAGGCGGCTAAGTTCCGCATCGGGCTGATCTACGCCACCCAGGAGGTCACCGCGGTCGCACCAGCTGTGCTTGCCAACACCAGCAACTGGATCGTCGCCCACCTCAACAACTCCGACGAGATCCACACCCTGTCCAAGTACTACGACTTCAAGTCATTCGAGACCGCGATCCTTTCCTCCGAGGACCGAGGGTTCGTTCGGGTCAAGACGCGATCGGGCAAGTACATCGTGTCGGTACAGGTCGCGAAGTTCGACCGGGACATGATCAATGCCGCACGGGCCGATGCAGGCTTGCCGCTGCTAGGACCACGAAAGGGCCTGACGGGCGGAGGCGCCTGACGTGCCATACATCCGACCCGAGGGAGCGCCGGAGCGAGCAAGCCGACTCGGCCACGTACGAACAGCGCTCGACCCGAGCGTGCATGCCGCGCTCGCCGCATTCCACCTTCCTCCCGCTGCTCTTGAGCCTCCCCCGATCGCGGATCTGCTGGTGGAGGCGGCAACGCTGCCGGCCAGCGGCCTGCCAACCCCCGTCTACGCCGTCTCGGTCGACGGCTCGATGCAGGAGGTCGAGGTGCGGCCGGAGTTCCCGAGCGCCCACGTCGGATTCGCGCAGGTTGCGGGCGTCTTCAGCAACCTGACCGCCTTTACCCCGGCTCCTCGTGGGGGCTTCGTCGACCCCGCTGCGATCGCGCGAGCCACAAACGCGGCCTTGGTGAAGGGTGTCGTGCCGACAAGCGTGGTGACAATCCGGCCGGGGCAGACTCAACACGAAGCCTGGCGCGAGGCAGTCCACGACCTCTTCACGAACTGCCGGCTTGACGGTCCGACCGGCGTCACGACAACCCTCGTCGATGTGCTCGCGCACGTTCTCGGTGCCCCAGGGGGTCCCATCGACCACGTGGTTCTCGACAAGTGTCCGGGCCGGCACGACCGCGACTGCAGCAACGGCGGGCTCTTCGTGCCGCTCGGTGGCGCCAGCTGTCCCGCCTGCGGGACCGCCGTCTACTTCACTGACGCCACCAACACCCACGACGAGGTCGTGGAGAGTGGTTCGAATCTGACGGCGCTGGGCCGCCTCATGAGCGTCCTCGAGATGCTGACCTTCCTGTGGCAGGTGCGCATCTTCGCGTCGGCCGACGCCGGGCGCGTCCTGCCCCGAACCGCGTTCATCCTCGACGGGCCGCTTGCCATGTTTGGCCGCCCGGCAGGGCTGAAGCGGTCTGCACTGCGGTTCCTTCAGGCCATCCATGCCGAGGAGCGCGCCGGCGGCCGTCCCGGCCTGCCCGTGATAGTTGGGGTGGAGAAAACAGGCACCCTCGCCGAGCATGCGGAGCACATTTCGGCCCATATTCCACCCGGCTATCTGCTCACACTCCCCGACGCCTACATCCGGGACCACGTCCAGCACCGCGGTGGTTCTCGTGCCTACGGGTACGACACGGACTACGGCCGTCGCTTCATCTATCGAGCACGTGACGGCCGGACCATTGTGTTCAGCGTTCCGCCGCTTCCCGACGGCGATCCAACCGACGACGCTGTTGTCGTCGACCTGCGCCGCTATCCGACGCTCGACACCACCGTCGCACTCCTCGATCGGGTCGGCACCATGCTCTACCGAAACGCCGTCATCCCGATCGCCCTGGCGCACAGCTTCGCGTCGCTGCCGCTCGGTACCGGGTCCCAGGTGCTCACTTACCTCGCGCAGGACGCACTCGGCACACCGAGGACACCGGCACGACCGAGCCCTGTTGGTTAGCGCGACGACCTGGTCGCAGCGGAGTCGGAGCCGTGCTCGCTGACATCAACACGCCGGACACGGGCGCTGGAGTCAAGCCCCAGTCCGAGAGCGCCGATGACTGTGCAGGTGGCCTCGGCCGCTCTGCGGGAGTGCCTTGGGCAGACCCCGCTGCCGTTCCGCGGGAGGATGCGTGCATGTCCACGCTCGAAGACGTCCTTGACCAGCTGTACTACTCCGCCACGGATGAGCGGAGCAAGGGCGACAGTTTCGAGCGGTTGATGCTGCAGTTCTTCAAGACAGACCTGTTCTGGACTGACCGGTTCTCCGACGTGTGGATGTGGATGGACTGGCCGGAGCGGCATGGCCGCAAGGACATGGGCATCGACCTGGTCGCCGAGGATCGCGTCACCGGTGAGGCCGTGGCGATCCAGTGCAAGTTCTTTGACCCGGGCGCGACCCTCTACAAGCAGCACATCGACTCGTTCCTGTCCGAGTCCGGCAAGCACCCGTTCGCCCAGCGCGTCGTCGTGACGACGACGGACCATTGGGGTCCGAACGCCGAGGCGGCGATCGTGGACCAGCAGATCCCAGTGCAGCGCCTGCGGTTCATGGATCTGGCCGAGTCCTCCATCGACTGGGCCCAGTTCGACCTGTCGACGCCGGAGGTGATGGAGCTCAAGG
>Ga0209585_10001041_pt1 | contig 10764 bp, 8 predicted proteins | sample NGEPerone_FD_185491 | JGI IMG/M metagenome (GOLD analysis project Ga0209585, IMG submission 185491) | Arctic peat soil microbial communities from the Barrow Environmental Observatory site, Barrow, Alaska, USA - NGEE Permafrost154B-one... | ecosystem: Environmental > Terrestrial > Soil > Wetlands... | reverse complement strand
CAGCGACCCCGCCGGCTGCGCCGAGTGCGATCTTCAGCCAGGCGACACCCGGCTCGGGGGGCGGCGTCGGGTTGTAGTTGCAGCTGGTGCCGATGCAGGCGCCGCCTCCGGGGTCAACAACCCTGGCCTGCGCAGGTCCCACGGACATGATCGTCGCGATTCCTGCTGCTGCCAGTCCTGAGGCGACTCGTGTTGCCATGCGTGCCATGTCGATCTTCTTCCTTGAGTCTGTGGGTGGAGCAGTGACTCGAATCTCGCCCCTGGGGGATGTCTCACACATCGGGAGCCACCCCTTATCTTTGGTTAGGCTCTCCTTAGTTGCGCAGGGTCGAACCCCCTTATCCCGGTGACACGGGTTGCGGCTCGCGGGACACTCTGATGATGGGCAACGCCTCGAGCTCCGCGACTGTCGCGAACGGCCGGTTGGCCGGACGGGTGGCCGAGCAGCGCCTTCTCGACGGGACTTTGTCGGCCTCTGCCGAGGGGATCCCGGCCGCCGTAATGGTCCATGGCGAGGCCGGGGTCGGCAAGACCAGGCTGGTCCGTCAGGTGACGGAGCATTTCCGAACGCTTGGCCATGAGGTTTTGTGGGGCACCTGCGTGCGTTTCGGGGCGTCCTCGGTGCCGTTCGCGCCAGTGGTCCAGGCCCTGGACGGCTGGGCTCTCCCCGTTGAGCCGGCGGTTCGCACAGCCGTGTTCGAGGGTTCTGATGAGCTGTCGATTCTGTTGCCCTCCATGGGGATGCGCTCCTCGGATGTTCCGCCGAGCCGGCTGCTACCCGTGGTGGACCGGGTCGTTCACCGGATCGTCGACAGGCAGCCCACGATCATCGTCATCGATGACCTGCAGTGGGCTGACGTCTCGTCGCTGGACGTGTTGGCCTATCTGATCGCCGGTTTCCGGCGACAGAACCTGGCGCTGGTGGTCACGATCCGGGAGGAGAACCGCCCGGTGGGGCATCCGCTGCACGGCTGGCTGGCCGACATGCGTCGTCTTCCTGGTGTATCGGAGCTCATGCTCGCGAGGCTCGACGCGGACGAGACGAGTGAACAGATCGTTCAGATCCTTGGTCGACCTGCGACGGAGGAGCTCGTCGCTGATGTCATGGCGAGGTCGGGCGGCAACGCCTACCTCACTGAGCTGCTGGTGCGTGGACTGCATCCGGATGCGCGGGGTGTGCCGAGTGAGCCTCCCCAAGCTTTGCGTGAGGCGCTGTTGGCGCGCTGGCATTCTCTTTCGGAACCGGCTCGGCTGCTGACGCAGGTGCTAGCGGTCGGGGGTCGTCCCACCACGTTCGAGACCCTGTCTGCGGTTGCCGAGTCAACGGTCCCGGCGCAGGACATGCCGGTTCTGCTGCGTGAGGCCGTCGATGCTGGAGTCGTGCAGGTGGTGGGGGACCAGACCTACTGGTTCCGCCACCCGTTGCTGGCCGAGGTCCTCCTGGCGACGTTGACGTCACGGGAGCTTATGCCCGTGCACGCCGCCTACGCAGACGCGATGGAGGCGAGCGCCGCAACCCGGCCTGACCTTGCCGCTGGTCTGTCGGCCGACCTTGCCGTCCATCACGAACGTGCAGGGCACTTTGACCAGGCCTTCGCGTTCTCGATCCGCGCGGCCGACTTCGCCCACGATCTGCACGCGTCCACCGTGGAGGCAGTCCACCTGACGAGGGCGTGCGCGCTGTGGGAGCGCGCCGGCGAGGAGGTGCGCGGATCGACCGAGGACCGGATTGCCCTGCTGTCGAGAACAAGCCAGGTGGGGAAGCGTGCCGGCGTTCTCGAGTCCCCTGAGCTCCTCGACCAGGCGCTCTCGCTCGTGGATCGGCACCGTCAACCGCTGCTCGCCAGCACCCTGCTGGCCGACAGGGGCGACAGGCAGTGGCAGCTTGATCCGCCCAGCACTCAGGTTCGCCCGGAGCTGTTTGAGGCGGTCCAGCTCACTGAGCCGTTCCCGGACAGTCCGGAGCGGGTCTTCGCATTGACGGCGCTCGTGAATGCAGAGTTGTGGGACCTGCGCACTCCGGAGATGCCGGCACACATCTGGGGTCAGGTCCAGGAAGCTGTCGAAGTAGCGCAGCGCAGCGGGTCAGAGCCGGCCATTGCAAGAGCGCTGTCCTGTCGGGCTCAATACCTGTTCTGTGACCATCGGGCGCTCGAGGCACTCTCAGACGCCGAGGCGTCCTATCAGCTGGCCGCGCGAACCGGGCAGGTGGACACCATGGGCGCCGCCGCGATCTGGCAGGCCAACGCTCTCTGGGACCTCGGCCGGGTCTCGCAGTTTACTGAGTCGATGCAGGCCAGGTCTCTGGAGCTCTTTGCGGTCGGATCATCCCAAATGGGCTCCTTCGTTGCGGCACTGGCAGCCGAAGCACTCCTCGAGACTGGCCGCTGGACGGAATGCCGCGAGACCTTGCGTGACGCGCTGTCGTCCCGTCGTGTGGGACTCGCCGGGGCTCGGGTGCGGCATGGGGCGGCACGCCTGGCAGCGCGGCGTGGAGAAGCCGCCATCGCGCAGCAGCACTTGGACCGCGCGCTCGAGCTGGTCCCGATTGACTACATCGGCATGGACGGCGGCGAGACCCTGCTGGAGCTTTTGGTGTGTAGGGGTGATTCGGAGCGGGCGCTCGAGCTCTTCCGGTCCCTTCTGACGGAGAGTCGGTCTCTTGGGGTCGACTCAGACACCGGCCTATTGCTGCTCTGGGGTGCGCGGGCGGCGGCCGACGTGGCCGAGCGGGCGCGAGACCGCCGCGACGCTGAGGCGGAGCAGGAGGCGGTCCGCCAGCTGGACGAGCTGTTGGCCATGGTGGAGGCGACCCCGCTGCCCCGTCCGGGGCTGTCGGTGGAGGCTGACCCGATCTGGTCTGCCTACCGGGCCATGACCGTCGCCGAGACCGGCCGCTGCCGCCGTTCGGCTGGGCAAGCCCTCGCCTGGGAGCGTGCGGCGTCCAGCTGTCAAGCGATCGGCTTCCGGTGGCTCGAGGCGATGGCTCAGTGGCGCCAGGCGCAAGCTCTCCTGTCAGAAGGCGCCGCCAGAGGCACCGTCGCCGAACCTCTCCGGCAGGCTCATGCCACCGCGTTGGAGCTTGGTGCTGCACCCCTGGTCGAGGAGACCGTGCTTCTGGCAACGGTCGGTCGGATCAGCCTCGACGAGCCGGCTGGGTCGCAGTCGAAGCAGGGTGAACCTGACGTGCCCGAGGCGCTCGCCACGCTGACTGCCCGGGAGCGGGAGGTACTCAGCCATCTGGTCGCCGGTCGGACGAACGCAGAGATCGCCCGAGATCTGTTCATCAGCGACAAGACCGTCAGCGTCCATGTGACGAACCTGCTGCGCAAGACCGGCACCGCCAACCGGATCGAGGCAGCGTCCTTGGCGCGCAGACTTGGACTGCATTCACATTGACAAGGCGGATGCGCCAGACACGTCCCTGGCTCCTTCGCGATTCGGGTTGCCCACTTCGGCGGTAGCGTCGACTCTACGATCCACGATCACGACCCTCAATCCAAGGTCACGACCCAAGCCGACTCACGAAGGGACCCGACTGGTGGCACCGCTGCTCAGCCTGGGAGGACAATCCGCGCGACGTATGTCGCGCCGACCACCACCCGCTCGGACCAGGCTTGTCGCGGGGTCGGTGGCCGGGGCCCTAGCCGTGATGTTGGCCGGCTCTGCATGCGCCGTCGCGCCAAGCGGGCAGGACCAGGCCAGGACGCCCAGCCCCGCCCAGAAGTCTGCGGCACAGGCGCTCCCGCCCGACAAGGAGACCCTCGCGAAGTTCTACACCCAGGATCTGGTGTGGTCGAAATGCGGCCCCAACCAGTGCGCCTGGCTGACGGTGCCGATCGACTACGCCAAGCCTGACGGCGACACGGCCAAGCTGGCCGTGGTCAAGGTCGCGGCGAAGAGCCCCTCCCAGCGGATCGGCTCGCTCCTGGTCAACCCCGGGGGGCCGGGCGCCTCGGCCGTCGGTTACGCCGAGGCAGCCGACTTGATCGTCACCAAACCGGTGCGGGCGGCATACGACATCGTGGGCTTTGACCCCCGCGGTGTCGGCCTCTCATCGCCGATCAGGTGCCTGAGCGACCGCGAGCTCGACAGCTTCCTCGGTGGCGATCCGACGCCGGACAACAAGCCCGAGGAGCAGCAGTTCGCGGACGTGGCCAAGGTCTTTGCGGACAAGTGCAAGGCCAACGTCGGCCCACTGCTGGGCCATGTCTCGACCATCGACGCAGCCAAGGACATGGACGTGCTGCGGGCGGCGTTGGGCGAGACGAAGCTGGACTACCTGGGCAAGTCGTACGGAACCTTGATCGGCGCCACCTATGCCGACCTGTTCCCCACCAAGGTCGGCAGGCTGGTCCTCGATGGCGTGGTGGACCCGAACCTCACCTGGACTCAGGTCAATGAGGGCCAGGCAGTCGGGTTCGAGACCGCGACACGGGCCTATGTCCAGGACTGTGTCGACAGCGGAGGCTGCCCGCTCGGGGCCTCACTGGCCTCCGGGATGCAGAGGCTGCGTGACTTCCTCAAACAGCTGGACGCCAAGCCGCTGCCTCTGAATGACCCCTATGTCAAGCAGCTCACCGAGGGCTGGGGGTCGCTCGGGATCGCCGAGGCGATGTACGACCAAGCGTTGTGGCCCGAGCTGACGGACGCTCTGCGTGCTGCCTTCGCCGGCAAGGGCGCCTCGTTGATGAAGCTTGCCAACGAATATGCGCACCGTACCGACCGAGGAACATACAGCGACAACCTGATGCAGGCCATCTATCCGGTCGGCTGTCTGGACCGCGCAGACAGCAGGAACCTGGCGCACTACGAGTCCGATGCTCGATTGTTGAGCGCCAGCGCTCCGACATGGGGTGCGCTCCTGGCCTGGGGCAGTATTCCGTGTGGCTACTGGTCCGTGCCCGCCAACAGCGTTCCGAAGAAGATCTCGGCGGGAGGCAGCGGACCGATCCTGGTCGTGGGTACGACGCGAGACCCCGCGACGCCGTACAAGTGGGCGCAGGCTCTTGCCTCGGAGCTTCAGAACGGTCATCTCATCACCTTCAACGGTGACGGGCACACGGCATACACGCGGTCGAACTCGTGCGTCGACGACGCGGTCGACGCCTATCTGTTGAAAGGCCGAGTGCCACCTGATGGGCTCAAGTGCTGACCAGTCCGTGTTCCCGGTCGATGTGCCGGCTGGATGTGCCGGCGCCGGGACCAGGCCGGTTCGGAGTTCCGCCCGTACATCCGTATACTCGCCAAGCGTGTCCACGGGCACCTGCCGCCTTAGCTCAGTCGGCTAGAGCGATTCACTCGTAATGAATAGGTCATCGGTTCGATTCCGATAGGCGGCTCCGCGAAGAACCCCAGGTCAGAGGCTTAATGACCTGGGGTTCTCGGGTTCAAGATCCGGGCTTGCTAACGGTCGTGCTAACAGGGCCGCTGTGCCTGGGTCGGCACCGCCGTCATTGACCGCAGCGGGGGTGGCATCGTGCCCAGGCTCGATCGCGGCTGCAAACACATCCGCGACTCCTGCCGCGTGCTGGCGTAGGACGTGGGCATACACCCGGAGGGTGATGGCCGGGTCCGCGTGTCCGAGACGGTCGGCGACCACATGCACGGGCACGCCGGCCAGCAGGAGGTGCGTGGCATGAACGTGCCGAAGGTCGTGGAGCCGTGCCACCGGAAGGGCCGGCACATCCGGCGGGAGAGTGGCGTTGTACGCCCGGATGGTCTTTGCCATGAGTGCCGTCATGCTGTCGGGGTTGATCGGCACCCCGTCGCCCGAGGTGAACACATGGCCGGTCTCGGTCCAGGCATCGCCGAGAGCCAGCTGGTTCTCATCTTGGCTGCGGCGAAGGGCACGCAGAATTTCGACGGTCTCAGCGTCCAGGCTCACGAGGCGTTCCCGTCCGCTCTTCGTGGTGCCCTCGACCCGCTGGCCCGCGGTGATGCCGACTGAGCCTTTGATGCGAAGCGCCGGGGCATCCCAGTCGATGTCCGCCCACCGCAGGTTGCTCACTTCTCCTCGTCTGGCCCCGGTGTAGGCCGCGACCCGAAAGAAGGGCGGACAGGCGGTGGTGGCTTGCGGCGTTCAGGAAGGTTCGGAGCTGCTCGGCCGTCCAGATCTCGCGAAGGCCTCGGGGGTCACCGCGCGGACGCTTCGCCCGTTCGGCGGGGTTCGTCACGAGTAGCTGCTCCGAACGGACCGCGTCGTTGAAGGCCTTGCGCAGGATCGCGTGAACGTAGTCCACGGTTGCCCGTGACAACGGCCGCCCTTCCTTCCCGCCATGCACCAGGAGATCCCGGTACAGCCCGCTGAGCGTCGTCGGCCGAACCGCTTGGAGCCGCATGCGCCCGATGTGCGGGTTGACGTAGTGCGTCACGAGATACCGGTACGTCGACAGGGTCGCGGGCTTGATCTCCATAGCGTGGGCGTCCAGCCAGTTGCCGAGGTACTGCGTGACGGTGATTCGGCTCCTGTCGACATAGACGCCCTGGCGAGCCGCCACGCGCGCCGAGTCGCGGGCCTCCTTCGCCGCCGCCTCCGTTGCGAAGCCTCCGGCCCACTTCGGCTTGCTCACCCCTGTCCGTTCGTCGGTGACTCGGATGACAAACGACCAGGTGCTACCGCGCCTCATCACGCCGTCACGCAGCGTGCCCATCAGGCAGCCTCGCCGAGTGCGGCCACGTAGACCAGCAGGTCGGAGACCTTGATTCGCCGGGAGCCGGTGATGCGGACAGATGGGATCACGCCTGCCCGCACCAGCTCGTACGTCTTGCTCCGTCCGAGGCTGAGCAGGGACGCAGCCTCGGTGACGGTGAGCAAGAGTTTCGTCTCATCGCTGCCGCCAACGATCTGCGTGGCCATGGGCATCGAATTCGACGCGTTGAGCTTGTCGAAGTCGGACATGTGTACCTCCACCGTCTCGAGCCGAGATCGTCCGCGAGTTCCCTTACGTTCCAATGCAGTTCGGACCTTCGCTGGCGACCATTTCCATCTGTGCTACCCGGCTGGGGGTACACCATCGGGAACCTCAGGTCGTGGATCACGGGGCCGCGGATCACGGGGCCGCGGATCAGTGCAGTGAGTGCAGCTTCCCTCATGGAGCCTTGGTGTTGGTTGTGTAGGTCGATGGTGAGTTGCTGCAGGTGCTGCACTGTTGAGGTCTCGACCCTCATCCATGAGCCCTCAGCGCTCAGGCCGCATGAAAAGACGGGTCCCCCCTGGCGATGAACAGCAGGTGAGCAACCGGACCGCACGGAGGTCGGGCTGGCCGAGAGCGAGCGAGTTCGCGGGCCATGGCAGGCATGGTTCGACTTCGGTGCTGCCAAGACGAGAAGCGCCCGCGCCGAGGTCCATCTCCGATGGCTCCTTCCCGCGCAACTTCCCTACGCCGGCGCCGCCCGCCTCGCCGCCCGTCCGGAGACAGCCGACGCCCATGAATCTGCCTTTGTCTTCCAGCGTTCCCCAGCCCGTCAAATCACCCCACCAGTCTCCCCACACCTCTGGCATCCATTCGGCGAGCGGGCATTATCGCGGCAGATGCAACACGGACTCCCTGATCAGGGGATTTATCGCTGCCGACTGGGGGCTGGGGTGTTGCGCTGACCTGCAGGGCTTCGGCTCTGTTACCTTAACCGCAACAATATGGCTTTTAAGGTAACAGAATGGGTGGGGGTTTCGTGGTCGACCTGCCGGGCTCGGCCGGGCTGGTGATGGTCTCTGGGGTAGTTCACCTGGACCCGGAGGCGGCGGTCTTTGAGGCGATGCTGACCGGCTGGGCGCGCCAGCAGAGGTCCCGTTTGTTGGGTGAGAAGACCATCGCGGACCGGTTGCGGTTGGTCCGGCGGTTCGCTGATTTTGCCGAGTCGTACCCGTGGACGTGGGGTCCAGGGGATGTGGAGGACTTCACCGTGTCGTTGACTTCGGGGCGCGACCGGCGGTCCCCGTCCACGATCCGGGGGTACCACTTGTCGTTGCGGATGTTCGGCGACTACGTCACCGATGCCCGCTACGAGTGGCCCAGGGTATGCCGGGACCGGTTCGACCAGGTGCCCGCGCAGGTGTGCCACGAGTGGAACACGGTGGCGCATCTGAACGCCTACGAGGGCCGGCCGGGGCGACGACCGTTGACGTACACCGAGCTGGAGCAGCTGTTCGACTACCTCGATGACCGGGTCGAGCGGATCGCCGGGTCGGGGCGCAAGGGGTCGTTGGGTGCGCTGCGTGATGCGCAGGTCTTCAAGACGGCGTACGCGTTCGGGCTGCGTCGCAACGAGCTGTGTCGCCTGGATGTGGCCGACCTGCGCCCGAACCCGCACGTGCGTCAGTGGGGCACGTACGGTTCGCTGCATGTGCGCTACGGCAAGGCGGTCCGCGGCGGCATCCCGCGCCGGCGGACGGTGTTGGCGGTACCGGAGTTCGACTGGGCGGTGGCCGGTTTGCGCCAGTGGGTGGAGCAGGCGCGGCCGTTGTTTGGTGTCGCCGACCATCCCGCGTTGTGGGTCACCGAGCGGCTGACCCGGGTGTCGCTGCGTTACTTCGACCAGCGTTTTGCCCAGCTCCGAGCCGAGGTCGGGCTCGATAAGGATCTGAGCCTGCACTGCCTTCGGCACTCCTACGTGACGCACCTGGTCGAGTTCGGCTATCCCGAACGGTTCGTCCAGGAACAGGTCGGGCACGCCTACGCCTCGACCACGGCGATCTACACCTCGGTCAGCAACGACTTCAAGAACAAGACCCTGCAGGCCGCGCTGAAGCGTGTCTATGCACCCAACGGTAAGGAGGACCAGTGATGACCAGACGTATCGCGATGCAATGGAACCTGCGCCAGGTGATGGCCAGCAGGGCGATCTACCAAACCAGTGAGCTCGTTCCGTTGCTGGCCGAGCGCGGGGTGAACCTGTCGCGCGAGCACGTCTACCGGCTGGTCACCAAGACCCCGCAACGGCTGAACATGGAGATCCTCGCGGCCCTGTGCGACATCTTGGACTGCGAACCGAACGACCTGCTCCAACCCGTGGTCGAGACGGTCAGCGTCGCCAAGACCGGCACCGAAACGGGCCCGGGCATCGGCGCGTTGCGCCCGATCCGGGCCAAGATCCGCCGCCCGCACGAGGGGACGTGAGTGGTCGGGAGCCCCGGCCGCCGACCACGTGTGCCCACTGCGGTCAGCAGAAGCGGTGCTCCCGGCTGATCCTGGACCAGCCCGTGTGCAAGACCTGCGAACTGCGGTTCGCACGGTCCGCCACGACCTGCCCGGGTTGCGCAGGGATCAAGGTGCTGGCGTTCTACGACGCGCAACGCCGGCCCGCCTGCGCGACCTGTACCGGCAACAAACCTCGCTACGCCTGTGTGAAGTGCGGCCGCGAGGACAGCCAGCATGGCCGCAAGTGCGCGCCGTGTGTGCTCGAGGAACGTGCCAGGGAGCTGCTAAGCGATCCGAGCGGGCGCATCCATCCCCAGCTGCAACCGGTGTTCGACACCCTCATGGCCGGGCCGCGCCCACAGACCACCCTGTACTGGTTCAACCGCTCCACCGGCCCCGGCATCCTGGCAGCCATGGCCCAGGGCCAGATCGAGATCACCCACGCCGCGTTCGAGGCCATGCCCACAAACAAGACCAACAACTATCTGCGGGACTTCCTTGTTGCCGTCGGGGTCCTGCCGCCCTTTCACGCCGAGCTGGAACGGGTGCGGCCGTGGCTGAACGACATCTTGACCGGCCTGCCCAAGGACCAGGCCGATGTCCTGGGCCGGTTCGCCCGCTGGCATGTACTGCGCCGGCTCCGCCACCAGGAGCAGGCAGGCGTCGCGACCCACGGCGCCATCAGCGGCGCCCGGGCCACCATCGTGGCCACCGCCAGGTTCCTGGCCTGGCTCGCCGCCCACGACACCAGCATCACCGCGGCGACCCAGGCCGAGCTCGAGCAGTACGCCGTCGAGTATCCCGGCCGCGCCAAAGCAGTGGTGGCGTTCCTTGCCTGGGCCGGGCGCACCGGACTGACCGCAGGCATCAAACTGCCCACCAACCCCCACCAGACTCAACCCGAGGTCACCCTCGGCGACGAGGACCGCTGGGCCCAGGTCGACCTGCTCCTGCACGACGACACGATCCGCCTATACGTCCGCGTCGCAGGCCTGTTCACCCTTCTGTTCGCCCAACCCCTGGCCCGGATCACCCGGATGCGCGCCGACCAGGTCACCACCGGCGACGACGGGCACGTCACCGTCACCTTCGACACCGTCCCCATCGACCTACCCGAGTCCCTGGAAAGGCTCGTCCTGGCCCACCTCGCCCGCCGCGGGCAAGCGTCCTACGCCAGCAGCCCCGACCATTGGCTATTCCCCGGCGGCATCCCCGGCAAGCACCTCGCCACCGAGAACATCCGCGGACAGCTCGTCCAACGCGGCATCCAACCCTCGACCGCACGCATGGCAGCCATGTTCCAGCTCGCCTCCGAGATGCCCTCATCCGTCCTAGCCGACATCCTGGGCCGAAGCCGCACCAGCGCCGCCCGATGGGCAGCCCTGTCCGCGCATGACTGGTCCCAGTACACAGCCCAACGAGCGGCTTCCCTCACCGAATAATGCTCAACACCAATAGGACACTCCCACCAATAGCTAAAGTCGTTGGCACGAAACAATCAGGAGGGGGAACGTGCATGGCCACCGGCGAAACGAACACGACAAGCGAGGCCATCGCGGCCACCGACGACCGCCGGACCCGGTCGCCGCGACGCCCGGGACAGACCCTGGCGTGTGGTTGGTGC
>Ga0209585_10001040_pt1 | contig 10768 bp, 8 predicted proteins | sample NGEPerone_FD_185491 | JGI IMG/M metagenome (GOLD analysis project Ga0209585, IMG submission 185491) | Arctic peat soil microbial communities from the Barrow Environmental Observatory site, Barrow, Alaska, USA - NGEE Permafrost154B-one... | ecosystem: Environmental > Terrestrial > Soil > Wetlands... | reverse complement strand
GTGTGAGTCCTTTTCGTGAGTTCCATGGCTGGTTCTCACAAAGCCTCACGCGGTGGCCCGCACATCTTGGTGACCGACACCTGTCACCAAAATCACGAGCCAGGAGTTACACCACTCCAGGGGACGCAATCCCCAACCAAGGCGGACAAGCGTGGCCCGCAGAACAAAGCGCGGCTCCGGGGCGGGACCTTCGACCCTGTGATGCCCCTGTCCAGAGGAACCACGCTGGCACAGGAGGCGATGGGGATGTTGGTTCTCGTTGCGCGTGCCAGCAAACACGGTGCGACCGAGGAGATTACCGAACGCGTCGCCCCGGCTCTCACTCTGACCGGACAGGTCGGTCAGTTGGCCCCGCAAAGGGCGGGACCTTTGTCACCATGCCGGTCACCTGTGCGGCGAGACGATGGTTGTGACCGACGACCACTTGCCGGTTTAGAGCGCTGGGCCCGACCGACCGGTCGGAGCCGCGGCATCACGCCGGCACCACGAGGAGAGGAGGGTTGGTGATCACCACCCTGCTCAATGACCAGACCTTCCTGGCCGATGTGTCCTGCGACTCGTGGGAGGACCTCGTCGACATTGCTGGGGCGCCGCTGGTCCGGGAAGGGTCCGTGGAGCCGGGCTTCCTTCAGTCGATCAAGGACACCGTCGTCAAGTACGGCTCTTACATGGTGCTCGTCGACGACGTGGCGCTCTTCCATGGCCGGCCCGAGGCAGGAGCCCACGAGATCGCCCTGAGCCTGGCCCTGCTCAGTCGCCCGGTCTACGTCCAGGACAAGCGGGTCAAGGCAGCATTCGTCTTCGCTGCAGTCGACCAGGACAGCCACCTCGAGCTCCTGCGGGAGCTGGCTCGAGCCCTCGCCGACGACGAGCTTCTCCGGCTGCTCCGCAACGGGGGCAGCCGCGAGGACGTGCTGCGTCGGCTCGCGATGGCCGAGGGAAAAGCATGAAGTGCGTCGAATGTGACGGCGTTGGGGGACCGCAGACCGCAATGAGAAAACAACAACGGAGCGAGATATGAAGATTCTATGTGTGTGCGGTCTGGGAATGGGGTCGAGCCTCATTCTGAAGATGACCGTCGAGAAGGCGATGCAACAGATCGGCATTCCCTGCGACGTCGAGCACCAGGCCGCAGGGACCATGAGCGGAATCAACGCGGACCTCATCGTTGCGGCGCAGGACTTCGCGGATGAGCTCGCCGGCCGCGACAACGTCGTCCTCGTCACGAACATCGTCAAGACGGACGAGGTCAAGGCGAAGATCGAGGCCTTTCTAGAGGAGACGGGGGTCTTGACCTGACCCTGTGTCCCCTACCCGGGCGTCCGCCACAGTCACGCCCGGAGCAACCCTTCACCACTGCTAGACAACCAATTCAACACCGCAGGGTGCGAAGCTTGAGCCTCGGTTTCAGTTAGCAGTCCGAACCTCGAGAGTCCTCGATAGACGGAAGAGAGCCTCTAGCCCTGACTAGTGCAGAAAGGACTTGCCATGGAGGTTCTCAACTTCTTCCTCGACGTGGTTAAGACGCCAGCTCTCATCCTGGGCCTGGTAGCCCTGATCGGCCTGGCGATCCAGCGCAAGAGCGGCCCACAGATCTTCGCCGGCACCGTCAAGACCGCACTCGGCATGCTGGTGCTCACCGCCGGCGCAGGCTTGGTGGTGACGGCCATCCTGCCGTTCGTGACCCTGTTCCAGGGCGTGTTCGGTCTCGATGGGTTCGCCACCGGCAGCGAGCTCGTCTCGGCGGCCATGCAGAAGTCGGTGCCGGTGATCGCCAGCAGCTCGGCGATCATCATGGCGATCGGCTTCGTGGTCAATGTCGTGCTGGCACGCGTCACGCCGCTGAAGTACATCTTCCTGACCGGCCACATGATGTGGATCTCCTCGGTCGTCGTCGCCTACGTCCTCTACTCGGCCGGGTGGAGCGAGGGAACGATCATCGTTGTCGGCAGCGTCGTCCAGGGCGCACTGCTCACCCTCCTGCCCGCCATCTCACAGCCGATCGTCCGCAAGGTCACGGGCAGCAACGACTTCGCCATCGGCCACCTGACGACCCTCGGGACGGTCCCCTCCGCCTACCTGGGCGGCCTGGTCGGCGACAAGTCCAAGAGCACCGAGGACCTGAAGCTCCCCAAGGGCCTGTCGTTCTTCAAGGACACCGCCGTCGCCGTCTCCGTCGTCATGCTCTTCTTCTACGTCGGCATTGTCGTCGCGGCCGGCCCGGCCAAGGTGGGCGCCCTTTCCAACGGCAGCAACTACATACTGTTCGGCATCATGCAGGCCCTCGGCTTCGCAGCCGGCGTTCTCGTCCTGCTCCAGGGCGTGCGGATGTTCCTCGGAGAGCTCGTCCCCGCCTTCAAAGGCATCTCGGACAAGTTGGTTCCCAACGCCATCCCCGCCCTGGACGTGCCGGTCATCTTCGGGTTCGCCCCGAACGCGCTGATGATCGGGTTCATCTCGGCCACGGGCGGCATGCTGGTCGCGATGGTCGCGTCGTCGGCTGCCTTCGGGGTCGTCCCGCTCGTGTCCATCATCGGCGCCTTCTTCACCGGAGGGGTGGCCGGGATCTTCGGTAACGCCACCGGTGGTCGGCGCGGCGCCACCGTGGCGGGCTTCACCTACGGCTTCATCCTCATCTTCCTGTCCGGCTTCACCTACAAGGTGTTCGACCACTTCTCCGCGGTGGGAGCCAAGGGCGTGGGTCACGACTGCGTCGACGCGATGCTCACGATGCTCGCCTTCAAGAGCCCCTACGTCGGCATCGGGATCATCGTCGCCGCCTTCGCCGGGCTGTCGTACGCCGAGGTGCGGTACCAGAAGCGGCACCGGGTGCAGGAGGAGGTTGAGACCGCCACTCCCGAGCCGGTTGAGACCGCCACTCCCGAGCCGGTTGAGACCGCCACTCCCGAGCCGGTTGAGAAGGCCTCGCCCAGGAGTCGGCACTGAAGATGCTCGAGCTGACGGCCGGCGGTGTCGTGGCCGTGCACGACTCGTCGCTGGGGTTCCGGCACGGGCCGAAGTCGATCCTCGACGACCGCACCCTCGTCGTCGTCTTCGTCTCGAGCTACCCCTATACCCGCCAGTACGACCTGGACATCGTGCGCGAGCTCCGGCGGTCGGTCCCGCAGCGGGACGTCCTCACCGTCAGCGCCGGCGATGAGCCGAACCTGGCCACCGAGAACGACTGGCACGTGACGGGCGTCGACGACGCCGACGATGCGCTCCTCGCGCTGCCGTTCATCCTTCTCGCTCAGCTGCTCGCCCTGCACACCTCCGTCCGACTGGGACGCACCCCCCGACAACCCTTTCCCGACGGGAGAGGTCAACCGGGTGGTCCAAGGCGTGACGATCCATCCCCTGCCAGGAGAACCGTCAAGGCCGACGCCGGCCTGAGCGGCAGCAACGCCACCGAACAGCTGATCGGCCCACTGGCCGGCAGCAACCGCGAAAGGACCACCATGACTTCCCTGACCAAGCAATACCTCAACGCCACCATCGCGCTGCTGGAGCGCATCGACGAGGAGGAGACGACTAACATCGAGCGCGCCGCAGAGCGGATCGTGGACTGCATCGCGGGCGGTGGGCGCCTCTTCGCCTTCGGCTGCTCCCACTCCTCCTTGCCAGTGCAGGACATCGTCTACCGGGCGGGCGGGCTGATGCTTGTCAACCCGATCTTCGCCCCCGGGATCGCCGCGCTCGACACCCGGCCGACCACGCTCGGCTCCGCCATGGAGCAGATCCCCGGCTACGCCAAGGCCATCCTGGACAACTCGCCGATCCGGACCGGCGACGTCCTCATTGTCGTGTCGGTCTCGGGCCGCAACGCGGTCCCCATCGAGATGGCGGAGCTGGCGCAGCAGCGCGGCATCACGGTCATCGGCGTGACGTCCCACGCCTACTCGGACGCCGTCACTTCGCGGCATTCGTCGGGGAAGAAGATGAAGGACTTCGCCGACATCGTCCTCGACAACAAGGTCGCGGTCGGCGACGCCGTCCTAGAGCTCGACGGAGTGCCGCAGCGGTTCACCCCGGCATCTGGGGTGACCACCACCGCCCTGCTTCACGCCGTCATCGCGGCCGTGATCGAGGGGCTCGTGGCACGCGGCATCACTCCGCCGGTGTTCCTGGCCGCCAACGTCGACGGTGGCGCCGAGTGGAACAAGCGGCTGCTTGCGGAGAACGCCGACCGCATCTTCTACCTGTGACCCGGACATGACGGCATCGACCCAGGCTCCACCCGACACCAGCTCCCGTCTCGTCCTGGCGGCCGACCGGGTCGTCACCGCCACCGGCGCCGAGCTCGCTCCCGGCTGGCTCGAGATCACCTGCGGGAAGGTTGCGGCCGTCGGCACCGGCCGTCCGGCCAGCGGAGGCACCGAGCCCGTCAGCGGCACCATCGTCCCGGGCTTCGTCGACATGCACGCCCACGGGGCGCTCGGCCACGACTTCGTCTCCGCCGACGACGACGGCATCCATGCGATCAGGCAGCATCACGTCCGGCGCGGGACGACGACGCTCATGGCGACGGTGGCGACCGCACCCATCGAGACGATGCTGGAGCGCGTCCGCTTCCTACGGCCCTACGTCGCGGCCGGGCTCCTGGCCGGCATCCACCTCGAAGGCCCGTACCTCGCACCCGAGCGGCGGGGCGCCCATGACCCGGGCCTGCTCCGCCACCCCGACGCCGCGGAGATCCGCGAGTTGCTGGCGGAGGCGGCGGGCACGCTACGGATGGTGACGCTGGCTCCGGAGCTGCCGGGCTCGCCCGAGGCGGTCGAGATGCTCGTCGCAGCGGGCGTCACGGTCGCGGTCGGGCACACCGCGTGCACCGCGGAGCAGGCTCGGGGGGCGTTCGACGCGGGTGCCAGCGTGCTGACGCACGCCTTCAACGGTATGCCGCCGCTGCACCACCGCGAGGCCGGCCCCCTGGGCGTGGCCCTCGTCGACCAGCGGGTTACGGTCGAGCTAATCCTCGACGGTCATCACGTCGGGTACGAGGCCGCCGAACTGGTTCGCCGCGTGGCGCACGGCCGGCTCGCCCTGGTGTCCGACGCCATGTCAGCCGCTGGGCTCGGCGATGGGAACTACCGCGTCGCCGGCTCCGCGGTCGTCGTACGAAACGGGGTCGCGATGCTAGCCGACGGGTCCTCGCTCGCCGGTAGCACGATCACTGTGGCCGACGGCTTCGCCCGGCTGCGGGACGCGCACGGCGCCTCATGGGCCGACGGCGCGGATGCCACCTCATTGACGCCCACCCGCGCTGTCGGCGTCGCCGCGTCAGGCCTGAGAGAAGGCGAACCCGCCGACCTCGTGCTAGTAGACGGCGGCGCAGTCGCCGGCGTGATGCGCGCCGGGCAATGGGTGGTCGAACCCGCTCGAGAGAGCGCATGCCAGGAAACCAGACTCCATGGGTGACTCCTGACTGCCGAGCGCTGCGATCTCGCGCGGCCCGGCGATCTCGCATCGTCGCAGGGAGTGGTCGGATCAACTTCCCGAAGTTGATCAGGCTATCTGGCATCCAATTCACCTAATCAACTTGGGGGACCCGAGCGACAGCTGCTCGGGGCAGACGCTGCAGCGTCCCGCGTCCCCGCGAGGACACTCGTTAGCCACGTGACCGGGATGCCTTCGGTGGTGGCGCACCGAGAGTTCGGGTGCGTCTGTTCGAAGCACAGTGTGGCCGCGGGCCTCGAGTCGACGAACACCACCAGCGGACTTGACCGAGGTCGCTCGTCGATTTCAAACCCACGAGTGCCCGGTTGCCTAGATGGGGACCGTCGTCGGGGTGCGAAACGAGGCCCAGGAGGCGGCTCCCGTGGGGATACATGTCAGCCATGGCGATGGTGCTGTAAACGCCTGACCTGCGAAAACAGTGGGCCCCGTGGGATTCGAACCCACGACTGGTGGGATGGCGGATTCCACCGTGGCGAGTTCGGGTGTGGTGCCCTCCTCGTGCCCATGCGACCGGCAACTCACGGCGAGTCGCGAACTCACGCGGTGTCCGCGCCGCGCACGATTATCCGGTCTGCCACAGTGGATTCGCCTACCGAGTTGTTTCCCAAGCTGCTGGATCCCGCATCCAACGGACTCCTCCCCGGGTCGATGCCGCCCGCAAATAGTCCGCACTTGGGTTCAAAACAGCTCCGAACGACATAAGTTGTTGAGAGCGAATCACGTTGTAAATCAAGGGAATTCGAGATTCACCGCACCGTTCCATGGCTCTTCTAATCCGTAGGTCGTCGGTTCGAGCCCGACGGGGCCTACTACTGTTTGTGCGGGCCAGCGGGCCTTGTGGCCGCCTCATGAGGGCTACCGCTCAGCATTTGCGCACGCCCGGCGTGATGTGCATGTACGCAGCTCGCGCAGCACGGCAATTGTCAAGAGTGCCACGTGGACCGCGGCCGATTCGCCGGGCTCAGACGAGCTCGGTGATGAGCTTATTTGCTAGAGCCAGCGCCGCGTCTCGGGCGTCCAGTGGTGACCGCGCGGCGCGTGCGGCTGAGGCCATCGCCGTGCAGGTGCCGAGGTCGTGCAGGAAGAGTGCCGCTCGCACAGCGGAAACGCGTGTCGGAGCCATCGACAGGCTGTTGACGCCCAATCCGGTGAGCACCAGCGCCAGCAGCGGGTCGGCGGCGGCTTCGCCACAGACACCGATGGGCGTGCCCGTGTTGCGGCCACCGTCGCACGCGGCCGCGACGAGGTCCAGCACGGCCGGCTGCCACGGGTCCAGCAGCGTGGCCAGCTCGCCCTGCATGCGGTCGGCGGCCAGGGTGTACTGGGCGAGGTCGTTGGTACCGATGCTGGCAAAGTCGACTTCCGCCAGGACGTGACGCGCACGCAGAGCCGCCGAGGGAACCTCGATCATCACGCCGACAGAGGGAAGGCCATTCTCGCGCACGCGCAGCGCGAACCACGCCGCCTCCTCGGCTGTGGCCACCATCGGCGCCATCACGCGCACGTCGGCGCCGGTCGCCCGCGCCGCCGCGGCGAGCGCGCTGAGCTGGGTGTCCAGCAGGTCTGGACGCTCGGCCGAGAGCCGCAAACCTCGTCTGCCGAGGGCAGGGTTCTCCTCCGGACCGAGGTTGGCGAAGGCCAGCGGTTTGTCGGCTCCGGCATCGAGCGTGCGCACGACCACCCGCCGTGCCCCGAACGCCTCGAAGACCCGCGTGTACACGGCGACCTGCTCCTCCAGCGACGGCGCCGTGTCCCGGTCCAGGAAGAGGAACTCAGTGCGGAACAGGCCGACGCCCTCGACGTCGAGCACGGCGGCGCGCTCCGCATCCTCGGCGGTACCGATGTTGGCCAGCAGTGCGACCGGGTGCCCGTCGCTGGTCTTGCCGGGACCAGTTGCCGTCCCCAGCGCCTTGGCCCGCCGTTCGCTGCGCTGGACCACCTCGGCCCGGATGAGGGGATCGGGGTCGACGAACACCTCGCCGGTCGAGCCGTCGACCGCCACGACGGTGCCGACCCCAATGGCGACCGCACCCGGCACCTGCACGACCGCCGGAATACCCATCTGCGCGGCCAGGATCGCCGTATGGCTGGTCGGGCCTCCGGACTCGGTGACGATGGCCAGCACCAGGTCGCGTCTCAGACCCACCGTCTCTGCCGGGGCCAGGTCGTGAGCCACGATCACGCACGCTTCGGTGATCTCGGGTACGCCCGGGTCCTCCAGACCCAGGAGCCTCGCCACAGCACGGTCGCGCACGTCGCGCAGGTCCGTGACGCGTTCCGCGAGGTAGCCACCCGCCGTGCTGAAGACTGCGCAGTACTCCTCGACGGCCGCGTCCAAGGCCGTGGCCGGGCCGCGACCACTGGCCAGGTGCTTATCCGCCGCCGTGGCCAGACCAGGGTCGCGGGCCATCATCGCGGTGGCAGCGAGGATCTGCTGCGCCTTGGCGTCGGCGCGAGCGGCGCGGTCATCCAGGGTGCCAGCGACCGACTCCAGGACCTGGCGGATCACCTGACCCGACGACGCGCTATCGGCGGCCGCCGGTTCATCCTCCGGTGGACGGACCGGTGGGCGCACCTGAATCACCGGTCCCACCGCGGTGCCGGGTGAGACCCCGATCCCGTATCGCGTGTCGCCAGCAGACATGGGGACCACTACTCCGCGTCGAGGTCGCGCGAGAGCAGCGCGACCAGCTCGTCCAGGGCAGCGTCCGCGCCGTCACCATCGGCGGTCAGCACTACCTCCTCGCCGTGCTTGGCGCCCAAGGCCATGACGCCCAGGATGCTGCGGGCATCAACCGACTCGTCGCCTGCCCGGCCGATCCGGACGGAAAGTCCGGTCGCGGTGGCTGCTTGGACGAACAGGGCAGCGGGTCGGGCGTGCAGCCCAACCGATGAGGCGACGGCGACGGTTCGCTGTGACATTGGGTCTCCTTGATCTTGGCCAGTGCAGAGCCGGCGCGTGGTTGCCCAGGGCCCAGAGGATTTCGGGATCACCTGAACGACCTCTCCATCTGCGTTGATTATGCATATACCCACTCGGCGATAGACATCCGGTCATGCTGCGCGGTCGGTCAATCGTTGATTGCCTCGATGCCAAGCAGTTTGAGCTCTTCAAGGTGGTCCTGCATGGCCTGGAGCGTTTCAGGGGAGTGCCCCTCCCAGTCCAAGACCTCTCCAATGATTCGAAGTGGCTGCTGGGTGCGGTAGGACCTTGTCGGGTTGCCTGGGAACTTCTTGTCCGTCAGGTTGGGGTCATCTTCGAAGCGGCCAGTGGGATCCACGCGATAAACCCTGCCGGGTCCCTCGCCCACCGCCAGCCCTGCTCCCCAGGTGGCCGCATCCAAGGTTGCGGTCAGGTAGACGTAGTTCGCGTTCTGCCGCTCGCCGTAGTTGGAGCGATTACCGGGTTCGAGCAGGTCCCCCGGCTTCAGGTCAGCCTTCGTGCCATGGCAGAAGGGTCCCGAATCCTGGGCGCTGAACGGCGTCGGTTCGTTCTCCATATACACCCCCTCGATGTTTGGCTCGATACGTTAGCTCACCGAACTTGGGTCGTCAGGGCAGGCGAACTCCTTCGAACCGCACGCTCATGGCTCCCTTCTATTGCGCTTCGTGTCAAGGGGTCGGGGTTGGGGAGGCCGTCGAGTGTGCGCCGACGCTGGTCGGTGTCAACGTCGTTCGTCCGGTGGGGCGCTGCACGTTGACACCTCCGGCGCGCCGCCGCGATGTGGCGGCTGTCCCCGAACCGAAGGTCTTCCGAGGCGGCGCCTGGCTGGGTAGCGTGGCGGGTGCGGGTCCGGGCTGTGGCTTATCCGAAGAGCCGATGTCCGGGGTCAGGTCGGTCGCGCTGGAGTCAAGAGCCGCCCCCAGTGCCCTCCCGGGCCCGCCTCCTCGACCGTAGTGGTGCGTTCCCTCGCGTCGGCGACCAGCTGGCGGTAGACCCCATCGGACAGGCGACGTTTCAGGCACCGCAACGCCTCCAGGGATGCCTTGCCCTCGGAACGCTTGCGCCGGTAGTAGGCGCGTCCGTCGGTGTCGTTGCGGAGCTGGACGATGCCGGCCATGTACAACACGTGGTTCAGCCGCCGGTTGCCCGCCCGGGACAGGCGGGGGTGGGTGTGTTCGCCGTTGGAAGCATCGATGGGTGCCGTCCCGGTCCAGGACGCGAAGTGGTTGCGGTCGGGAAAGCGGGCCACGTCCGCGACGTCGGCCAAGATCCGGGCGGCCCCGGCCGGCCCGATGCCGTGGATGTCCATCAGGTTCGACCCGAGCGCGTTGACCGCTGCCTTCAGCTCGACCTTCATCGCCTTGAGCTTGACGTCGAAGCGTTCCAGGTCGGCCAGTTCCTCGGCGGCCATCCGCCGGCGGGTCTTACCCACGACATCACGCGGGCGCACCGTGGCCAGCAGCGCTTTGTACTGCGCGGTCGACTTCTTCACCGGGGCCCCACCCGGCAGCAGCTCCAAGAACAGCCGATGCAACCGGTTCAGGGCCTGCGCCCGAGCGTGAGAGATCTCGTCGCGGGGATCACACAACAAGCGCAGCGCCATCAGCGCCGGGTCGAGACTGACCTCGCGTAACCCCTTGTCCCGCAACGCGACCATCACGATCGCGTGGGCGTCGGTGGCATCGGTCTTACGACCCTGCCCGGTATCGAAGACACGGGCTCGGGCCGCGAGCTTGGCCGGCACGTCCAGTACGCGTTCCCCGTCGGCCAGCAGCCGTTGTGCGATCGGAGCGCCGATGCCGTTCGGGCCCTCGACCGCCCAGACCCGCTCGGGCCACTGATGGGCCACCTTCAACAGCTGCCGATAGTTCCCGGTGTCCGTGCCGAACCGGCCCGTCGCACGCAGCACCTCCCGAATATCTCTTGCCTCGATGGTGACCGACGCCTTGTGCGGGTCCATCCCGATGACTACTTGATCCATAACAGCCTCTCCTCGCATCGTCGAACATCTATCAGCGAGGACGGGCACCGCGACTTCGAGCTGAGCAGACCCTTCTTGAGCCACGCCTCGCCACGGCGCCCCGCCGGTCCGCATGCCATGAAAGAACCACACCCAACCGAGGTGGGCAGCCGCGATGAGAGCGTCCGACCGGGGCACCGCACTCGAGCCTGCGCCGGCCCGAGTGGTCTTGGAAGACATAAGTAGCCGCATACAGCGCTCGTTTGCGTCGCAGTTGGGGATCCGCTTGCGGTGAGGCGCTGCTGGCTGGCGAAGGCGAAGCGAGTCTGCTCACCAGGCGAAGGTAAGGGTGATGGATCCCTGCTGCGTCCAAAGCTCCTGCCAGTCGGTGCCTTCGGTAAGGATCACGT
>Ga0209585_10001039_pt1 | contig 10786 bp, 12 predicted proteins | sample NGEPerone_FD_185491 | JGI IMG/M metagenome (GOLD analysis project Ga0209585, IMG submission 185491) | Arctic peat soil microbial communities from the Barrow Environmental Observatory site, Barrow, Alaska, USA - NGEE Permafrost154B-one... | ecosystem: Environmental > Terrestrial > Soil >... | reverse complement strand
CGCCCCTTATCCACAGCCCGGATGCTCCTCGCCGTGATCCACAGCCCGCTATCTCATCGCTTGATTGACCGTTACAAGCGGCATTTCATGATCTGGATTCGCATTTCTGCACCTCTGAACGTGGCCGACCATGACACGACCTGGGGATTGACATGAACCTGAAGAACTCAGCGAAGCTCGGCCAGCAGCTGTGGACCGCGCTGAGCGCCTGTCCGCCGCTATCTGATCACTCACCCCAGCGCGACCGTCTCTGGCTGGTTGCCCGGGAGGATATCTGCACACGAGGATCGACCTGCGTGACCCCGTTGGGCTCCAGCGCGCAGGTTGTGGTCACCGCCGACCACGCCACCGATGAGCTCATCGCGGCCATGACTTGGCTGCTCGCCCACGAGCAGCGCGCGCGGACGATGCTCCCGTTGGAGCTGTTCGTGGCTCTGCGCGGTGTCGCCACCCGAGGGGCGAGCGGGTCGGCCCGGGCTGTTCAGTCCGACTTGCTTCATGGCATGACAGGAGTCCCGGCTGGCCGGCCTATCCGCTGGTGGAACTTGGATGCAATGGGCGCGGCATGAACCGCGTGGGTGGCCGACCGAGGTTCGAGCACTGGGCCGCAGGCGTGGTCGGGCTCACCCCTGAGCAGGTCGAGACCTTGCGGCTGGTGGCCGCATTCGAGGTCCTCCTGTCGAGGTGCGAGGAAGCACGGCGCCGTGGCGCGAAGGACCCCCTTGTCACGGTCTCGCCCAAGAAAGCCGGCGGCAACTCCCGGGCCTGCACCCGCCGGATGCTTGGGCACCTTGGTTACTCGGCAAGCCAGCGGCGCGCGATGCATCGCCTCTTGGCCGGGTCGTCCAGCGGCTGGCCAGGACTGCTAGCGCTGTTTTGCAGCGGCGGCGAACTCACATCGCCGCAAAGGCAGTACGCACGCCGACAGGTCAAGTCGTTCATGAAGATCGACTCGTTGGGTGGCGGCTGACGGATTGGTCTACGGACCAAAACGCTCACCCTCCGCGGCTACGAGCGGGTTTTCGTCGAAGAAGCCGACCCCTGAGCGGAAGACTCACTTCACACGCGGCGAAAAGACTCACTTCCGCGACCGCGCGGATCGCGGCTACGAGCGGAAGATGCCGAAGTTAGGCGACCAGCCGTGTCTGCTCGCGATCGTCAACACTTCTATCGACCAAGCAGACTTTGTCTGGCGTTGAAAAACGCGCGGTAAGACTCTGGGTCAGCCTGGTCAGGGTCTGCCGTTCTGGCGCGCAAGCGCCCACAGCCTCCAGCCGGTGAGGATGAACCAGGTCGGCAGGAGGAGGCCGTAGAGGAGGTAGGCGGACTCGATGACCGGACGCAGCGCCTCTGAGACGACGCCCACGGCACCGGTCACCGCGCCGAACAGGCCCAGCTCCTGGGGAAATGGCCCACGCCGCATGGCCAGGGAGAGCAGGAGGATTCCCGCAGCGGTGAGGACGCCGGCCCATGGCATGGCGTTGGTCGTCGCGACGATCGCATCGGCGGCGCTGGCCAGCCGAGACAAGGCAGCCGCGGCCGCGAGAATCGGATTGGCCTATGCCGAACCCCTGTATCAGCCGCCTGTGGTGCACCAGCCGTTAATCAGGGCGGCGTAGATCTCCACCGCCGCCTTCACTTTGGTCATCGAGCAAAACTCGTCGACGACGTGGCACTGGTCTAGCTCACCGGGGCCGAGGACGACAGTCGGCGCGGGTGTGCCGCCTTCCGCGGCGAGGAGCGCGGCTAGGACCGAGGCGTCGGTGAAGAAGCGGGCTGGCGACTGCGGATCGGAGTCCTGGCCAGCCACCGTCAGTGCCTGCCGCACCAAGTCGACCAACGGGTGGTCCAGTGGGGTGTCCACGACGGGCAGTACGACGTAATCCTCGACGGTGACACCTTCACCCGCGAGTGTCGTGACGGTGCCGCGCAGCGAGTTGCCATCCGCGCCGGGGACAGTACGCAGGTCAAGCAGCATGTGGGCGGCGTCGGGAACGACGTTGGCTTGCACACCGCCCATGAACAGTCCGACGTTGGCGGTGACCGACCCGAAACGCTCGTCCGTCGGCCAGGCGGCGTGGTCATGCAGCGCGACGGCCGCTCGTGCGAGCCTGACCACGGCGTTGTCACCCAGTTGCGGTGCGGAGCCGTGGGCGGCGCGGCCCTTGGCGATAAGTCGCATCCAGTGCGCACCCTTGTGCCCGGGCACCAGTCGGTTGGCGGTCGGCTCGGCAACGACCAGCGGGCCACCGACCGCGAGGTCGGAGCGCTGGAGCATCGCAGCACCCGTGCAACCGGTCTCCTCCCCTGCCGTCAGCACGATCTGGATGCCGCGGCATTCGTGGGGCCTCCGAGCGTGCTGGGCCGCAGCGACGAGGAGCGCAGCAACGCCCGACTTCATGTCGCTCGTGCCTCTGCCGATCATCCGGTCGCCGTCCCTCTCAGCGCCCCACGGGTCGGCTGCCCACTGGCTCGCGTCCACCGGCACGGTGTCGAGGTGGCCGGTCAGGGTCAGCGGGGCGGACGGCGATCCTGCGCGGGCGATGAGCTGTTCGCGGCCGGGCTCCCACCCCACGGTCGTGACGTTGAAGCCGGCTCCGTCCAGCAACGCGCCGGCGCGCCGCGCGAGGAAACCTTCGCCGGTCGCAACCGATCGACCGCGCACGAGTTCGGCGAGAAGGTCAAGTACCGCAGGAACCGGCTCGACGCTCATTGGGTTTCTCGTCAACGATGACGGCAGCGTAGGGACCCTCAGTAATCTGCGCCCCGTGGAGCGTGGTGCTCCACGCCGCGACTTGGTTGGCTCGGGACACCGCGGTGCGCAAGTCCCGCCCAGCGGCCAGTTCGTGGCCAAGCGCGCCGCAGAATGCGTCACCGGCGCCACTGGTGTCGACAGTCTCAACTTCGACCGGGTCGAACAGGACGGCTCCGTTGGCCTTGCCAGCCTCGTAGAGCGCGACGCCGTCACTGCCGAGGGTGACGATGACGTGCCCGCCGAAGTCCAGCCCAGCAACGCAGCCGTCGATTTCTGGCATCGTCGCGGGGGTCGCAGCTCTGGCCAGGCGTCCCAACTCGGTCCGGTTGGGAACCAGAACGTCGGTGTACCGCAGGATCTCGGCCAGAGCCGAGGGATGCGCGGTCATCGGCGCAGGGTTGAGGATGAACGTCCCGTGAGTGCTCTTGGCTGCCGCGAGCACGGCATCAAGGTTGGTCTCGAGTTGGGCCATCACCACGGCCGGGCTGTGCGAACGCAGATAAGCCTCAACGTGAGCGCCATCCAGCTCACTGTTTGCGCCCCGGTCGACGACGATGACGTTCTCCCCATCGGGTGCGACCAAGACCATCGCGGTGCCGGTCGCAGCACCTGCCACGGTACGCACATTCTTTACCTCGACCCCACGTCTCATGAGGGCGTCAAGGACGAATGTCCCCTCAGGGTCGTCCCCGACACACGCGAGAAACGCGACCTTGCTGCCCCGGCTGGCCGCGGCCACGGCCTGGTTGGCTCCTTTGCCTCCCGAGCCGACGCTCTTTCGGAGTGTCAGCACGGTCTCACCCGGTCTGGGCACGTGGGGCACCCCGAAGGTGGTGTCAAGATTTATCGAACCCACGACGCAGATGCCAGTGGGGCGATGCGGATGGCTCACCGTTTGCCTAACTGGTCGATGGAGTCCAAGACGAGGTCCCAGTACCTTCCCGGATCCAGCTTCATCGCTACCCGGGCGTTGGGCGGCCGCTCGTACCTGTCGTGAAGGTCGACCACAGTGGTGCCGCGGGTCCAGTCACCCTTTGTTTCGACGGCGACAAAACACTCCTGCCAGGTGATCAGGTCCGGGTCGATCAAGGCAGCGACCGTGCAAGGGTCGTGGACCGGCGGTGAGTCAAAGCTCCAGACTGCCCGGTATGAGGAACCAAAGAATCCCATCCACTCTCCGCAGGTGCGTCCGAGCGGGTGGTTCATCGCTTGCATCCGGGCGACGACTTCCGGGGTAGCCAGAGCCTGATGCGTCAGGTTCAGCCCGACCATGCTGACTGGTAGCCCGGAGCCGAGCACAACGTCGAGAGCCTCGGGATCGGCGTAAGTGTTGAACTCAGCGGTGGGGGTGTGGTTCCCGCGCCCGGTCGACCCTCCCATAAAGATGATCTCGGCGATCTTGTCAAGCATGTCGGGATGCTGTTGAAGCAGCGTGGCCACGTTGGTGATCGGCCCGGTGGCCACAATGGTGACCGGGTGGTCCGACTCGTCGAGAACCTGACGCATCAACGCGACCGCCGACAGTGCAGAGGAAGCAAAGGCCGGCTCAGGCATCTCGGGTCCGTCGAGACCGCTGACCCCATGGACATAGTTGCCCAACTCGCTGGCACCGGCCAACGATCCCGCGGCACCACGGGCGACAGGCGTGGTGGTGGCGCCGGCCAATGTCAGGATTCTCAGCGCATTCCGGGTTGCGTCGACAACGGAGCAGTTCCCGAATGTGGTCGTGACCGCCCGCAGGTCGATGCGGGGCGACTGCACGGCCAGGAGGATCGCGATGGCGTCGTCATGGCCGGGATCACAGTCGAGAATGATGGGGATCGGCGCGGGGGTGTCGCTCATGTCCCTGTCTCACTCGTCCTTGTTCAGCCATCGAACCATGGAGGCCATGAGACCATCGAAGCCAGCCCATTGAATGAATTCGACGGGACACCAGTGCGGACCGATGTCACTGGTCCAGACCAGCGACCTTCCGGACCCGTACTCGGCCGTGGCGATGAGGACGTCTCCGTTGACGCTGGCAACGACCTGAGCTTCCGGCTTGGCCACGACCCGGTTATAGCCCAAAAGAATGGGTGCATCCTGCTGCCAAGCCCGCCCGACTGGGTGGTCCGGTGCGTCAAGGGTGGGCACCGCGCCCTCAGGGACCTCAACCCGGTCGTCGTAGTCGAACATCGTCACGGGTAGCACTTCGGCCAGGGGGCTGCGGGCGAAGTTGGCTCTGGCCTGGAAGCCCTGAAAGCTCAGGTAACCGCCGGCCATCATCAGGGCGCCCCCTCCTCGGACCCAGTCGCTAAGGTTCTTCAGCCGGTTGCTGCTCGGCCTGCCGTGCAGCCACGTTGCCTGCGGTAACAGAAACGAGTTGGCCCCGATGTCCGAGAGGACGATGACGTCGTAGGCGTTGAGCGCCTCTATGTCGGCGGGGAACCTTTCCGGCACGTCGTGGGCATACATGTGCTCGACTGTGATGCCCTCCCGCCCGAGCGCAGCAATGTACTCGTCGGCACCGGAGTGGAAGGTGACGCTGGTGAAGCTGTCGAAGCCCTTGTAGTGCGTGGCCTGGGACACCCAGGACTCGCCGGCTAGAAGTACGCGAGCCATCTACTTCTCCTCACAGTTGTCGAAAAGGGCTCTGGGGTTGTTCACCAGAAGTTGCTCGATCACACCAGCTGAAACCCCCAGTCGTTTCAGCCGGGGGACAAAGTACTGCAGGATGTGCCCGTAACCGGGACCGCCGTAGCGACGCAAAAGGCTCTTGAGGAAGATGTCGGATGAGATCAGTACGCGGTCGCCGAACCCCGCTTCCAGCAGGGAGACGATGTTTCTGGCGTTGTCCTCATCGGAGGGGCATTGGACGCCCTGGTCGGCGTAGAACAGCTCGGCTCCGATCATGTCGTACTGGATCCAGGCGCCCCGTGCGGCCAGTCGCTGCTGGTAGCTCTGGTCGTGACCAGATGGCCCCATGTGGCAAAGGACGACGGTATGCGGGTCGACACCTTGGTGCTCTACGAGATCGAGGACCTCATCGCCAAGGCGAAACCATGCCGGTAGGTGTACCTGCATCGGCAGACCGGTGGCACGCTGGGCCACGCAGGCGGCGGTGAGGCTCGTTCGTTCGGCCTTGGTGAACTGGTCGCTCACCCCGATCTCACCAATGATTCCCGGCCTAATCCCTTCCTGGCCATCACGTATGTCGGCGATGATGATATCGGCCATCTCTTCGACGGAAGCCATGCGAATGCTCTCGGGGTGCGAGCCTTCCAGGTAGAACCCGGTCCCGGCCACGATGTTGATGTCGGCGCTAATGCTGATCTGTTTCAGCCGGTGGAGGTCCCGCCCGATCCCCAACCCAGTGGCGTCGATGATGGTCTTTCCGCCCAGATCGCCGAACCGTCGGATCTCCTCCACTGCTAGTTCTGCGTCGACCAGACGGCAGTTGTCGCGGTTCCCGAAGGGGTCATACTTAAGGTCCCAGAGGTTGTCGATCCGGACATTCTCACGGGCGAAGGCGTCGGGGTCGAGCCCGGTGGAGGTGGTGGGTTGCCACCATGAGGTGACGTCATTCAGGACGTGCTCGTGGGTCGCGCAGACGCCGAGATCTGCACTGTCCACGGGTCCTCGGACCGTGGTGACCTGCGTCATCGGAGACGACCTACGATCCGAGTGAAGAGCTTGCTGTTCAAGAAGATCGCGACGATGAGGATGATGCCCTGGGTGATTGGCACCCAGTAGACGTCAACATGCAGCAGGACCAATCCGTTGGCCAGGATCCCCAGAGTCATCGCCCCGATCATGCTGCCGGTGATGGACCCCCTCCCGCCCATCAGGCTGGTGCCGCCGAGCACCACCGCCGTGATCACCTCCAACTCGAACCCCGTCCCCGAGTTTGAGGAGCCGCTGGCCAAGCGGGTCGCGACCAGGACCCCTGCCACAGCCGAGAAGACGCCAGTCAAGGCCAAGGCCCACAGCTGCACTCGCCGGATGTCGACGCCGGACCGGCGCAACGACTCGTCGTTGGACCCATCCGCCACGATGTAGCGGCCGAACCGGGTTTGGGTAAAGACGTACCAACCACAAATCACCGTTGCAATGGCGATCCACGTTGGTGCGTACAGGCCGAGGAATTGACCCTGGCCGATGCTGAGCAGCCAGTCGACCTGGATGGGCGTGCTATATCCCTGCGTGATCAGCAACGCCAGACCACGCACGGTTGTTAAGGCCGCGAGTGTCACGATGAAGGACTGAAGCTTGCTGTACGCAGTCAGATAGCCGTTGACCAAGCCGATTGCCGCGCCGACCGCCAGTGTTGCCGCGAGGGCCAGCAGCGGGTTGCCGGTCTTGGCCATGAGCGCCAGAACTGAAGCGGTGAGGCCCACGATGGATCCGACGGAAAGATCAATGGCGCCAGTGGTGATGACAAAGGTCATCATCGTGGCGACGACCACGGTGGGAGCGATCTGGCGCCCAACGTTGACCAGGTTCTCGCCCGTCAGGAAAGCGTCGGCTCGGACGCTGAAGAAGATGAAGAGAATGACGAAGACGACGAGGATTGACAGGACATTGAACTGCGCGGTGACGAACTCGTAGAACGGGCTGCCATGGGTGCGCCGGTTGTCGCTGCGAACCTCGGTTTCTGCGGCGGGAGGCATCTACTTTCCCATCATGGATGTGACAAGGCCCGCGAGGTCCGTCTCTGAGGGAGGCATCTCCCGCCAGACCACGCCTTCGTAGAGAACGATGAACCGATCGGCCACCTCGAAGAGGTCCTGAAGGCGGTGCGTAATGAGAATGACGCTGACCCCTCGGGACGAGATGTCTCGCACGAGTTGCAGAACCGTCTCGACCTCTTTGGCGGCAAGGGCGGCCGTCGGCTCGTCCAGAACGAGCACCTTGGGGTCGAAGGTCACCGCCCGGGCAATGGCGATGGCTTGGCGCTGGCCGCCAGAGAGGGTTCCGACGCCTTGTCGGGTCTTCTTGACGCGGATATGCAGCCGCTGGAGATGGTCCAACGCCTGATCGTGCATTGACCCGTGATCAAGGCGCCGGGTCAACGGGTGGTACAACTCGCGTCCTAGGAATAAGTTCGCCGCGACGTCCAAGTCGTTGCACAGTGCCAGGTCCTGATAGACCATCTCGATTCCGTGCGCCCTGGCGGAGCGCGGTCCGGCCCACGGCAACTCGACCCCGTCGACCGACATCTTGCCGGAGTCCGGGATCTCGGCACCGGCCAATATCTTCATCAAGACCGACTTGCCAGCGCCGTTGTCGCCGACAAGTCCAACCACTTCCCCCGGAGCGATACGGAGGTTGACTCCCCGAAGAGCCTCAATGGCGCCGAAGCTCTTGTGGATGTCCACCATCTCTACGCGGTGGGAGCTTTCACTCACCGTCATGGGTCAACCTCCGTACGCGACCGGTCAGGGGAAGATGGCTCGGAATGGCTCGACGTTGGCCTTCGTCACGATGGTGATCGGGACGTCAATGAAGCTCTTGGCCGTCCCGCCGCCGATCAGGCTTTTCAACTCTCCGACGGCCTCGACGCCTTCCTGCTTGGGGTTCTGCTGGACGATCGCGTCCACCAGCCCCGAGTCGATTCCGCCGATGACCTCCTTGGTGAGGTCCCACCCGATGATTTTGGTCTTGGTGTTGCCCTTTAGCGCTGCGACCGCGCCAACCGTCGCGGGCTCGCCGGTGGTGTAGATGAAGCTGAGTCCGGTCTGAGCGGTTACCAGGTTCTGGGCGGCGGTCGCGGCCTTCTCCTGGACGTTGTCGCCATTGACACTCTGGGTGTATTTGGCTCCGGCCGCATCCACAACCTTGCGGAAGCCATCTTCGCGCTGGTTCTGAATGAACGAGTTCTTTGCGTCAACCACGCCGTAGGAGGTGCCCTTGGCTTTCCCGTTGTCAATCACCCATTGGCCGATGGCGGTGCCGGCCTTCGCGTTGTCCACGCCGACGAAGGTGTCCACGGTTCCGTCGGTGGTCTTTGCGTCGATGGCCACCACCTTGATGCCCTTGGCCCGGGCCGCCTTCACTGCGGGCAGAACGCCATTGACGTCAATGGCCACGACGATCAGCCCGGTCACACCCTGGGACACGAAGCTTTCGATGTCGCTGTTCTGCTTGGCCGCGTCATTGTTGGCGTTTGCGATGGATAGTTGACAGCCGGCGTCGGCCGCTGCCTTGGTTGCGCCGTCGTTCATCTGCGTGAAGAAGACTGCCGTCTGGTTGATCTGGGTCATGCCGATGTTGCACTTCGCGCCGGCCGATGCCCCGCTTGTATTGGAGGACGAGGCTCCTCCTCCGCTGCTGCAGGCCGCGAGCACCAGAGTGGTTGCCACCGCAACGACTCCTGCACTGCGACCGGACCATGACGTTGAACGCTTCATTGCGCCTCCCAGGAGTTGCCGCACGGACTTGGTAAAGGTTTACCGAGTACCTTAGAGTAGACATTGACGGAGCAAGACTGGAAGTCACGATTGGGTAACGAGCGGAGGTGGAGACCTCGGCAGGTTCAACCAACAAGGGCTCGGCCGTGACCATGCACGACGTCGCGGCGCACGTCGGCGTGTCCATCGCGACGGTGTCCCGGGCCCTCAGCGGCAACCGCCCCATGTCCCAGGAACTGCGTGATCAGGTGCTTGCTGCCGCCGACAAACTGGGCTACCGAGTCAACCTGCTCGGTCGCGCCCTACGCCTACAACGCACGTTCTCCCTTGGCCTCGTCGTACCCGACTTGGAAAACCCGTTCTTCTCCGCCCTCGCCCAACAGGTCAGCCGCTCGTTCAGCAAATCCAACATCGACGTGTTCATCTACAGCGCGGACAACGACATCAAACTGGAGCATCGGGCCATCCAGTCATTCCTCGGTCGCCAGGTCGACGGTTTGGTCCTCATCCCTTGTCACGAGATCGACAGCCAAGAGAACGTCCTCCTCGCTGACAGTTCGGTCATAACGATCCAGTTCGACCGTTTAGTCCGGTCCCCGCAAACCCGCTACGTCGGTTGTGACAACCGCCATGGCATGAAACTCGTTGTCGAGCACCTCCACCGGGACGTTGACCTCAATCGACAGCCACCCATCTTCGTTGGCGCTGGGCCTACCTCATCCTCGGCGCACGAACGGCTGGACGCGTTCGCGAGATCTCTGCCCAACGCCAAGCGTCTCCTGGGCTCCTTCAGCTTCGAATGGGGCCAGCGGGCCGCTTCTGACCTGATCGACCAAGGAGTCACCGCTGGCTCGATAGTGACCGCAGCCGATGTCATAGCGTTGGGAGTGATCGCAGGCGTCCAAGCACGCGGATACCGCATCCCCGAGGACTTCCGCGTGATCGGCTTCGACGACATCGGCGTTTCCTTCCTCGCCCACCCAGCCTTGACCTCGGTCAGGCAGCCCGTCGACCAGATGACCAACACCATTGTGGACATAGTGCTAGGGGACATAGCTGGTCACGGCGTCGCTCCCCGTAACGCCAGGAGAGTATTCAAACCTAACCTGATGATCCGTGAGTCGAGCCCCAGCCGCCCGCTTTGACGCTATGGACAGAAGGATGATTTTCTGCGCGATCCGTTGCAGGAGAATAAAGTTCACGTCGGACACACGGGACTTGCGCGTCTGCGATTCAGTCGTTTCATCGTCGCCACGGCCACCAACGACAGGATTCTCTCGCGCTGCGCGGCGTTGTCCGCGACCGTCCACTCGGCGAGCGATCACGGACGACAACGAGCGGTGGCGTGGGATTTGAACCCACGAACGGGTTACCCCGTAACACGCTTTCGAGTTCTGCGAACCCACTTTCGAGCGCGATTGCCGGCATACGTCTTGTGCTCGATCGGCCCGCCCGTGGCAGTCGTCGAACACAGCCGGACGAGGACGAATGAGACTAGAACTGAGACTAAGTCCGTTGGCGCGTCGAGAGCCCGACCGGCGCATGGCAGAGAGTCGGATGCTCGCCGCATCGGACTCGGTCGTGACATTCGGTGTTGCCAGGGCAGCGGCAGGTACTCAAGCCCAAGTCTGGTCAGTGCGTG
>Ga0209585_10001036_pt1 | contig 10818 bp, 10 predicted proteins | sample NGEPerone_FD_185491 | JGI IMG/M metagenome (GOLD analysis project Ga0209585, IMG submission 185491) | Arctic peat soil microbial communities from the Barrow Environmental Observatory site, Barrow, Alaska, USA - NGEE Permafrost154B-one... | ecosystem: Environmental > Terrestrial > Soil >... | reverse complement strand
GCATAGATCTGAGCTACATGCGGACAGTTCATGGGTTTCATCATAAACTCATCATCCGACTCGACGCTAGAAACACTAAAGCGCTCCGGATACTTTTCGTAGTGCCCAGATTTTTTATAAAGCTCTACTTTAGTAATGTGAGGCGACCACACAGCCTGGTATCCTCCTGCTCTCTGTAATTCCTCAGAATACTTGATGAGCTCATTGCGCAAGACAGTTCCTCGGGGCGTAAACAACGGCAAGCCGGGACCAATCAGATCCGAGATGACAAACAGGTCGAGTTCTTGGCCGAGCTTTCGGTGGTCACGTTTCTTTGCCTCTTCAAGCATTTGCAAATGCACACGAAGGTCTTTCTCGTTCGCAAACGCTACCCCGTAGATGCGCTGCATTTGTGGACCTTTATCGTTGCCACGCCAGTATGCACCGGAAATGCGCATCAGTTTGAAGGCACCAACCTTGCCCGTAGTCTCGACGTGTGGCCCACGGCAAAGATCCGTAAAGTCGCCATTTCTGTAAAACGAAACCTCCTCAACCTTGCTCTCACCATCGGTAGATAATCCAAGCTCGTCGGCATCAAGGTCTTTTGCGACAGTGGTTCCGGCACGCTTGAGGTCGTTGAGTAGTTCCTGCTTATAAGTCTGGTTATTATCCGTTGCCCAGGCAATTGCGTCGCCAATTGGCATCGTAAGCCGTTCAAAGGGCTCGTTTGCTGTAATAATAGTTCTCATCTCTGTTTCTAGTCGTTCGAGGTCATCTTCGGAGAGTTTTGAACCGGGTATATCAACATCGTAGTAAAAGCCATTCTCTACAACTGGGCCAACACCAAATTTTGCCTCTGGCCAAATATGTTGAACGGCATTCGCCATAATATGCGCCAGGCTGTGACGCATGGGGCGTAAATCGGTTTGTTTTTCTTCATTCGCCATGTCATGTACTCCGTTTATGTACTGCAAATAAAAAAACGCCTTCACTGTTGTATACCTAAAAATAAGTATGTAATCAGTGAGTGCGTCTCGGACCCTTTAGTATTTCGCTACATAGGGGTGGTTCCACCGGACTTCCTAAACATATAACAGCTTAGGCACTTATGACAGCACGATATCGTTCGCCCTGACTTCAGACGGAGCTCAATGGTTGGTGAGGCCACTTCCTCGCTCACGTATTAGTGTAGCACAACTACGTAAGTCCTTACCTCGTGGACAAACAAAAAAGCGCTTAAATGATCTCGCAAATTCATTCAAGCGCTTCCAAAACCTCTCGGCAAAACTTCACCTACAAAATAGTCTAATACAGTTAGTACGATATGGCTAGCCTTATTTTGTTGTTATCTGCACATATGCACCTGTGGATAGATATTTCCATTTAACGTCATATAAGGTATGCCTGGCCTAACCTACCGCAATCCTATCTGTAAAGATATACCTTTTGTGGGATATGTATAAGGATTGTGCCCTGGGGGAAAGTCGGCAATAATTAGTTAAAATACGTTTGTTTTAGCTAATTACTGTACTTTGAGGGGCTCTAGAGGATAGCGGACTTTGTCCTTTTCCACTCCGGCGTGCATCGCAAAACTCTTGCCTGTGATGCTCAACAAAAAGGAGTAAACTCCATTTTGTCTCCGCTTCTCGTTCACCGGTGCAAGCACCTGCGCGCGTCCTCGTTTCACCGAACTTCCCGTTCGCTTTGCTCACTCCGAGGTTCAATCCCTTACAGGGGTCACCACATAAAAAGCCCCAATTTATTGGGGCTTTTTATGTGGTGGGCTCTAGAGGATTCGAACCTCTCACCTCCGCAACGTCAATGCGGCGCTCTAGCCAAATGAGCTAAGAGCCCGCATCCAAATGTACGCGGGTCATGAATGACTATAGCGTAAATTTGGGTTGATGACAAGGGTGAGATTAATTTTTCACCCCTGTTATTTTCTCGAGTCCATGCAAACAAGCCTACTTGACAGTAATAATAATGCGATGTAACATAATTTAGTTAAACAGGGATTATGGGTGAGTACCACGAAAGCCAGTGCGCTGGACGTGTTTCAGTTGTTTTATGAGGAACTTTTGACAGTTCAACCAACAGCTCGAATCAGACGTTTGCGCCACAACTAAGTTAATAACGCGATCATAATACTTATGTCGCACAATACACCTCTAGGATTATACCTAGAGGTTTTAACTTTATCCCCCTCTTGGCAAAAGTTTTACACTAGCATAATGACTAGCGTTATGACAATATGTAGTCATGGTATGTATATATTGCGGTGCCGAAACCAGTGTCGTAAATTCTCGACCCCAGAAACGCTTAAACAAAGTTTGGCGCCGACGACACTGCACCTCTTGCACGGCCGTGTTTACTAGTATCGAGGGCCCTGCGCTTACAGAAAGCCTCATGATAGCCGATAATAGCGCTAAGCACGTCCTGCGGCCTTTTCTAAGAGATAAGCTACTCCTGAGCATTTACAGCAGCTGTCAGCACCGCCCGGAGTCAATTAGCGACGCCACCGCCCTTACAGACACTGTTTTGAGCCATTTGCCGGCCATATCGCGTCAAGCTGTTGTGAATCGGCAAGAACTCATCGAGGTAGTCAAGAACGTCCTAGAACGCTTCGATACCGCCGCAGCGGTGCATTACACGGCTTTCCATAAGACCTAGGCCTCAACTCTGGGTTTACGGAGTCCGGTTAAGAGCCTGACAAAATCCCCCGGTCTACCGCTATAAACAGTAGCAGCAACCATGATTTTTCAATTATTTTCTTGTGACAAAAGGTAACTGTAGTTACCTTGCGAAGCAAAAAACAATTGAAAAGTGGTTGACCTGCTGTTTTAGCTGACTGAGGGATTTTGTCAGGCTCTAAGAGTTAGCTCGACCGTGTTTGTCGACCACCGCTTTTTCAGTCACGTCGAACTTATCAATATACTTTCGGAACATTAGCCGTGTTTGTGAGTAAAATGCGGCGGTGGAGTTGTAGCCAATCGTAGTTATCGGCAGATACAACCATTGTAATATCATCCATAACGAACGGCGCCTTTTGTATCGAGCTGGTTTTGGCGGCAATGTTTTGATTGCTATAAAGATAAGAACAACTACGCCAAGCATTGCAAAACGCTGAATCCGACTCAAAATAAGCGGTAATTCGTTTGCAGCGTAGCTTTGAGGATGGAACAAGCCCGGTACATAGCCCGCAAACAGTATCAATAGTGGTGCGGCAGCCCAGCTGACAGGTCCTTCGGTAAGGCGTAAAGCCTTACCGATAAGATCGAAACGGGGTACTTTGTTCTTCTTAAAGAAGCCTTTATCGACGACAAAGGCAATATCGGATGCGCCATAAGTCCATCTACGAAGCTGAACAAACTGCGCCTTGAGCGTTTTGCGATAACTGTCCGTAAAAACAGCGTCCTGGTAAATAGGGATATACAGGGGCAATACGCGATAGTTGCCATCATAGCGAAAATACGAACGCCAAAATTGATGCCCGTCTTCTACTATCGTGCGTACGCTCCAAAAATTCATATCTATGAGAGCGGCCATATTCTGAGCATGTGCCGAAAAGTTACGGAGCATGTGTGGCCGCAACGAAAGCACAATATTATAGAACGAGTTGCCGGTTGCAATTACACGCATGGGAGCCGGCGCATCCCAAATGTTGTTGTTATAAATAGTTACCGGCTGCACTGAGACCCGTATAGGATCGGCGCAAGCAGCATATATATAACTCAGCGCCGGCAAATACTGCACGTCTGGACGGTTGTCGGAATCTAATGTCGTAACTACCGCCCGCGCCGGGTCGATATTTCGCGCTTCAAGATAAGCCTGGAGCTTGCGGCCAGCGTAGGTTACATTGCCGCCCTTACCCACAACTTCGCCAGCTATGTCCTTGGGGTGTTTGATGGCCATGGCATCAAGAAATTTATCTTTATACTCATTAACCAGCGCCGTGGCTTGAGCTTCGACTTGCGGGCCACCACGCTCTTCGTAGGCCAACACAAAAAGAACCTGCTTCATATTGTAATGCGAGGCTATTACAGATTGAATAGTCGGCTCAAGTACCTCCCGGCTTTCGTTGTACGTGGCGATGATAACTGCATGTATGATGCTATCGGGGTTAAGGTTGGAGGGCTTATCCTTCAAACGACGCAAAGTTTTGGCGTGCCATTTTGGAGTATTAAGTTGATGCGTGAGCACTCCAGTCTCCAGATCATTCAAAAGAACCGGCCAATCATAGCTTTGGTGTTGGCGCATCACACGGAGTGCTTGTACGCCCCTTAAGGCTACGCCCAGACCGCGCACTACATAAATCAACATGTAAGCCAGGACAAATACTGCCGCGAGCGTTACGTTGATAAAGCTCAATATAAATGGCAACAACAATAACGAATACGACAGTGCGCCAGGCAAAATCTCAAAAAACCTATAGTGCCCGTGGCGGTCTTTTTCGTAGGGAATTTCGATGTCAATCATGGTTAGCGCAGAGACAGTAGTAGCGCATTACTTACAATCATCGACGTGACAAGCAGCAACGTTCCAAGCGCTAACACAACTACTGCCAGTTGCCTGTGTATGCGAAAAATCTTGATGCTCAGAAACGTATGGATTGCCATAACACCTACGGCGAACACCATGAAGGCCAATATATCCGTGACATCACCTTTAGTAAATCTACCGATAGCCTGAAGATTAGAGCAGTCGCGACATTGAACTAGATAATCGGTATGCCCTGACCCGACCCTCAGCGCTATTAAAATAAGTGAAAGAACCGTAATGAATGCGTTAACACTCAAAAGCAGTAAAACTAATTTATCCTGAAAATAATTTTTTGGGAAATTCATAGGTTATTCCTGTATATTGTAGCAGAGAAAATCTTTAGCTCTGGTGCGGGTACTGGGAGTCGAACCCAGATCTCAGCCTTGGGAAGGCTACATAATAGCCGCTATACGATACCCGCTTGGAGCCATCTGCCGGAATCGAACCGGCGACCTGCTCGTTACGAGTGAGCTGCTCTACCAACTGAGCTAAGATGGCGCATCAAAAGTTAAAAGAACAGGATAATTATACCAGAGGTTCGGCTTAATTTGAGCGTGGTGGCATTATTGCAAACTTGCTCACATATTTTATGTGCTCAATGACATATCCGCATCTGTTAAATATTGCTGCACTACTTTTGTACTCAATGAATTTAACTTCTCGCCTCGGAGCGTGGCTCTGCTACTATGGATTTTGGGCTTAATCCTTGAACCATCTCAACAATTTCCGACCCTTCCAGCATGCCTAGGTTATCCGATGCTTCCATTGCCTCAGTCGAGGGACCAAATAGGCTATACTCCTCGCGATTTTCATCGTCCCACTTTTCAATAATTCCCTCTACATTCTTCCTTAGCTCATACTCAAGAGGGTGGCAATCCCCTGTGGCATGATTATAAGGGCGACCAAGGTTTAATCCGTCGTGTACGAACTCTAACCATTCATCTGTGGCCATTCCAAAAAACGTCATTAATTTAACCCTCTGCTCGGTCGCAATGCCGAGTTTACTCATATACAGTAAAATTTCAGCACCGCTGCGGGTTGCCAACCACTCAGCACGACCCATTGTACGACTAGGGCTTTCTTCGCTAAAAGGAACATTCGTCTCAATAACGTCCTCAAAAGAATCTATAGATACAGTCTCCTGTTTTGGATGCAACTCGCTCATACGAAAAGACTATAGCTTTATAACTCGCAAATTACAATCGCTACTAAACGATACTGCCTGGCCCAATATTTTAAAAGGCTCTTAAATTCCTGTCCATTTTTCACCATGCCAACGCTTAAGTGCGTGAAATTAGTTTCTGACTAGGTAGAGTTTACTCTTAAGATTTTCTGGGGCAAATAGCTGTTTTGAGATAGCGTCGCCAATAATAGTCCTGAAATAAGTAATCATTTCGGGGTGAGCGCCAATGGGATCATCGTCGTAGATTTCTGCAGCTGTCCTACCCCACTGTCGAGCCCTCAACCCAGCATTGCCACACTCATCGTCATTGATTGCACATGCAATCATGTGCGCTCTTTGTTTGTCGTGCTCTGTTCTGTGTTGAACAGGCTTAACTAGGTCAGCGGTAACTCGAACAGGATTTTCCTGAATCAAAGTTGTAATTTGAGCTATCCGGCTGTCTAACTCAAAAGCTCCCTTTGCTCCTAACCCACCGAGTGCTAGCACTTCTGTTAACTGTCGGGTGCTACGGGCAATTTCTCTGCCGATGACTGCTTGGCTACTTACTTCCATAAAAACATACTACCACAGGGTATCTAGAGTGAATATGGCGGGCTCGACCGGATTATCGCACACTCGCCTTCGGCGAGCACTCCGCCACTCAGCCACTCAGCCATGCGTCGCTATGCTCTTACCTACGGTGCTCAACAAAAAGGAATGAATTCCCTTTTGTTTCCGCTCCTCGTTCACCGAAGCGAGCTTCTGCGCGTGGCTTCCCTCTGCGAACCGGCGCCCTTCGGGCTATGCCGGTTCGAATCGCAAGTCAAAGACTTGCCCAAACAAAAAGCCCCAGTTTTGCTGAGGCGTTTTGTTTAGCGGACCGTAGTGCAAGATATATGGAACTACTACATATCTAACTACCATATAGAAAACCGTCCACTTAAGCAGACGGTCAACTATGCGTTAAGCTAGTTCTTACTTTTCTTCGGGAATATGAAACTCTACTTCGGTAGTTGCTAGAACTTCAGGTTGTAAGGTCTCAGCAACCCATTGCCGTGTTGACTCTGAATTACCGTCATACGTCATGCTGTAGCAATCACTACCTTCAGACTGTTCAGCGCCCCAGAAAGAACCACGTACATACCTTACAGGCCAACCATTAACTATCTTTTCACCAGTAGCAACCCTTAGCTCAAAACCTTGAACTCCAGGACGGCTTAATTCGCCCTTAAAGTGGCTAATGGCTACTTTAAGGATGTCAGTGACATTACCTTCACTGTCTTTCAGTGTAAAGGCTGCTTCGTCTATCTTATCAGCGTCAGCTTCACTCATACCTTGAGCAAGCGCACGTTCCTTGATTGTTTTCTCTAGCGTGATAATGTAGGGGTTCTTAACTTCTTTTTCAAAGTTTTCAGGGTTAATGCCGTCATCTTCGTTGTCGTCCCAAGGTTCAATAGCATAATGCTCATCGTATGCGATTTGCTCATCTGTACGAGTTTCGTCAGGGTGGACGAACTTATCAACATAGCCAGCAAGCGGGTCTTCATCGTGCATCGTACGGTGTTGATTGTGGTTCATAGTTCTTGATTCCTTCTTCTAAAGTGTTTTTAGTTTTTGTTTGGACTAGCTAAATAGTAGCATAAGTTTGCTCTATTGTCAATGTTGGCGGGCTCGACCGGATTAGCGGACTTTGTCCTTTATCCGCTGCGGCGTGCTCCGAGCGAGCTCGTGCGTGCGTCCTCGCTCCACGAACCGCCCCGTTCGGGCTACCGCCGGTTCGAATCTGTCGAAGACAGCAATAAAAAAGACCCATCTGAAGATGAGTCATTATTATTGGCGGGCCGTAGTGGAAGATATATGGAACTACCTTACGCAACAAAACACACTTGAACCTTTTAGTTTAACTAAGCTTGTTCAGCAAACTTAATAAATGCGTGTTGAGACCAGTATTCCGCTTCCTTGCCATGAAGACTATCAGCATAAAAAGCTTCTGTAGTAATTTTTGCAGGATATGCGGGTACTATTTCGCCAGGGTAAGCAGTTAATACCATTGGTCGTCCTGTTTCAGGGTTACGTTGCATAACGATACTAACTTTATTAGTTTCAGCAGCTTTAGTGTCAAACACCGTTGCAATACTAGCCTCTGGCTCAAACTTACCATGCGGATTTGCTACTTCGCCAGAATCAGTTTTCTTAACGACAAATGAACCAGTTTCAGGGCCTCTTACCATTTCTGGATACCAAGCTCCTTTTATGCCGTCTTCTTCGGCTGGCTCACCACCTGGTGTTCTAACACTAGACTCAATATGAGCGTCGTAAGCTTCTAGTTCAGCAACGCTTTTAACTCCACTATAGCCAAGTGCTTCATGGTTAGGTAGCTGAACATCAAGCATCAACTCAACCCTACCGTGTTGGTCATACTGTAGCGTGGACGGTAATACTTCAGATAGAAAACCTACTACTGTCTGAGAATCGGGGAATAAATCACCATTAAATTGACTCCCAGCTACTTCACCGTCTTGATGTATGGCTAGGTGTTTCTGGACACCACTAAAATCAATGGTGCTACGGTCAAAGGTATCTCCACTCAGCTCAACGCTACCATCACCTCTAGTTGATTCTTGTGTAGCATAAACCTGTATAGCTCCCCGAGCTGTTTCAATAGCGTAGGAGTTTGTTGCCACTTGCTCTGGTAATGGAGCTTGTGGGGCTAATAGTGAAGGGTCTGTTTCTGTCATAGTTTAGGTTTATCTTACAAACAATAGTCTAGCATAATCTCTATTCTTTGTCAACGGGCGACCGGATTAACGGACTTCGTCCTTTATCCGCTGCGGCGTGCGTCGCTATGCTCTTACCTGCGATGCTCAATAAAATCGAGTAAACTCCATTTTGTCTCCGCTTCTCGTTCACCGGAATAAATTCCTGCGTGCGTCCTCGCTCCACGAACCGGCGCCCTTCGGGCTATGCCGGTCCAAATCGCAAGTCAAAGACTTGCCCAAGAAAAAAGCCCCAGCCTTGCTGGGACTCTTTTCTTGGCGGGCCCGGCCGGATTTGAACCGGTGATCTCCTCCGTGACAGGGAGGCGTGATAACCACTTCACTACGAGCCCTCGTTGTAACAACGGTCGGCTTACATAAAACAAAATATTTTGGTAAATACTGCACCGAACAGAGGTAATCATACCAAAGGAAAGCAGGAAATGCAACGACTAGTGCCTGCTAGAAAACAGGCTGCTAGACGGGAATAAAGTGTTTTGGCTTCGATTTTGCTTGAAGTTCATCGGTGTACTTCGAAATATCGTTAAAATTGAACGATATATGTGCCGTTTGTGCCTTGCCGTTGTCTATTTGAATAAGCTTAATGATTTCCAGACGATAACCAGTGTTAATTACCTTCGAGTACTGGCCTGGCTGCAGTCCGAATAACGCCTCGATAAGCTGTGGTGGAATATCACGGTTAGACCGATCAATTGCCATCGGGTATACGCCACCGCTGCTACTGGTAGCAGCGTCTTGGGAGCTCTGCTTGGCAACCGTGGCAAAATCTGCGCCCTGCTGCAGTTGCGCATAGGCCGTATTTGCTCGATCGTGTGTAGCGCTGTCGAGTTTATTTACCACTTTCTGTTGCATAAGCTCGTCACTCAATTCACGTCTAAAATCTGCCACTGACCATCCCCAGAATTCGCGCAAAACATCCTTGAAGACCTGGCTATTACCACCCAAACGGTTTTGTGCGCGCACCAGGGCGATTTCGTTGTCTATTTCCTTGCTACTTACTGTGACGTTATACTTTTCGGCTAGCTGCTTAGCATAGGCGACGTCTATGACTTTCTTGAGTGAACGCTTTTTGAAATCCTGTAACTGATCTTTGCCCGATTTGCTTGAAAAATCTACCTGCTGTTGTGTTTCATAATAGTGAATGTAGTGCCGGAGCTCGAAAAGATAGCTATTGTAAGAAACGTAGCTGGAGCCGGCCTTAGCCACTGGTAGTGGCAAAACTTGCGTAACACCATAGACAAAAACATTAGTAGTCTGAAACTTGTAAAGCGCCAGCCCAATATATACAAAAAACCCAACAATAGCGGTAATAAGTAGCCCGACAGAAATTTTTACTATGCGGTGCTTGGAATGCTGCAATGGATAAATATACTTGCGGGCACTGGAAAGAACTTCTTCGCGGTGCGCGGCTACAGTATCATTCGTAATGTGTGGCGAAGCTGAACCTATGTCTTCAACAGGCGCTTTTGCTCGACGCTTGAATGATGGTCTCTTGAGTGTGGGTTTCTTTAATTTCATGCGGTATTGTTGTGCGTAACCCGGGCGTTGATTGTGTCGGTACTCGGTGTAACACCCTGCTCCCGCAAAATTTCAAGAATTTTGCGCTGTGTTCTCGCAGGACGATGAATATCGTGCATTATAAAATCACCAACGTAGGTTTGCATCTTTATTGTACCAAAACTGAGCAGAGTCTGCTCAAGACCCGAGATTTCGTAGTTAATGGACTGTATTTGCCTAAGATTGATGTCGGAAACACTCCGATGGAACAATCCTTTCTGTTTAATCTGTATGAAGCGTTGGTCTGTCAAAATAAAAACGCTAAAATGCCAGCTTATCCACGGTAGGAAAAAAATCAGCAACCCAACCACGATACCGGCTAAAAGACCACCAAAGAACCATCCGAAACCGAGCATAGGGTTAATAGCTGCCGGAATAACACCGAGGAGCGGTCCTAGCATGCCGAAGACTAGCCCTTTGCGCATAACTATAGGGTGCTGGCGAAAAACGTATAGCACTTCTTCGTCGTCGAACTGATCTTCGAAATATTTTGGCAATGCTTGTTCTTGGTCGCTTTCTGGCATAAGCGTATTGTAACGCTTTGGCAATTGCTAGCCAAATCCCTATGTCACCTTATCTATTACAAGGAGGTTCACCAGACTTATACAAAACTCCCTCACCCCTAGACCAAATCTGCGGAAGTCCAGTATAATGGACTTGACGTCCCCATAGTTCAATGGATAAAATAACTCCGTCCTAAGGAGAAGCTCCACGTTCGAGTCGTGGTGGGGGCACCAATATAAAAGCCTCGACAATTGCCAAAGCTTTTATATTGGTTGCAAACGAACGCTTAGGTTATTACTT
>Ga0209585_10001033_pt1 | contig 10836 bp, 14 predicted proteins | sample NGEPerone_FD_185491 | JGI IMG/M metagenome (GOLD analysis project Ga0209585, IMG submission 185491) | Arctic peat soil microbial communities from the Barrow Environmental Observatory site, Barrow, Alaska, USA - NGEE Permafrost154B-one... | ecosystem: Environmental > Terrestrial > Soil >... | reverse complement strand
GCCCGCCAAGATGGAACCGCGCGGTGTTCACGTGCAATCCGGTCTGTGACGCGACCTGCTGCACTGATAGTGGCCCGTCGGCCTCCCGCAATCGGGCGAGCACCTCGGCGCGCCGGGCACCGACCGCCACGTCTGCCGGTGGGTCGATCAGCGTCAGCTCAGCCATGCCGCGATTCTCCCGCAGGTCGACCTTAGAAACAAGATTCCTTGGGTTCTAGATGTCGAAAGGACGTATGACCTCCCCGCTGACTGACGGTCAAGATCGCTCTTGCTCGATTACCGAGACCAGAGTATAACCGAATGGTAATTGTTTTTATGGGGGTGGCCATGTCGAGCCATGGAGGATGGGTCGCGACAACGGATGCGTGGCCTGCCCCAACGAGCGCCCCTGCGCTCGGGTCGCTTCAACGCTTTTCAGGACAAAGCAGAGGGAGTGTGCATTATCGACGGCCTCGCCTCCATGGAGGCGTGTTCAACGAATATGGAGATGGATGAGCCAATGCGAATCCTTGTTGTTGGCGCGGGTGCGACTGGTGGCTACTTCGGCGCGCGACTAGCCCTGGCCGGACGCGACGTAACTTTCCTCGTCCGCCAGCGACGCGCTGAGAACCTCCGTGCCCGGGGGCTGCGCATCACCGGCCATGGCGACGCCGAGGTCGTCACGCCGGCACTGGTCACCGCTGACGAACTCACGGACCCCACCGATCTCGTGCTGCTGGCGGTCAAGGCCACCGCATTGTCCGCCGTACTTGACGATATGGCTCAAGCGGTCGGACCCGACACGCTGATCGTCCCGTTCCTCAACGGCATCGCACATCTCGACAAGCTCAACGACCGGTTCGGGGCCCGTAACGTGCTGGGCGGTGTCGTGATGGTAGCCACACAGCTCAACGACGCCGGTGACATCATTCAACTCGCTCCGTTCGCCAGTCTCCAGATCGGGCCGCAAGACGGGCACGTGACCGCCCGTATTCAAGACGCACATGACACGCTGGCCGGCGCAGGATTCGACACCGCTATCAGCGAAGACATCCTCGCAGCAATGTGGCATAAGTGGGTGTTCATCTCCACCGTCGGTGCGCTGACCTGCCTGACGCGGGGCACCGTCGGCGACATCGTCGCCGCACCCGAAGGCGAGAAGCTCGGCCCCGCGATTCTCGCCGAAGCCGCTGCCGTCTCCGCGGCCGCCGGTTACCCGGTACCCCAAACCGAACTGGACAGCACTACCCACACAATCACCGAGCCCACGTCGGCCTTTGCGTCCTCGATGTTCCGTGACGTCTCCGACCGACACCACACTGAGGTGGAACACGTCCTCGCAGACCTCGCAGCTCGCGCGCGGACGTTCCAAGTGTCCACTCCCCTCCTCGACTTAGCCACCCTGCATCTACGCGTGTACGAGGACCGCCTCGCCAAAGACACCCACCCGTGACGGATGCCACCACGAAAGACTCGCCTGACCAGCTTGATCCGTCGGACGCCCGTTGACGCACCCACCAACTGAAGCAGATGATCCCAACATCGACGAACGTCGATTCGCAAGGGGAACCGTAGCCATCATGAGCATCACAGCACCGCCGCACCTCGGCCCCGCCGACCGTATCGATTTCACCGACTCCAGGGTCCTGGTCACCGGTGGAACGAAGGGCATCGGGGCAGCCATCACGCGGCATTTCGTCGAGGCCGACGCGAGCGTCATCGTCGCCGCGCGCACACCGGTCGACGACATCCCCGCCGGACGATTCGCCCAGGCCGATGTCGCCACATCCGAGGGCGTCACGACTCTGGCCGTCTCCGACCAATACGAGCAGGAGTTGGAGTACTCCGGCGACGTCGCAAAAGGTGAATTCACCGCCTCCTGGTTGCGGGGCGGGCGAGTGCCGGCCGGCATGAACGTCAACATCTGGGACGTCACCGACGTGATCCAGACCCTGATCCGTTCCGGTGCCCGAGGGGACAAGGCCAGGCTGGTCAACCCCGAAGTCCCCCCGGCCGAAGTGCACACTGAGCCGTTGGCGGGAGCACGATCATGAGCACGCCGACCATGGACACGCAGCTCGACCTTGACCTGGTCGGCCGGCTAGCGACCCAGTTGCGGGTGGACTCCATCCGCTGCAGCACCGAAGCCGGCTCCGGGCACCCCACGTCCTCGCTGTCGGCTGCCGACCTGATGGCCGTGCTACTTGTCGGGCACCTGCGCTACGACTGGCAGCAGCCCGGCCTGCCCGGCAACGACCACTTGATCTTCTCCAAGGGGCACGCCTCGCCGCTGTTGTACTCAATGTTCCGCGCAGTCGGGGTGGTGGAGGAAGAGGAGCTGATCACGACCTACCGGCAACTGGGCAGCCGGCTGGAAGGCCACCCCACCCCCGTCCTGCCCTGGGTGGACGTGGCCACCGGCTCGCTCGGCCAGGGGCTGCCTGTCGCGGTCGGGGTCTGCCTGGCCGGGCGGTACCTGGACAAGCTGCCCTATCACGTGTGGGTACTGTGCGGGGACAGCGAGACCGCGGAGGGCTCGATCTGGGAAGCCCTGGACAAGGCCAGCTACTACAAGCTCGGCAACCTCACCGCCATCATTGACATCAACCGCCTGGGACAACGCGGACCCACCGAACTGGAGTGGGACCTGGAGCGCTACGTCGACCGGGTGAAAGCCTTCGGCGCCCGCCCGCTGATCGTGGACGGCCACGACCCCGCCGCGATCGACCAGGCGCTGACCGAGGCCCGTGCCGACAGTGATCGCCCGAGCGTCGTGTTGGCTCGCACCATCAAAGCCAAGGGTGTGCCCGAACTGGAAGACAAGAACGGCTGGCACGGCAAGGCACTGCCACCGGAGATGGCCGAACGTGCCATCGCCGCCTTGGGCGGGCCGAGCGATCTGCAGGTCACCACCACCCGACCCGGACCGGGCATGCCGGCGATCACCGCCGACCCCACCGCAAGACTCACCCTGCCCACCTACGCGCTCGGCGACGAGGTCGCGACCCGGGCCGCGTTCGGCGCTGCGGTGACCGCGCTGGCTGCCCGCCCCGAGGTCGTGGTCGTGGACGGCGAGGTCGGCAACTCCACCCACGCCGAGGACTTCGCCGCAGTCTGCCCTGAGCGCTACTTCGAGATGTTCATCGCCGAGCAGCAGCTCGTGGCCACCGCCGTCGGGCTCGCCGTGCGCGGCTATGTGCCCTTTGCCGTCACCTTCGCGGTGTTCTTCTCCCGCGCCTACGACTTCATCCGCATGGCCGGGATCTCCGAGGTCAACATCCGCCTGGTCGGTTCGCACGCCGGCGTCGAGATCGGCGCGGACGGCCCCTCACAGATGGCGTTGGAAGACCTCGCCGCGCTGCGAGCCGTGCACGGCTCGGTCGTGCTCTATCCCGCCGACGCGTCCGCCACCGCCCAGCTGGTCACCACCATGGCCGACACCACCGGCATCGTCTACCTGCGCACCACCCGCGGCGCCTACCCCGTCATCTACCCGCCCGAGGAGGCATTCCCGATCGGCGGGTCCAAGGTCCACCGGGCCGGTCCGGATGACCAGGTGGCACTGATCGGTGCCGGTGTGACGCTGCACGAATGCTTGGCCGCCGCCGACGAACTCGCCACCTCCGGCATCAGCGTGCGGGTCATCGACGCCTACTCGATCAAACCCATCGACCGCAACACCCTGATCGCCGCCTGCCAGGTCACCGGCAGCCGGCTTGTCGTGGTCGAGGACCACTACCCCGAAGGCGGGCTCGGCAGCGCCGTGCTGGAGGCCTTGGCCGGCGCCTCGGTGCCGTCGCTGCAGGTCGCGCACCTGGCCGTTCAGGGGCTACCCACCTCCGGAACCGCGGCCCAGTTGCTGGACGCCGCCGGCATCTCGACCCGGCACATCGTCGCGGCCGCACGCCGACTGGCCGTATCTTGACCAGCCACTTGCCGACCGAGGACCCCCGATGAGAGCGACCCGGCAGCTGCGCGAGGCCGGACAGAGCCTGTGGGGGACAACGTCACCCGCACCCTGCTCAAGCAGTGCATACTCGCCGCATACATCGACCAAGACTCGGTCACCGGGCTTACATCCAACCTGACGATCTTCGACAAGACCATCGAGGCCGGCACCGACTACGACGCCGAGATCGCCACCTGCGAGCGGGCTGGCGGGTCCGACGGTCCGACGAGCAGGTGTTCTTCGAGCAGGCCCTGAGCGACCTGCGCCGCGCTGCTGATCTGTTCGCCCCGATCCACCAGCACACCGACGGCGTCGACGGCTGGGTCTCCCTCGAGGTCTCCCCCCTGCTGGCCCACGACGACGCCGCCACCATCGAGCAGGCGACAAGACCGCACGCCACGGCCCACAGGCCTAACCTGTTCATCAAGATCCCCGGCACCCCTAGGGCCTGCCCGCCATTGAGGAATTCACCTCCGCCGTGCCACGCAACGCTCCCTCGTCAGGTGTCGTCGTGCATTGACAGGAACCGTTGTGGCGTGGGCAGATCCGGGCCCGCCGGCGTCGAGCCACGACCCAGTGTCCTTCTTGGCTCTTGCGATCAGTTTCTCGGCCCGGCTGAAGTCCGCTGCGGACACCTTCAGGGGGTACACCGGCGGGAGAACGTTGAGCTTGGCGGGTCCGTTGTACCGTGCCACCTCGCCGATCAGCTGCTGCTGGCTCGACAGGGTCAGCGCCTGCAGGGCCACCCCGACGGCAGAGGGGGGTGCGGCGACGAGTGCGCAAGGGAACCCTGTTGGCAGGAGGTAGACCTCGTCGGCTCCGTGGTCGATGGCATGTCGGATGGCCGTGTGCTCCGCGATGCCACCGTCGATGAGCATCCGGCCGTCGCGGCATACCGGCGGGAACACGTCCGGTATGGCGGCGCTGGCCACGACTGCGCTGGCCACATCACCGCTGGAGAGAATCACCTCTTGCCCGCTGCCCAGGTCGGTGGTGACCAGGTGCTGCTCGACGCGCGCGTCGAGCAGCACCTGGTATCCCAGATTGGCCTCGAGTAGGCGCCGCAGCGGCTCGGCGGAGAACAGCGAGGAACGCGCGCCGGCCACCGCCAGGACACGGTGCAGCGGCCGGAGTAGTCGGCGAGAAGCCGGCCGTTTCGCCGTCGCCGCAGTCGGCGGATGAAAGGATCGCTGAACTCAGCGGCGCTTGATCTGGATATCGTCAGAGACCGTGCCGGCAGCTTCACGCCACGTCTGGTGCCCAAAGAGTCCAGCCGGCTGGGTGGGTTTGCTGGCATGATCATCTCGCTCCATGTCGGCTGGTTAAATGATGATGGGCGATGTTCAGCGTCACCTCGTGTCAACGATCTGCACGGACCGTCTCACGAGACGATGGCGAACCCAGCCGGCGACATCGTGGTGGATGCGTAGCGGAAGACGAAGCCGTGCACCCGCCTGGGTGATTCGGCAGACGGCCAAGGGAAAGTTGCGAACGCTCTTCGGGCTGTTCGGCAAGAGGGGGTGAATACGTATCGCCGGCGATGAGGCGCGACTGGGGCTGGGTGGTTTCGCGTTTGCTGATGCCCACGATCCCCGAGGAGGGGCGCGATGACCGAGCGAATCTTCACGATTGGCCACTCGACGCATCCGATCGATGAATTCGTGCGGATGCTCACTGCCCACGGTGTCGAGCAGGTCGTCGATGTGCGCACCATCGCGAAGTCCCGGCACAATCCGCAGTTCGGTGAGGACGAGCTGAGCGAAAGCCTCCCGGCAAGCGGGATCGGCTACGGCCGGCTCGAGACGCTCGGTGGCCTGCGGCACACTGTGAAGGACTCGCCGAACGGCGCCTGGAAGAACGCGTCGTTTCGCGGGTACGCGGACTACATGCAGACGCCTGCGTTCACGGCGGGGCTCGATGAACTGATCGAGCTCGGGGCGCGCACGACCGTGGCGATCATGTGTGCGGAGGCCGTGCCCTGGCGCTGCCACCGAGCACTGATTGGTGACGCACTGCTGGTGCGCGGCATCGGCGTCGAAGACATCATGAGCGAGACATCGGCCAGGGAGCACACGCTGACACGGTTCGCTCGGGTGGAGGGGACCAGGATCACCTACCCTGCGTAGCTTGCGCGGTCAGTCGGGACGCGGTGGTGCCCACGGAACCGGGAGCGGTCCACTTCACATTCGATCGTTTGGAATCAGCGGTCGCGTCGGCGCTGGCTCTGATGATCAGTGCAGGTGCTCGGCGAGGAAGGTCTAGGTTCGCTGCCAGGCGTCTCGTGCATTGCAGGGCGCGTACCTTCGTTCTGCGGCATCGAGGGCAAAAGCGTGCGCGGCGTGCGGGTATCGAACGATCTCGGCGGACACAGAGGCTGCTTCGGGTACGGTTCGCAGCTGTTCGACGTGTTCAACTGTCAGACGGTGTTGTCCTAGCCCTAGCCTCCGTAAGACCCTTTCCACGGTGCTGAGATTTGAGCTGCGGCGCGGCGGCTGCATAGCTGGCCGCGCAAAGCTGCGACATGACACACCTGATGCGCGACGTCGCTCCGCAGATTTCGTGCAGCACCACCACTGCGGCCCGGACCGAGCCACGCGGCACGCAGACCGTCATCGACACACCGCTGGGCGTCGCCGCTGCCAACGACCCCGGCTGGCCAGCCAACGATGAAGGCACCTCCGCATCCAACCACGCACCGAAGCAGCTGGACGCAAACTCATCCGCACCTACCAGACAGGTGGCGGGGCCCTGCGTGGAATCGCGCCGGCTGGAGCGGGAGGTCCAGGGAAGGGCACCGTTTGCCGCAGCACCCTCTCGTGGGCGCGACAACGATCTCTGCGGTGCGACCGCCCGCCATGTCGGCCAGCCGCAGCGATGATGGACTCGCCGATCTGCGCGTAGCACTGTCGGAGCTTGAGCGGCTGCGCGAACTGGGACCTCGGCGCCTGATCCCCGACTGGGATTCAGTCTGTCGTCGAACGACACCGTGTCAGCCGGCGTGGATCACCACGCAGCAGCGGCCGGGCAGGGGCGCCAGGGTCGTCTGTGAGCGGTTGCCGCCGGACTCCTCGACCAGTCCCTGGATGAGACGCAGGTTGAGCCCGCACACGATGTCCTGGTGTGCCTGCGCGATGCGATGGAATGGACAGTTGCGCAGCTCGATCTCGCAGTTTGCGCCGACACCCGGCTGGTAGCCACGGCTGCGAAGTGCGTGAGTCAGGATCGTGGTCGGGTCCTCGTTCGCGGACTGCGTCGACCGCGCGGTGACGGCGGCGTCGCGCCCGGCCTGCTCGGCCGCCTCTCCCATGGCGTTGCGCACCGTGCCGGTCGGGTCGCGCCGGACCGACTGCACGAGCAGATTTGCCAACAGCTCGTAGTCACGAGGCGGCACGCTGACCGAGAACTCCCTCTCGGAGCGGCGGTAGAGCTTCGCCGGGCGTCCGGGGCCAGGGCCTAGGGCCCCCTGCGGGCGCTGGTAGTGGGTGCTCAACAGCCCGGCCTGAGCCAGCTTGTCGAGATGGTATGCCGCGAGCGTGCGTCCGATGTCCGCCGCGGCAGACACCTGCTCGCGGGAGACCGGCGCGGCCTGCTCGCACACGTAGTCGTACAGCCGCCGGCGCAGAGGCTCATCCAGACTGCTCAGCCCGGCCACGGCGTCTCTCCCGGCCGCCTTGTCCCTGCACACGTCAACTCCGTTCCTTCGGGTGCCCTCTCGATATCAACAATCATATTTGACAAATGACCTCCACTGCGTAATTCTAAAAGTACATAATCGTGTTTATAGAAGGAGGACTCGATGGCTGCCATCGCCGTTCCTGATACCACGCACGGAGTGAGCCAGGCTTTGCAGCGGGCTCGGACCGAACCGGCCTACGGGGCGTTCCTGCTCCTGCGCGTCGGCTTTACAGTGCTGCCAATTCTGATGGGGCTGGACAAGTTCGCCAACCTGATGACCAACTGGGAGCACTACCTCGCCCCCTGGATCGTCAATCTGCTCCCGTTCAGCGCCCATACGGCGATGCTCATCGTCGGCGTGATCGAGGTGATCGCGGGGGTTCTTGTCGCGATCAAGCCGCGCTACGCGGCATACGTCGTGGCGCTTTGGCTTGCTGGCATCATCATCAACCTGCTCACTTACTCCGGCTTCTACGACGTCGCGCTGCGTGACTTCGGCCTGCTGCTCGCCGCGCTGACCTTGGCTCGGCTCTCCACCGTGTACGACCCAGCCCTGCACAGCACGCACACGCGTCACTGATCCCAGCTCCGAACCTAGAGCTGTTACGCGGGGTGAAGCCGGACTCGAACGACCCGTGGCACGCCATGATGCTCGCCTCCAGGATTGGGTGGTGATGCGTCCGGGCCGTGCCCCGGTGGCCACAACACACGTCTGCGTACTCCCCGAGCCTGACCAGCTTGGCCCCGCCCAAGCCGCCACCAAGGTCCAGGTCGGCTCCCGGCCGGAAGGAACCCGATGACCAAGCTGCAACGCCTGTACGCCCAGCACGGCCAAAGCCCCTGGCTGGACAACCTCACCCGAGGCTACCTACGCGACGGCACCCTGGCCCGCATGGTCGCCGACGGGATCCGCGGCGTGACCGCCAACCCGACGATCTTCGCCAAGGCCATAGAGGGCTCGGCCGACTACGACGAGCAGTTCTCTTCGCTGACTGCGGCCGGCTGGTCGGTAGAGGATGCCTACTGGGAGCTGGTCGTCGCCGACATCACCGCCGCTCTCGCCGTCCTGCGCCCGGTGTTCGACGCCGCGGACGGGACAGACGGCTTCGTGTCAGTCGAGGTCGCCCCTGAACTGGCCCGCGACACCAAGGCCACGATCGACGCCGCCCGGGGGCTGCACCACAGGGTCGACCAGCCCAACCTGTTCGTGAAGATCCCGGCGACCGCGCAGGGCGCTCCCGCCGTGGAGGCGATGATCGCCGAGGGTCGCAGTATCAACATCACCTTGATCTTCTCCCTGACCCGCTACGCCGAGGTCATCGAGGCCTACCTGTCCGGGCTCGAGGCATTCACCGCCGGCGGCGGCGACCCAGCCAGGGTCCACAGCGTTGCCTCGTTCTTCGTCAGCCGGGTCGATACCGAGGTCGACCAGCGACTCGAGGCCATCGGCACCGACGAGGCGCTGGAGCTACGCGGCCAGGCCGCGGTCGCCCAGGCCAAGCTCGCCTACCGGCTGTTCACCGAGCGGTTCTCCGGGCCGCGGTGGCAACGACTGGCCAGGCTCGGCGCGCACCTGCAGCGGCCGCTGTGGGCCTCGACGTCCACCAAGAACCCCACCTATCCCGACACCCTGTACGTCGACCAGCTCATCGGCCCCAACACCGTCAACACGCTGCCCGAGCCCACGATCGCCGCCTTCGAGGACCACGGCACCCTGGCCCGCACCATCGACACTGGCGTGGCGGACGCAGACGAGGTGATGCGCCGACTGGCCGCCGCCGGTATCGACATGGACGACGTCGGCCTGACCCTGGAGGACAGGGGCGTCGCCGGCTTCCACGAGTCCTTCCAGGACATGCTCGCCCGCCTCGCCGCCAAGGCCCACCAGCGGACTCGACGCTGAGGTGGACTGGGGTCGATGGGCACTGTTCGGGCTGATCGCTACCACCGCCCTGACCGCGGTGATGATCGACGCCCAGCTGGCCGGGCTCACCCGCCTTGCTGGGCGCCTCTCACCCGCCACGCCGTTGGTCCGGCGGCTTTCTGTTGAGGGCGGACCCGTCGACGCGGTGGTCGAGTTCGATCCCCGCCTCGCCGGGGCTGTTGTGCTCCGTCAGTGACGACCCTTCCCGAAGGGCGATCACCGTATGTCGCAGGACACGCTCATGGCACTCGTTCGCGCCTGGGGTGCTTGCGGCGTTTGCCTGATTCACGCTACCCGGCCACGCTGCACGATGACGCTGGCGCGGGACCCCATCCCGATCAGGCTCGACCAGTGGATCCACTCGTTCGAGGTGGCCACCGCCCTAAGCCCACAAGCGCTGTCCCTTCTCAGTCCAGCCCTGCGACCACCCGAGCCGTACTTGGCACCTACGGGCACCATCAATGGCTTCCGTCGCGCTCAGGCCTCCATCGCAGTTGACCGGCTGGTGCCATTCTCCAGGGGTCCCGGGGCCCCCGTCGACCCAACCGAGTGAAGAACCAGCCGTCTCGCCACCTACGCCTTCGGCAGGAACGACGGTCATCACTCTTGCATTTCTAACAACAAAGCCTGTAAATATAAGCATGGGTAGAAAAAACTCGAACGGCGCCGCCCGAGCCAGTCGAAGGGCTGGGACGATTCGCGCAGCCGCAGCGTCGCCTGTTCGCGGGCGGCCCGAGGTGCCTTCGGCTGTAAGGGCCATGGGCTGGGCCGACCACGCTGCATGCCTGCGCGAGGAGCCGGAACTGTTCTTCCCGATCGGCAACTCCGGCCCGGTACTGGTCCAGATCGAGGAGGCCAAGGCGGTGTGCAACCGTTGCCCGGTGATCGACGCTTGCCTGAGATTCGCCATGGAAAATGGGATGACAGCCGGCGTGTGGGGCGGCCTGACCGAGGACGAGCGCCGCGCACTCAAACGCCGCACCGTCGGCCCAACGCCGTGAGTCTCAAGACGCCGTTATGTAGTTGATTGATGCGCGTCATATTGGTCCCGCCGGAGTGCTCGTAACGTGGAAGGCCAGCACCCCGGACGGGTGAGATGCGCGAGCTTAGTCGAGGACGATGGCCATGAACGAGAGCATGAAGCAGCGCCACCATGTGGTGATCATCGGCTCGGGTTTCGGCGGGCTCTTCGCCACCAAGGCGCTGAAGGACGCATCGGTGGATGTCACGGTGATCGCCAAGACCAACCATCACCTGTTTCAGCCGCTGCTCTACCAAGTGGCCACCGGGATCCTCTCCGAAGGTGCGA
>Ga0209585_10001032_pt1 | contig 10836 bp, 14 predicted proteins | sample NGEPerone_FD_185491 | JGI IMG/M metagenome (GOLD analysis project Ga0209585, IMG submission 185491) | Arctic peat soil microbial communities from the Barrow Environmental Observatory site, Barrow, Alaska, USA - NGEE Permafrost154B-one... | ecosystem: Environmental > Terrestrial > Soil >... | reverse complement strand
GTCGATGTGGTGAGGCCACAAAAGAAAAGCAAAAAAGAAGGAGAGGATTGATTACAATGCGCGGAGGCAAAAATCAAGGATTTAACGGGGGAGGGGCTGGTAATATGCAGCAATTGCTCAAACAGGCACAGAAACTGCAAACTCAAATGCAGGAAGACATGGCAAAATTACAGGAAGAGATGAAAGTGAAAATGGTAGAAGCGTCTGTAGGCGGCGGAGTCGTCAGTGTCGTTTTTACCGGAGATAGAGTGCTGCAATCGATTATCGTAAAATCGGAAGCAATGGATCCATCGGATCCGGAAATGTTGCAGGATCTGCTGATGGCAGCAATTAATGAAGGTTTGCGCAAGGCAAAAGAAATGTATGACGGCGAAATGGAAAAAATCAACGGCAACATCAAAATGCCAGGCGGGTTGTTTTAAGTAGTTTTGATTCTTCGGAGCTTCGTTGAAATGAGGTGGCCCATGTATTCCTTTGGTGATCCAATGACGAAATTAGTATCTCAATTGAGTCGTTTACCGGGTATCGGTCCAAAAACGGCTCAGCGCTTGGCGATGTATATCATTCAAATGGAGGAAAGCAAGGTCCGTGAAATGGCACAGTCCATGTTGGATGCCAAAGAGAAGATGCATTACTGTTCTATTTGTTGCAATTTATCTGATCGCAATCCCTGCAGTATCTGCAGCGATGACAAGCGGGATCAATCGATCATCTGTGTTGTTTCGGATCCGCGTGATGTGATGGCCATGGAGAAAACCAGAGAATACAAAGGCTTGTATCATGTGCTGCACGGCGCAATCCAACCCAGTGAGGGTATTGGTCCGGAAAAATTAAAAATTCGAGAATTACAGATACGTTTAATGGATGGCACGGTAAAAGAATTGATTCTGGCGATGAACCCGAATATTGAAGGCGAAACGACAGCTTTATATTTGTCGCGTTTGGTAAAACCTGCCGGGCTGAAAGTGACCCGGATCGCTCGCGGCTTGCCTGTCGGAGGCGATTTGGAATTTGCCGATGAAATCACACTTTTGAAAGCCCTAGAAGGCAGAAGAGAAATATAGGGAAAATCTGGTCTTATCGCTGCAACATTTTTTTATTCAGTGTGGTTGCTTTACTGCCCTTGTGAGTTCTCTTATGACGGATTAGGTAAATCATCAAACAGTTGCTAAAAACAACAGGGAGGATTGAGTCACATGGAAAAACAAACAGAAAAGGACCTCTTTGTTCTGGGTCGCTTACAGCCTCAGCAGGTGGAGCAGGCAGGACGGCTGGTTGCTGAAAATCCAGTCTTCCGTCCTTACCAGTACACAGCAAAAAAGATAGCGGATCTACTGTTTGATGCTTTACAAACGGATGATGTCATTCTTACTGCTCTGGATTGCGATCAGTTAAGAGGTCTGGTCTGGCTGCAGCCCAAGAATGTATTCGGTTTGAGCGCTTACATCAAACTCATTGCTGTGGATTTTCGATATCATCAACATGGGATCGGGCGGTTTCTGATGACTGCAGCCGAACTGTTAGCACAGGAAACCAGTCCGAACCTCTTTATACTGACTTCCGTCGATAATTTGACGGCGCAGCAATTCTACCTTCGTCTTGGCTATGAAGCGATCGGCGTGATCAAAGATTTTGTTTATGACAATGTCGATGAATTGCTCATGCGTAAAACATGGGGCAGTATTAGGGGGAAAAATATTGACCTTTCCTGACCTTTGTGCTATACTACAGGCATAACGGGTTAGGTTGCTATCCTGCCCCGTCAAAAAGAAGCAGGAGGATTTTTCAAATGGATATACGTAACGATTTGGTGCCGATTGTCATAGAACAATCAAGCAGAGGAGAGCGCTCCTATGATATTTTTTCCCGTATGCTGCGGGATCGTATCGTTTTTTTGAATGGTGATGTGAACATGTACAGCGTCAATCTGGTGATTGCCCAGCTGTTGTTTTTAGAAGCAGAAGACCCTGAAAAGGAAATCAATCTTTATATCAATTCTCCCGGCGGCGAGGTGTATTCCGGCTTAGCGCTTTATGATACCATGCAATATTTAAAAGCGCCGGTCAATACCATTTGCGTTGGTCTTGCGGCTTCGATGGCAGCGGTGATTTTATCAGCTGGTAAAAAGCGGATGGCGTTGCCTCACTCTCGTATCCTGATTCACCAGCCTTTGGGTGGCGCTCAAGGCCAAGCTGCCGATATTAAGATTCAAGCGGAAGAGATTTTGCGTATCCGTCAAACATTGAACGAGATTTTGGCAAAACATACAAAACAGGATGTCAAGGAAATTGAAAATCGAACCGACAGAGATAATTATTTCACAGCACCGGAAGCACTTGAATTTGGTTTGATCGATCAGATTTTCGAAAACAAAAAGTAGCTTGAATTGAAAGATCGCTTTCCCTGAAAAGGGGAAAGCGATCTTTTTTTTATAGTGACTGGAAACAGGAAGGAAAATTTCAACGTGACACGAAATAATAAACATCTAATTGAGACAGGGAGGCTTATACATGAAAGGAATCGGTCAGCAATTTGTAGAGTATACCAAACAAAAGTATAAAACGGAAGATACCGATCAGGTGAAGGGTTTACCGCAACCTCCTCTGACAGACCCAACTCCCACAGATCTGCCCTTGATCCAATTACCCAATCCCCATACTGCAGCAGTGCCAAAAGTGGATTTATTTACAGCCATCAACAACAGGGTCAGCGTCCGGAAATACAGCAGTATACCACTGACATTGGATGAATTATCCTATCTTCTCTGGTGTACTCAAGGGATCAAGCAGGTAACCGCTCGTCCGGCTACTTTGCGTACAGTTCCTTCGGGTGGCTCCCGTCATGCCTTTGAAACTTATTTACTGATCAATCAGGTAACAGGACTGCAGCCGGGACTCTATAAGTACGCTGCACTGGGTCACTGCTTGATTCAAATTGAGCAGGACGAAGCTTGGAATACGAAACTAACGGCCGCATGTCGGAACCAGGGTATGGTGAAAAATTCGGCTGTCACCTTTTTTTGGATTGCTGTTGCCTACCGAACTTATTGGCGCTACGCCGAACGTGGATACAGAGATTTATTTCAGGATATCGGTCATGTCGGACAAAATCTTTATCTGGCCTGTGAGGCAATGCAGGCAGGCTGCTGTGCCATCGGAGCCTTCGATGATGATGTCATTAACGAATATTTTCACCTTGACGGCGTAGAGCGCTTTCCCATTTATGTGGCTGCCGTTGGCAAAAAAGAATAGGAGGAGATCATAATGCATGCAAGATTAGGAAAATTGCGCATCGGCCCGGCTTTTATGGAATATACCAAGTATCAATATCAATTAGAACCAACCGATCAAACAAAACTTCTGCCTCAACCTGAACTGACCGATGCAGCACCGGTAGATAAACCGTTATTCGATTTGCCGGATCCTAAATCGGTTGTTGTGAATCGGATTGATCTATCCGAGGCGATCAACAGCAGAGTCAGTGTCCGTAAATATGCGAAAAAGCCTTTGACTTTGGCGGAATTATCCTATTTGCTTTGGTCAACCCAAGGCATCAAGCAGATCACAAGCCGACCGGCCACTCTGCGTACCGTTCCTTCCGCCGGTTCACGTCATTCCTTTGAAACCTATCTTCTGATCAACAATGTCGAATCTTTACAGCCTGGTCTCTATCAGTATGCTGCTTTGGATCATAAACTGATTCAGCTTTCTGTTTCAGAAACGTTAGCGGAGGATTTAACCAAGGTGTGTTCTCGTCAGGTGATGGTAAAAAACTCTGCAGTAACCTTCTTTTGGGCGGCGGAGATTTACCGCAACGTCTGGCGTTATGCCGAGCGTTCTTTCCGCTATATCCATTTAGATGCAGGCCATGTTTGCCAAAATCTGTATTTAGCTTGTGAGGCAATCGAATCAGGCTGCTGTGCCATTGCTGCTTTTGATGATGATGCATTAAGCGCTATTTTGGGTATCGACGGCGTCAGCCGTTTGCCTGTCTATCTGGCGACCGTAGGAAAAAAAGAATAAGCAAAGCACGATTTCATTTTGAGAGTCATCGGCAGTGATCCAGCAACTGCCCGGTGATTCTCTTTTTTTATATTTCACTTGCATTTATGCTTTTTATTCTGTAGACTAGAGTCAATAAGAGCAAGGGAGATGAGCTGAATGCGCGAACTGAGTGTGGAGAAAATTACAGCAGTGATCGCCGCTTTATGCATAGAAGCGAATACGGATTTGGGATGTGATGTGGAAAACGCAATGCAGCAGGCTTTGCTGAGAGAAGAGTTGCCGCTGGCCAGAAGTGTATTACAGCGATTGTTGGAGAATGCAGAAATTGCTCGAAACGAAAAGCTGGCGATTTGCCAAGATACCGGCATGGCAGTGATTTTTGTCGACCTAGGACAAGATTTGCATTTGACCGGGGGTGATTTTGTCACTGCTGTGAATGAAGGTGTTCGGATCGGTTATCGGGAAGGATTTTTGCGAAAGTCGGTTGCACATCCGATCAGTCGAAAGAATACAGGTGACAATACACCGGCAGTCATCCACCTGCGTCTGGTTCCGGGAGAGCAGATCAGCCTGACTGTGGCTCCCAAAGGCTTTGGCTCAGAGAATATGGGAGCACTCTATATGTTAACGCCTGCGGCGGGTTTAGCGGGTGTGAAACAAGCTGTGATCGATACGGTAAAAAAAGCCGGCAGTAATGCCTGCCCACCTCTGGTCGTCGGTGTCGGCATTGGCGGTACGATGGAACAGGTCACGTTGCTGGCAAAACGTGCCTTGCTGCGCGAGGTCGGTGTTTTCCATGCTGAACCGGAAATGGCCCACTTGGAACAGGAATTGCTGTGTGAAATCAATCAATTAGGAATTGGACCGCAAGGCTTTGGAGGAAAGACTACAGCATTGCATGTTGCAGTGGAATGGTCTCCGACGCATATCGCCGGTCTGCCGGTAGCTGTGAATCTCAACTGCCATGTGGCACGTCATCGCACGAGAATTCTTTAGATCTGATCAGGAAATGGAGAAATTAGCCATGAAACATATTGTATTACCCCTTAATCCCGAAATCATACAAACTTTGCATGCCGGCGAGGAAGTTTTACTGACCGGCTGGATCTACACGGGGCGCGATGCGGCGCACCAGCGCTTGTTCGAAGCTCTGCAAAGTGGAGAAGATTTGCCAATTGACCTGAAGGGTCAGATCATCTATTACGCGGGACCGGCGCCAACACCACCGGGACATGTCATCGGTTCGATCGGTCCTACAACCAGCGGACGGATGGATCCCTATACGCCTGCCTTACTGGCTGTCGGTTTAAAAGGGATGATCGGCAAAGGCAAACGCAGCCAAACGGTCATCGATGCCATAAAAAAACAAGGTGCTGTTTACTTCGCAGCTTTGGGAGGAGCAGCAGCACTGCAAGCAAAAACAGTCAAACAAGTTGAAGTGATTGCTTATGCAGACTTGGCTACCGAAGCGATTCGACGTTTGTATGTCGAAGATATGCCAGTCATTGTGGCAACTGATACCTACGGTGTTTCTATTTATCATGAATAATTGAATTATATAAAGCAAGGTGTATCAAGATGAATGAAAATAACAATAGCAGAGAGGAACTGATGCTGCTGCTTGATGTCATACCGGAAATCATTCGGCAGCTTTTGCTGCGGGAGGATCTGGACGATTTGATCGAAATCGTAATGGACTTAGGCAGATTACCGGAAGCAAGATTTCCGGAGCGGTTTTGCTACCTCGGTGACGATTTGGTTTCCAGAGAAGATTTAGACTATGTTGTCGGTCGAATTGGTAGTTTTGGCGATGACAATCGAGCCGGAATTGAGCGCACGCTGCATCGAATCTCTGCGATTCGGAATCGGCAGGGAATCATTGTCGGCTTAACGTTGCGGATCGGCCGCGCCATGTACGGAACGATTGACTCGATCCATGATGTAGTTGCTTTGGGAAAGAGTATTTTACTGCTCGGGCGTCCCGGCGTCGGTAAAACGACGATGCTGCGGGAAACTGCCAGAGTATTAGCGGATGAGATGGAGAAACGAGTCGTCGTTATTGATACTTCAAATGAAATTGCCGGTGATGGTGATATTCCACATCCCGGTATTGGACATGCAAGACGTATGCAGGTGCCGCAGGTATCGCGTCAGCATGCCGTGATGATCGAAGCAGTGGAGAATCATATGCCGGAAGTCGTTGTAATTGACGAAATCAGTACCGAACAAGAAGCTGCCGCAGCCAGAACGATTGCGGAACGAGGGGTTCAATTGTTGGCTACTGCGCATGGGATTACACTACAGAATTTGATTCAAAACCCAACGCTTTCCGACTTGATCGGCGGAATTCAAACTGTGACGTTGAGTGATGAGGAAGCACGTCGCCGTGGAACGCAAAAATCGGTTTTGGAAAGGAAAGAAGCGCCAACTTTTGAACTATTGATTGAATTGCAGAGCCGTGATCGTTTATTGATTCACTTTGATGTGGCTGCAACGGTGGACTTACTGCTGCGAGGTCATGAACCGACTCCGGAAATCAGAATCAGGCAAGGGGATGGCCAGTGGCAAACTGAGCAGTTAAGTGATGTGAAAGAGAAAAAAGAGGATATGGATGTGCTGGATTATGGCAGCAATCTGGAAAAAGTAGTTCGTTTTGTCAGTGTGATCAGCATTTATCCTTATGCAGTCAATCGCAATCTGGTGGAAAAAGCGATCAGGAATTATCGTTTGCCAATTCAAATTAACCGTATTTTGGAAGGCAGTGATGTTTTTCTGACTTTAAAATCGCAAATACGACGTTTGCCGGAAAAACTTTTAGAAGCACGCCAAAATGGAATCTCGATTATCACAGTTCGGGCGAATACGACTGCCCAAATTGAAATTGCTTTACGGGAACTTGTGCGCAGTAAGCCTGAGCACGAAGAAGTTCCTCGTGCCGACGGAGCTTTGGATCCTCTGGAAGAAGCAGAATTGGCGATTGAGCAAGTAATGGAAACACAAAAATCAGCGGAATTACAGCCTCAGGATGCTTACTACCGCCGGCTGCAGCATGAATTGGCGGAGCAGTCCCATTTACGCTCGCGTTCTATCGGGGAAGAGCCTGCCCGCAGAGTGATAATCTATATTTAATCTCTTGACGTTTTCCTGTCCCGCATGTATAATAATACTAAGAACTCCTGTGAGAGTGGAGAAAATGGAGGAATTTCTATGAAAATGGTTATTGCTGTGATTCAAGATCAAGATGCCCACAACGCAGCCGATGCTTTGGTTGCTGGTGGCTTTCGTTCCACTCGCCTTTCTAGTACAGGTGGATTTTTAAGAGCTGGTAATACGACTTTGCTGATCGGTGTTGAAGATAAACAAGTGGAAGAAGTCTGCCAAATTATCCGCAATGAATGTGAGGCCCGTACCCAAATCGTCAACCCGATCACACCGATGGCATCCACAATCGAATCATTTTCTACCTTTCCGGTAGAAGTAGTAGTTGGTGGAGCAATTATCTTTGTGATTGATATAGAACGTTTTGAGCGTGCATGAAACGAAACGCTCAAAAAGCAAAGAATGATCTGACCTTCATTGATCCGAACGCATGGCTGGGGCAAATCGAGGCATGCGGGGAACGATTGCTTTTACATTTCGATTTGATTGAATGGCGAACTTTTCAAAGATCAGTTCGTGATTTTTCCCTTTGGGCCGGTGTGGTAGAATCGGAAGAACCGGAGGATGAAAATACACCATTGCGTTATATTGATCCTTTGGCACCCGTCTTACAGAGAAATATTGATAGACTTTTGACGCGTTTGCAAACACAGATAAAAAAATCTGCACCGGATCACGGTCAGATGGCGGAATTGATTGATGAAATCCAAAGTTTATTGCGGGAGATTTACAGTTTTAAACAATAGACTTTCTTCATCCGGTCACCGTCTGGAATGTGCAGCGCCATCTGTTGGCGGACGTTTCGCAGATGTTTAAAATACATCTGATCAAACGCGATGGCAACAGATGGTGCTTTTTATTGAGGTGGTGAAAGAAATGTGGAGTGATGCAGTTTTTGGCCAAGATTATGCCGTAACCCTCTTGAGCCATGCCATGAAGCATCAAAGACTGGCACAAAGCTATTTATTCTATGGGCCGGAAGGAGTCGGTAAACGACATACGGCTCAGCGTCTGGCAATGGCTGTGAATTGTCAGACAGGAGAGGGTGTGGCATGCGGACATTGTGTTTCCTGCCGTAAACTACTCAATGGCAGCCATCCGGATTGGTTTACCGTACAGCCGCTGGACGGCAAGAGCGGCATTGGCATCGAACAGATTCGTCAGTTACAGCCCTTGATGGCGCACAGACCGTATGAGGGACGCCGTAGGGTTGTTGTGATCGATCCGGTCGATAAGCTGGAAGGTCCGGCTGCCAATGCACTTTTAAAGCTATTGGAAGAGCCATCCACCGACAATTTGTTGATTCTAATTTCACATCAACCGGAAATTTTACTACCAACCATTCGCTCGCGTTGTCAGATGATCCGTTTCGTTCCTCTTTCGGAAGAAATGATCAGGAAATTATTACAGAGAGCTCAACCGGCAATGATGATACCGGAAGCTGCAGTAAAAATGGCGCAAGGCAGCATTGGTAAGGCGATGGCATGGCTGGAAGATGATCATCTTGCCATACAGTGGGAAAAATCTGTGCAGTGGTTCTTTGAGGAACCTGGTTGGAGCGTGTCACAACGTTTGGCATGGGTAGCAGACCGTGAAAAGGAAAAATGGCAGCGGATTGATTGGCAGGTTTTTTGGCAATCATGGCAAGACCTATTGCGAGACCGTCTGATTTTAAGCGGAGGAGGATCCCCCTCCATCTTAACGAATCCACAGTTGCAATATCAGCTGTGCCATATGAAGCCTCTTTCCACACAGCAATTAAGGAAACATATTGAGCAAATCAGCCTTCTGCTGCAGCAAATGCAAGCGAGAGTCACAGCGCTTGCTGCTTCGGAATCGCTGTTAATAGATTGGAGAAGTGAATAAAATGCCCATAGTGGTAGGCGTACGCTTTAAAAGCGCCGGTAAAATATATTATTTCGATCCTTTGGAGATGGTTTTTTGCACAGGGGATAGAGTCATTGTAGAAACTGCCCGGGGCGTGGAAATGGGTGACATTGTGTTGGAACGCAGAAGCGTGGAAGAAAATCAAGCGGTGCTGCCCTTGAAACCGATCATACGCAAAGCCACCGAACACGATTTGCAGCAATGGCAGGACCTGCGTGAAGAAGAGAAAAATGCTCTTCGAATTTGTCAAGAGAAAGTGAAAACGCACGGCCTGGAGATGAAACTGGTTGATGTAGAATATACATTTGACCGCGGTAAACTAACTTTTTATTTTACAGCGGACGGCCGGGTGGATTTTAGAGAATTAGTTCGCGATCTTGCGTCTGTTTTTCATACCAGAATTGAATTGCGTCAGATAGGGGTTCGGGATGAAGCCAAAGCCATGGGCGGTTTGGGGACATGCGGGCGTTCTATTTGCTGCGCAACTTTTTTAGGCGATTTTGTTCCGGTTTCCATTCGTATGGCGAAAGAGCAGAATATCTCATTGAATCCGGCTAAAATTTCCGGAATTTGCGGTAGACTGCTGTGCTGTTTAAAATATGAATCGGAAGGTTATGGCATGGGTGGTTTGGAGGTCCCGGAAATGGGCAGTAAAGTCGGAACCACGATGGGAGAGGGGATTGTAACCCATATTCGCACCAACAAAGGAACCGTTCGTGTGAAATTGGCAGAAACCAATCAAGAAAGCGATTTTTCTCTGGATGAAATCGTTTTGATCGAAAAAAATAAATCCTGCGATTGCAGTAAATGCGATAAATGTAAAACATCAACGGATGAAGAACCTGAAGTGAACAAAGGGAGCAGGCAATAATGCAAGAACAGCCTCATTCAATGCTCCTTGCGGGAGAGCGTCTGGATCAATTGAGCCGGACTGAACTCAGCATCATACAACATCCAGGTCGGTTTTGTTTTGGCATGGATGCAGTTTTGCTGTCAAGCTTGGCGAGCTTGAAGGCAGGAGAATCTGTCTGTGATTTCGGCACGGGAACGGGCGTGATTCCGCTCCTTTTAAGCAGTCGGTTTTCTGATCTACAAATTACGGGATTGGAAATTCAAAGCAGTATGGCGGATATGGCGAATCGGTCGGTGCTGCTGAATAATTTACAGGATCATATCACAATTCTACAAGGCGATTTCCGTGCAGCGGCCACACTCGCAGGGAAACGGAAATTTGATCTTGTGATCAGCAATCCTCCCTATAAAGCCTTGAAAGATGGCTTAATCAATCCTTCTTCTGCACAGGCGATTGCTCGTCATGAATTATTTGGAGATTTAGATGATCTCCTGCAGTCGGCTGCCGCAGTGCTGAAACCGTTGGGACGCTTTGCTTTGGTCTATCGACCCCAGCGGTTGGTGGCTTTACTGAGCGGAATGGCAGCAGTCGGAATTGAACCAAAACGTTTGCGCCTGATTCAGTCGAAAATCGACAGAAAACCGAACTTAGTCTTCGTTGAAGGGGTTTTGGGAGGAAAACCGGAACTGATTGTGGAGCCTTCGCTTGTCATCTATGGAGAAGACGGAGCCTATACGAAGGAATTGCTGGAGCGATATCACGGTGGCGACAAGGGAAATGACCCTCTACTGACTGCAGCAGGAATCGATGGCATTCCATAAAATGAAATTGAATAGAGGAGTAATTTAAAAAATGCAACCGTTGCAACGGCAGTTGCCGAAAAATTATAGCAGCTCTATTTGGCGGGCAATCATGGAATTTGATATGCTGCAG
>Ga0209585_10001031_pt1 | contig 10836 bp, 10 predicted proteins | sample NGEPerone_FD_185491 | JGI IMG/M metagenome (GOLD analysis project Ga0209585, IMG submission 185491) | Arctic peat soil microbial communities from the Barrow Environmental Observatory site, Barrow, Alaska, USA - NGEE Permafrost154B-one... | ecosystem: Environmental > Terrestrial > Soil >... | reverse complement strand
TCCTACACCTCACCGGCACCGGTGGTATCGCCCGCGCGACCCGACATCACGCCCGCGACGCCCACCGACCCGTCCAACTACTCCTGACCTGCTGAAACACGACTTTGCCGAGGCCCTGACTCGAGCAATCAGCGCCTCACGGCACACGCGGATCGAGGTTCAGGCGGTCGCGCCCCGCTCGTCGCGTGCGGTAGCGGTCCGACAGCGGGGCGCCTTAGCCAGCCGTTCGTTCGGTATGCCCGACGCCGTCGTCGTACACGGTGGACCGGTGGCTTACGGATCCAGGCTGAGGAAAAGGGGGCCCGACGCCGTCGCCCTACTTCCCCATGCCGGCCGTCAGCCCGGTGATGATCTGCCTGGTCGCCGCCAGGAACAGCACCACCAGCGGCACGGTGGCGATGACCAGTCCGGCGAAGAGCGTCGCCCAGCTGGTCTGGTACTCGCCGAAGAAGGTCGTCAGGCCCACGGGCAGCGTGTACTTTGTGCGGTCGCGGATGAGGATCAGCGGGTAGAAGAAGTCGTTCCAGATCGGCACGAAGCGGAAGACGATCACCGTGGCCACTGCCGGGCGCACGAGCGGCAGCATGACCGACCAGAACAGGCGGAGGGGCCCGGCGCCGTCGATGCACGCGGCCTCCTCGAGCTCGGCGGGCAGCTGGCGGAAGAAGGTCGTGAGGACGAAGACCGAGAAGGGGATCGACACCGCCGCGTAGACCAGAATCAGCCCGGTGCGTGTGGAGACCAACGACAGGGAGTCCATCAGGTAGAAGATCGGCACGATCATGAGGAACACAGGCATCATTAAGCCCGAGATGAACACCTGTTCCACCACCGCCAGCAGGCGCGAGCGGCTGCGGGCCAGCGCGTAGGCGGCCAGCAGCGACACCACCGTCGAGAGCAGCACCGAGGCGACGGTCACGACGATCGAGTTCACGAAGTAGGTGGAGAAGGATGCCTCGATCCACGCCTCCTGGTACGCCGCGAGACTCGGGTCGGCGGGCAGCCCGAGCGGGTCGGTCGCCAGCTCGTTGTTCGTGCGGAAGGAGTTCAGCACCATCGTCAGCAGCGGCATCGCGGCCACCGCCGCGTAGAGCCACAGCATCCCTGAGGTCAGTAGCGCCGCCGGGCCGCGCGGCCGGCGCCGGGCCGCTCGTCGGTGCGAGAAGCCTGTCTCGTCGCTTGCCCCGGCCAGCGCTTCCAGCGAGACGGTCGGCGGGAGGGCGGGGGTGTTCGCCGTCATCTCGGAGGGCATCTCAGAACAGCCTCTTCTCGGTGCGCCGGAACCACCGGGTGAACAGGACCGAGAACCCGAAGATGATCAGGAACAGCAGGATCGCGATGGCTGAGGAGGTCCCGATGGCGTTGGAGGAGCCCGACTGGAAGGCCGTGCGGTAGAAGAGCAGCGACATCACGTCGGTGGCGCCGGCCGGGCTACCGGTGGAGCCGCCCAGGGCGTAGGGGATGGGGAAGGACTCCATCGCGCCGATGAAGGTCAGCACGCTCACCGTCCCGATCACCGGGGTCAGCAGGGGCAGCGTGACGTGGAAGAAGCGTTGGCGAGCCGTGGCGCCGTCGAGCTCGGCTGCTTCGTCGAGCGAGGGGTCGAGCCCGCCCAGGGCCGCCCCGTAGACCAGCAGCGGGAAGCCCACCCACTGCCAGGCCGTCACCAGGACCACCACCCACAGCGCGGTGGACGGGTCGCCCAGCCACGGCAGGGCGAGGGAGTCGAGGCCGACCGCCCGCAGCGCGGCGTTGACCGGGCCGAACAGCGGGGAGAGCAGCAGCGACCATAAGTAGCCGATGACCAGCGGCGAGACCAGGTAGGGCATCGTGTACAGCACCTGGAACAGCCGTTTGAAGCGCTCGCGCCGGTGCAGCACAGTGGCCAGGAAGAGCCCCAGGGAGTTCTGGACCACCATCGCGCCGGCGAAAAGCAGCATGTTGTGCCCGAAGGCTCGCGGGACCTGCGTGCGGTACGGCTCCGTGGTGAACAGGTGGATGAAGTTCCCCAGCCCCACGAACTCCTCCTGCGTGGTCCCGCGCCAGGAGGACAGCGAGTACGTGAAGGCCGTCACCATCGGGTAGAGCACGAAGACCGCGAAGAGCGCTGCCGCCGGGGCGAGGAAGAGCAGCGCCGTCCCCGTGGGCAGGGCCGCTCGGCTGCGGCCGTGCCCACGGGGACGTGGCGACGGCCGCGGAGGGCCGAGCGCCGCCGTCGCCCTTTCCGCCGTCGTCCTGTCCGGTGAGCCGCTTACGGGGTCCACCAGGCCGAGAGCCCCTCCTGGATCTTCCTCGCCACGCCGGCTGCGTCGAGCTGGCCCAGGAACAGCTGCTGCCCGCCCTCACCCATGAGGTCCGTGCCCACCGGGTCGCCATAGCGGTAGTCCACCAGTAGCAGGTAGGGAGCCGGGTTTTCTTGGTACAGGTCCCACATCTCCTGCATGAGCGGCTCGTCGAAGGTCACGCCCGGGATGGGGGAGAACTGCTTGAGCTCGTTGGCGACGAGCTGCCCGAACTCCGGCTCGGCCAGCCAGGCGAGCAGGGTCTCAGCCTCCTCGGTGGCGTTGCTCGCTGCCGAGAGTCCCCAGTTGCCGTCGGCGTAGGCCGGCGTGACCGGGTGATCGAGCACGGAGCCCTCGGGCGGCGGCACCTGGAAGACGCCGAGTTCGAGGTCGGGGTTGCTGGACTGGAAGAACGCCAGCTCGTAGGAGCCGCCGGCGAACATCGCGGCCTGCCCGGAGGTGAAGAGCACCTGGGCGTCGGTGTAGGCCACGGCGACGACGTTGTCGGGCATGTACTGCTGCAGGGACTTGAGGGTCTCGATCGAGGCGACGTACTCCGGCGCCGTGAAGTCCTTCTCTCCCTCGCGCAGGGCCTGCTGGAACTCGGCGCCGCCGTACTGGGCCGAGGTCAGGGCGTCGTGCACGGTCGGGACGAACCAGGCGTCCTTGGCGCCGACGGCTAATGGCGTGATGCCCGCGTCCTTCAACGTCTGGTTGATGGCCAGGAAGTCGTCCCAGGTCTCGGGCTCCTCGAGGCCGTACTCGTCGAAAAGGACGGTGTTGTAGTACACCTGGATGGTCTGGGAGGCGATGGGGACGCCGTACAGGGCGCCGTCCTCACGGCCGCGGGCGCCGTCGAGGATGGCCTCGTCGAAGTTGGCGAGCGCCGGCACGACGTCGTCGAGCGACACGAGGTCGCCGCCCTCGACGAGCGGCTGGAGCAGGCCATAGGAGCGGACCTGAGCGATGTCCGGACCGTCCGAGCCGGTCAGGCCGGTTTGCAGGATCTGGTTGTACTCGGTGTTCCTGAAGGCCTGGAAATCCACGGTGATGCAGGGGTTGGCCTCCTCGAAGACGTCGAAGATCTGCTCGTAGGTGTCGGCGTCCTCCGTGCGCCAGGACCAGACATCCAGCGTGGTCTGCTCGGCGCACTCACCGGAGGTCGCGCCCTCGTCGGAGGTCGCGGTGGCGTCGGTCTCCGGGGCGTCCGACGACGGCGCGCAGGCGCCGAGGGCCAGGACGGCGGTGGCGGCCGTGGCGATCAGATTCCTCTTGCGGTGCATGATGCGTTCCTTCCGTCGGTCGGGTCAGGCTGAGTGGTCTCGGGGGCCGCCGGGGAACGCGCGGCGCCGGCTGCGGCGGGGGCGGTGAGGGCGTGCACGGCGCGGGTGTCCGTGTCCGCGGAGGTCAGGGCAGTGGCGACTGCGGCGCGCACCGCTCCTTCGGCGCCGGCCAGGGCGGAGTGGGCGGCATCGGCGTCAAGGCCGGCCAGCATCATCACCAGTGCGACCTTGAGGTCGCCGCCCGCACCCTGGAGCACGCCCTCGCAGACCGGGCGCGGCTCACCAGTGGCCTGGGACAGGATCGTCACGGTCCGCGCCTGCAGCTTGGCGTTGGTGACGACCATCGACACCATGAGGTTCGACCACGTGCGCCCCAGTCGCACCATCAGCGCGGTGGAGAACGTGTGCAGCACGACCTTCTGGGCGGTCGCGGACTTCATGCGCGTGGACCCGGCCAGCGCCTCCGGGCCGGTGTCGACGACGACGGCAATGTCTACCGCCGCGGCCAGGACCGCTCGCGGGTTCGAGCTCACCAGGGCGGTCAGTGCGCCTGCGGCGCGCGCGCTCCGCAGGGCACCGGCCACGTAGGGGGTGCGGCCCGAGGCGGTGATGCCGATGACCACGTCGCGAGCGGTGACCTCCCCGAGCGCGGCGGCGCCGGCCTCAGCGTCGTCCTCGACGTTCTCCGCGGCACACACGAGAGCCGCCTTACCGCCCGCGTGGTGGGCGACGACGACGCCGGGATCGAGATTGAAGGTGGGCAGGAGCTCGGCCGCGTCGATCACGCCGAGACGCCCGCTGGTGCCTGCCCCCACGTAGTGCACGGTGCCGCCGGCGCGCACGCGCTCGGTGGCAGCGTCGACCAAGAGTGCGAGCTGGGGCAGGACGGCGGCGACGGCGAGCGGTACGCGCTGGTCCTCGCCGTTGATGAGGGTGAGGAGATCGAGCGTGGCGACGGTGTCGAGATCGAGGGTGCGCGGGTTGCGCTCCTCTGTGGGGGAGTCGACCAGCACGCCCCGGCGCGCAGCGCTCTGCTCGCCCATGCGACCTCCTCGGCACTGCCGTCGCCCGCGATCGTCTCGCTCCGGCGCAGGGGAACGACTCTTCCGCACGAACCCTGCCAGGTCAAGAGTTTTCATAGAGGCCTATGTCTAGTTTACTTCATTCCAACATCGGCGGTTCCGGCCATGCCTCTCCGCAGGCGAGAGGATGTGCCATGACCTCAATCACGGGTGGAGCCGAATCACGGGTGGAGCCGAAGCGCGGTGCCGGTGACATCGCAGGTATCGAGCCGGAGTCGGGACCTGGCCACGGTGCCGGACCGGGCGCCGGTCCGGGGGTGGGGATCGTGCACCGCGTGCGCGGGCTGATGCCTCAGCTGCGCCCGGCCGAGCGGCGCGTCGGCGAGGCCGTGGTCGCGGACCCGCTGCTCGTGGCACGCGAGTCGGTCACCTCCCTCGCCGAGCGCTGCCGGACCTCCGCCCCCACGGTGGTCCGCTTCGCCAAGCGCATGGGATTCTCGGGCTTCCCCGAGCTCAAGCTCGCGCTGGCCACCGCGGCCGGCGTCGAGGAGGGGCGCGCCTCGCGACTACCACTCTCGGGCGCGATAGACCCCTCCGACACCCTTGCGGACATCGTCGCGAAGATCGGCTACGCCGACTCGCGGGCGGTTGAAAACACCACGGAGAACCTCGATGTTGCGGTCCTAGAGGAGGTGGTCGACGCCATCGTCGGCGCCCGGCGCATCGTCATCACCGGCATCGGGGCCTCCGGGCTGACGGCCGCCGACCTTCACCAGAAGCTCGCCCGGCTCGGGCTGCCGGTGACGAGCGCGCTCGAGCGCCACGCCGCGATGACCATGGTCTCACTGCGCGGACCCGGGGATGTCGTCATCGCCATCTCCCATTCGGGGGCGATCTCTGATGTGATCGAGCCGCTGCGGGTCGCGGCCGGGAACGGGGCGACGACGGTGGCCCTGACCAACCACCCGAGCTCGCCGCTGGCACGGATCGCCGACCTCGTGCTCACGACGACCACGCACGAGACCACCTTCCGCTCCGGGGCGATGGCCAGCCGGATCGCCCAGCTCACCGTGGTCGACTGCGTCTTCGTCGGGGTCGCGGTCCGCGACTTCGAGGCGACGCGGCGTGCGCTCGACGCCAGCTTCCGGGCGGTAGGGCGACTGTAGCGGCGCACCGACAAAGGTGCGCGGCACGCCGGCACGCGTAAAGAATTGACCGAGCGGTCTAGTTGGCCGCAAACTCTTGACCGCTCCTCTCGGGGGTGCGCGTAGGTTGCCAAGGACCAACGGTGGTCCTTTCCTGGAGGCTGAGGTGCTGACCCAATCGCTCCGACGTTCGCTCGTCTCCCTGCTCTCCGTCCTCGTCCTCGTGCTCGGCGCGCTGGGCCTGTCCTCTGCGGCGATGGCCGGGTCCCGCCCGGCTCCGCCCCCGCATGCCGACAACGGTCTGATCCGGTCCACCATCGCGCGGATGTCCATCGAGGAGAAGGTGGGCCAGCTCTTCTGGACCCGCGCCTATGGCTCCTCGGCCCACGACACCTCGATGGCCGCCGCGAACCAGGCCAGCTACGGCGTGGACACCCCCGCCCAGGTGGTGGAGAAGTACCACCTGGGCGGCGTCCTCTACTTCGCCTGGGCCAGCAACACCAACGAGCCCCACCAGATCGCCGGCCTGTCCAACGGCCTGCAGGAGGTGGCGCTGGACCAGCCCTCGGGGGTGCCGCTGTCCCTCTCGGTGGACCAGGAGGGCGGCATCGTCTCGCGCATCCTCGAGCCGGGCACCGTCTTCCCCGGCAACATGGCTCTCGGTGCCACTCGCAGCACCGACCTGACCGCCCAGCAGTGGCAGATCACCGGTGAGGAGCTGCGCGCCATGGGCATCAACACCGACTTCGCGCCGGTCGCGGACGTGAACACCAACGCCGCCAACCCTGTGATCGGCGTGCGCTCCTTCGGAGAGGACCCGGGCCTGGTGGGCGAGCTGACCGCGACCGCCACCACGGCTCTGCAGGCCACGGACGTCTCGGCCACCATCAAGCACTTCCCCGGCCACGGCGACACCGAGACCGATTCGCACTTCGGTGTCCCCACGGTCACCTACGACCGCGCCACCCTCGACGAGCTGCACCTGGCGCCCTTCGCCGAGGCGATCGAGGCCGGTGCTGACGCCATCATGACCGCCCACGTCATCGTCCAGGCCATCGACCCCGACGCGCCCGCCACCCTCTCCCCGGCGATCCTCACCGGGATCCTGCGCGAGGAGATGGGCTTCGACGGCGTCATCGTCACCGACTCCCTGGGCATGGCCGGTGTGCGCGAGCACTGGGGGGACGACCGTGTGCCAGTCCTCGCCCTGAAGGCCGGCGCCGACGTCCTGCTCAACCCGCCGGAGATGGACGTCGCCTACGATGCCGTCCTCGAGGCCGTGCGCAGCGGGGAGATCTCGGTCAAGCGCATCGAGGAGTCCGTCGAGCGGATACTGCAGATGAAGTTCGAGCGCGGGCTCTTCGAGGACCCCTTCACCACCGACGCGGCGGTCACCGCCACCGTGGGCGTCCCCGAGCACCTGGCGATCGCCCGGGCCATCGCCGACCGCGCCGCCACCCTGGTGAGCAACGGCACCGGTCTCCTTCCGCTGGACCCCGCCACCACGCCCGAGCTGCTCGTCGTCGGCCCCGCCACCGGCAACCCAGTGCTCGTCGCGCAGGAGCTCACCGCCCGCGGCTTCACCGCCACGGCACGGACGACGGCGGCAGCGCCGACCACTGCACAGATCGACGCCGCCATCGGCGCCGCTGGGGCGGTGGACGCCGTCGTCGTGACGAGCTACAGTGCCTGGCGCAGCCCCGCCCAGACCCGGCTCGTGACCGAGTTCACGGCCACAGATACGCCCGTAGCGGTGGTGGCCACGCGCGACGCCTACGACGCCAACGTCGCCACAGGGGCCGACGCCGCCCTCGCCGTCTACGGCAACCGTGCGGTCTCGCTCCGCGGCGCGGTGCGCGCGCTCACCGGCGAGGTCGCCCCGACCGGCCTGTTGCCCGTCGCCGTCCCGACGTCGGACGGCACCGGGGTCCTGTACCCCTTCGGGCACGGACTGACCTACTGACACGCACGACGCCGACCAGTGCGCACCGTGCGCGCCGGTCACCGCGGCGCCGGTTGGCCCGCGGCGGAGCCGAAGGAGCACAGGCATGAAGGCAGGACCTGGACAGCTCGGCGCAGGCGGCCTCGCCGTGGCCGGGATCCTCTCGCTGGCCGCGAGCTCGCTGGCCGCGAGCTCGCTGGCCGCGGCGCCGCTGCAGGCAGGAGGGCCGGAGACGGCGGTCGCGGCGCCGGTGGCCATGACGCGGGGAACGACTCCGTCGGGCCCGCCCGTCCAGGTGGGCCTCGACCGGCTCGTGGACTCCCGGCTCGACCTCCTCGATGGCAAGCGTGTGGGTCTGATCACCAACCCCACGGGCGTGACCGGCGACCTCGAGCACGGTATCGACCTGCTCTTGGCCCACGAGGCAGAGGGCGGTTACGAGCTCACCGCCCTGTACGGGCCCGAGCACGGCGTGCGCGGCGGCGTCCCCGCCGGTGCCTACGTCGAGAGCTACACGGACGAGCGCACCGGCCTGCCGGTGTACTCCCTGTACGGGCCAACGCAGAAGCCCACGGTGGCGATGCTCGCGCACGTGGACGTGCTGGTCTTCGACATCCAGGACATCGGTGCACGCTTCTACACCTACATCTGGACGATGTACTACACGATGCAAGCGGCGGCGGAGAACGACATCGAGTACATCGTGCTGGACCGTCCCAACCCGCTCGGGGAGCGCATGGACGGACCGGCGCTCGACCCGGCCCTGTCCTCCTTCGTGGGTCTGCGGGAGATCCCTCAGCAGCACGGCCTGACCGTCGGTGAGCTGGCACGCCTGTTCAACGGGGAGTTCCTCGCCGAGCCGGCGGACCTGGAGGTCGTGCAGATGCGCGGCTACCAGGCCCGGTTCTTCGAGAACGGGTGGAACCTCCCCTGGGTGCTACCCTCGCCGAACATCCCCACGCAGGAGACAGCCTGGGTCTACCCGGGCCTGGGGCTGATCGAGAGCGTCAACGTCTCCGAGGGGCGCGGGACCACCAAGCCCTTCCAGTGGTTCGGTGCGCCGTGGATCGACGAGCAGGAGGCCTACGCCCTGGCCGAGGATCTCAACGCCCGAAGCCTGCCTGGCGTGACCTTCCGGCCGATGTTCGCCACCCCCAGCGCCAGCAAGCACGCCGGGAGGTTCTCCGGCGGGCTGGAGGTCCACGTGACCGACCCGGTCGCCTTCGCGCCGGTACCCACCGGGGTGCACGTGCTCGACGCACTCTTCACCCATATCGAAGAGGTCGACTGGCGCGAGGGGGCGGGCTGCCGCACCGAGGCACAGGTGTGCTGGATCGACCGGCTCAGCGGCGACAAGGATGTGCGCCTGCAGCTCGATGCCGGGGTTGCTCCGGAGATGATTGTGGCGGGGTGGCAGGGCGACCTCGAGGCGTTTGCCGCGATCGCGGAGGCGTACCGCCTCTACTGATGTGGAACGGCCTTGTCAACGGGCGCCGGACGAATCGTGACCCGCCCACGAACGTCACACTCGGGCGGTTCGTGCTGCCCCGGGTGCGCCGGGCCCCGGAGTAACCTCAGAGCTGCTGGCGGCGATAGCCGCCCGGGGACCAGGGAGTCGCGCGAGGACGCGCACAACGCGCACGGCGAGGACGGCGGAGCAGTGATGGGCCAGCCCTTCGAACTCGAGAACGGGAAGCTGCTGCCGGCGACCCGCACGCTGCTCGTCGGCTTCGCGGTACTCACCGTCCTGGCCTTCGTCCCGCTCTTCCTACTCGGGGACCAGACCGACCGTACCTTCGCCTGCACGATCAACGTGCCCGCCACGGCGCGATTCCTCGGCGCGAGGTTCCTCTCCGGCACCGTCCTTGTGGTCCTGGCGTTGCAGTCGGGGAGCTGGGCGACCCTGTTCGCCGGACTCACGCTCACCACCATTCCTCTCGTGATCCTCTTCCTGCTGGCCACCAGGCAGATCGTCTCCGGACTCACCGCCGGCATGAACAAATGACCGTCTGGCTGGTTGGCGTCGACATTGGCGCGAGTGGCAGTCGACTGGTCGCCGCCCGCCGTGCTGCGACGGATAAGCGCCTGGTGCTGAGCGGTGCGCGGGTGTCGGTCACGGCAGCGGGCAGCACCGTCGCCGCCGTGCTGCGCGACCTCGCCCGATCGGCGGTCGCCGAGATCCCGGAATTGCGTTCGGAGGGAGTCGCCGCGGCGGCCGTCGGTGCGGCGGGGCTCGCCACCATGGTTCCCGACCCCCGCGCGGTGGTGACCGTGCTCGAGACCGAGTTCGGTGCTGTGCCCGTCGCGGTGGCGGTCGACAGTCTAACTGCCCACCTTGGCGCACTGGGTGGGCGCGCGGGCGCCGTGCTGTCCGCGGGAACCGGGGCGATCGCGTTCGGAACCGACCTGGCCGACCAGTGGCACCGAGTCGACGGATGGGGTCACCTGCTGGGCGATCTGGGCTCCGGTGCCTGGATCGGCATGGCGGGGCTTCGCGCGGCCGCTGCCGCGTACGACGGGCGCAAGCTGGAGGGGTCCACTGCGCTTCTCGCGCTGGCCGGGGAGCGCTTCGGCCCGGTTGAAACGTGGCCCGCCCAGCTGTATCTGCGCGACGATCGCGCGGGGGTGCTCGCGGCATTCGCACCGGATGTCGGGGCCGCCGCGGCTGCCTCAGACGCTCACGCGATGCGCATTCTCGCCGAGTCCGCAACGCACCTCGCCTCGACCCTCGTGGCAGCCCTGCACCCCGAGCTGCCGGCGCTCGCCGCCTACAGCGGCGGGCTCTTCAACGTGAGCCGCGAGCACCTCTTCGAGCCGTTCCGATCGCGATTCGCCGAACTCGCGCCCGGTTCAACTCTCGTCGAACCGGCGGGCACGTCGCTAGATGGGTCCCTGCGCCTGGCTGAGCTCGCGGCATCCGGCTCGGTTGTGCCTCGCCCGCCGTTTCTCTTTGTGCACTCGCGGTGACATAGTTCCGCGCGCGGGGCCTGATCTGCTCTGAATTTCTTGGACAGTGATTCTGTCTTTGTTATGCAGCCATTTGTTCTGATCGGTAGGCGTCGTGCACTTCGTTGGGTGGACGGTAGCCGATCGCGGAGTGCAGCCTTCTCGGATTGTAGCGGGTCTCGATGTACCGTGCAATGTCTTTCATCGCCGCGGCTC
>Ga0209585_10001029_pt1 | contig 10846 bp, 5 predicted proteins | sample NGEPerone_FD_185491 | JGI IMG/M metagenome (GOLD analysis project Ga0209585, IMG submission 185491) | Arctic peat soil microbial communities from the Barrow Environmental Observatory site, Barrow, Alaska, USA - NGEE Permafrost154B-one... | ecosystem: Environmental > Terrestrial > Soil > Wetlands... | reverse complement strand
CTGCAGACGCACGACGACATGCGCGTGCTCGACTTCGACGGGCACCGCATCTTCCTCAACTTCTCCCTGCGAGAGCTCAGCGACAGCTTCGTGTACGAGGGCAACGTGGTGTCGCGCGCCGCGTGAGCGCGAGGTGGTAGCCTGACGCCCATGGCACGCCACCCATCCCAGAGAACGCGCCGGTGACCGGCTGGCGCTTCTGGATCGACCGGGGCGGCACGTTCACCGACGTGGTGACGCGTCGCCCCGACGGTACTCTGGCCACGCGCAAGCTCCTGTCGGAGGACCCGGGGCGCTACGAGGATGCCGCCGTGCAGGGTGTCCGCGACCTCCTCGGCCTCAAGAACGGAGACGCGATCCCCAGTGAGGCCGTCGCCGAGCTGCGCATGGGCACCACGGTGGCCACCAACGCCCTGCTCGAGCGGCGCGGCGAACCGACCCTCCTCGTGACCACGCGCGGCTTCGGCGACGCGCTGCGCATCGGCTACCAGGACCGCCCCGACATGTTCGCCCTGGACATCCGCCTGCCGCAGCCGGTGTACGACCGCGTGCTCGAGGTCGACGAACGGGTGGGCGCCGACGGCGCCGTGGTGGTCCCGCTGGATGAGGAGGGGGCGCGGCGCGGCCTGGACGAAGCCCGGCGCGGCGGCTACCGGGCGGTGGCCGTCGCCTTGATGCACGGCTACCGTTACCCGGAGCACGAGCGGCGTGTGGCGCGGCTGGCGCGCGCCGCCGGCTTCTCCCAGGTCTCCGTCTCACACGAGATCAGCCCGCTGATGAAGCTCGTGAGCCGCGGCGAGACCACGGTGGTCGACGCCTACCTCTCGCCCATCCTCCGGCGGTACGTGGACGGCGTAGCGACACAGCTCGGCGGGGTGCGCCTGCGCTTCATGCAGTCGCACGGCGGGCTCACCGACGCCCACCTCTTCCGCGGCAAAGACAGCATCCTCTCGGGGCCCGCGGGCGGCATCGTCGGGGCCGTCGAGACGTGTCGCCGGGCCGGGTTCGAACGGCTCGTCACCTTTGACATGGGCGGCACGTCGACCGACGTCGCGCACTACGCCGGCGAGTACGAGCGCAGCTACGAGAGCGTGGTCGGCGGCGTCCGCCTGCGCGCGCCGATGCTGCGCATCCACACCGTCGCCGCCGGCGGCGGCTCGGTGTGCGCCTTCGAGGACGGCCGCTACCGCGTCGGGCCGCGCAGCGCGGGAGCCGATCCAGGCCCGGCCTGCTACGGCAAGGGCGGACCTCTTGCGGTGACCGACTGCAACGTGGTCGTGGGCAAGCTGCAGCCGTGGTTCTTCCCCCGCGTGTTCGGAGCGGACGGCGCCGGGAGCATCGACGCGGAGGCGGCGCGCGAAGCGCTCGCGGCCGTGGCCGCGAGCATGCGCGCCGCCGGCCTCGACCCGCCGGCGCCCGAGCAGCTCGCCGACGACTTCATCCGCGTGGCCTGCGACACCATGGCCCGCGCCATCAAGCGCATCTCGACGCAGCGCGGCCACGACATCACCCGCGCCACGCTGTGCTGCTTCGGCGGCGCCGCGGGGCAGCACGCGTGCCTGGTCGCCGACGCCCTGGGCATGGACAGCGTGCTGCTGCACCCGCTGGCCGGCGTGCTCAGCGCCTACGGCATGGGCCTCGCCGACGTGCGCGCCCTGCGCGAGCGCACCGTGGAGGCGCCGCTCGAGGCGGCCGCCGGGGAGGCGGCGGGCGGCGGAGCGCCCGGCGGTGCGAACGAGCTGACGGCCGCCCTGGAGCAGCTCGAGGCGGCGGCCGTCGCGGAGCTCGAGAGCCAGGGGTTCACGGCGGCCCAGATCGACGTCGAGCGCCGCGCGCACCTCAAGTACCAGGGCACCGACGTCGCGCTGGCGGTGCCGTGGGGCGAAGCCGGCGCCATGGCCGCGGCGTTCACGGCGCTGCACCGCAGCCGTTACGGGTTCCTGATGCCCGGCCGGCCCCTCGTGATCGACGCGCTCGCCGTCGAAGCGGTGGGGCCAGGCGCAGAAGCCGGCCCGGCGGCGGCCGTCGCCCAGCCGGCGCAGGCCTCCCAGGACGCCGAGCCCGCGCCTCGCGAGCGCGTGCCCGTGTACACCTGCGGCGCCTGGCGCGACACGCCCGTGTACGAGCGCGCCGCGCTGCCGCGCGGCGCGCGCCTCGCCGGGCCGGCGATCGTCCTCGAGCCCACGAGCACGACGGTGCTCGAGCCAGGCTGGCAGGCCGAGGTGCTCGCCGCCGGCGAGCTGCTCCTGCGGCGCCGCTCGCCGGCGGCGCCTCCCTCGGCCGACCCGACGCAGCGCTCGCCGCTGCTGCTCGAGGTCTTCAACAACCTGTTCATGTCGATCGCCGAGCAGATGGGCGCGACCCTCGTCAACACCGCCTGCTCGGTGAACATCAAGGAGCGCCTCGACTTCAGCTGCGCGGTCTTCGACGGGCGCGGGGACCTGGTCGCCAACGCCCCGCACCTGCCGGTGCACCTGGGCTCGATGGGCGCCTCGGTGAAGGCCGTCCTCGATCGTCACCGCGCCGCGCTCCGCCCCGGCGACGCCTACCTGCTCAACTCGCCCTACGCCGGCGGCACGCACCTGCCGGACCTCACCGTCGTCACGCCGGCGTTAACCGGCGCAGGCTCCGCCGCCGGCACGCCGCCGCCCCTGTTCTTCGTGGCGTCGCGCGCTCACCACGCCGACGTGGGCGGCGTCACGCCCGGTTCGATGCCGCCCGGCAGCCGCCGCATCGCGGAGGAGGGCGTGCTGATCGAGGACTTCCGGCTCGTCGAGGGCGGCGAGCTCCGCGAAGCGGAGGCGGCCGCCCTACTCTCGTCCGGACCCTACCCCGTCCGCGACCTCGCCCAGAACCTCGCCGACCTGCGCGCCCAGGTGGCGGCCAACGCGCGCGGCGCGGCCGAACTGGCGCGGATGGTCGCCGAGTTCGGCCTCCCGGTCGTCCGGGCGTACATGCAGCACGTCCAGGACAACGCTGAGGAGGCCGTGCGCCGGGTCATCGACCGCCTCGGCGACGGCTCGTTCCGCCAGGAGATGGACGACGGCAGCGTCGTAGCCGTCGACGTGATCGTCGACCGGCGGACGCGTGGCGCCACGGTCGACTTCGCGGGCACCTCGCCGCAGCGGCCGGACAACTTCAACGCGCCCGCCGCCGTGTGCGCGGCGGCCGTGCTCTACGTGTTCCGTACTCTCGTCGACGCGGACATCCCGCTCAACGCCGGCTGCCTCAAGCCCCTGCGCATCGTCGTGCCGCCGGGCTCGCTGCTCGACCCGGTCTTCCCCGCCGCCGTCGCCGCTGGCAACGTGGAGACGTCGCAAGCCGTCACCGCCGCCCTGTTCGGCGCGCTGGGCGTGGTCGCGGCATCGCAGGGCACGATGAACAACCTGACGTTCGGCGACGAGCGCTACCAGTACTACGAGACGATCTGCGGAGGCGCCGGAGCCGGCCCCACGTGGGACGGCTGCAGCGCCGTGCACACGCACATGACCAACTCGCGGCTCACAGACCCTGAGGTTCTGGAGTGGCGGTACCCCGTGCGTGTCGACGAGTTCGCGGTGCGGCGTGGCAGCGGCGGCGGCGGCGCGCACCGCGGCGGGGACGGCGTGGTGCGGCGCCTGCGTTTTCTGGAGGCGCTCACCGCGGCGATCGTCTCGAGCAGCCGCCGGGTGGCGCCCTACGGGCTCGCCGGCGGCCTCCCCGGCGCGCTTGGCCGCAACGCGATCGAGCGCGCCGACGGCACGGTGGAGGAGCTGCCCGGCGTAGCCCAGGCAGCGATGCGGCCCGGCGACGTCCTCATCGTCGAGACGCCGGGTGGCGGCGGGTACGGCGCGCCGCCGGCAGAGCCGGGCGGCGCGGAGTCGCCCGCCGCCCTCTGACTCAGCTCACGCGCTCTGCGCGCGGCGGCGCAGCTCCCTCTTCTTGCGACGCCTCAGCAGCGCGCTCAGCACCATCCCGATCAGGAAGCCCACCACGAGCACCAGCACCAGCATGAGCCAGGCCGGCAGAGAGAACCACCAGAAGTAGAAGTGGAAGCGCCAGGATTCCTTGCTGTTCTGCAGGATCAAGACGAGGAGCAGCACCGCGACCACGCCGGCGGCGATGAGTCTGCCCATTCCCGGGCCTTGAGGTTTGCCCTGCCCCCTGACAGCCTGCGGCTGCGGCTGCTGTGTACTGCTCATACGTAACCCCCTGTCGGCCAACGGGTGAAGCTTCGCCACGAACCCTGTCTACCCTTGCGGGCGCCTGCGCATGCGGCGGGCGGGTGAGGGGCGGGCGCCGCCCTCGGCGGCTCAACTCTTAGCGAACGCCGCGAGCCCCTCGGCGACGGTCGCGAACACCGTGTCGATCTGCTCCTCGCTGATCACCAGCGGCGGCTGGATGCGCAGCACGCTGCCGAAGTTGCCGCCCACGCCGATGAGCAGGTTGTGCTCGAGGCAGTACTGGCGCACGAAGCCGGCGGCGGCCGTGCCGTAGGCCTTGGTCTGCTGGTCGGCGACCAGCTCGACGCCGATCATGAGGCCCTTGCCGCGCACCTCGCCGATCAGCGGCTGCGCCCTCTGCAGCTCCTCGAAGCGCGCCTTGAGCGCGGCGCCCTTCCTCGCCGACTGCTCGACGAGCCCGGTCTCTTCCATGAACTCGATGTTGGCCAGCGAGGCGGCGCAGCTCACGGGGTTGCCGCCGAAGGTGCTGAGGTGGTCGCCGACCTGGAAGGCGTCGGCGATCTCGGGCCGCGCGATGAAGGCCGAGAGCGGCCAGCCGTCGGCGATGCCCTTGGCCATGGTGATGATGTCGGGCTCGACGCCGTAGTGCTCGATGGCGAACATCTTGCCGGTGCGCCCGAAGCCGCTCTGCACCTCGTCGGCGATGAACAGCACGCCCTCCTCGTCGAGGATCTCCTTGACGCGCTTGAAGTAGTCGTCGGGCGGCGTGATGATGCCGCCCTCGCCCATCACCGGCTCGGCGATGAAGGCGCAGACGCTGCCCGAGAGGTGCAGGCGGATGACCTCGCCGACGCGGCGCGCGCAGAGCATGTCGCACTTGTCGGGAGTGGTCTCGGCGAAGCAGCGGTAGCAGTACGGGGTGGGGGCGAAGGCGACGCCCGGCATGTAGGGGCCGCCGCCCTTCTTGCGGCCCGAGTTGCCGGTCACCGAGAGGGTGGCGTAGGAGCGCCCGTGGAAGCTCGACTCGAGGGCCACGAACTCGTTCCTTCCGCTGTAGCGCTTGGCGAGGCGGAAGGCGCCCTCGATGGCCTCGGCGCCGCCGTTGCCGAAGAAGCTCTTCTGCAGCTTGCCGGGGGTGACCATCGCGAGCTTCTCGGCGAGGGCGCCGACCGACTCGACGTGGTAGACGTAGGAGCAGGCGTGCACGAGCTTGTCGGCCTGCGCCTTGGCGGCCGCGAGGATCTTCTGGTTGCCGTGGCCGGCGTTGGTCACGCTGATGCCGGCGAAGCCGTCGATGTACTCGGTGCCGTCGGCGTCGTAGAGCAGGGCCCCGTCGCCGTGGTCGGCGACCACCGGCTCGACGCGCTTCACGAACCCGGTCATGACGTAGTCGCGGTACTGTTCCTTCACACCCATGGTATCGACCACCCTTCGGCTCACGCGGATGTAGACAATGGGAAAAGGGGGGCGGCGCACAGAGTACCAGATGCGTTCGGGCCGCGGCGGATGGGCAGCCGGCTTGCCGCACGTCCTCGCTCGCCGCTGGTGGGACGGCCTATAGTGCAAATCGGTAAAACAAGAAAAGGGCGGGGCGGGTTCTTATCTTACCTCGCACGACTATGCCGACGCCCACAGGATCCGCTGCGCACGCCCGGCGAAAAGCAGCTCGCGCCGAAGGCAACGAGGCGCCGGCTTCGACCAAGAGCTACACCCGCAAGGGCGTTGCCCAACCCGACCGTGCTTGGGGTGCCACAAGAGCAGAAGCGGCCCGGGGATGCGCCCCACATCTTCCGATTCTCCCCAGCGGTTACCTTCCGTAAAGGACACATGTCTGCTACTGTGTCCTCAGCGAAAGGAAACCCATGGACGCAATAGAACATCTGATAGCGGACTTTCAGGAGCGTCCACTTCCCGTGGTGAGCCCACGGCTCACACCGTTGCCGGACGCCTCGAACATGGCTCGGGTCGTCATCGGCATGCGACGATCTGGAAAGACCTACTTGCTCTTTCAGGAAATGCAGCGCCTTGTCGCGGCGGACGTCGACCGGGGGCGCATCCTCTATGTCAACTTCGAAGACGACCGCCTACAGCCGCTCGGGCCCGACGTTCTCGATAGGACGCTCGAGACCTTCTACCGCCTGAATCCCGCGGCGCGCTCTGAAGGCGCCTACCTCTTCCTCGATGAGATCCAAGCCGTCGCCGGATGGTCTCGTTTCGCGCGTCGAGTGCTCGATACGGAATCCGCGCGGCTCTACGTTTCGGGATCCTCGGCCAAGATGCTATCGACCGAAGTCTCCACGGAGTTCCGTGGACGCGGCTACGCGGTGGAACTCCTTCCGCTCAGCTTTGCCGAGGCCCTGCTGTACGCCAACATCGAACTGCCCACATCACAGCCGGGGTCGCGGTTTCGCTCACGGTTGGAGGCTGCGTTCACAAATTACCTGCGAGTCGGCGGCTTTCCAGACGTACAGGAGTTGGACGAGGGTGAGCGCATCCAGACCCTTCAAAACTACGTTCAGCTCGTGTTGCTGCGCGACATCATCGATCGTCACGAGGTGAGGAACGTCCACGCTGTACGTTTCTTCGCGCTCTCGTTGCTGCAGTCATCCGGCTCGCTGACCTCCGTGAACAAGATGGCCAACGACCTGAAGTCACGAGGCATCGCGGTCGGCAAAGACACGCTCTATGACCTTCTCGACTACTTCACGGACGCGTTCCTGCTCTTCACCGTCCCCGTCTTCAACCGGTCGCTCCGGGTCCGCGAAGCGAACCCCAAGAAGGTGTACGCGGTCGATCCGGGACTCGCCTTCGCGGTCGCGCCGGCAGGCGTCTCGAACCTGGGTGCTCGGCTCGAAAACGCTGTGTATTTGGAGCTCCGGCGGAGACTGCGCGGAACCCGCGGCGGGGTCATCTCCTACTATTCCACCAGTGCAGGCCACGAAGTCGACTTCATCGTCGGCGACCCTGAGGCCGGCCAAGCGACGCGTCTCGTGCAAGTCTGTGCGGATCTCACACAGGCCGCTACCCGAGAGCGAGAAGTGCGTGCGCTGGAGGCGGCCATGAACGAAGTCGGGCTTGGCGAAGCGACGATCGTGACGATGCACGACGCCGAAGACGTCAGCGTGGTCGGCGGTGTCATCCATGTCGTGCCCGCCTGGGCCTGGATGTTGGGGGTCTAGGCAGCGGCGTTCCTAGGTTGAGACTGGCGGCGAGAGTATAGTGGTGTGATACGTAGTCACACGGTCGCGACGGGTGGGGGCTTGGATGACGACCAGCAAGCGCAAGCCGACAGCAACGCGCAAAGCCGCCGCGCCGCCGGCCGCCAAGGATGCCGCGGCGCCGGCCACCAAGAGGGCCGCGGCGGCGGCGAACTTCCCCGTCGTCGGCATCGGCGCCTCCGCCGGCGGCCTCGCCGCCATCGAGGAGTTCCTCGCCGCCCTGCCGGCCGGCGAATCGCTGGGCATGGCGTTCGTGCTCGTGCAGCAGCTCGACCCCGACCACAAGAGCCTGCTGCTCGACCTGGTCAAGAGGTACGCCCACATAGAGGTCGCGTGGGCCGAAGACGGCATGGAGGTGCGCTCCGGCCACGCCTACATCATGCCGCCCAACAAGGACATGGCTCTCGTGGGCGGCCGCCTGGTCCTCGTGAAACCCGAGGCGCCGCGCGGCCAGCGCCTGCCCATCGACTACTTCTTCCGTTCGCTGGCCGCCGACCAGCACGAGCGCGCCGTGTGCATCGTGCTCTCAGGCGCCGGCAGCGACGGCACCCTCGGGCTGCGCGCGGTCAAGGGCGAAGGCGGCATGGCCATCGCCCAGACCCCCGAGACGGCCGCCTACGACAGCATGCCGTGCAGCGCCATCGCCACCGGCTTGGTCGACTACGTGCTGCCGCCGGCCGACATGCCCGAGCAGCTCCTCGGCTACATAAGCCGCACCGTCGGGCGCGCGCCGCAGACCGCGCGCGCCACGGCGCCCGGGAGCCCCGACCTCCTGCTCGAGGTGCTGCACCTGCTACGTGACCGCAGCGGGCACGATTTCACGCACTACAAGACCAACACTCTGCGCCGCCGCGTGGAGCGCCGCATGGCGGTCACCAGGGTCGAGAGCATGGACGACTACCTCGCCCTCCTGAAGCGCGACTCCCTCGAGGTCGAGACCCTGTTCCGCGAGCTGCTCATCGGCGTCACCAACTTCTTCCGCGACGCGCCCGCCTTCGAGGCGCTGGCCGCCGAGGTGCTCCCCGGGCTGATCGCCGCCCACACCTCCGGCGACCCGGTGCGCGTGTGGGTGCCGGGCTGCTCCACGGGCGAGGAGGCCTACTCGATCGCCATGCTCCTGCAGGAGCTGGCCGGCAGCGCCAAGCGTAACGTGCCCGCCCAGGTGTTCGGCACAGACATCGACGCCGAGGCCGTCGAGCGGGCGCGCGCCGGCGTGTACCCCAGCAGCATCAGCGCCGACGTGTCGCCCGAGCGCCTGGCGCGCTTCTTCGTGCAGGACGGCGACACCTACCGCGTCGCCAAGACCGTGCGCGACTGCCTGGTGTTCGCCAAGCAGGACGTCACCAAAGACCCACCCTTCTCGAGGGTCTCCCTCATCAGCTGCCGCAACCTGCTCATCTACATGGACGGCGATCTGCAACAGAAGCTCATGCCGCTGTTCCACTACGCGATCAACCCGGACGGCTACCTGTTTCTCGGCACCTCCGAGACCGTCGGCGAGGCCGCCGACCTCTTCGCCCCGGTCGACAAGAAGTGGAAGCTGTTCCAGCGCCGGAGCACGGTCACCCCGCAGCAGCAGCTGCTGACCTCGACGATGCCGCCGCGCGCCGCGGGCGCCGGCCGGCGCGCGCCGCTACAAGCGGTGCCCCTGCGCGTGCGCGTGCGCGACCTGGCCGAGAGGACGCTGCTCGACAAACACGCCCCGGCCTGCGTGGTCATCAACGCCGAGGGCGACGTGCTCTACATCCACGGCCACACCGGCCGCTACCTCGAGCCTGCGGCCGGCGAGCCCAGCGGCAGCCTCCTCAAGATGGCCCGCGAGGGCCTGCGGCTCGAGCTCACCGCCGGCATGCGCAAGGCCCTGGCACAGAAGGAGGCGGTGCGCTACGAGCGCCTGCGCGTCAGGACGAACGGCGATGTGTCCCTCGTCAACCTGATCATCGAGCCGATGTCCGGGCCCGACGCCGTCAAGGGCGTGCTGCTGATCCTCTTCGAGGACGTGCCCGCGGCCGACGACGTCGTGAACGCGACGGCCGCGGAGCCCGTCGCCGACCGCGAGCAGCGCATCGCCGATCTCGACCGCGAGCTCTCGGCCAAGGAGGAGTACCTGAGCACCACCGTCGAGGAGCTCGAAACCTCGAACGAGGAACTCAAGTCGACCAACGAAGAGATGCAGTCCACCAACGAGGAGCTGCAGTCCACCAACGAGGAGCTGGAGACCTCCAGGGAGGAGCTGCAGTCGGTCAACGAGGAACTCGTGACCGTCAACAGCGAGCTGCAGCAGAAGATCGAGGAGCTCTCGCGCGTCAACAACGACATGAACAACATGCTCGCCGGCACCGGCATCGGCACGCTGTTCGTCGATCGGCAGCTCCTCATCACGCGCTTCACCACCGCGGTCACGGCGATCATGAGCCTCATCCCGACCGATGTCGGACGCCCTCTCAACGACATCGCCCCGCGCCTCAAGGGCGACGTCGACCTGGTGGGCGCCGTGACCACGGTGCTCGACACCCTGGCCCCCGTGGAGGCGCAGGTCGAGAGCGGCGATGAGAGCATCTACCAGATGCGCGTGCAGCCCTACCGCACCCTCGAGAACGTGGTCGAGGGCGCGGTGCTCACGTTCGCCGACGTCACCGAACAGCGGCGGCTGCAGGCCCACCTTGACGAGCTGGCCAGAGCCGTCGCCGAGACCGGCGAGTTCGCCCAGAGCGTCCTCGATACCGTGCGCGAACCGCAGCTCGTGCTCGACGGGGAGCTCACGGTCGTGACCGCCAACAAGGCGTTCCTGGCGACCTTCGAGCTGGCGCCGGACGAGGTCCTCGGCCAGCACCTGCGTGAGGTCTACGACGGCGCCTGGCTCAGGCCCGACCTGCTCGAGCTGCTGCTGAAGGTGCTGCCCAAAAAGAAGCTCGATGAGTACGTGCTGAGCCTCACCGGCGGAGCGCTGGGGCCGTGCAAGGTCACGCTCAACGCCCTCGAGCTCCTCCAGACTCCCGAGAAGCGGCGCCTCATGCTGCTCACGGTCACCGACATCGACCGCGACGCCTGATGGCCGCCGCCAAACGCCCGCGCAAGAACAAGGCTGCGCCGAGCGCCGCCGACGAGCTGCGCCGGGGGGCCGAGGAGCGCCTCGACGGGCTCTCCGCCGCCGCCGCTGCCGCCGCGTCGCCCGTGCCCAAGGACGTCGCCGCTGTCGTCCACGAGCTGCGCGTGCACCAGATCGAGCTCGAGATGCAGAACGAGGAGCTGCGCCGCGCCCGGCTCGAGCTGGAGGAGCAGCGCGCGAAGTACTTCGAGCTCTTCGACCTGGCGCCGGTGGGCTACCTCACCCTGAACGACGAGAGCATCGTCGGCGACGCCAACCTGACCGCCGCCCTCCTGCTGGGCGTGGAGCGGCAACTGCTCGTCGGGCAGCCGTTCACCGCCTTCGTCCTCGCGCCCGATCGCGATGTGTACTACCTG
>Ga0209585_10001028_pt1 | contig 10847 bp, 11 predicted proteins | sample NGEPerone_FD_185491 | JGI IMG/M metagenome (GOLD analysis project Ga0209585, IMG submission 185491) | Arctic peat soil microbial communities from the Barrow Environmental Observatory site, Barrow, Alaska, USA - NGEE Permafrost154B-one... | ecosystem: Environmental > Terrestrial > Soil >... | reverse complement strand
GATTCCGGACAGACTCTTCGAGGGTGGGGCCGTGATCGGCGCCAGGCGGCGGGCAAGCAACGGGGCTCCGCCAGATATCGACCGTCTCTACATTCCCCCTATGTCGGGTATTTCAACATATGGTTTGAGCGTTTTCGGGCAGTTCTGGCATTTGCCGGACGGCCGGCGCCTTCGCTGCCATGCTCACCAGCGTCAGGTGGCCCAGTGGGGGTTGCCCGGGGGTAGAGGGCGGACTTGATGAGGCGTTTCGTGGTCGTGCTGACCGTGTGGGCGATGAGTTTCGCGTGGGTGTTGGGGGGATTGTCGCCAGTAACTGCCTCGGCGGCGGCAGGGGGGAGCTCTGCGTATTCGTTCGGGTACAACTTCAGTGGTCAGCTGGGTGACTCCACCACGACCAACCGGTCGGCTCCGGTGCCGGTGGGTTCTGAGACCAGCTGGGCCTCGGTTGCGGCCGGCAACCTGCACACGGTGGCGGTCAGGACTGACGGCTCGCTGTGGGCCTGGGGCTACAACGCGCTAGGCCAGTTGGGCGACGGCACCACCACCAACCGGTCGACTCCCGTGCGGGTGGGCACAGATACCAACTGGACCTCGGTGGCTGTGGGCAACTACCACACGGTGGGGGTCAAGACCGATGGAACGCTGTGGGCGTGGGGCTACAACGCCTCGGGTCAACTGGGCGACGGCTCGACTGGTAGCGCGTTGACTCCGATACAGGTTGGCTCAGCGAAGACCTGGGCCTCGGCCTCGGCCGGTGACGTGCACACGGTGGCGGTCAGGACCGACGGCACGCTGTGGGCGTGGGGCTCCAACAGCTCTGGTCAGCTGGGTGACGGCACCACCACCACCCGCTTGACTCCGACGCCGGTGGGCACGGCCAAGACCTGGGCGGCGGCCTCAGCCGGCCGCGCCTACACGCTGGCGGTCAGCACTGACGGCACGCTGTGGGCGTGGGGGTCCAACAGCTATGGCCAGCTGGGTGACGGCAGCACCACGAGCCGGTCGACTCCGGTGCAGGTGGGCAATGGCACCGGGTGGACCTCGGTCGCGGCCGGTGACTTCCACACGGTGGGGATCAAGGCTGGTGGCACGCTGTGGGCATGGGGTTCCAACAGCTGTGGCCAGCTGGGTGACGGCAGCACCACGAGCCGGTCGACTCCGGTGCAGGTGGGCAATGGCACCGACTGGACGTCGGCAGCGGTTGGCTACTTCCACACGGCGGCGGTCAGGACCGACGGCACGCTGTGGGCGTGGGGTTCCAACAGCTATGGCCAACTGGGCGACGGCAGCACCATCAACCGGTCCACCCCGATCCAGGTGGGCACCGACACCGGCTGGACCTCGGTCGCCGCCGGCAACCTGCACACGGTCGCCCTCCGATCCTGAATCGCCAGGCTTGCCCGGGGCGGATTGAGTCCTAGTTGTACTCAGCCGGCGGAAGGCGTGCGCACAGCGAACTCACCGAACACCTGGTCGAACTCCGACGCCACGAGCGGTCGGCCGAAGAGCCATCCCTGGGCTGCGTCGCACCCCTGCTCGCGCAGGAGGGCGGCTTGGCTCGGCCGCTCGACCCCTTCAGCGATGAGGGTCATACCCAGGGCATGGCCCATGGCGATGATCGAGCTCACGATGGTCGCCGACGACGCGTCAACGTCCATCAACGAGACGAAGGACCGATCGATCTTGAGCACGTCGATGTCGGTCCGTTGGAGATGTGACAGCGACGAGTACCCGGTGCCGAAGTCGTCGATGGACAACTTCACGCCCAGGTCTCGCATCCGGCCGAGGTTGCGGTTCGCGGTTCTGTTCCCGCTGAGCAAAGCGGTCTCAGTGACCTCAAGGGTGAGGTGCTGCGGCGAGATTCCCGTCCGATGCAGGGCCTCGCTGAGCGCGTTGACCACGTCGTCGTGCTCAAGTGTGCGCGCGGACAGGTTGACCGCGATCGTCGCCCCGCCTTCGCACCACTGCACACTCCTTCGGCAGGCCTCTTGCAGCACCCAGCAGTCCACGGCCGAGATGAGCGAGCTGGCCTCAGCGATCGGGATGAACTCGTCGGGAGACAGGAGTCCGAATCCGGGTCGCTCCCAGCGGACCAGGGCCTCCGCGCCGATGACCCGTTCGTCGGCCAGCGACACCACCGGTTGGTAGAGGACCCGAAGCTCTTGGTGGGTGATGGCCCGGCCCAAGGCGTTGCGCACGGAGAACTTGGTGTCCACGACCAGCTGCATCGACTCGTCGAAGACCGCGGTACGGGCCTTGCCGCGAACCTTCGCCTGATACATCGCAAGATCCGCCTGGCGCAGCAGGTCCTCGGAGGTGGCAGTGCTGTCGGCCGTCGTGGCCAGACCGATGCTGGCACTGACGACCGCGTGATGCTCCCCGATAGGAAAGGGTGCGCCGAGCTGACTACCAATTCGGGCGGCGATGGCCGGCGCGCCAGTGCTTTCGGAGTCGTTCTGGCAGACGACGACGAACTCGTCCCCTCCCAGGCGGGCCACGAAGTCCCCCTGGCGCAGGCACACTCGGATTCGTTGGCCCGCCAGCACGAGAAGCTCGTCGCCGACTACGTATCCCAGACTGTCGTTGACCTGTTTGAAGCCGTCCAGGTCGACATACAGGATGGCCAACCCTCGTCCGACGCGAGCCGAGGTCGAGAGCGACTGGTCGAGGTGTCGTATCAAGGCGGCCCTGTTGGGCAGGCCTGTCAGCGTATCCAGCATCACCTGCTCGCTCAGCACCTCGCGGAGGTCGCGCATCTCGCCTGAGGACACGTCGATCGACCGCTTGAGCGCGTCGCGCTCGTCGTCCGCCGCGTCGTATGCAGTGCTGAGGATGTCCAGGAGCTCGCGCCAGGCGGTCGGTGACGGGCTGAGCTCGCGATCGAGCTCCAGCCTCCTCAGCTGTCCGGCCAGGATGCGGTGCAGCTTGGCGGTGTCCTTCATGCTGCTCGCTCTCGGAAGAAGGTGATCGTCATGGTCGGGTTGTGCAGGTCGTCATTGACGGGTGACATCCAGAGACCTCAAGGCGGTTGGGGGACACGGAGACGTGGACGAAGGACACGGCAACCCCAGCGGGCCGTTGGGTGCGGTTCCACCGAACGGGAGCCTTCAGAATACGTTCCAATGTTACGCGTGGTTCTACGTTTGCGTCGATTGAGCGCCTCACCGGGGACGTTCGTGTCGCGGCAGGGCAAATGCGTAGGTGAGTCCCTGATCCCGATTCGTGCCCAATCCGGTTCCCGAATAGACTGCCATTCACGCTGTCGCGTTCTTGCGCGCTTCCCTGACAGGGAAGAAGTCAGAGACTCGCGTCAACGTCGGCCGCCATCTCCCAGCGTGTCCGTGACCCGCGACGAGCTGCACGAAGGAGTACCAGTCATGAAGAAGATTCTGTTGTTGATCGCGACGGCAGCCGGCGTCCTGGCCATCCAGAAGAAGCTCAAGGACCAGCAGGCTGAGCAGGACCTCTGGGCCGAGGCGACAGACGAGGTTTAGGCTTGAAGAAGCACCACTGAGAACACTCGGGGACATAGCTCAATTGGTAGAGCGCCTGCTTTGCAAGCAGGAGGTCCGGGGTTCGATTCCCCGTGTCTCCACCCAGGTCAGAGGCCCTTTCCGCTCGTCGGGAGGGGTCTCGTTCATGCCCGCAGTTGGCAACGGGTTTCAGATGACCCCCTTTCCGAACTGGTTACCGAGGTACTTTCTTGCCGTTGCGACCTTCATGTAGAGCCGCAGGTCCCGGCCGCCGGTCGACTTGAACCCCTGACCGGAGTACCAGGCGATCAGGCCGGGGTTGTCTGCGTAGACCACGATGATCTGGCCACCGCCCAGGTCGACGCTGGCCACGATCTTCTCGAGTGCCTCGCGAGGGAGCTGGGCGCCCCACGGGTGGTCCTTGTCGCCGCGCAGGGATCTGTCCAGGGCGAGTTTGGCCAGCAGCCAGGCGGGAGCGGTTCGCAGCACGCCGCGTTGCAGGGATTTGGGCATGTCGTCTCGTACGACCACGGTCGGGCAGATCGCGTAGTAGCCGACCACCCGCTCCTCGGCGCCAGGGTGCACCTGTTCCAGCAGCAGGTAGACCATGCTGGAGCCGGCCTCGACGGCGTTTGCGGCGTGCTGGACGAGCCATTCGTTGTAGGCAGGCTCACCGCAGTCGAAGGCCCCCAGGTCGAAACTGGGGGCCAGCTTGGTGACGCGGTAGGCCGGCGAGGTCACTGAGCGATCAGTCGCGGCAGCTTGGCCAGTCTGGCCAGCTCGGGGGACTCATCGGGGATGTCGAGGGACGCCATCATGGTGTCGAACACCACCGCCGACATGAGGGTCACGTCGGAGCGGGCGATGATCTTCTCGGCGGCGTGGCGGGCCGCGTCGGCGACGAACGCCGACTTGGTGACGTGGAGCAGGTCCGCCGCCTGCGAGATGAGCTGGTCGGTGGCCTCGTCGATGCGCAGCTCGAGGCGGCGCGTCTTTGTCGTCGTCATGGTGATACCTCCGCCCATCACTGTACGGGATTTGTACGGCAATTGCGAGAGGGGTGCGGCGATCGTCAGGACTCCACGCGCGCGGCTGTGCCCGCGTTCGTACTCCAGAAAAGTACGGCAACGACCCAACGCCAGCCGCGCACCATACCCACTCCGCCCATTCCGTTCGCCGCTAACACTCGTCCGCAGGGATCTGACTCGCGGGCTCATTGATGCTCTGCGATACTCACCCAGGTTGCGTGTATGCGGGGGGCATGGATTCGAGTCCCTTGGCTGCCAACCCCAAGGGGACGGGTACTTCTCGTTCGTCGAACCGCTCACTCGAGGACCAGCCGATGCTGAAACGCCCGCCGCTCTGGATCACCGTGGTTGCCGCGCTCGCCGTGGGACTGTCCGCCTGCGCGGGCGGATCCGACAAGGCGAAGACGACGCCCCCGCCCGCCACGAGCGCGAGCACACCGTCGCAGGCCACAACCACCAGCCCGACGACCGCCAACGCCGATCCGAGAACCGTCGCCGAGCTCAAGGATGCCCTGCTCGCACTGGATGACATGCCCTCCGGCTTCGCGGTCGAGCCATCAGGCGGGAGTGAAACTGCGGACGTCAAGGCCTCGTCCAAGGACCCCAAGTGCGCGCCCTTGGTCAAGCTCAGCAATGCCAAGACGGCCCCGGGTTCGAAGGCTTCCGCCAGCGTCAGCTTCTCCGGTGGGCAGGACGGTCCGTTCATTGACGAGTCGATCGACGCATTGGGCTCCGTGGCGGCTGTGGACGCGTTGCAGGCCTCCATCAAGGCCGCTGTCGCCGCTTGCCGTCAGCTGACCATCACGATTCGCGGACAGGGCAGCTCCACGATGAAGGTCGCCGAGGTCTCAGCGCCGAAGTTCGGCGACCACGCCTTCGCGGCCCGGATGACGGCCACCACGGGCCCGTTGAACGGCCTGGAGATCATGCAGGTGACAGCCGGCGTCAAGGACGTCGTCGTGGCGCTCAACTTCGTCGCGGCGAACCCGGACGACGTGGACGGCGGAACCGAGGCTGCGGTCGGCAAGACAGAAGACGTCCTGGGCGGCTCCTCGCCAGGCGCCTGACCCGCCGCGCGAGGACGACCGACGGTATGCCGGTTCACAAACGTGGCGGCTCGGTAATACGTTCGCTGGCATGACCGCTGCAATCACGGCTTCCCAGCTGACCAAGTCCTTCGGTTCCACAAGGGCTCTGGACGCGCTCGACCTCGAAGTCGCGACTGGCGAGGTGCATGGGTTCCTGGGGCCCAACGGTGCCGGCAAGTCCACCACGATCAGGGTCCTGCTCGGGTTGTTGCACCCCGATGCCGGTGCGGCCACCTTGCTCGGCGGGGACCCCTGGCACGACGCCGCGACACTGCACCGACGGCTGGCATACGTCCCCGGCGACGTCAGCCTGTGGCCGAGCCTGTCCGGCGGCGAGGTCATCGACCTGCTGGGCCGCCTGCGTGGAGGCCTGGACGAGCGTCGCCGCAAGTCCTTGCTCGACCGCTTTGACCTGGATCCACCGCCGTCGGTGTGAGCAAGCTGCTGTGCGCACCGCCCACACTCGAGGAGCTCTTCCTGCGGCACTACGCCGTTGGAGCCTCACCGACCTGGGACTCGGAGTGAGCCGCCTGACGTCCACCCGCGATACGGCGCTGCCAGGATCCACCGCCGCCACCCCGGCGTCCGTGCCCGCAGGCACCCTGACCGGGTTGTGGCCGATGATCCGGCTGGCGCTGCGCCGGGACCGGTTCTGGTGGCCGGCCTGGATCACGGTCATCAGTGTGCAGGTCGTGGCGACGGCCGGCGCGGTTGAGTCACTGTTTCCCACAGTGCAGTCTCGGCTGGGTCTGGGACCGACCATGGGCCGCAACACGTCTCTGCGGGCTATGTACGGCCCGCCGTTCGACCTCACCAGCGCGGGAGGGTTCACGGCCTGGCGGATGGGCGGGTTCGCCGCCGTCTTCGTCGCGTTGATGAGCCTGCTGGCCGTCATCCGGCATACCCGGGCGGAGGAGGAGGCCGGGCGACTCGAGCTGCTGCGCTCAGGCGTCGTGAGTCGCCACGCGCCGTTGGCGGCCGCGCTGATCGTCACCATTGGCGCCAACGTCCTCCTGGCCGCGATCGTCACGGTCGGACTGATCTCGGAAGACGTTCCAGTGGCCGGCGCGGTGGCGCTGGGCCTGGAGTTCCTCGGGTGCGGCATCGTGTTCGCGGGGGTCAGTGCCGTGACTGCCCAGATCAGTGAAAACGCCCGCCCGGCACGTGGAATGGCGGCCGCGGTCCTGGGTCTGGCCTTCCTTCTGAGGGCGGTCGGCGACAGCACGGAGAGCGCGACGTGGATGAGCTGGCTCTCGCCGATCGGCTGGACCCAACAGACGCGTCCCTTCGCCCACGAACGGTGGTGGGTCCTGCTCATCCCGTTGGCGCTGTCCACGGCGGTGGGGTTGGCGTGGCGGCTCCAGCGGGGTTCCCTGCTGGCCTGGGTCATCGGGGTCGCGATCTTCGCCGGCGCCATCGGCTCGGTGGCCAACGGGGTGCTGGACATCTTCAAGGGAAATGCCCAGCTCGAGGAGATCTTCCAGCGACTGGGCGGCGGGCAGTCGCTGATCGACGCGTTCTTCGCCGCGGTGCTCCCGGTGATGGCCACAGTGGCCACCATCCACACGGTGGGGGCGATGCTGCGGTTGCGCGCGGAGGAGACCGACACCCGTGTCGAACAGGTCCTGGGCACAGCCGTGACCCGGACCCGGCTGTGCCCAGGACCTGGTGCACGCTGTGGCCAGCCCGCCGATCCTGATGACCGCTGCCGGTCTGTCAGCCGGTGGTGCGTATGCCGTGTCCGCCCACGACGTGAGCAAGGTATGGGCCGTACTGGGTGGGGCCCTCGTGCTGGTCCCGGCGATGTGGATCTTCACGGGGGTGACCATGGCCCTGATCGGTATGGCGCCAGAACACAGCGTCCTGGCCTGGGGAGCCTTGATCGCCTGTGGTGTTCTGGGTCAGCTCGGTCCGATCCTGCAGCTCCCGGAGAAGGTTCTGCAGATCTCACCCTTCGCGAACGTGCCCAAGCTACCCGGTCCCGAGCTGGAGCTCCTACCGCTGGCGATACTGACCCTCATCGCAGTGCTTCTGACTGCGTTGGGTGCCAATGGTTTTCGTCGACGCGACATCGGCTGAGCGACTACCAGGCGGCGGGTTCGTAGTCCTTGACGAAGCAGCCGTAGATGTCCCTGCCGAGCTCGCCCTGGACGATCGGGTCGTAGACGCGCGCGGCGCCGTCGACGAGATCCAGGGGGGCGTGGAAGCCCTCCTCGGCCAGGCGCATCTTGGTCGGGTGCGGGCGTTCGTCGGTGATCCAGCCGGTGTCGACCGCAGTCATCAGGATGGCGTCAGTCTCGAGCATCTCCTGTGCGCTGGTCCGCGTGAGCATGTTGAGTGCGGCCTTGGCCATATTGGTGTGCGGATGGCCGGGACCCTTGTAGCTGCGGCTGAACTGTCCCTCCATCGCCGAGACGTTGACGATGTATGTGCGCCGAGCCGCGGAGGACGCCATCGAGGGGCGTAGCCGACTGATCAGGATGAAGGGGGCCGTGGAGTTGCAGAGCTGAACCTCGAGCAGCTCCAGCGCATCCACCTCCTGCACATGCTGGGTCCAGCTGTTCACGTCATGCAGGTCGGGAACCAATCCGCCGGCGTCGATCGCGGTGCCGGCCTGCACTCTGGCCGGAGTCGCAGAACCGGCGTGCAGGGCCAGCGTGGTCAGTGCGTGCGGAGTTGTCGCGCGTGCCGGCGGGCGGGCATTCAGCGCTCCGGCGAGGGAGGACGGATGGGCGTCGCTGATGTGGTCGAAGGTGATCATCTCGGGGAGCGGCCCGTGGGGCAGTGGCGCCGACTCGGCCTCGACCAGCGGCGCGTAGGACCCCGGCGACCGGCGTACGGTCTGGGCGGCGTTGTTGATCAGGATGTCCAGCGGCCCCTGTGCCGCAACGGAATCCGCGAGCGCGACGACCTGGGCCGGGTCACGCAGGTCGATCCCGACGATGCGGAGCCGATGGATCCAGTCGGCGCTGTCCTCCATGGCGGTGAATCGGCGGACGGCGTCGCTCGGGAAGCGCGTCGTGATCGTCGTGTGGGCTCCGTCGCGCAGGAGCCGAAGCGCGATGTACATCCCGATCTTGGCTCGGCCACCGGTGAGCAGAGCGCGCCGACCGGTGAGGTCGGTGCGCTCGTTGCGTTTGCTGCGGTTGAGGACAGCACACTGGGGGCAGAGCTGGTGGTAGAAAGCATCGACGTCGACGTACCGGGACTTGCAGGTGTAACAGGAGCGCGGCTGCAGCAGCCTTCCCGCGAGGGCACCGGCTGCGTTGGACACGAGCTTGAGGCCCTGGGTCTCGTCATCGATCCTGCCGCGGGCGCCCGTCGCCGTCAGTGCCGTCACCGCGCGATCGTTGGCCAGCACCTTCTCGCGCCGCTGCGAACGACGCGATTCCTTGACGCCCTTGTAGATTCGCGCGGTCGCTCGCCTGATCGCAACCGCGTCCGGATGCTCGGTCGGCAGGTCGTCGGCCTCTGCCAGGACGCGCAGGCAGAGCTCAAGGTCAGCCGCCGGTATTCCGGGAGGCTGGTTGTCGCAGGTAAGCACCCCGGAACTGTACGCGGGCCCGGGCCCGCTCCTCGCATCGAAGGGACCCGATTGGGACCTGGGACGCGGCTCGGGCCAAGGCCCCCAGCCCTACCCTTAGCCCTTGTCCTTGGCTTTGTCCTTGCCCTCGTCCGTACTGTCACCCGGCGCGGCATCAGTCTCCGCGGCTGGGGCCAGCGGATCGGGAACGGCGGCCTGCTCCAGCGGCTCGAGCTTCTCCGGCTTGGCATCGCCGCCGGCTGCCTTCTCCGGCGTGCTACCCGCCTGGTTCGCGTCCGTGGACTCGAGCCCGGAGTGACGACCACTGGACGGGGGGGTGTACGGGTCCGTGAGCGGGGTCGCCCATGGGTCGTCCTTGGGAGCGGACTTCTTCAGGAAGGACGTCACAGCCGCGGCGGCGGCACCGAGCAGACCCAGTGTCATCAGCACCCGGCCACGCTTCTTGCGCTTGGGCGTCGCGACCGCATCGCCCTTGACGACCGCCGCAGCGCCGGTGCCACGGGACACCACCTCATCCTTGGCGGCAGCGCTCGCCGCGGCCCAGGCGGTGATCGCCTCGGTCACGCGCGGAAGCAGCTCGTCGACGATCTTGTCGCGCGCGATGTCGACCTTGGGCGCGAGGCCGCTGACCGCGGACTCCAGCTTGGGGGCGGCCATCTCGATGCCGTGCTCGACGCGTGGCTTGGCCCAGAGGCGTGCCGCCTCGACGCGGGGCTGACCCCACTCCTTGGCGCTCCCGGCGGCCTGCCCGATGGCAGGGGCAACCCGCTCGCGCAGCTGATCTGCGACCGTAGCCGCGGTCTCCGCAAGTGTCGCCGAGCGGTCCTGAAGCTGCTCTTTCTTGCTCTTGCTGTGGAACACGAGGCCCTCCAATGGTGATGACTGGTCTTGCAGCCCATCCTGCACCGTGCGGCCGGGCCTGACCACCCACGTCTTTGTGGCGAACCTCGTGCAGGGCACCCGCCCGGTTCGCCGAGACCCCATCCGTGCATGCGAGGATGACGCCATGAACGTCACCCTTCACACAAGCCTCGGCGACATCAACATCACGATGTTCCCCGACCACGCCCCCAAGACGGTTGCGAGCTTCGTCGGACTCGCCACGGGAACCCTGGACTACAAGGACGACGCCGGCCGCACGAGCCCGACGCCCTACTACGACGGCCTGATCTTCCACCGTGTCATTCCCGGCTTCATGATCCAGGGCGGTTGCCCCAACGGCAGCGGCATGGGCGGCCCGGGCTTCGCGTTCAACGACGAGATCAGCCCCGACAAGAACTTCAACAAGCCGTACGTCCTGGCCATGGCCAACGCCGGCACCCGTGGCGGCAAAGGCACCAACGGCTCGCAGTTCTTCATCACCACGGGCCCGACCCCGCACCTGCAGGGCAAGCACACCATCTTCGGTGAGGTCGCCGACCAGCCGAGCCGCGAGGTCGTCGACGCAATCGGCGCTGTCCGCACCAGCGGTGGCGACAAGCCGGTCGTTCCGGTCGTCATCACCTCCGTGACCGTCGACGAGAGCTGAGCTCACCTGTTGCGCAACGGTTCCCGGCTGACTGGTGAGCGTCCCACATGACCGAGCCCTCGCCATACCAGGCAGAGCCTGTCTGTCCACGACACCCCGATCGGGTGTCGTATGTCCGCTGCCAGCGGTGCAACCAGCCAACCTGCCCTGAGTGTCAACGGCCGGCGGCGGTCGGCATCCAGTGCG
>Ga0209585_10001026_pt1 | contig 10852 bp, 6 predicted proteins | sample NGEPerone_FD_185491 | JGI IMG/M metagenome (GOLD analysis project Ga0209585, IMG submission 185491) | Arctic peat soil microbial communities from the Barrow Environmental Observatory site, Barrow, Alaska, USA - NGEE Permafrost154B-one... | ecosystem: Environmental > Terrestrial > Soil > Wetlands... | reverse complement strand
CAGCTCCTTTGACGTCAGACCCCAAAGGGAAGCGGCCAGCTCGTCAACATCCGCCTCGGCGCTCGCCACTTGGTCGGTCGCCTGGTCCTTCACGGCATCATGTGCGAGTCGCGAGCACTCGGCGAGGAGGACGTGGACCTCCTGAGCGCGATCGAATGCCGGCACCCTCACATGCTCCATAACCTGCGGCGTCGCGAAGCTCTTGCCGCCCTTCTGCGAGTAGGCTTCGAGAGTGAACCGGGCCGGTGTGGAGTTCATGCAGGCACACACGAAGTGGGCTTCGTCCTCGTCGTCGAGGGCCACCATCGTGACGATGTGCTGCGGCACAAACGGCTTAGCGTCCTTCATGGACACCACCGAGCACAGGAGCTCATCGCCGATGCTCGGAAACACGACCTTGTGCTTCGCGAATGTGTAGTCCGCGACATTGAACATCGAGTAGAAGGGGTCCCCGGCATCGAAGTAGCGCTTGTAGCCGGAACGTGACTCGAGCGCCTCACGGAAGCGCGCCAGGTAGGCGTAGGTCTTCGGGTAGCGCGTCTTGAGCCAGTCCTCATCATAGCCGCGCCGCTTCTTGGGATCCTGGACCATGAGGATGCTGTACTTCGGTGCAGCGCACCACCGCGCCGTATCGCCAGCCCGCAGCAGGGGATAGACAAGGTCCGCCTCGACGACGACCTGCACCGCGTCGAGGGAGGCCTTCCCAGTCTCGGGCAGATTGGACACGAGTACGCCGCCGGGTACAGCCTCCTCGACGCGCAACCAGTAGACGCCGTTCATCCACGTGCTCGCCCCCGCTCTCGCCTGATAGTCAGCCGGGCCAAGCACCTTGCGAACGGCCCCCAACGAGCGACGCCGGCCTGAGATCCACGAGGATGTCACATCGTCCGGATCAACCGGCAACGCCACCAGCTGGCGCACGCGACACATGGCGAGGACTTCGTCGAGGGAAGCGTCCTCGGGAACGCGACCGCTGCGCTTCTTGGACCAGTGGTTGTAGGACACCGGATAGGTGGTCTCCTGGCCCTTCTGCACGACGATCACGGCGGTGCGGTTGCTGGCGCCTTCAAAGGGGTTGAGGTCCACCATGTCGTCGACGAACAGGACGCGCAGCGGCACTCCGCTGGCGGGTTTCATGCGCCGGAACCCCTGCCCGGCGCCGGAGGTCTTGAGCAGGCTCTGCGTGTGAAGCGCGCCGGGTATTGTGGAGGCTCTGAGATTCGAGGAGGAGCCGATGCCCCGAGGAACGACATTCCCGAAAGAGCTACGTGAGCGAGCTGTCCGCATGGTCGCCGAGAGCGGCGAGCCCGGAGCGATCCGCCGCGTCGCCGAGAAGCTGGGCGTAAGTCCCGATGCCGTGCGCTACTGGATCAAGAACGCCCCCGCGGAACTGGGTGGGAAGAACGGCCTTACGTGCGATCAGCTCGAGGAGCTCAAGGCGCTGCGCCGCGAGAACGCCGAGCTGCGCCGCGCCAATGAGATCCTCAAGGCGGCGAGCGCCTATTTCGCCAAGGAGCTCGACCGTCCCCGCACGAGATGACCGGCTTCATCGCAGCGCACCGCGGTCGTTTCGGGGTCGAGCCCATCTGCCGGGTCATGGAGTGTAGTCCCTCCACCTACTGGGCCGCCCGCAGCCGTCCGCCGTCGCAGCGTTCTCTCCGCGACGAGCTGCTCAAGCCCGAGATCAGGCGCGTGCACAAGGAGAACTACGGCGTCTACGGAGCGCACAAGCTCTGGAAGCAGCTGAACCGCGAGGGCATCAGGGTCGCGCGCTGCCCGACCTGGTGCACCACTCCGACCGCGGCTGCCAGGGTGAATTCAAGCGGTCGTCGCAACACCTCGACAACGAGGAGTTGCGATGGGATCACGAAGTGCTCGACGCAGTGATCGTGCGCTGCGTCCTCCCATGCGTTCGCCTGGCCGACCTCCAGGCTGGCGCCGGGAGCACCTCCAGCAGTTCTGGAGAGCGATCGCTGGCGGGCTTTCGAGCGAGGACGCGGCCATCGCCGTCGGTTTGTCACCGGCGGTCGGCGGGCGGTTGTTCCGTCAAGCTGGCGGAATGCGAACCATCAGCCCCGATCCACCTTCCGGCCGTTACCTGTCCTTCGCCGAGCGAGAGGAGATCGCCATCCTCACTGCAAGAGGTCGTGGCATGCGCGAGATTGCTTCCCAGCTCGATCGTTCGCCGTCGACGATCTCGCGGGAGCTCAGGCGCAACGCAGCGACCCGCAGCGGCAGGCTCGAGTATCGGGCCAGCACAGCACAGTGGCATGCCGATCGACGCGCCAAGCGGCCCAAGGTCGCCAAGCTCGCCGCGAACGACGCGCTTCGCGACTACGTCCAAGAGCGCCTCGCCGGGATGGTCACCACTCCAGATGGCATGGCGATCAGAGGCCCGGCCGTTCCCTGGGTCGGGCGGCGGCACGGCCGTCGAAAGGAACGGCGTTGGGCCACCTCATGGAGCCCGGAGCAGATCTCGAACCGGCTGCGCGTGGACTTTCCCTATGATGAGTCGATGCGGATCTCTCATGAAGCGATCTATCAGGCGCTCTACGTGCAAGGCCGTGGCGCCCTGCGCCGCGAACTGACGGCGTGCCTTCGCACCGGGCGCGCGCTCCGCGTGCCGCGCGCACGAACGCGAACGCGGGGCAGGAAGTTCGTCAGCCCCGAGATCATGATCAGCGAGCGGCCCGCCGAGGTCGAGGATCGCGCCGTCCCCGGCCACTGGGAAGGCGATCTCATCCTGGGACTCAACAGCTCCGCCATCGGGACACTGGTCGAGCGCACGACCCGGTTCACGATGCTCTTGTACCTTCCACGCCTGGAAGGACACGGCAACACGCCGAGGACGAAGAACGGGCCTGCGCTGGCCGGGCATGGCGCGCAAGCCGTCCGAGACGCCATCGCCATGACCATCGGGCAGCTGCCCGAGCATCTTCGCAGAACGCTCACCTGGGACCAGGGGGCGGAGATGTCACAGCACGCGCAACTGCGGATCGCCTCGGGGATCGCGATCTACTTCTGCGATCCGCACAGCCCCTGGCAGCGCGGCAGCAACGAGAACACCAACGGACTCTTACGCCAGTACTTCCCGAAGGGCACGGATCTGAGCAGGCACAGTGCCAGAGAGCTCGCCGCTGTCGCCGCCACCCTCAACAGTCGACCGCGCAAGACTCTCGGCTGGGGAACTCCGGCAGAAGCGCTCGACCTACTGCTACGCTCTGTTCAGGCAGGCGGTGTTGCGACGACCCCTTGAACCTGTCCAGTACACCTCGATCCGCTACACCGAGCGCCTGGCCGAGGCCGGCATCGCCCCCTCGATCGGGGCAGCCGGCGACGCCTACGATTGTGACGTTCCCTCTCGTCGGCAGAATGTCGGCAGTTCTGCCGATTCGGAAGTTATGTGCGCCGACGCGCACTACCGGCAATCGCCCTGAGCAGGCAAGAAGTGGTGCCCCCGGGCTGGATCGAACAGCCGACACCAGGTTTAGGAATCATGCGGCAGGCGTGCCGGGCGGTAGCCTGCCTTGCGCGATTGTGCTGCACGGTCCAAGGTTCTGCGAGGCGTCGGTGCTAGGTCGTGCTCAGCCGTGGTGGGCCGTGACGAGGCGGCTTGTCGGCACGACGTCGGCATCCGGCAGGCGAAGGCAACGGCGACGATGTTCGTTCTGATCGGCCGAACCAATGTTGATCACACTGGTCGCGCACAACGCCGGCCTTGACGGGCGAGCACGAAGTGGCCGCCGCGGCTGATGTGAACGCAATCGTCGCGGTCTCGTGCAGTCAACGGTCCTTCCGGTTTCGGGTCTCGTGGTCGTCCTCGAGCTGGCGCACGGCTGTGTTCTTCGTCTCCTTGAGACTGCGCCATCACGGCATCAACGGAGCCAATGCCGGCCGGCCGGGACGTGGAACCCGATTCCCAAGCGACCCACCTTAGCGTCCTCGCTGACCTTACGCCAAGACTACCCCCGAGAGCAGGGCGCCACCCCAGCACCACCGTCGTTCGCATCCCAACGAAGCAAAGAGCTTTTGTGGGCCGTGCAAGACATGAAGATCGCGGGCCGAAGGTCTGGGATTGCTACCTCACCGTGATCGTCGTCCTCGGCGACCTGGCGCCGCCGTTCACGAAGTAGTACTGCGTCGTCTGCGTCGGGGCCAGCGTGATGCTGTAGGAGGAGTACCGCGCAGTGTGGCCATCTCCCAGGTTCTGGGAATGGCGGATGGTGGCGACGCTGCGTTTCTGCCACGTGCCGCTGCGTCTGTAGTAGAGCTTGACGGCGGCGCCCGAGGCAAGCGCCGGGTAGACGCGGCCCGAGAGGGTCACGCTCTGGCCGCCAGAGATGCGCACCTTCTCCGCATCGGCAGGCTTGATCGACATGCTCTTGAACGTCGCCCAGGCGCTGTTCAGGCCGAGCCTTACGCGCAGCGTACTGCCATGCATGAACGTGGTGCCACCGCTGCCGATGATGGCCGCCTTCACAATGCGTGGCGAAGCGCCGGCCTCGACCCGGTAGATGGCTTGCAGAGAACCCTTCACTGCCGCGCCCAGGGAAGCCGTGAGCTGGGCGGGCGTGCGCCGGAGCGGCCCCCAAGTGTGAAGTGGCGCGTCGAAGTCGTAGGGGTCCGCGACGCCCTTGAGGTAGGGCAGGGGCGAGGTCTGCCAAGCGAGCTCGATGTTCTCGGTATGGCCACCGGAGGAGGAGAAGTAGAACGCCTGGATGGGCTGGCCCTTGTAGCTGGGCACGACGCCGGCGGTCGCCTTGATGGCGGCGTCGGTCTTGGGGTCCTCCCACGACACGCCGCCGTATGCCTGGGAGCGCACGTCGCAGTAGAGATCCCACGGCCCCGTCGCAGCGCGCCGCGCCCGTTCCGCGTAGGAGCGCGCCGCGCAGGCCTGAGCCTTCAATGACTCAGCCGGCCACGAGGGCGGGACTTCGTGCGGGACCACGCCTCGGAGGTAGCTCTCCAGAGCGACGTGGTTGATCATCATCAGCGATGTCCCGGAGATCACGACACGGATCTTGCCGCGGTGCAGTCCTGTCTGCTTCAGGTCGGAGGCCGTGAGGACGTTCAGGCGGCCTTTGATGGGCGCGAACGTAACGGCGGCGGTGAAGTCCTTGCTGAACCCGCCGGCAACGACCCTGTACCTACCGTTGACGTAACTGGTTGTCGCGATCGTGCCGCCCGGAATCGAGACAGTGTCACCCCCGCACTTGACTGTGAAGTCGTTGGGGCAGGTCAGCTTGACGGCCTGCAAACCACTACGCAGCAAGACACGGACGGTGCGGCTCTTCACCGTGGTGAACCCGACACCAGTGTAGTAGTGCCTGAGGATGGCCTTGCAGGTGGACCCATGCTTGGCCAAGCCGTAGGCGCCCCACTGCGACATGCCGATGCCGTGACCCCAGCCGCGACCAGAAATCGTGAAGTAAGTCTCCCCCGCCCCGAGCGCGGCCGCGGCCGTGACCCGCAAGTCGCGGATCGCGCTGTAGCCGCTGAGGTTGGCGGCGTCGGCGGGCATCTTGGCGCGGACCTCCCAGCTCTGCCGGTTGGTCATCGTCACGGCGACCGCGTAGCTGCCGTCGGCCTGCAGGTCGGCGCGGCGCCACTCGATCCAGTCGCCGCCACTGGCGCGGCGCTTCTGCACCGTCACGGTGCCGAGGCCGGGGCGTCCGCCGGCGTCGGTCACCGTGCCGCTGTAGGTGACGGAGTCGTCGACCTCGACTTGGTCGGCGGACAGGGCGAGGGTCACGTTCCAGGGCTCGGGGGCGGGCGCGGCTCGCGACAGTCGGGTCGCGACCGCCCGTCGCACGGTCGCCAGCTGCGCGTACAACGCATCCCCAGGGCAGGCCGTGTAGTTGGCGTCGCGGTGGCCGGCGATGACCGGAAGCGTCACCGTCTGGCCTTCGGTGTACCTGTCGCTGCCGCCCGCAATCATGGTCGCGTTTCCCTGCGGGTCGAGGCCGTGCAGCTCGAGCTTCCAGGCGAGCAGGTGCTCGAGGGAGGCCATGGCGGCGGGCGGGGTTGCGCTCGTGTACGTGCCCATGATCGCGACGCCGGTGGAGCCGGTGTTGAAGCCGTAGGTGTGGGCGCCGACCACGCCCTGGCGGGGTCCGCCGTAGCGGCCCACGTAGATGGTCCCGAAGCGGTCGATGAGGGAATTGTAGCCGATGTCGTTCCAGCCGAGCCCCGTGGTGTGGTAGACGTAAATGCCGCGTACGATTCCCGGCGCCTCCGTCCTCGTGTAGGTGTTGGCGCCGGCGGTGTGATGGACGAAGGCCATCCTGACCGGCGCCTTCACCGGCGCTTCCTTGCGCAGCGACTCGTCAGCGCCCCAGCCGGCGCGCGTGACCCAGGCCGGATCATCGACCGCGGCCGAAGCGATGGGCGTGCGCGCCATCGCGGCGACGGTCACCACGATACGGCGGACAGCGCCGAGCGCCCGCTCGGCCACCGTGCCGTCGGGGCTCGTGTCGATGGCCATGAGGCGCACTCCCTCGAGCGCGAGCGGAGCGAAAGTCCCCTCGGCTCGCGCGCTCACCTGCACGTAGCGGCCGGCACCGGCCCACATGGCGTCCACGAAAGCGCGCGGCGCGGCGCCGTCTCCGTCCGCGACCTCGAGCGGGCCCTCGCACCAGGGGCTCCAGTCTCGACCGTCGAGACTGGTGCGGACGCGAACGGCCACGGCGCCGTCGGCAGCCGGCACGTCGCACATCACACCGATCATGGTGAAGTCGGCGCCGGCGTCGAGTGTGGCGGGGGCGAGGAGCGAGGTCTGTGGCGCGCGCGCGCCCGGTGTTTCGAGCGGCGTGGGACCGGTCGCGGCTGAAGAGGCGTCGTCGGGTGAAGCCGCTCCGGGCGCCGGCGCGACCGGGAGGCGATCGCCCATGGTGATCGTGCGACTGTTGACAGTATCGACCCGGAGCCAGCCCGCGACCGCCTGGCTGCTGCGCGGCGTCGCCCACGCGGCGGCAAGGAGAGCCACCGCGCCGATCACGACGATCGTCGCGGCGCGGCCGCCCCTGCCTGCTCTGTCTCTGCTCAATCGCATGTCGCTGCTTCTAGGCTTCGGCATACAGGTGCCAAACCTTAGGGCGCCCGGCGTCTGCCGCTTCGGCGCGCCCGGTCACGAGTGCCTGCTGCATCCTCGAACGACGCGCCGCGCCTCATCGCCCGCACGCATATGGTATGGTAATAATGGTTTGTGGTGAACTCACCGGCTCCTCGCGACCACGCCTCCTCCCATGAACGGGAACCCCCTCCACATCCTGATGATCAGCGTGCACGGCTTGATTCGTGGCCACGACCTCGAGCTGGGACGCGACGCCGATACCGGCGGCCAGACGACCTACGTCGTCGAGCTGGCACGGGGCCTGGCCCGCCACCCGGACGTCGCGCAGGTCGATCTCGTGACTCGCCTGATCGACGATCCGTCGGTCGACGAGGACTACGCACGAGCCGAAGAGCCACTGGGGGAACACGTCCGCATTCTCAGAACGCCCTTCGGGCCCTCCGGCAGGTACATGCGCAAGGAGCTCCTGTGGCCATATCTCGATCAGATGGTGGACCGCTGCCTCCATTTGCTTCGTCGGCAGGACTGCCCTCCGGACCTGATCCACAGCCACTACGCTGACGCCGGCTACGTCGGCAGGCAGCTCTCTCTACTCCTCGGCATCCCCCACGTCCACACCAGCCACTCGCTCGGCCGCGCCAAGCGCGAGCGGCTGCTCGCCAGCGGGCGCAAGGCGCATGCCATCGAGCGCCAGTTTCGGCTCTCCCACCGCATTCAGGTAGAGGAAGACGTCCTGCGGCATGCGTCGCTGGTAGTCGCCAGCACTCGTCAGGAGGTCGAAGAGCAGTACGGACTCTATGAGGCCCATCAGCCCAAGCGGACCATGGTCATCCCCCCCGGCGTCGATGTATCGAGATTCTCACCGCCGGGGCGCGGCAAGATCGCAGCGGAGAGCCGGGAGAAGGTGGATCGCTTCCTGTCCGAGCCCGGTAAGCCGATGATCCTCGCCATCGCGCGACCCGTCGCGGCCAAGAACCTCAAGGGCTTGCTTGACGCCTACGGTGGCGATGACGCCCTGCGGGAGATGGCCAACCTTGTGATCGTCGCCGGGAACCGGGACGATATCCGAGAGCTTGAACCCGCTCAGCGGAGAGTCCTGCACGGTCTCGTCATGGACATCGACCGCTACGACCTGTGGGGCAGAGTCGCTCTGCCGAAACAGCACGCCGCCGAGGACGTACCCGAGTTCTATCGCCTGGCGGCGCGACGCTACGGGGCGTTCGTCAACCCCGCGCTCGTCGAGCTCTTCGGTCTCGCCTTGATCGAGGCCGCGGCCAGCGGCTTGCCGGTCGTCTCGACCGAGAGCGGCGGTCCCAGGGACATCGTCGCCAACTGCACCAACGGCTTGCTCGTCGACCCTCAGGACCCGCAAGCCCTGACCGAGGCGATGAAGACCGTCCTCGGCGACCGGCGGCAGTGGCACAGATGGTCGCAGAAGGGGATCGCGGGCGTGCGGCGCAACTACACCTGGGACGCACACGTCGCGAAGTACCTGAAGGGCGCGCGGCGCGTTCTCCACCGCGACCAGAAGCGCCTCCGCCGGCAACTTGCCTCCAACCTGCACGGTGGCACTGGGTCTGCCATGCCCTCGGTGAGGCGGTTCCTCATCAGCGATATCGACGGCACGCTGACAGGCGACAGACCAGGCCTTGAGCAGCTGCTCGCCTGGATGAGGGAACAGGCCGGCAGCATCGGTCTGGGCGTCGCCACGGGACGCACGCTCGAGAGCGCGCTCGGGCAACTGCGAAGGTGGCGCGTCCCCAAACCCGACGTCCTGATCACGTCGGTCGGCACGGAGATCAGCTACGGCCGGAGGCTGATTCCCGACACAGGATGGGCCAATCACATCCGCTATCTCTGGCGCCGGGATGCCCTGGTGGACGTGCTCGCCGAGATCCCGGGCCTGCACCTGCAGGAAGCCCCGAACCAACGCGAGTTCAAGCTCTGCTACTACGTCACCAACGGCGAGATGCCGTCGCTGGGGGAGATCGACGAGCGGCTGCACGAACAGGGGTTGCGCGCAAGACTCCTCCTCAGCAAAGGAGAGACCCTAGATGTGCTCCCCATCCGTGCATCCAAGGGCCACGCCATCCGCCACCTCGCCCACAAGTGGGGACTCCCGCTCTGCGACTTCCTGGTGGCGGGAGACTCGGGCAACGATCTGGAGATGCTCAAGGGCGACACGCTGGGTGTCGTCGTCGGCAACCACAGCCCCGAGCTCGAACCGCTGCGTGACCTTGAGAACATCTACTTCTCAGAGGGCCGCTGCGCCTCAGGCGTTCTCGAGGGACTTGAACACTACGGCTTCTAAGGGGCTTCTTGGGAACCGTAGCGAGCGGGGTCTGCATCCCCCAACCGCCGGCTGTGATGTGCGCGTCGCAGCGAGCGAGATCGAAGAGGTGCTCATGAGGAGTCTTCCGCCTTCATCCCCCCGTGCGCCGTCTCACGCCGCGCTGGTGGCAGTCCGAGATGACTCTTGCGACAGATCGCAAGGGGACAGCGTGGTCGAAACCGGCAACGCTACCCACTCAAGAGGACGGGCCAGCCGCCGATAGCACTTGGTGTGGGTGGTTGGCAGCCGAGGCTGGCACGGAACAGCGACAGCCTCTGGGAGGCACCCCGACATCGCCCATACAGAGACCGGTCATGACGTGTCGCGCCACGGCAAGCGAAATCCGGGAGGTGCTCATGAAAAAAGCCCTCACCCTCGCCGCCCTGCTCGTCGTCCTGCCGCTGCTCCTGCAGCCCGGCGTGGCGTCCGCAGCGACCCAGACAACCGCATACACGGTCACCCTCAACCTGTCACGGGCGCAGGTCTTCGTGAACCAGACCGTGAGGTACAGCGGCACCGTGCTGACGGCGGCGGGCAAGCCGGCCTCCGGCGTCGTCACCATCCAGAAGCGGCGCGCCTCCGGCGGGTCCTGGGTGAACTGGCGTACCGACAGGCTCGACGCGAGCGGCGTCTACGTGAAGACCGTCAGGATGACCACTCGGCGGACCTGGGAGTTCCGCACCAGGATGCCGGGGAACGCGGCCAACGCCACCGGCTACAGCTCCCTGCGGCTCCTCAAGGTCGCGGGTCCCACATCGATCGAGGCCAAGGTCATCAGCCTCGTCAACAGGGAGCGCGGCAAGCGTGGCCTGCGGCCGGTGCTCGTCAGGTACAGCTTGACCCGCGCGGCACGCGCCCATTCCCGCGAGATGGCGCAGCGTCTCACGCTCACCCACACATGTGCCAACGGCGACTCCGTTGCCGGGCGACTGCGCAGGTACGGCTACGAGCGAAGCGGCTATCGCTACTGGAGCGTCGGGGAAGACATCGCCTGGGCGCAGACCGGCTCTCTCCTAGCGACGCCGACGGCCATCGTGTCCGCGTGGATGCACAGTAGCGAGCACCGGCGCGTCATCCTCGCGGGCAGGTTTCGCGACGCCGGCGTAGGCGTCCTCACGTCCAGCAGTGGCCAGCGCTTCTTCACGCTCGACTTGGGACGACGCATCCGCTGAGGCACAGCCGGCCTCTTCGCCGCACACGGAGGGTCACGGCAACGGCCGGGGGAGTGACCTCCTGTGCCTCGAAGGTGTTCGCGGTGCCCGTGACCACCAATGGGCTGCCCACGGCCGTCACAGGGCTTGGAGACGTGTCCTGCCGACGAAAGTGGTAAGCGTTCAGTCGGTCCACCCAGGGCCACCGAGGACGAGACCGCCGAGGGAGCGTAGGCAGGCCCTCACCTCTGTGCCTCGAACCCTTTGGGCATGGAACGCGCCGAGGCTGAGGCGGTC
>Ga0209585_10001024_pt1 | contig 10861 bp, 11 predicted proteins | sample NGEPerone_FD_185491 | JGI IMG/M metagenome (GOLD analysis project Ga0209585, IMG submission 185491) | Arctic peat soil microbial communities from the Barrow Environmental Observatory site, Barrow, Alaska, USA - NGEE Permafrost154B-one... | ecosystem: Environmental > Terrestrial > Soil >... | reverse complement strand
GCTACCGCGGTTGCATCCCCGCCTCAAGCACGGCTGCCGGTCCGCCGATAGAGCAAGCGTCCCTGCTGCAGAGGGTCATGACCGAAAGGGCCACCTGTGAACCAGAACTACCCCGCCCCCGGCGGAGAGCCGACCAGGCCCGTGAGGGGAGTAGGAACGGCGAGCGGTGCTCCGGCAGCGGTGCCGGCGCCCTACCGGCCCATCGTCGCTCCCGTCGCACCCGTCGCACCCGGTCCGCCCGGATCGCACGCCGGGCCGCCCGGCGCAGCCAGGTCCGCCCCGCGCGCCCGGATAGGCATGGGCCAGATGCTGGGCGAGGACGACCTGGACCTGGAGGCTGCCCTGCGCACCATGATCGAGATGGGCGCATCGGACCTGCACATCACCACCGGTGCACCACCGACGGTTCGTCTCGACGGGCGCCTGATCCATCTCGAGGGCTACAAGATGATGACGCCCGACGGGATCCAGCGCACGATGTACTCGATCCTCACCCAGCGTCAGCGGGAGACCTTCGAGGAGAACCTCGAGCTGGACTTCGCGCACGCGGTGCGGGGGGTCGCCCGGTTCCGGGTCAACCTGTACCAGCAGCGCGACTCCCTCGGAGCCGCCTTCCGGGTCATCCCCTACGAGATCAAGCCGCTCGATGGGCTCGGCGTCCCCCCTGTCGTGGCGAACTTCGCCGGCCTCCCGCGGGGCCTCGTCCTGGTCACCGGACCGACCGGGTCCGGCAAGTCCACCACGTTGGCCTCGATCATCGACCTGGCGAACCGGACCCGCAGCGACCACATCATGACAGTCGAGGACCCGATCGAGTTCCTGCACCGGCACAAGAAGTCGCTGGTCAACCAGCGGGAAGTCGGTACGGACACGTTGTCGTTCGCGAACGCGCTCAAGCACGTGTTGCGGCAGGACCCGGACATCATCCTCGTCGGCGAGATGCGTGACCTGGAGACCATCTCCGTCGCGCTGACGGCGGCCGAGACCGGCCACCTGGTCTTTGCCACGCTGCACACCCAGGACGCGGCGCAGACCATCGACCGGATCATCGACGTCTTCCCCTCGGGGCAGCAGTCCCAGGTCCGCGCCCAGCTGGCCAGCGCGCTTCAGGGCGTCGTCTGCCAGACCCTGTCCAAGCGGGCAGACGGCCCGGGCCGGGTCGTCGCGACCGAGGTCATGATCGCCACACCGGCGATCCGCAACCTCATCCGCGAGGGCAAGGCCCACCAGATCTACTCGGCCATGCAGGCCGGCGCCCAGTTCGGGATGCACACGATGGACCAGCACCTCGCGGACCTCGTCAAGGTCGGCAAGATCACGTACGAGCAGGGCCTGGAGAAGTGCCACCACACCGAGGACTACAACCGCCTGACCGGCCGATCCGCCGGCGGTAGCGGCGGCGGCTCAGCGAACGGGGCGATGACCGGCGGCCCGGTCGACCCCCTCGGTCCGATGCCTCCGGCGGGTAACCAAGCCCCGGCCGCGTACGGGACGGGGACGCGCTGATGGCCGCCACCAAGACCTTCGAGTACGCGGTCCGTGACAAGCGCGGCAAGGTCGTCAAGGGTCGCATCGAGGCCAGCAACCAGGCGGCGGTCGCCGGCCGGCTCAAGACCATGGGGATGGCCCCGATCGCGATCAGCGAGGTCCAGACCGCCGGGCTGCAGCGCGAAGTCCGGATACCTGGCTTCGGCGAGAAGATCACGCTCAAGGACCTCGCCGTGATGTCCCGCCAGATGGCGACAATGATCTCGGCAGGCCTCTCGCTCATCCGCACGCTGGTGATCCTCGCCGAGCAGACCGAGAGCAAGCCGCTCGCCAAGGTGCTCGCGCAGGTGCGCAACGACGTCGAGGCCGGGCTGGCCCTCTCCGCGGCGATGCACAAGCATCGGGAGGCCTTCCCTCCGCTGATGATCAACATCGTCCGTGCCGGCGAGACGGGCGGCTTCCTCGAGCAGTCGCTCACGTCGGTCGCTGAGAACTACGAGTCAGAGGTCAAGCTCCGCGGGACGATCAAGTCCGCGATGACCTATCCGGTGGTGGTCTTCTGCATGGCCATCGTCGCGGTGATCGGCATGCTGCTGTTCATCGTCCCGATCTTCAAGGACATGTTCGAGGGCATGGGCGGTGAGCTTCCGCTGCCGACCCAGATGTTGGTCTCGCTCAGCGAGATCATGAAGTGGCTGGCACCCCTGCTCGTCGTCCTGGGCATCGCGTTCGCGTCCTGGTGGAGGAAGCACAAGTACGACGAGTCCATCCGTGCCCGGATCGAGCCGCTGAAGCTGCGGCTGCCTGTCTTCGGCCCCCTGTTCAAGAAGGTCGCGATCGCCCGGTTCAGCCGGAACTTCGGCACCATGATGGGCGCCGGTGTCCCGATCCTCCAGGCACTGGACATCGTGGGCGAGACGAGCGGCAACTGGGCGATCGAGCAGGCCATCAAGCAGGTCCAGGAGAGCGTCCGGCAGGGTCAGTCGCTGTCCGGCCCGCTCGCCGAGCACCCCGTCTTCCCACCGATGGTGGTGCAGATGATGGCCGTCGGGGAGGACTCCGGTGCCTTGGAGGTCATGCTCGAGAAGATCTCCGAGTTCTACGACCAGGAGGTCCAGGCGACGACCGAGCAGCTCACCTCGCTCATCGAGCCGCTCATGATCGCCTTCCTCGGGGTCATCATCGGCGGCATGATCATCGCGCTCTACCTGCCCATCTTCAACATCTCCAACCTTGTCGAATAGGCAATCCTGCGGCGAGCGTTCGGCCGACCGGGTGAAACTCGCGGCTCGTTGGCCGCGCACCTCAAGTCGGGCGCCGCTCATCCCGATGCAGGACATGTACCGCCGGACCGCAGTGGTCCTCATCGACCCTCACCCTGACATCGAAGGAGTGCATCACCATGATGGCTCGTATCCACAAGGCGATGAAGGAGGACCAGAAGGGCTTCACCCTCGTGGAGCTCCTCGTGGTCGTCATCATCATCGGCATCCTCGCCGCGATCGCGATCCCGGTATACCTCGGCCAGCAGGCCAAGGCCAAGGACTCGGCCGCGAAGTCCGACCTCGCAAACTACCGCGTCGCCGTTGTCGCGTACCTCGTCGACAACCCGGCGCCCGCCGACATCGCCCCGGCCACCGTGGGCTTCCTCGGTTCGCCCGGCGTCACTCTGACCGCTGCAAGCTTCAGCGCGGGGGGCGGCACCTTCTGCATCACTGCGAACGCGACCGGTGGCAACGTGAAGACGTTCTCGACGAACGCCAACGGCACGATTTTCAAGGACCTGACCTGCACACTCGCCCTCACCCCCTGATCGGCGGGTGAACGTCTGTGGAGCGCCACCGCGTGTGGCGCTCCACAGGCGCACCTGCAGTTCGAGCCGGAACCCGCCGTGCGAGTCGAGGAGGTGAAGCATGAACATGAGACCGGCCCGACACACGACCTCGAATGCGGAGGCCGGCTTCACTTTGGTGGAGATCATCGTCTCCATGTTCCTGCTCGCCCTCCTCGCGCTGAGTTTTCTCCCGCTCGTCGTCCAGTCGCTGCGCACGTCCTCGAGCACGACGACCCTCGCCACCGCCACCCGCCTGGTATCCGAGGAGCTGGAGACCGTGCGTGCGACCGGTGCTGGCTGCCCCGCAGACAACGGCGGCGCAGTCATGCCACCCACGTTCACTGATCCGCGTGGCGTGGTGCTCGAGCTGCGCACCGACCGCACCGGGACGTGTCCGGGGCTGGTGACCTACGACGTCTGGGTGACCAAGCAGGCCGCCCCAACCGTCCGGGTCGCCGCCGCACGCACGCTCATCAACGTGGTGACACCATGAGGCGCACGGGGGCGCTGACTCGTCGGCTGCGCGTCAGCACCAGACCTGCCGACCGAGGCGTCACACTGGTCGAGCTCCTGGTGTATTCGGCGCTCCTCGTCTTGGTCCTTACGATCGTCGGCTCGATGCTGTACCGGGCACTCGTGTCCCAGCGCGACGTGCGCGCCGTCACCGAGGCGAGCAATACGGCTCAGCTGGTCGCGTCCTCCGTCGAGTCCGGCGTGCGCAACGCGGCCGCAATCAAGTACACGGCGCTGGCGGGAGCGGACGAGCTGCTCGTCGCCCGGGCCAGCTTCGGATCGACCGTCGCCCCGTCCTGGACCTGCGTCGGCTGGTTCTACGATGCCAGCGAGAAGGTCCTCTACACGCGCCGGGTCTCTCCGACCGGAGCTCCCACACCCGCGATCACGGCACCCTCAACCCCGGCGAACTACGCCACCTGGGTGGCGCTGGCCGACGGAGTCGTCCCACTGACGGTGGGCGCCCACGTCTTCACACCCGCACCGATCGCTGCGCCCACTATGGTGTCGGTCGACATGAAGGTCTTGGCAGGCACCCGTAAGCCGACGGCCATGTCCTCGTCCTTCGTGAGCCGCCCCCAAGGAGAAACGGGAAGTGCACCATGTTTCTGAGGCATCGGCCGGGGCTGGCTGACGAGCGTGGGAGCGCCCTCATCGCGGTGATCGGTGTGATGGCCGTCGCGGCGATCATCGGGGCGGCCCTCGTAGCCACGACGGTGTTCAGCGCCGGCTTCACCAGCGCCGCACGTGCCAGCGTCCAGGCGCAGGCTGCGGCCGAGGGTGGCATCGACGCGGTGGCGTCCGTCCTGTCCACCTGCGCCTCGGCCACATACACAAACCCCCCGGGCACGACCCCCGCCTTCTCCGCCCAGGTCTCGTACCGGACAACGCCGACCGGCACCTGGGTGGTCGGGTGCCCGACGGCGACGGCCACGTCGGTGCGGATCGTCTCGACCGGGTACGCAGAGGCGACGGGCGTCGCCGGGCAGAGCAGCGGCGACGTAGCCACGATGGAAGCCGTCCTCACCCCGGTGGTCACGGTCGCGGGTCCGGAATTCGAGAACGCCATCATGGGCGAGAAGGTCATTTCCTCCGTCACGAGCCTGACCCTCAGCTCGGCCGCCGGGACGCCGGACATGGTGACTAAGGGCAACTTCAACTGCAACACGGCCATGGCCACCTCCGGGAGACTCTGGGTCGGCGGCAACTTCACAGGCACCTCCGGCTGCAACACGGGCGCCGACGTCTACGTCAAGGGCACCTACTACTGTTCGGACGGCATGGTCGTCGGTGGCGATCTCATCGTCGAGGGAACCGTGACCCTGCAGTCCGGCACTTGCCGCGTCAACGGCAAACTCTGGACCGGCGGCGATTTGGCCACACCGAGCAACGTCACCGTGGGCGGTGACCTGTGGGTGAAGGGAAACATGACCGGCTCCGGCATCGCGGCGTCCGGTGGGACGTCGGTCCGGGTGGGTGGATCGGTGCTCGGCAACGCCGGAAAGCGCGCCTCCTACGGGACCCGGATCACACAGCCCGATCCCGCACTGACCGCCCCCAACGTCTCGACGGTCTACGACCCCGCCGACCCGGCGAATGCCTTCCCTCGCCTCACCAAGACCGACGCTCGGTGGGCGACGTTCACGGCGACGAACTGGCGGGCCACAACCGAGGCAATCCGCCCGGAGAGCTGGATCAACGTCTGCGACATCCAGGGCGGCGTCTGGGGGACACCGTTGACCATCACGACGAACACCTCATTCGACACGACAGCCACGGGTCAGTGCCCGAGCGGGCTGTCGATCGGCGGCGGAGGGTTCCGGATCGTGCTCAAGGCTGACCTGGTGATCTTTGCCAATGGCTTCCAGCAGAACGGGAACATCACGGTGACCTCGGGCGACGGTCTCGAGCACTCGCTCTACATCGTCCAGCCGTGGCCGGCGACACAGACCCAGTGCCCGGCGTCACCCGGCTCGCCCCGGATCACCCTGACCTCGGGCGCCTGGAGCCAGCCCGACGACAAGGTCCGGGTCCTGCTCTACAGCCCCACGATCGTCAACATCACGACCACTGGGCGCTTGCGCGGGCAGATCTACGGCTGCCGCGTCACCGTCCAGACGATGACGGAGATCACCTTCGCCCCGGTCGGCGCCGTGGGCGGCGGCGGCGGGGGCACGCCCAGCTACACGACGACGTCCCTGCGAGACGTGACCGGATGACCTCGTGACGGCGGTGCAGTGAGCCCGATGCTCGGCCTGGTCGCAGTGCTCGGCCTCGTCATCGGTTCCTTCCTCAATGTGGTCGTCTGGCGTGTGCCACGGGGTGAGTCGGTCATCCAGCCCCCCAGCGCCTGCCCCACTTGCCACCACCCGATACGGCGCCGGGACAACGTCCCGGTTCTGTCCTGGGTCGCGCTGCGCGGTCGATGCCGCGACTGCGGTTCGACCATCCCGGTCCGCTACCCGGTGGTGGAGGCAGGGACTGCCGTCCTGTTCCTCCTCGCCGGTCTGCGGCTCGGCTTCACGCCGGCCCTGCCCGCCTACCTCTACCTGGCCGCGATCGGCGTCGCCCTCGCACTCATCGACCTCGAGACGCACCGCCTGCCCAACTCCATCGTCCTGCCGTCCTACCCGGTGCTCGCCGTGCTGCTCACTGCGGCGTCCTGGGCCGAAGGAGACTGGGCGGCGCTGCTGCGCGCATGTATCGGAGGCGCGGTGCTGTGGCTGCTCTACTTCCTCATGGTTGTCGTCTACCCCGCGGGAATGGGATTCGGCGACGTGAAGCTCGCGGGCGTGCTCGGCGCCGCGCTCGCCTGGCTCGGCTGGGGCTCCCTGGTCATCGGTGCCTTCACCGCCTTCCTCCTTGGTGGGATCTTCGCGATCGGGCTGGTGCTGGCCGGGCATGCGACGCGCAAGACCGGCATCCCGTTCGGACCATGGATGCTGCTCGGCTGCGCCGTCGGCGTGGCCTTCGGCGAGCCCGTCTGGAACGCGTACCTGACCTTGCTGGTCTGAATAGAGGTGCGACGCGCACATGCGCGGCGAGAGACCTGATGTGCGCATCCGCGGGCGAGAACCCTCAAGACGGGCGCGCGAACGCCCGATAGGACCTTAGGAGCAATCGCGTGCGGAGAGGACGGCCGGTGGCCAAGTCGGTAGTCGTCGGGCTTGACATCGGGACGACACAGGTGCGTGCTGCTGAAGTGCAGCTAGCGAGCAAGGGTAAGTCGGACAGGCAACCGACGCTCGTGCGCTATGGCGAGGTGGCACTCCCGCTCGGCGCCGTCCGGGACGGCGAGGTCGAGGACTCCGGAGCTGTGTCCGCCGCCCTGCGCCAGCTCTGGTCGGAGGCTCACTTCAGCACCCGGAACGTGGTGATCGGCGTGGGCAACCAACGGGTCGTGGTACGCGAGCTGGAGGTGCCGTGGATGCCCTTGCCACAGATCCGGCAGTCGCTGCCCTTCCAGGTGCAGGAGCTGCTGCCGATGTCGACCGACGAGGCGCTCCTGGACTTCTACCCGACGGGAGAGACGCAGGCGCCGGCGGGCCGGATGGTCCACGGCATGCTCGTCGCCGCGACCCGGGACACCGTCAACGCGAACGTCCTTGCCGTCGAGACGGCAGGGCTCCGGCCCCAGATGGTCGACCTCAACCCCTTCGCCCTGCTGCGCGGCCTGACCCGCGGTCCGCTCGGCGAGCAGACCGTAGCCCTGGTCGAGATCGGCGCCCGGATCACGCAGGTGGTCATCGCGGCGCACGGCGTCCCCCGGTTCGTCCGGCTGCTGCCGTCCGGTGGCCAGAACGTGACGGACGCCGTCGCGGGCGCCCTGGGTGTCTCGAACGTGGAGGCCGAGACGACCAAGCGCGAGATCGGCATCGGCTACACCGTGACACCGGAGCTCACGGCGGCGGCCGAGGCGATCAGTGCCATGGTCCGGCCACTCGTCGAGGCGATCCGCAACACGTTCGTGTACTACGCGGGCAACAACACCGGCGCCGGGATCGACGTCGCGGTCCTGACCGGTGGAGGAGCTCATCTGCCCGGACTCGGCCAGTACCTCTCGAGCGCGAGCCGGCTCCCCGTGTCCTTCGGCGACCCGCTGCTGACCCTCAACGTCGCCAAGAGCGCCCATCCCGAGCAGCTCGCCACGATGGGCTCCCGCCTGTCGGTGCCCATCGGACTGGCGTTGGGAGTGGCAGGATGAGCGAGCGCACGATCGGCCTCCAGGCCCCCGCGCTGCCCCAGGTCAACCTGCTGCCACCGGAGATCCGTTCGGCGCGCACCTTGAGCGTCGTCAAGCGCTGGCTCGGCATCGCCATCCTGCTGTCGTTCACCGTCGCCGCACTCGGGTACGGCTATGCGGTGCTCGAGGAGCGCGCTGCTCACGCCGACCTGGACCTGGCCAACGCCACGACCAACGACCTGCTCGCCGAACAGGCGCGCTACGCCGACGTCCCACTCGTCCTGGGCCAGCTCGCCACCATCGAGGACGCGCGACGGCTCGGCATGTCGACGGAGATCCTCTGGAGCGACTATCTCGGCGCCATCGCCGTGGTCACCCCCGAGGGCGTAACGCTCGAGAGTCTCAGCTACACGGGCGCCTCGCCGTCGGTCCTGCCGACGTTGTCGGCCAACGCACTCTTCGGTCCCGCGGCGGGGGTCATCACCTTCTCCGGCCGGGCACCGACGATCCCCGACACCGCCGCCTGGATGGATGTGCTCGACTCGATCCCCGGGCTTCGCGACGCGTGGATCACCGTCGACCTGATCGGTGCGGGCACGACCCAGAGCTACTACCTCATGACGTCGTCCGTGCAGGTCGACGCGAGCGCCTACGCCAACCGGTTCGTCCAGACCGGCGACGAGGAGGGTGAGGACTGATGGGCCGCTCGAAGTCGAGTCCGTGGATCGTGGGCACCATCCTCCTGTGCCTGGTCCTCTTCGGTGGTGCATGGCTCCTGGTCATCGCGCCGAAGTTCGACGACGTTGAGGACGTCGAGCTCCAGACCGCGGCCGTAATCCAGCAGAACGACCTGCTCCGCGCGGCGAACATGGCGTTGAGCGAACAGGCGTCCAACCTCGATGCGTACAAGGCCGAGCTCGCCGACGTCCGGACGCAGATTCCCACTGATGCCGAGCTGGCTGACCTTCTCCGCGCCCTGGCCGGTATCGCCGAGGGCACCGGCGTCACGATCGTGAGCGTGGGAGCCGGTGACGCGACGGTGCTCGCACCCGTCGTATCGACCATGGCCCCGGAAGTCGCCCCCGCCGCCGAGCCCGTCCCTGACGACGGCGCCGAACCGGCGGACGAGGGCGCCGCGGGCGATGCCGTCACGCCCGAGCCGACAGAGGCGACGGGTATCGAGGGGTTCGTCTTCATCCCCCTCACGCTCGACGTGCTTGGCCAGGCGGACGCCGTGCGTGCCTTCGTCGCAGCGCTGCAGACCGGCCTAGACCGCCTCCTCCTGGTCGACTCCCTCACGGCGACCGCTCAGTCGGCCGTCGAAGCCGATGGCGGGCGCCCGGCGACCGCCATCGGCGACATCGAGCTCACCCTGACCGCCTACGCGTATGTGCTCGTGGACGTCGGGGCGTCGGTCGACGACGTGATCGCCGACGCCGATCAGGCGCTGCCCGCACCGTCCGCCGATCAGAACCCCTTCGCTCCCAACGTCCGCCCGGACACCGGCACGGGGACCGACTCCACGGACTGACCCACCCACTGCCACTCGGCCCGCGTTCGTTGTCCGGACGCGGGCCGAGCCGTGTCCGGGGCGTGGAAGGATGGCATCATGCTGCGCTGGCTGACCTCGGGTGAGTCGCACGGCCCTGCCCTGGTGGGCATTCTCGAGGGTCTGCCCGCCGGGGTCGAGGTCACCACTGCCGACATCCAGGCCGCGCTGGCCCGGCGTCGGCTCGGCTACGGCCGCGGCGCCCGGATGACCTTCGAGACCGACGAGGTACGCATCCTGGCGGGCGTCCGGCACGGCCTGACGCAGGGCGGGCCGGTCGCGATCGAGATCGGCAACAGCGAGTGGCCCAAGTGGGTGGACGTGATGTCCGCCGACCCGGTCGACGACCCGGCCAAGCTGGAGCGCGCCCGCAACGCCCCCCTCACCCGGCCCCGGCCGGGACACGCGGATCTCGTCGGCATGCGCAAGTACGGCTTCGACGACGCGCGCCCCGTACTGGAGCGCGCCTCCGCCCGGGAGACCGCCACCCGGGTGGCCCTGGGCACCGTTGCGGCCCGGTTCCTCGAACAGGCGACGGGCATCCGGCTCGTCTCGCACGTCGTGGCGATCGGTGGCGTCGGCGTGCCGGACGACGCGATCCTGCCGACGCCGGACGACCTGGCCGCCCTCGACGACGACCCGGTGCGGTGCTTCCACATGGAGACGTCGGCCGAGATGGTCGCGGAGATCGACATCTGCCAGAAGGCCGGCGACACGCTCGGCGGCGTCGTCGAGGTGCTCGCGTACGGAGTCCCGACCGGGCTCGGCAGCTACGTGCATGCCGACCGGCGCCTGGATGCCCGGCTGGCGGGCGCTCTGGTCGGTGTCCAGGCGATCAAGGGCGCGGAGATCGGTGACGGGTTCCGCACCGCCGCGCGCCGCGGATCGGAGGCGCACGACGAGATCGAGCGTGACCCGGCCACCGGCCTGATCCGGCGACGCACCAACCGGGCCGGGGGCATCGAGGGCGGCGTGTCGAACGGTGAGGTGGTTCGCGTCCGGGCAGCCATGAAGCCGATCTCCACCGTGCCGCGGGCGCTTGCCACCGTCGACGTGGCCAGCGGCGAGCCGGCGCAGGCCATCCACCAGCGGTCGGACGTGTGCGCGGTGCCACCCGCGGCAGTGGTCGCCGAGGCCGTGGTCGCTCTGGTGCTCGCCGATGCCGTGCTGGAGAAGTTCGGCGGGGACAGCGTGCGGGAGGTCGCCCGGAACCTCGAGGCCTACCTCGAGGCCGTCCCCCCGTTGCAGCGGTGAACGCCCCGACGGTCGTCCTGGTGGGACCGCCCGGCGCCGG
>Ga0209585_10001022_pt1 | contig 10872 bp, 14 predicted proteins | sample NGEPerone_FD_185491 | JGI IMG/M metagenome (GOLD analysis project Ga0209585, IMG submission 185491) | Arctic peat soil microbial communities from the Barrow Environmental Observatory site, Barrow, Alaska, USA - NGEE Permafrost154B-one... | ecosystem: Environmental > Terrestrial > Soil >... | reverse complement strand
CTTTTTTATTTCTCAGGAAATAACTTCCGACAGTTGTTTTAAACTGTAATCACCCGTTTTTCGCTCCACAGCGTAAGCGCCAGCACGGGCACATCGTCGATTGCCCGCGTTTTAATCATCGGCAGAGAAACTCCTTGCGGCAACTGATCCATGTGTTTCATGATTTCGCTATATAGTTTCACCAGCGATCGTTCAACATCTTCGTCAACAAAAAACTGTACAATCACCATGGCCTGTCCTTGAAAACTAGATGAATACACATATTCAACCCCTTTAACATTCGAAATTATTTTTTCCAGCGGGGCTGCCACTTTTGTTTCAACTTCCTGCGGACTGGCTCCGGGGAAACTGATCAGTACATCGGCCATCGGCACCTGTATCTGCGGTTCTTCTTCCCTCGGGATCAAATATGTACTGTAAATACCCAGCATTATAAATGCCAGCATGAGCAGAATTGTCAGTTTGATTGTATAAATGCGTTGGCAATTTTGCCTGAAAGTCCTTCTTGCATCAGTATATTTCTGTTATTTCGTGTATCAGTTGTTTTTTATTTGTACAAGTGCTCCATTGTAGAGCTTACTCTCGGTAGCAATAACAAAAGATTCATTTGCAGTAAGTCCCGAAACTATTTCGACCCGTTTGCCGTCGGATTTTCCGGTACGTACCCAGCGCAAAGCGGAGATCTATAACGGACTTGCAAAAAACATTTGATATGACGACAAATACAAAACATTGGAATGATGCCCGAATGAGAAATATCATGGGGACGTTATTACGTGTTGGCGTATTATCGGCGGCATTTTTCGTAGTGGCGGGGGGCGTATTATTTTTCATTCAGCATCCAAAGGAGATTCTCGATTTTACCACTTTTAAAGGAGAACCCGCCAAATTCCGGCAAGTACATCTTATCGTAAAGGAAGCATTCGATTTTAGAGGCCGTGACGTTATTCAGTTGGGGCTTTTATTGCTTATTGCAACGCCGGTGGCCAGGGTGATTTTCTCATTAATCGGATTTCTGATCGAAAAAGATTGGATTTATGTGGCAATTACTGCTGTAGTTTTATTTATTCTCTCTGTCAGCCTGTTTAGTAATTATCTGACGTTTTAAGATGGGTTCTTATTTGCCTTTCTCTCACCGCACCCGTTTCGGGAATAGGTTCGCACAGCTTGATAAATCGCTTTAAAATAATTACCATTGACTTTTATTGAATAAGCCACAATTATGAAGCGTTTTGCTATTATAACAGGTATTCTTTCCGGGTTTCTTTTTGGTGTTGCTACACCATTTAGTAAGCTGTTATTAAATGGATTAAACTCCTTTCAATTGGCTGGCTTGCTTTATTTGGGAGCAGCCTTGGCGATGTTCCCTTATATATTCAGGAAAGGAAGTAATCTAAAATTGCTTTTTCAGACGGGCAGCAGAGCAAAAACCATTGGGATCATTTTTTTTGGTGGATTTGCAGGACCCTTACTTTTATTGGCAGGTTTAAAAACAGCAAATGCGGCATCGGTTTCTATTTGGTTAAATATGGAACTCGTGGCAACGGCCATTTTAGGCGTTTTAATTTTTAAAGATGCGCTCAATCGGAATACGTGGATTGGCGTTGGTTTAACCATTGCAGCCGGAATAATTACTTCGATGGGAGAAGATTCAAGCGGCATAACTTCGGGTTTACTAATCACTGCAGCCTGTATTTGCTGGGGAATAGATAACCACCTGACAGCGCTAACCGATGGGGCATCGCCTCAAACAGTAACTTTTGTAAAAGGAATAGTAGCCGGTTCGGTTAATTTATTGATTGGGTGCCTGATTGCTGGTAATGTCCTAGCAATTGGCGATGTAGTTCCGGCAATTGTTGTAGGGATTTTCGCTTATGGTTTTAGCATTGTTCTTTACGTCACCTCTGCACAAAATATCGGGGCAACCCGTAGTCAGATATTATTTTCCACAGCGCCAATATGGGGTGTGCTTTTATCGTATTTGTTCGTTCACGAACCTTTTCAATGGGTTCACATTATTTCAATTGTCCTTTTGGCGCTTGCAGTTATCGTTACAAATCTGTTGTCGCATAAACATCTGCATACACATGTCGTGATGGAACATATCCATTACCATCAGCATGCCGACGGACATCATACGCATTTGCACGATGGTGAAACAGTTCCGGGGAGCAAATGGCATTCTCACGTGCATAAACACGACCCAATAACACATGAGCATCCGCACGACCCTGACTTACACCACCGTCATGGGCATGAATAGATAAAAAAACGCTTTCTTTGCCTTGAATGATTTATTTATATTCGCCGAATCATTTTAACACCATTTAAAAATGAAGGGATGCGAATTTAAAGATGCCATGTATTGGGATTGGGTCCCGCAAATTTGCTGACACAGATCTTCGATTCCGATTCGCGGAAAATATACAGATAATTATTTGGGCGAATCGGAATTCGCCCGACCCAATCGCACAAACGACATTAGTGCAGTAATGATTTATGTTTTACAAATTTCCAAATCAGATTGAAATTATTTTCATTTTTTTCAAAACATCCAGAAAAAATGATTGCCAAAACCGGAAAGTGAGTCGTTTTTGCGCTAATTTGCCTTTATTATGATCGCAATTGATCTTTTTTTCGGTCATCCGCGAAGTTTGCAAATAAAATTTAAACCCAAATCGGAGCCAAAAAAAGCGATTTATGCCGCAAAAACATTAAAAAAGTGGATTTTTTTAAAAAAAATAAAATTTTTAAAAAATATTTGAAACTCAACTTTCATTTTTCTTTTAAAATTAGTAACTTTTAAAAGAGTTTATAGTTCAATTATTTTTAATTTAAAAAGTTAATTATTATGAATGGTAAAATGATTAAATTGATCACCGTAGTGCTTAACTTTCCTACGGTAATTGCTGTTTTCATTGTGTATGCAAAGGCAATTTACATGGCAATGTTTAGTAATCCACGATTCGTAGCTTTGGCTCCGAAGGTAACAGTACTTAACACCGACATCGATGTGCTTGAAGCGGCCCAAGTCGGTTTTAAAACGATGCCGCAAACCGTATCGATCGAAGACCGTAACAATGCGCTCGAGAAGGTAAAGGCCGATTTAAGATCATTAAGAAGTGATGTACAGGCGCTCGCCGATGTCGATCCGGCTAATGCCATGTCAATTATTACAAGTGCCGGTATGTCGTGGAAAACCCAGTCGACTCATGGAAAGCAACAGAACGGAGCAACAGATGGTGTCCAGTCTGGATCGGTCGATCTTACCGCCGAAGGTGCAGGTCCTCACGAATGGCGGTGGAGTACCGATGGAATTGTGTGGCATAATATTCGTGCCACGTTAGGTGCGACTAAGACTGTGTACGGTCTTACGCCGGGCACCGTTTATCACTTCCAGAATAGCAAAATTCTTCCAAACGAGGAGGAAGGCGAGTGGAGCCAGAGTGTTACGATAATGGTTCGATAAAAAAACGCTGTTCACCGGGTAAATTTCGAAGCATCCTTGTTCACCTTCATCGGCAGGTTTATAGGGGTGCTTTCTTTTTTGATCAATATAGAGATCCTATTTTGGAAATTTCGTTCGATTGGAAGGTCGAATCGAACGATCGGAAAGTCGAATCGAACGATTGGAAGGTCGGATCGAACGATCAGAAGGTCGGATCGAACGATTGAAAGGTCGGATCGAACGATTGGAAGGTCGAATCGAACGATTGAAAGGTCGGATCGAACGATTGAAAGGTCGGATCGAACGATTGGAAGGTCGGATCGAACGATTGGAAGGTCGGATCGAACGATTGGAAGGTCGGATCGAACGATCGGAAGGTCGAATCGAACGATCGGAAGGTCGAATCGAACGATCGTTGGGAAGTTTCGTTCGAACGTTAAGAAGGATCGAACGATTGTTGGGAAGTTTCGTTCGAAATTTTGAAATTTGGTTCAATTCTGTCTAAAGTGACTCGACAGTTACTAAGGTTTCGGGATGAAAATAAGGTTATTATCAATTAGTTGTTTGTATTTGTTTCCGGGTATTTAATCATAAAACGCTCCCCCCAACAATATCATCTGATCCGAAATGACCGCTACTTCCTTCAATTGAATTAACCCTTCGAGGGTCTGAGGAGTGCCCGAAGTTAGCCCTTTTTGCTAATCTCGATTAGTTCGTCCCGTTTTTCAATCACAATATCTTTTTCATTCAATTCTATCAAACCGTCCTTTTCGAAGCTTTTCAATAGTTTTACGGCACTTTCGGTCGAAATGCCCGCAAAGTCGGCAATGTCTTTGCGCGAAAGAAGTTGAAAAATATGAGGATTCTCTGTCTTAAATCCATCAATATATAGCAATGTTTCGGCAATGCGCCCGTTCATTTGTTTATATATAACTGTTCGCAGTGTATCGAACAAGTTTGCATTTTGTTCGCAGTACCGCGTAACCATGGTAAAACCAAACAAGCCATTTTGTTTCACTACTTTGGCAATGGCATCCTTTTCGACGAGGAATACCTGGCAATCAGTCATGGCAATGGATGAATAGTTAAACGTGTTTTTTGTGAATACAGCAGAAAGTCCCACAAATTCGCCAGGTTTGATAATCCGAAGATTGTAGTTTTTGTTATTGTCACCCTCGACATATTGCCTGGCTAAACCGCTGATTATAAATAATACGTAAGATGCAAAAGCCCCTTGTTTGGTAAGGTTGTCTCCTTTACGGAACAGTATCTGTGTTTTACTTGCCCTTACCAGCTCGACCTCCTCAGACGAAAGCATTTGAAAGCACGGAGCCTGAATGTCGCAAATAAAGCCTTTGTCAGTTTCGAGTATTGTTTTCATTATTATATAATCGTGAAAATTAATGAATTGGCCACGGCAAACCCAGTGTCTTTGGCGTTTGTTTTGCAAATGTATTATTTAATATTTGGATTGTAAGTGAATGCACATTTGCACACCATTGTATATTCATAAAAGAGGAGAATATTATAATTCAGAATACTAAATAATTACGAAATAGAATCTAAGTTAAAAATCACAAAGCAGTTTTAAATCAATTAAAAAGTTGTCCTAATTCAATCCGGGAGCTGTTGCAGTTTAAAGCGAAAACCTTTATTCATGGAGTTCTGCCTTGTAACTTTGTATTATAAAATTTAAAAACGATAAAGCAATGTTATACACAAATTTAAAACACATCGAAACTGCTGCTGACCATGCAAAAGTAATCAGCGAAAACGAAAACGTAATGGTGATCTGTGGCCGTATGGGGCCTATGTGTATCCCGGTTTACGGAATAGCCGAAGAGCTCGAAGATGAATACACTCATGTAAAGTTCTTTGATCTGGAATTCGACAATCCCGAATCGCATGTTATTCGTAATTTACCCGAAGTGCGGGGATTTATGGGAATACCATTCACTATTTACTACAAAAATGGAAAAGTAGCTAAAGCCACATCGGGTATTCAGACCAAAGCGCAAGTGAAAGCTGTCATGGACAAAGAATTCGCTGTAACCGTAAATGCTTAAAAACAAAAAACTAATAACCGCTTAATATGCAAACAACATTAATCGTAATTGGGGTTTTAATAGTCGCATTTTTAGTTTTCCGTTTTATTGCGATGTCGAAAATGAAAAATACACCCATGGTCGCTGACCATGCGAAAGTATTGACGCTCACGGACAAGAATTTTCAGCAACAAACAAAAAATAAAGTGGTACTGGTTGACTTTTGGGCAACCTGGTGTGCTCCATGTCGTATGATGGCTCCGGTATTAAATGATGTAGCCTCGGAATTATCGGGAAACTCACATGTGGGTAAGGTGAATATTGAGCAATACCAATCACTCGCTCAAAAATTTAAGGTCAGAAGTATCCCAACCTTGATCCTTTTTAAAAACGGCACCGAAATAAACCGTTTTGTTGGAATCAAATCAAAAGATTTTTTGTTGCAGCAAATCCAAAAAGCGTAAGAAAATGAAGAACGTTCTAATTCTTGGTGGTGGATTCGCTGGTATCCAGACAGCTATTCAATTACAAAAAAGTGGCCGTTTTAATGTCACTCTGGTGTCCGACCGCAATTACCTTTATCTTTTCCCTATCTCAATTTGGGTTCCGGTTCACCAAATCGAATTCGAAAATGTGAAAGTTCCGCTTGCTAAGATTCAGAAAAAATATCCATTCGAGGTAATTATTGATTCTGTAAAGGAGATTCAGGCGGCCGACCATCAGGTGATTTGTGAAGGCCAGACCTTGAATTACGACTATTTGGTGGTTGCCTTTGGTGCAGATAAAATGAAGCACAAAGGCATCGAAAATACTTTGTCGATTTGCGGAAAACCAGAAGTTTCACTCGCTATCCGCAATGGAATTGATAAGTTAATTCAGAAAGGTAGCGGAAAAATTGCTGTTGGCTTTGGTGGAAATCCTAAAGATAAATCGGCTGTGCGCGGCGGACCTGGATTCGAATTGATGTTCAACATCCATAACCTATTGAAAGAGAAGAATATCAGACAAAATTTTGAACTGATATTCTTTGCACCGATGGAAGAACCGGGAGCAAGAATGGGCAAAGGTGCGCTACCCATGCTAAATAAATTATTTGACAGATATAAAATTGAAAAGCGTTTTGGCAAAAAGATTACCGGATTTGAATCCGGATCAGTTGTTTTTGAAGACGAATCAAAACTTGATGCCGATCTGATTTTGTTTATTCCGGCATCTGCCGGCCACAGCGTACTTCAATCAAGTGATCTGCCATTAAATGAAGCGGGATTTATCCAAATTGATAATTTCTGTCAGGTTCGTGGATTGCCTGATGTTTATGCTATTGGTGATATAGCAGCCATCGAAGGACCCGACTGGATTGCCAAACAAGGTCATATTGCCGAACTCATGGGACGAAACGCTGCATATAATATTGTTGAAATTGAAAAGGGGAGTGCCAAAAGAAAAGGATATCAGGAACATCTGAATATTCTATGTGTGATGGATACGGGTGATGGAGCAGCCTTCGTTTTCAGAAATGATAAAAAATCATTTCTAATCCCGATGCCTATCGTTGGCCACTGGATGAAAAAAGGATGGGGAATTTATTCAAAATTAACCAAGGTTGGCAAATTTCCACGTTTGCCAGGAATGTAGAAATATGAATTATAATTAATTGAATGAGAAAAGTACTAAAAGTATTGGTCGATAGTCGAATGATTATCCTCTCCGTGTTGGGCGTTTTGCTGTATTTGGCGATATCACAATTTCATATTTCACTGTGGTATATTCTGGCAGCTGGAGTAGTACTTGGCGTTATATTTGGTAAAGTGTTTTGCCGGTGGGTTTGCCCAATGGGCTTAATCATGGAATTGATGATGAGTCTAAGTCCCGAAGGAAAGATCAGGCAGATGTACCAGTATCATAAAGTAGGATGCCCTATTGCATGGATCTCCGGATGGCTCAATAAGTATTCTTTCTTCAGGATCAAGCTGAATGAAGATACTTGTAAAACCTGTGGCATTTGCGATAAACAGTGCTACATAGTCGCTATGGAACCTGCAAAATATAGCTTGTACAAACCCAAAATGACCACTCCGGGCGACAGCTATACTTGTTCGAAATGTTTGCAATGCGTCGCTTCGTGTCCGAATGGCAGTTTGACTTATAAAATTTAAAAATCATAAATATGAAAACAAAAATCTTGATCTTCTTATTTTTTACGGTTGCAACTTCTGTGTTTGCAACCAATGAATTTTCTTCACAAGAACAGAACGACCCCTGGACACAACAGCAATTGTTAGCCCCGGCTGATCTTGCAAAAGTTCTGAATAATCCAAAATCTCCCCAGCCAATTATCTTTAGTATTGGTATGCAGGCAATTATCAAAGGATCAATAGATATAGGACCGGTAATGAAGAAGGAGAACCTGAATATATTGAAACAGAAGCTGGATAAATTGCCAAAAAATTCAAATATAGTTGTCTACTGCGGATGTTGTCCATTTTCGAGGTGCCCGAATGTCAGGCCTGCAATGGCGCTTTTACAAAACATGCAATTCACAAATTATAAGCTGTTAAATCTTCCGCAAAATGTTAAAGTTGACTGGATTGACAAAGGTTATCCAATGTCAGAATAAGCAATAAATACTTCAATTATGAGATACCTGATTTTGATTGTCGTTGTATTGTTATCTGGCAGTACTATTTCTTCCTTGTCTGCCCAGTCAACCGGGCTTGAACGAGGGAATAAGTCTCCGGAGATAAAGCTTCCTACTATCAAAGGGGATACAGTGGCATTATCTTCGCTAAAAGGCAATTTAGTTTTGATTGACTTCTGGGCAACATGGTGTGCTCCATGCGTAGAGGAACAACATGAATTATCAAAGTTGTACAATAAATACAAACAGTCAGCCTTTACGAATGGAAAGGGTTTTGAAATCTATGGCGTTTCATTGGATGCAAAAAAAACGAATTGGGAAAATTTCATAACCACAAACAAAATAAACTGGATACAGGTAAGCGATCTGAAATTTTGGAGATCCCCTGTTGCCAGGACCTATAACATACAGGGATTACCTTTCAATATTTTGATTGATGGTAATGGAATCATTGTGGCAAAAAACTTACATGGCATTGAACTGGAAAAGGGAATAGCCAGGTTTTTGCGTAAATAAATGACTGTCCTGGCAAGGCACAATATCTTAGACCTGTTATTTGTATACTCAAACTTTAATTAGAAATGAAAGCAAATTTTGAAACCATCATCAACGATACTAAACCTGTTATTGTTGACTTCCATGCAGCAACTAATGAATGTATTAACAAATTTGTAAATTGATAAATATGGCACTTACAATTAGCTCTTTAGCTTGTCCTCAAAATCATCGATGTCCGATAATTCAAGTCTGCCCGGCAGGGGCAATTTCCCAGAATGGGAATGGTTTACCCATCATTGACGAATCAAAATGTACAGAGTGTGGTAAATGCACAAGGTATTGCCCCATGCGTGCAGTTGTAAGAAAAGGGTAAACAGTCTCTTAGTAGATGAATAACAATTTGATAATAAAAAAAGAAAATGACAAAGAACATGGGTATTATTGACCAGGTAATCAGGATACTGGTTGCAGTCGCAATTGCAATTTTATTCTTCACACATGTAATAACAGGCTTATTGGGAATTCTTCTTATAGTGCTGGCGGTTATATTTGTGATTACAAGCTTAATCAGCTTTTGTCCGTTGTATTTACCATTTGGTATTAATACAGGCAAAAAGGATAATGAATAAAAATGAAAGGGTGCATTCAGAAAGTTGCATCCTTTCATTTTTAATATCTTTGAACAGTTTTCAGAATAACCGTAGCATAGGGTTGAAAGAAAACGTTAACTAATTCATGAATCATCAGAAAACGAGATGCGCTATTCCAAAGAGTTTATAGGTGAAACACTGGGCACTTTTTTATTGGTGTTATTCGGATGCGGATCCGTGGCGGTATCTGTATTGTTCGGCGCATATAGTGGTATTGTGCAGATTGCAATGGTCTGGGGAATAGGCGTTACACTCGCTATTTACCTTACGAGACACTTATCGTGTGCACACCTCAATCCCGCGGTTAGTGTGGCAATGGTAGTTGGAGGGAGAATGTCTGCCCGAAAATTACCGGTTTATCTTATCGCACAATTTTTCGGGGCTATTCTGGCAGGACTTGCAGTTTATATGCTTTTTGAACCTTCAATTATAGCCTACGAAAGTACCCATCAAATCATCAGGGGTACTGTAGAATCAGTTCAAACAGCTAAAATGTTTGGCGAGTATTATTCCATTCCAGGTAGTTCGGCTGTTGTTTCTTTGCCGCTTGCCATTGGAGCCGAAGCATTTGGAACCTTTTTGTTGATCCTGATGATTTTTGCACTTACGGAAGGTTGTAATGTGGGTCGCCCTCACGATGCGCTTGCGCCATTGTTCATCGGACTTACTGTTGCTTCTGTCATTTGCCTGATTGCCCCTTTGACACAGGCAGGTCTGAATCCGGCGCGTGATTTTGGTCCGCGATTGGTTGCCTGGGCGACAGGATGGGGAGAGGCTGCTTTTCCTGATAGGGCAGGAGGGTTTTTCTATGTTTACATTTTAGCGCCTATAGTTGGCGGAATACTGGCTTCGTCATTCTTTGTGTATGTGCTTGAACCAACAATGAAACGTTCGTCGGTTCAATGCAATTGTGCCAACGACAAAAACAATAAAAAACAGATCGAATAGTCATGAAGACAACAAGACTTATACTGGTTGGAGGATTCCTTGGTGCCGGCAAAACGACATTATTGTGGGAGGCTGCCCGCAGAATCATGGAAAAGGGGCAACGAATCGGTTTGATTACCAACGACCAGGCTCCGGAACTTGTTGACACTGCAATCCTTTCACGCAATGAGGTAAAGGTTGCTGAAGTGAGCGGCAGTTGTTTTTGCTGTAATTTGAATGGACTCATTAGCGCTTTGAAGCAGGTACGCGACGAAGCAAACGCAGATGTGATCATTGCAGAACCTGTCGGCAGTTGTACCGATCTCTCGGCTACTATTATACAGCCACTCAGGGAAAATATGGGACGTGAACTTTTAGTCAGTCCCCTTTCTGCAATGGCCAACCCGGAACGTCTGTCTGATATTATGAATGGAGGAACAGCCGGGTTACATTCAAGCGCAGCGTATATTTTCAGGAAGCAGTTGGAAGAAAGCGATATTATTCTGATCAGTAAATCTGATTTGCTTGAGCCAAATGATTTAGTTCTGCTGAAAGAAAAGGTAAAACTGAATTTTCCGTATGCTGATGTAATGGCCATTAGTGCAGTTACAGGTGAAGGTATTGATGAATGGTTGGATGAAGTGATGAACCGGACAGATGCAGGTC
>Ga0209585_10001021_pt1 | contig 10873 bp, 5 predicted proteins | sample NGEPerone_FD_185491 | JGI IMG/M metagenome (GOLD analysis project Ga0209585, IMG submission 185491) | Arctic peat soil microbial communities from the Barrow Environmental Observatory site, Barrow, Alaska, USA - NGEE Permafrost154B-one... | ecosystem: Environmental > Terrestrial > Soil > Wetlands... | reverse complement strand
ACTGGGACCTCGTGATCTGCGACGAGGCCCACAAGATGTCGGCGCACTACTTCGGCAACGAGGTCAAGGAGACCAAGCGCTACAAGCTCGGCATGCGCCTCGGCGAAGTGACGCGCCACCTGCTGCTGATGACGGCGACGCCGCACAGCGGCAAGCCTGAGGACTTCGACCTCTTCATGGCGCTGCTCGACTACGACCGCTTCGCCGGCAAGGTGCGCGGCAAGAAGGGGCAGAGCAAGGAGGCCGGCGCCCGCGACATGATGCGCTGCCTCAGCAAGGAGCAGCTGCGCCACATGGACGGGCGGCCGCTGTTCCCCGAGCGCCGCGCCTACGCCGTCAAGTACGCGCTCTCCGACGAGGAGGCGTACCTCTACAACGAGGTCACCACCTACGTGCGCGAGGAGATGAACCGCGCCGACCGGCTGGCCAACGAGCAGGGCCAGGGACGCCGGCGCATCGCCGTCAGTGGCTCTTGGTTCTTGGTCCAGTCTGTTCAAGTAAGGGCCGGGGTCTTTAACCGACCCGTATGCCCTTGTCTCTCTATCTTTGGCCTTACCCCTGAGCCTATTCATGCCGGTCCTAGCGCCGTGGGGGTTCGCGGCGCAAAGCTTGCGGGCTGCGCCGAGGTCACACGCAAGTGAGTGCTGCATCGCGCCGCTGGCAGCTGATGGAATCCGGCTCCGCGTCCTCCGGCGTTACATGCCTCTTCTTCAGAATCCGTCCCCAAGAGACGATAGAAAGCGTAGGATGACGGCGGTTGTCGTGGTGACAGGGGCACGCCGGTTTGCTGACACTGGGTTCGTTACGGCCTGTCTTGAACGCCATACACCGTGAGCACTGGGGCAGCACGCATTGCAGAATCTCACGAGTTTCGAAGACTACATACGCAGCGCAGCACGAGATGCGCACGGGCCCGCGAATCGGGCCAACGCCCTTGTCGCATGGGTCTTCTACGGCGACGAGCCATCCTGGGAGAGTGCACCAGGGGGCGTTGAAGACTTCGACGACATCCTGCCGGCATTCGAGTCGTCACTAACGCCTCTCTGGTCGGCGGCAGCTGCCAGCCTCGTTAGGCATGGTGGGGCACATTCCGTGGAAGGCCTCGGGTCGGACCTGCGACGTGCCTTGGGCTGGAGTCGGTCAGCCGATCCCGTGTCTCTGGGTCGCCTGCTGAGCATTACAGGCTTCTGCTCGGTATTCGACGAGGAGTCGGTCTGTCTGCAGTCTTGCCCGTGTCTAGAGTGCGCTTGGCCGAAGCTCGATCTAGCGTCCCTCCTTCTCCGGATCGGTGACGAGGTGCCTTTCGTCCTCGCTGCTATGACGCTGACCTCTGACCACACAATGGATTGTTGCGACTCGACGGGCGAGTTCAAGTTCACGCCCGCCTTCGTTTCGTGGCACGCCGCACGGATGGCAGGCGTATCGGTCAATGACGGGCTGCTGGCCAGAGCACGAATCGTCCCGCCGCCGTCCCGGGTGGACCGGTCTCACCCCCCTCGCCCACGTAGGCTGCTGAGGGGAGAGCTGAGGAAGGCGCTGGTCGCGCTTCTCTGCCGTCGGGGCGAGCCAGCGAGGTTTCGGGAGCTCCTTGCGCTTGTTCACTCCCAATGCCCCGACTTATCGTTCGTGAGCAGTCAGCAGTTGTGGAATTGCCTCTCCGGCAACTCCGACTTCGTGCGCGTCCGTCCTGGCTGGTACTTCGTGAGTGACAGGTGCCGAGCTGACGAGTCGAGCGCCGGCTTGGTGGCAGCCAGCGTAGAGCCCGCCGCTGTCGCCGCATCTTCCTCGAAGTCTCCGTGTTTAGCGTGCGATCAGGCCAAGGAGGCTGCTGTCGCGCTGGTGTCGGCGGATGCACGACCTGTTCACATCGAGGACGTTGCGCATTCGATTACCAACACGGTGTGCAAGGAGTGCGGGGCCGAGGTCGAACTGGAGATGGATGGCAGGATGGTTCAGCGACTGGTGCAGCCGTCGACCCGAGTCGTTGTGGACAATGGGTATGCGTTTCGCACGGAAGACTGGCGTCTACGTCGATCCAAGAAGCTAGTCGACGCGCTAGAGGGAGCCCTCCATAGATTGGGCGGCAAGGCGAAGATCGAGGACGTTGCAGCTGTCGTTCGCGATAATAGTGAGACGTTCACGGATGCTACGCTCGGCCAAGTACGGTCGTGCCTCTACGCTCAGTCCGCGCAACGAAAGCGATTCTTGCTTCTGGGTGGCGCCGTCTTCTGCCTGCCCAGCGCTGTCCTCGAAGGTGCCGATTCCGAGATTCCACGCAGTCGGCGCTCCGATGAGCAGAACAACGGTCCGCGAGAAGCGGTGCATGCCCACCAAATCGTCCTGAGAGGTGACTGACCTCTCGCAAAGTCGTTCGGTTTCAGTCTTGGACCCAAGAAGGAAGGCATAAGCTTGAGCGTTCGGTGGTGTCGCGAGTGCGGAGTGCCCTTGTTGTCCGAGACATGCTCGTCGTGCGGACGCGAGGCCGGGCGCGTGATAGCGCCTGACCTATCGCCGGTCTTTGCGGAGGAGATTGATTGCTTGACGCTCGAGTTGGGCGCGCACGATCTCGCCGGCGTAACGAGCGAGCACGTGCTGTGGGCCTCGGGCGTGCACTATTACGGGCAAGGGCGGAGGCTGATCACCCTTCGCGACCTCTCCTCTGGAACGCCTAGACTCGAGATCCTGGACTCTGACGGGATGCGCGAGCTGGCACAGGCCGGCGGTGACGGTGTGAACCGCCCCGGGTTCAGTGCGTCCTTCAAGGGTCGTTTCTTGGACGCGAATCGAGAGCACATGCAACGTCTTGAGGAGGAGGCGGCTTCGTTCATTCGGGAAACGATCGCTTCGCATCCCCGGCATGCGATTCTCGTCGCCTTTTCGGGTGGCAAAGACTCCATCGCAACCTCACTGCTGTGCAGAAAGGCCGTCGGGCACAGCTCCGTGATACACATCTTCTCCGACACCACGGTCGAAGCGCCCGACACCTATGACTACCTGAATCGATTCCAGCAGGAGAATCCGCGGGTCCCGCTTATCCGGGTTGGGCCGACTGTCGATTTCCACGATATGTGCACCGAAATCGGGCCCCCTTCGCGAATCCTGAGATGGTGCTGTAGTACGCACAAGGCCGCCCCCATGGCCAAAGTCGTGTCGGCGCTGGCGACTGACAATGCGGGTGTGTTGACGTTCGACGGCATCCGGGCTGCGGAGTCGACGAGACGCAGCAAGTACTCGCGGATCACTCGCGACGCCAAGATTCGCAACGAGGTTCTGGCAAGTCCCATTCTGCAGTGGAGTGACCTCGAGGTGTGGGCCTTCCTGCTGTCCCAACGCGTCGACTTCAATCGTGGGTATAGACGTGGGTTTAGGCGTGTTGGTTGCCTCCCCTGCCCGCTAAACAGCCGTTGGTCCGAGTTCCTGGCCAGTCGCTACTATCCGGAGTGGTACTCATCCTGGCGGGCGTTTCTTGAGAATCACGCTCAGCGCCTCGGCCACCCGAATCCGTCCCAGTTTTCTCGAGAGGGCTGGCGAGCGAGGGCAGGGGGCAACGGACTTGAGCATCAGAGAGCATCCTTGCGGAAGGAGACGTGCGACCAGGAGGCCAGAACTCATACCTATGAACTCGTCCGCGAGTGGTCCGACTCGGCACTGGAGTACCTGAAGCCACTGGGCGTCATTCGCGTAGAGTCCGACGATGGGGTGATTCTGCGCTTCGAGATTCTCGACCCAAAGTCGCGCCACGTCCTTGCTTCTGCTCGGGTCAGCCGACCTCGATCCCATATCAGGATTCGCTTTGCTGAGAGAAGCAACCTTCGTCTGCACATCCAGAGAGTCGAGAGACAACTCAGGAAGTTCCAGAGCTGCGTTCAGTGCGGGAGCTGCGCGACGGCGTGCCCGAGTGGTGCGCTCACGGTCAACGGCAGATACGCAGTCGAAGACCGCTCATGCAATCGCTGCCAACTCTGTGTTCGCGCTGCGTGCGTGGCCGAGGAGTCGTTGAAGCGCAAGGGGCGTTCCGTGGAGTGGAAGACCTGCAGTGGCTCTTAGCGAGGCCTTCGGGTTCGAAGAGCGTTGGATGCGGCTTCTCATCAAGGCAACGAATGAAGATCCCCTGGTCCTGTCACAGGCGCGGCTCGGCAATGCTGATGGCATGGCAGACGCGCAGCATGTGCTGGGTGGCATCGGCAATCGCCAAGTGCTCGCCTTGCGAGACTGGGCGAAGGCCATCGACGTGATCGGGACGTCGGAGGGCGGGGGCCTTGGACTAACCCCGTTTGGCGAGATGCTCCGATCCTATGATCCAGGACTAGAAGAGCTCGGTACGTTCTGGGCCATTCACCATCGGCTCTGCGTCCAGAAAGACATCTGGTTCTATGCGCATTATGCGAGCGCCATGCCCCCCGGGACGTTCTCACGTGCCGACCTCAAGCAGTGTCTTAGAGAGGGCAAAGAGACCAGCAACTCAGTACTAGAGAAGAAGGTTCTCTTCCCGCTTGTTCAGACCATGAAGGGCACGAAGCTCGGCGCCGAACTGGGATTGCTTGTGCCGCAGGGCGAGGACGTCTACGAGCGCAGACGGCCTGATGAGCGCCGCTTGAATCAATCGGTCCTTGCGTACGTGCTCGTTGACTGGTGCAGAGTGCAGGGTCGCACGACCGTTCATCTGAGCGAATTGACGGAATGGGATGCCCCCGGACGCTATCTAGGCCTCGAATCCGAGCATTTGGCGGCCATGCTCCGAGCAATTCAAGACCGTTTTGGCGGGAGAGTCCTCACTATTAGCCGGACGGCGGGGCTGGACTCAATCGCCCTAGGGGAGTCGCTCAGCCCGAATCTGCTGTTGGTCAGCAGTTACCTGCAGCGACTGGAGAGGCTGGATGAGGCCGAGGCCCTGCGAAGAGCGGAGCAGATTGCCTCCAGCGAAGGGAGCCGCAGCAGTGGCAGACTGTTCGAATAGGTTGATCGACGAAGTGAACGCACTCCGGAGGAGGCGTTATCCGGACTTGATTGTGTTCCACCCGGCGCACAGCCCCATACCTCGAGCGGTCATGGAAGACGTTTCGTCGGCCACCGGCCTGACGTTCATCGATTTTCGCGAAATGGTGGTGAAGGTGGATTCAGCTGTGGTTCCTGGTGCCTTCAACAGGACGCAGTTGCGCGACTGGCTCCGTGCAGCCGCGGGGGTCAACGAAGGTATCTTGGTCACGAACGCTGACGAAGTCATAGCACCCTGGGATCCTCCGGACCGACTCGCGTTCTTTCGGGAGTTTCTCAAGGTTGAGTGTCGGGAGCCATCCGGCGAAAGGCGCGGTCTTCCGATTGTGTTGATCACGAAGCACCAGGAGGTTCTCGACCTGCCGTCCGCAGGGCTCGGCCAAGGCACAGTCCTCGCGATTTGAACAGCGTGAAGAGGGAGCCAACAGCAATGGATGGGGCCAAGCTTTCCGAAGCAGTCTGGATTTCGCCCGGATTCAACACAGCCGTCACTCTTGAGACCGACCTGGACAACGAAAAGAAGGTCCGGGCCTACATCCCCACGAGAGCAGCTTGCGAAGTCCTGCTGGACTTGGAGAAACAACTGCACCCAATGGTCGAAGGGCCGCGCTCTCGAGTGATTACGGGCACCTACGGCACCGGCAAGAGCCACTTGTCGCTCATGCTCGCAAGGTTGTATCGAGACGGGGCGGAAGACGCGGACCTTGGCCCGATGCTGGACAAAATGGACGGGAAGTGGCCCGGACAAGCAAAGAAGCTCAGAGCCGGTCGCTCGAAGAAGTCCGGCTACTTCCTGGTGCTCCTTGAGGGGGATGAGGGCCATTTCGAGGATGCTCTTCTCAGCCGACTGACTAGAGCTCTTCGCAAGGCCAATTTGAGCGATCTCATCCCTGAGACGGCATTCACTGCGGCCGTGGCGAGAGTCGAAGACCTTCGCTTGAACTATGCAGACGCCTACTCCGACATGGTCAAACGAGCACCCGAGTTTGGGGTCGCCTCACTCGCCGCCTTGGTGAAGCAGTTGGAGAACTCGGAGAAGGCGGCGTATGAGAAGTTCCGCGACCTTTACAGGGAAGTGCTCTCGGGGGCCGAGTTCACTGCCACCTTCGGCATGAAGCCTCGCGACGTCTATTCTGCTGTGGCGAGCAGGCTGGTCAATGACCACGGCTACTCCGGCATCGCGGTGATTTGGGACGAGTTCGGTCGTTACATGGAGCGTGTCGTCGATGACCCTCGAGGGCTCGAGGGCGACGCGATTCAGAAGTTCGCGGAAGGGTGCAATCACGGCAAGGGCCAGTTGCATCTCTATCTCATCTGCCACCGATCTCTTCAGGAGTACGCGAGTCTCGGGACAATAGCACGTGCAATGGGGACGTCGAAGAAGGACGAAGACGATTGGCGCAAGATAGTTGGCCGCTTCCACGAGTTCCGCATGCAGTCGACAGACCACGAAGTCTTCGACCTCATCGACCAGGTCGTGGTTCAGATGGAGGACTCGCCCGTCTACCAGAACATGGTCTCCGACTGCGCCCAGGCTCTGAATGACTGCACGTCGGAGGCAATGGACGCGAAGTTGTTTCCGGAATTCGGGCGAGAGGACGTCCACAGTGTGGTCACACTGGGTGCATTCCCTCTCCATCCGATGGCGGCATTCTTGCTCCCAAGGGTCTCGCAAGAGGTTGCTCAGAATGAGCGCACCCTGTTCACATTCTTGTCGCATAGCGGGGCCGGTACGCTTGGCCCGTTCTTGAGTTCAACGCCTGCAGTTCCTGACCAGGGTCGTCCCCCATTCTTCACGGCTGACCTGCTCTGGGACTACTTCGTCAACGACGTGGCGGCGCACCCGGTTCATCGACGACTGATGCCACGCTTTGAGCGGGCCGACACCCTAGTCCCTGTGGACGATGCGCTCGCAAAGCGCATCCTAAAGAGCGTGGCGCTCCTGTCGGTGGTTGCGCTGGATCGCACACCGGCGACCGCGGAACTCATCCGCATGACACTGGGCCTGCCGGCGTCACAGATGGAACATCTGCAAGGCCAGCTTGACTCTCTGTCTTCGGCCCAAGGGGACCATGAGCTGGTGCTCGTTCGAAACGTTGCGGACCAAGCCTATCGCTTCGCCACAGTGGGTGCGTCTGGAGGCCTCGACGACAGTGCCATCTCGGCAGTCGTGACCGAAAGGCTCGCGAAGGTCACGCCCGCCGCCCACCTTCGAAGCATCGTAGGTGAACTCCAGATGGGCAGCGAGCAGATTCCGCTCAGACGGATCCCATCAACTCTCTACAACGACGACTATGGGACCGTTGACCGAGGCCTGACCGTTGAGTTCATGGACGAGACCGAGGTTGGCCAGCCGGGCAGGTGGACATCCAATTTGGGCAGCGGCGACTTCGTCGATGGCTATGCCCTCATAGCTCTCTGCGAGGACAGGCAAGCTCTCGACGCTGTGGAAGTGGCCGCCGTATCTTCCCTGGCTCACGAACAGCTTCTGATTGGCATTCCAACCGAGCCAACTCAGCTCGGCGCATTGCTTCGTCGACACGAGGCGATTAGGCATCTGGCAGCGGAGCAGCCCTACTTGTATGGCGAGGGTGCACCACTGCGCGAGGAATGGGAGCAGCGCGACCGAGACTTCGCAGACGCAATCACCAGGATGGTGGAGTCGCTGCTCGACCCAGACAATGCGCACCTGACGTGGTTCACGAACGGTGTGCAGAAGGACAACGTCGCAACCGTCGGAAGGCTGAGGTCCTTGGCGTCCGACATGATGCGATTGGTGTTCCGGGACACACCCCGCATTGCGCATGATCGTCTCACCAGCGACGAGGGTTCCGACTCGCAGTCCTCCGTCCGCAAGGAGATCATCGGTGAGCTGATGTCGGCAGATGGGCCATCCCGCCTCGCTGCACAGAGTCAGCAGAAGTTGAAGAGGGCGATTGACGCCGTGCTGAGAAGGACGGGCATCTTGCGGCAGCAGGCCTCCGGTTGGATTGTCGCGGAGCCGGATGCGGCGGACCAGCCCGAGATGCAGGCCGCGTGGTCGGCGGTGGAGGCGTGCATCCAGGAGTCGATGGACCATTCGATTCCGCTCAAGAAGGTCGTCGACTGTCTAAAGAGTCCCCCGTTCGGAATGCGGGCGCGATCCATACCGATAGTGGTCGCTTCGGTCTTCAGGAAGTACCTGGATTTCGGGAATCTCTCGATCGTTGGCACGAGTGGCAAGGCTCTGGAGCGTGCCGATAGCAGGGCTCTCGATGAAGCACTTCTTTGGCCGGGCAACCTGACTCTGGTGTACCGGGAAATCGGAGCGAAGCAGATGGCCGTCAGGGACGGCATTGGCGCGGCATTTGACATCTTTGCTGCTGAAGGCGAGGACGGCGACAGTTGCATACAGCGGATTCGTCAAGCTGTCGCATACTGGTGGCGAGGGCTTCCACGATTCGCGGTCGTGACGGAATCGGTTTCCGAGGGCACCGCCACGGTGCGGCGCTACGTGTTCATGCCCCTCGCGGATGACTCAGCCGATGCTTCTACAATCATCCTTGAGGACCTCGCCGATAGGTTCTCGCCTGGATCCGACGTGGATGCGATTAGCTCGGCGGCGGTCCAGGAAATGGTTGCTCTGGCTCGCGAAGAGCTCGATGGCGCACTGCAGTCGATACTGGTCCCTCGGCTTCGGACTGAGGTTGCCAAGGTCTTCGGTGACGACGGGTCTGCGCCAGAGCAGGCCATCGCCGAGTGGTTCGAAGGTCTGCCGGAGGCGGCGCGCCAAACGAGAGTCGCCGGCGATCCGATGGACCTGGCCAATTTCGCCGAGAGGACCGCCAAACAGGAAAGTGACGTCGGTGTCTCGGTTCTCGATCTTGCCCAGCAGATTCTGGGCTCTGAGCCGAGTTCTTGGGTTGACGAAACTGTCACGAGGGTTTGTGCCCGACTGGAGGGCGCGAGAAGAACGGCGGAGATTGCCGGCTCCAGCCCGCGGGTTACAGGGACGGGTTCCGGGACCGGCGTAGCGGGAGGATTGATCGAGGTCACAGTGCCCCCGGGACAGGTTCGGCTGAGTATCCTTGGGGCTGGAGATCCCGTTGTCGTCAATTTCGTGCCTGTCGAGGAACTCAGCGCAACGGGCGTCAATCTCTCCAGCGTCGTGCGGAGCACCGTAATCGCGATGAAGAGCCTTCCTGCCGGCGAGTGCGAAACGATTCTCGTCAGGCTGCTCTCGGACGTCTTCAAGTGACGGTCTCGCTCGTCTTCGATCCGTTCGGGGCGTCCTGTGAGCCAAGTACCGTTCGCGTTCAGGACGAGGCCGACTACGTGCCGGCGTGTGAAATCATCGAGAAGGCGTTGGCGAACGACGCCAACGTCCGTGTGGCTGTCACGAACCGGGCCATGCGGCGGTGGTTCGATCATTTCCATGGTCCCAAGGTCATGTTCAAGGAGATCGATCCGTGCGCCGTGTTGGCCGAACGACTGGGGGCGGATGTCAACGCCATACCCCTTGTCGTGCGGCAGGACCCAGGCGTCATCGTGCAGCTTGGCCTCCTTGAGGAAGCTATCGAGAAGCAGATTGCGCCGGACGAGCCTGTCGAGTCGTGGATCCTCAGAGTATCGCTGGCACCCGTGTGGGGCCGTCCGGCCATCGGGGATCCTTCGACGCTTGGGGAGCTCCTTCGAGAGACGGAAAAGCACGTGCAGGCATCGCTCCATCCGACCTTGATGGCGATGCGCAAGGCTCGTCAACACGCCTGGATTGCCTCGTCAGGCGACTTCGCGCCGGTAGTCAGATGGCTGATGTCGGGCTCACCATCTCACCGCGCCGGCACCGCGCTGACCTACAGGCTGCTAGCTGACTACCCTGACGCCGTCAGGCGTCGGGCCCTTCAATATGCGAATCGCTTCCAGGAGCTCATGCAGCTGGACGGAGACCCCACATCACTGCGCGCTATTCCACTTGCTTCTCTGCGACGATGGGTCCCTGACCCGGCGGTTCGGCAGACAGTTAGAGAGTATCTGGCGTCCCGCCTGGCCGAGGAAGGCCTGGGGCCCGTTCTACCCATTCTGACGGGGCAGCTCGAGGACGAGTGCACCGTGCTCCGGTCGTACCTTCAACAAAGGCTCGAGGAGATTGATGAGCCTTGGAAGGTTCCTCTGCTCAGTGTCCTGGCACTCTTCTCGGATGGGGGCTCAGACTACTCCGATTTCGTCCGCTGGGTCGGTGACCTAGTGCCCAGGCCTGTGCCGAGCAAGCTTGAAGCGGATGCCGGCTGGACCCGGGTTTCTCAGTGGTTCAAGTCTGAGTATCAGCCCTACTACAGGTGGTGCGTGCGAATTGGACAAGTCGAACGAACCACGGCTTCAGTTGAGGACTTCGAGCAATGGGTCCTGCAATCGCACACCGACCTTACTTGGACGCGGGCGTTCGCTCCGTTCGCAGTGCAGGACACGGTCGCGGCCCTGCATCATCGCGGTCTTGCGACGGCCCTCGTTGTCATCGATGGCCTCTCATGGGAGTCCGCCGAACAACTTCGCAACGCTCTTGTCAGCAGACAATGCTTGGGCTTGGACCTTGAGGCCGGGATCACGACGATTCCATCTGCGACCCGTGTGGCCAAGCCGAGTCTCGTCAGGGGGCAGCTGCCTGGCCAGCTTCTTGAAGGCCCCGAGAAGAACCAAGGCTACGACAAGCTCTTGGCGACGGCGCTGGGCGTCTCGAGCGACGAGGTTCTGAGTGCCTGGTCAGATGACGTCGACTTTGACTCGATGGTCACGGACAGGCGGCGGGTGTATCTCTATCTTGCCAACGACATCGATGACCTGATTCATCACAAGGGCAGTCCGGCGAAGCGCCACCAGAAGATGCTTGAACTCGTAGAGGGCC
>Ga0209585_10001020_pt1 | contig 10873 bp, 11 predicted proteins | sample NGEPerone_FD_185491 | JGI IMG/M metagenome (GOLD analysis project Ga0209585, IMG submission 185491) | Arctic peat soil microbial communities from the Barrow Environmental Observatory site, Barrow, Alaska, USA - NGEE Permafrost154B-one... | ecosystem: Environmental > Terrestrial > Soil >... | reverse complement strand
CAACCCCACGCTCGGTGTCACCACCGGAGAATACGACGCGACTGCGACGGTCCTTGGGCTGCTCTGATTCCCCATGCTCCGTTTGTGGTGGCCCGGGGTGGGATCGAACCGCCGACCTTCCGATTTGCAGGACTTCGTAGGGGGTCCGAGAGCTCCGTCCGGGTACGGATTCGTGCTCAGGAGAAGGGTGGTGGGTCCCGTCGTGGCCAACTGGCGCGAGGCTCGTGTTAGCAAATCCGTTAGCAAAAACGGGTCGGAGTCGCTGCCACCTGCCGGGCCGTACTTCTTGAGGTACTCGATCTCTTTCTTCAGTTCCATCATCTTGAGCTCACGTCCGACGGTCAGTCGCTGGAACTCCTCGAGCTCGGTCAGCCGCTCTAGCTCCCAGGCTTGTTGTTCGGCGATCTCTGGCTGGGCTTGAAGCTGTTTGGCCACGTCGCGGGCTGCGGCGAATGCCCCAAGCACGTTGTCGTGGGCCTAGCCTTCTAGGTGGCGAGGTCGAGGCCGACCGAGTCCACGATGCGCGCGCGGCCGTCCCCGAGGTTGTACACGGCGCCCACGACGGCGAGCTGGCCGGCTGCAACCCGGTCGCCGATCAGGCGGGAGCGCTCGGTCAGCAGACGCAGCGTATGCCGCACGTGCTCAGCCTCGATCTCGTCGGCCGTCGACATGCCGGCTTGACTCGCGGCAAGGACGCTGGGGGTGACACGTTCGACGATGTCGCGGATGTAACCGCCCGGCAGCACCCCGCTGCGGACCGCTTCCACCGTTGCTGAGACCGCGCCGCACGAGTCGTGTCCGAGGATGACGACGAGCGGGATGTCCAGGATGGCAACCCCGAACTCGATGGAACCGAGCACACCCGGGTCGATGACGTGGCCCGCGGTACGGACGACGAAGAGGTCGCCCAAACCGCGGTCGAAGATGATCTCGGCAGCCACCCGCGAGTCCGCGCAGCCGAAGAATACGGCGAACGGCGTCTGGCCCTCGGTCAGGCTGTCTCGGCGAGCCGCGTCCTGGTTGGGGTGCCAGTACTCGCCGGCGACGAACCGTTCATTGCCGCGGGCCAGCTTGGCCCAGGCCTCTGTCGGGGTCCACGGACCCGGAGGCGTGCTGCGGTCGCCCCTGCTCACAGGCCCGGTCGCCTGCTGATGCTCATCGCCAGCGGCTTGGCCGTCTCGGCGTAGAAGTCGTTCCCCTTGTCGTCCACGACGATGAACGCGGGGAAGTCCTCGACGTCGATCTTCCAGATCGCTTCCATACCGAGCTCCGGATACTCCAGGACCGCAACGGACTTGATGCAGTCCTGGGCGAGTCGGGCGGCCGGTCCACCGATGGAGCCGAGGTAGAACCCCCCGTTTGCCGCGCACGCGGCGGTCACCGCACCGGACCGGTTGCCCTTGGCCAGCATGATCATCGAGCCGCCGGCGGCCTGGAACTGTTCGACGTAGGAGTCCATCCGTCCCGCCGTCGTGGGGCCAAAGGAGCCGCTCGGGTAGCCCGCAGGCGTCTTGGCCGGACCGGCGTAGTACACCGCGTGATCCTTGAGGTACTGGGGCATCGGTCGTCCCGCGTCAAGCAGGTCCTTGATCTTGGCGTGGGCGAGGTCGCGTGCCACGACAAGGGGTCCGGTCAGCGACAGGCGTGTCATCACAGGGTATTTCGACAGCTCTGCGCGAATCTCGTCCATCGGTCGGGTCAGGTCGATCTTCGCCACATCGTCCACGGCAGTCGTGGCCTCCGACGTCAGGTGTGCCACCGTGGTCTCAGGCAGGAAACGTGCAGGGTCGGTCTCGAGCTGCTCGATGAACACACCCTGCGCCGTGATCTTGCCCAAGGCCTGACGGTCGGCCGAGCAGGAGACAGCGATCGCGATCGGCAGCGAGGCGCCGTGGCGGGGGAGCCGGATCACCCGGACGTCGTGGCAGAAGTACTTGCCGCCGAACTGTGCCCCGATGCCGAAGTTACGGGTCAGCTCCAGCACCCGCGCCTCGAGCTCGACGTCCCTGAATCCTCGAGCGGTGGTAGCTGACCCTTCGCGAGGCAGCTCGTCGAGGTACTTCGCGCTGGCGTATTTGGCCGTCTTCAATGCGAATTCGGCGCTCGTGCCACCAATGACGATGGCCAGGTGGTAAGGCGGGCAGGCCGCTGTGCCCAGGGAGCGCAGCTTCTCGTCCAGGAACGCGATCATGGAGTCGGGGTTCAGGACGGCCTTGGTCTCCTGGTAGAGGAAAGACTTGTTCGCCGAGCCACCGCCCTTGGCCATGAACAGGAACTTGTACGTCGTGTCGTGGCCGGCCGCGGTGTCGGCGTACAGCTCGATCTGGGCGGGGAGGTTGGAACCGGTGTTCTTCTCCTCCCATGTCGTGATCGGCGCCATCTGGGAGTAACGCAGGTTGAGCCGCGTGTAGGCGTCATACACGCCGCGGGCAATCGAGGACTCGTCCGTGCCCTGATCATCTTCGGTGAGCACACGTTGGCCGCGCTTGCCCATGACGATCGCGGTGCCGGTGTCCTGGCACATCGGCAGCACACCTCCGGCCGCGATGTTGGCATTCTTGAGCAGGTCGAGCGCGACGAACTTGTCGTTGCTGCTGGCCTGCGGGTCGTCGATGATGGTGCGCAGCTGGGTCAGATGGGCTGGCCGCAGGTAGTGCGCAATGTCGTGCATCGCCGTCTCGGTCAGCAGACGAAGGGCCTCGGGCGCTACCTGAAGGAACTCTCGCCCGTCGGGCCCTTCGACCGTTCGCACGCCCTCGCTTGTCAACAGTCGGTACGTCGTGTGGTCGGCTCCCAGGGGAAGCAGGTCTTCGTATTCGAACTCGGGCACCGTGGCTCCTTTGACGACAACGCACGTGAATGCCGCGACCTGCCAAGGTCAGCCCTGGCCTGCGGACCGTTCCAGCCTAGAACCTGGCCAGTGGTGGCGCGCGTCACACCCTTTGGCGGGACCGCGACCCAACCTTCATGGTGAATCAGCTGGCTTCGGTTGTTGCTCTTGGGGCATCGCCAGCTCGGCCCGACGCGGGGGGTTGGCGCCCGCGCGCGAGACCGTGACCGCCGCGCAGGCCAGGGCGCGGTTCACCGCGGGCCGGACATCGGCCAGCGAGGCGGATCGCAGTCGTTCACGCGCCTGGACGCCGCCCAGAAGCCCGGCATCCAGGAGGCCGGACAGCAGGCCGGCCATGAAGGAGTCTCCGGCGCCGACGGTGTCCACGACCTCGACGGTCGGGGCGTCGACGCTGGTGAACTCACCGGTGACGGTGAGCCCCATCACAGCGCCCTGGTCGCCGCGGGTCACCACCACCAGGGAGGGACCCAACAGCCCCCACAGCCGCAAGATGTCTGGGAGCGGCGCTCCGTCGTACAGCCAGGCGATGTCCTCGTCGCTGGCTTTGACCACGTCGCTGAGCCCGATGAGCTGTTCCATCTTGGCGCGAACGTCATGGGGGTCACCCATGAGGGAAGGACGCGCGTTCGGGTCGTAGGAGATTGTGGCGCTTGGGCGCGCGCCCTGGAGCGTGCTCAGGACGGCGGACGCGCCGGGTTCGAGGGTGGCAGCGATGGAGCCGGTGTGGACGTGTCCCAGCCCTTCGATGGGTTGGCCCAAGTTCAGCTCCCAGCTCAGGTCAAAGCTGTATGCCGCCGCGCCGTCCGCGTCCAGAGTCGAGGTGGCCACGGACGTCGTTTGCCTTCCGATGCTGCCCGTGGTCAGCGTGACCCCTTCCCCGTCAAGGAGCTGGGCGATCCTGGCGCCTCGTTCGTCGTCACCGATCATGGTGGCAAATGTGACGCCGTGACCGAGACGGGCAAGACCGACCGCGACGTTTGCCGGGCTGCCGCCCACATGCTCCTGGGTGGTGCCGTCACGGCGTTGGACGATGTCGATCAGCGACTCACCGATGACCAGCGTGCGCATACGGTTTCCTTCGGCTCAGGGGTGGGGCGCCAATCGACCCTATCGGTGGGACAGGCGCGTCGTGACCGTTCAGACGTTGGGACGGCTCGCTATACCGCCCGCAGTCAGCGAGTATTGGCAGCGTGAGTACGACCAGCGCCCCCGACACCGTGGCATCCTCGTCCGTGCAGCAGCCCGCCGCGCGGCGGGGTTTGGGCAACCTGCGCAGCATGGTCATCTCCATGGTCGTGATCATGGCGGCAGTGCTGGCCTGGGTGGCGATGGTGCCTAGGGTCCATGAGGTCAGCCAACCAGCGGTGAATGTCACCTCGGTGGCCATGCAGGTGCGTCAGGAGACCGGGTGGGCGATCTCCCAGCCGCAACTGCCGGCGGGCTGGAAGGCCACCAACGCGCGTTTCGACTCCGCCGCCGACGGGGTCAGGACCTGGCACGCGGGCTACCTCTCGCCCGATGGTCAGTACCTCTCCATCGACCAGACCGAGGGCAGGGGCGCCAGCGACAACTGGATCTCCGCCCGGACCTCCAACGGTCAGGCCGAGGGCACGATGTTCGCAGGCGGAAGGAAGTGGCAGGAGCTCAGCTCCCAGGACATCCTCCAACGCAGCCTCGTGTCGAAGGGCCCCGGTGCGCGCGGCCTCACGACCGTCCTGAGCGGGACGGCGCCTTACACCCAGCTCGCGCAGTTCGCCGAGGTGCTGAAGCCGGTGCCTGCGAGCTGACCCGGTGGTTCGGTCCGGCTCAGTCCTGTTCGCTCAGCGTCGCCTCAGGCCCGGTGGTCAACTTGGCCTCGGCTCCATCGAGCCACGTGTTGCAGTGGGTCGCCAGAGCCTCACCCCGCTGCCAGAGCGCCATGCTGTCCTCGAGCCCGATCTGGCCGCCTTCGAGCTGGGCGACGATCGAGATGAGCTCGTCCCGAGCCTGCTCGTACGTCAGGTTCGTGATGTCTGGGAAGTCGACCGTCTTCGCGGTCGGCGTCTCGCTGTCCTTGGCTGCCACCCGAACACTCTAGGGCCCCTGGCTCCCATGCGCCGGTTGGCTCACCCACCGCGTTCGCTGACCGGACGCACCGCGAAATCACCCCGAGCCACCCGCACCCTCAGGAGCTCATCGGCCTCGACGTCCGAGCGATCCATGACGATGCGGCCGTCGGCGTGCTGTACAACGGCGTATCCCCGTTCCAGGGTGGCCAGCGGCGACAGGGCCCGCACCTGCGAGCGCAGATGGTTGATCTGGTCACCGGCGCGGTGCACGTTGGAGCGGACGCGCCGCCTGGCCCGGTCCGTGAGGGCGTCCAGCTCCTGTCTGCGGGCGGTGATCATGGCCCTCGGGTCGGCCATGACCGGCCGGGACCGCAAGGCGATCAGGAGGCGACGTTCGGTGTGCACCCGTGAGGTCAGGCTGCGGCACAGACGCTGGAGGGTCTGCTCGATGGCGGCCCGCTGCTCTCTCACATCAGGGACGATCCGTTTGGCCGCGTCGGTCGGCGTCGAGGCGCGAAGGTCGGCGACGAAGTCCAGCAGGGGGGTGTCGACGTCGTGGCCGATGGCACTGACCACCGGGGTGACGGCTCTGGCAACAGCTCTGACCAGGGCCTCGTTGCTGAAGGGCAGTAGGTCTTCGAATGAGCCCCCGCCCCGAGTGATCACGATGACATCCACACCGCGATCGGCGTCGAGCTCGCTGAGCGCGGCACTGACCTCGGGCACCGTATTGGGTCCTTGGACCGAGACCGTTCGGATCTCGAACTGGACAGCGGGCCAACGCCGTCGGGCGTTCTCGACGACATCCTTCTCGGCCGCGCTGGACCGACCGCAGATGAGCCCGACCTTGTGGGGCAGGAACGGCAGCGGGCGTTTCCGGTCCATGTCGAACAATCCCTCGGACGCCAAGATGGCCTTGAGGTGCTCCAGCCTGGCAAGAAGCTCGCCGACTCCCACGGGGCGAACCTGGCGGGCGGCGAGCTGTAGGGTGCCCCGTTTGGTCCAGAACGTGGGTTTGGCCTGGACGACGACGCGCGCGCCCTCGGCCAGCGGGGCCGACATTGCGTCCAGGATGTTCGTGCGCACCGTGACGTTGAGTGACATGTCGACGTCTGGGTCTCGCAGCGTGAGGTAGGCGGTGGACTGTCCCGGACGGCGGCTGACCTGGACAACCTGCCCTTCGACCCACAGGGCTGACATCTTGTCGACGTAGTCCGCGATCTTCACACTGAGCAGCCGTACCGGCCAGGGATCCTCCGCGGTCGTGTCGCTGGCGCGTTCGGGGAGGGGCTTTGGGCTGCTCACCGGGTCACTCTATGAGGCCACCTACGATGGTTGGGTGACTGATACCGCGAAACGAGTATTGCTGGCTGCCCCGCGTGGGTACTGCGCCGGGGTTGACAGGGCTGTGGTGACGGTCGAGGAGGCCCTGGAGCTCTATGGGCCACCGGTCTATGTCCGCAAGGAGATCGTGCATAACAAGCACGTGGTCTCCACGTTGCAGAAACGTGGCGCGATCTTCGTCGACGAGACCCAGGAGGTGCCAGAGGGTGCGACGGTCATACTCTCGGCACACGGCGTCGCGCCGGTCGTCTACGACGAGGCTCGGGCGCTGTCGCTGAAGACGATCGACGCAACCTGCCCCCTGGTGACCAAGGTCCACCACGAGGCCGTGCGTTTCGCCAACGAGGACTACGACATCCTGCTGATCGGTCACGAGGGGCACGAAGAGGTCGTCGGCACTGCGGGGGAGGCCCCGGACAACGTGACGGTAGTGGAGGGCCCTGACGACGCAGCCAACGTCGTGGTCCGCGACCCGTCCAAGGTGATCTGGCTGTCACAGACCACATTGTCGGTGGACGAGACCATGGAGACGGTGAGCAGGCTGCGCGAGAAGTTCCCGCTTCTGCAGGACCCGCCCAGCGACGACATCTGCTACGCCACCCAGAACCGTCAGATGGCTGTCAAGCAGATGGCGCCAGATACCGACCTGATGATCGTCGTCGGTTCCCGTAACTCCTCGAACTCCGTGCGCTTGGTCGAGGTGGCGCTGGAACACGGCGCGGTGGCGGGCCACCTGGTCGACTTTGCCGATGAGATCGACCCTTCCTGGCTCGAGGGGGTTGGAACGGTTGGAGTCACCAGTGGCGCCAGCGTGCCCGAGGTGCTGGTCCGCGGCGTCCTGGCATTCCTGGCCGAGCACGGCTACGAGGATGTGCAGTCGGTGACGGCCGCCGAAGAGAGCGTGTTGTTCTCACTGCCGCATGAGCTGCGCCGCGATCTCAAGGCCAAGTCCGGGGTCGACGCCACCACACTGCGCCATGACGCGGGGTCCCTGCACTGACGTCCCTGCACTAGCACCTCTGTACTAGGCGGTATGCCGCTCGGAGTCCCCTGCTCCCAGCTCACCCACCTGGCTGAGATCCAGCTCCGGCCGGGCGACGTCCGAGTCCAGAGCGGCGATCAGCTCTGTGGCGGTCAGCGGCCGGGGAGCGTTCTCAATCGGCCCGGTCTCGGGCAGTGACTCCTGGGCCAGGCCGAGCTCATGCATCTTGCGAGCCGTCACCATCACCCGGGACTCCAGTGCGCCCACCAGTGCGTTGTAGCTTTCGACAGACTTCTGCAAGGACGCCCCCATCCTGGTGGCGTGCGAACCCAAGGTGCCCAGTCGTGAGTACAGCTCGCTACCTAGCTTGAGCAGCAGCTGAGCGTTGGCCGTGAGGGCGTCCTGCTGCCAAGTGAAGGCGACGGTGCGCAACAGGGCGAGCAGTGTGCCGGGGGAGGCCAGGACCACTCGCCGGGCCTGAGCGTAGTCAAAGAGGGCGGGATCTGCTGCGAGAGCCGCGGCGAGGATGGCGTCGCCCGGGATGAAGCAGACCACCATCTCGGGAGTGTTGGTGAAGGCCGACCAATACGCCTTGGTTGCAAGGGAATCCACGTGTCCACGCAGAGACGTCGCGTGCGCTGCCAGCAGCCGGGAGCGCTCTGCGGCCTCGATGCCGTCAGCCTGGGCAGCGAGGAAGGCGGTCAACGGCGCCTTGGCGTCGACGACCAGGCACTTGTCGCCAGGGAGGCGGACCACCACGTCGGGACGTACTGCCCGCTCGTGACTGCTCACCGCGCTGACTTGCTCCTCGAAGTCGCAGCGAGCCAGCATGCCTGCGTGCTCCAGGACTCGGCGGAGCTGGACCTCGCCCCAGTTGCCCCGGACTGTGGAGGCGTTGAGCGAACCCACCAGAGAGGCGGTCTGGGAGCGCAGCGCGTTCGTCGAGGTGGTGACGTCGGCCAGCTGCACGCTGACCTGGGAGAACTGCTCGACGCGATCCCGCTCCAGGGTGCCAACCTGGCGTTCAACCCGTACCAGTGCATCGCGCAGCGGAGCCAGCATGGTGGCGGTCTGGGCGTCGTCGCTGATCGCGGCCTCAAGGTCGATCACCCGTTCACGCATCAGGTCGCGCTCGGTGGACAGGGCCGCGGAGCGTCCTTCGAACAGAACCCGGGCGACGAGCCACGCCGCGACTGTACCCAGGAGCACTCCGACCACTGCAGCAATCATGATGTCCATGTCTCCACCGTGACAGACGGCACCGACAGTCACCCCTTCGACACGTCGAAGCAGTGCGCGCGCGAGGTGAGTGGCGGCATCCGGCCTCGAAAGCCACTAAACTCCTGTCTTTGTGGCACTCACTATTGGCATCGTCGGCATGCCCAACGTCGGCAAGAGCACTCTTTTCAACGTCCTGACCAAGAACGACGTGCTCGCAGCGAACTATCCGTTCGCCACGATCGAGCCCAACGTCGGTGTGGTGGCGCTGCCCGACCCCCGGCTGGAGGTGCTGTCCAAGCTCTTCAGCAGCAAGCGTGTGCAGCCCGCGACGGTGTCCTTCGTGGACATCGCCGGCATCGCTCGTGGCGCCTCCGAGGGTGAAGGCCTGGGTAACAAGTTCCTGGCCAACATCCGTGAGGCCGATGCGATCTGTCAGGTCATCCGGGTGTTCAGAGACGACGACGTCGTGCACGTTGAGGGCAAGGTCAGCCCCAAGGACGACATCGAGACAATCAACACCGAGCTGATCCTCGCCGACCTGCAGACCCTCGAGAAGGCAGTACCGAGGATGGAGAAGGACGCACGGGTCAACAAGGACATGAAAGGCGCTCTGGACAACGCGGTCGCCGCCCAGAAGGTGCTTGAGGCCGGGGACACCCTGTATGCCGCGGGCGCGGCCGCCGGAGTTGACCTCGCGGCGATCCGCGAGCTGTCCCTGCTGACCACCAAGCCGTTCCTGTATGTCTTCAACCTCGATGAGGACCAGCTGAGCGACGACTCGCTCAAGTCGACGCTGTCCGCGCTGGTCGCCCCGGCCGATGCGATCTATCTCGACGCCAAGCTCGAGATGGATCTTGCCGAGCTGGAGCCGCAGGACGCAGCCGAGCTGCTGGAGTCGGTCGGCGTTCAGGAGACCGGCATGAATCAGCTGGCGAGAGTGGGCTTCTCGACTCTCGGTCTGCAGACGTATCTGACCGCTGGACCAAAAGAGACGCGAGCCTGGACGATCCACCGGGGCTGGACGGCCCCGCAGGCGGCCGGAGTCATCCACACCGACTTCCAGCGCGGATTCATCAAGGCTGAGATCGTCTCCTTTGACGACCTCATCGCGGCGGGGTCCATGGCTGCTGCGAAGGCAGCCGGCAAGGTCCGAATGGAAGGCAAGGAGTACGTCATGGCCGACGGTGACGTGGTGGAGTTCCGCTTTCAAGTAACATCATCAGCACAGAAGAAGGTGTAGCGTTTCCACCTCACACATTTGCACACACAACTTCCCCGGAGCCCTTGCGGCTGTCGGTGGGAGCGCGTAGACCTACAGGGCGGCCCCGGTCGGTATAGGGGTAGACACCTATCCTCATCGTCTGTATAGTCATATACAGAAGGGCAGGAGATACCAGCCCGGGAGAGGGAATCGTGAGCACCGCACAGCGTCACGGGATCGAAGCGTGGCTCGGCGACACATGGACGTCCGAGCAGACGCAGGAATTGGTCAGCCAGATTGAAGCACTTCCCCCGAGCGCATCTGAGGCCGACTGGATCGCGGTCTGCCAGAGCTATGACGGGACGCTGGACCTCGCCGCTCTCGGTGACGACTTCCTGCGGGCGAGCGTCGCGGCAGAGGCTGCGCGCTTGGCGCTTCACGCCGGCATCCGACAGGCAGCCCCGACGATGAGTGAGTCCGAGATCGCGCGGGTAGCCGGCGTGACCCGGATGACGGTCAGGAAAGCGCTCGGGAAGTGAGCCGTTGCGGAAGGAGGACATCATGACCCGCGGCACCCTTGCGGCTGTCGGTGGGAGCGCGTAGAACAGTGAGACGGCCCCGATCAGAGGTATGAACTCTGACCGAGGCCTGGACCGAACACCTAACTGGAGGCGAACGATCGTGAGAACCACCCTGCCCAAAAGCACCCCGTCACACACGGTCGACACGCCGTGACCGCCGACGAGGCGGTAACCGAGGTTGGCTGGGTCGCCCATGAGGCGCGGGCCATCGAGGCCGAGCACGTCGATCCCGACTCCGAGCGCTGGCAGGACTACCTCAACCGCAAGCGCGCACTCATGGAGTACATCGAGGCGACACTGTGACCTGGCTGGCGATCCTGTTCGGCGCCGGCGTGGCGGGCCAACATGGTGGTACAGCCGGGGCGCGCCATGACGAATGGAGAACGATCATGAGCAACATCATGCAGCACAGCACCCGCACCGGTCTCATCACCGAGAAGGTCTCGCAGGGTGTCCAGATCCGACCGGGCGAATACGGGTCGGCAACCTTCTGGATCGCCTACCCGCCCAACGTCGCCGCCTACGGGCACGATGACGACCGGATCTCGCGGGCGTGGGGGACCGGGAAGTTGCGCCGTGATGCATTAGCAGCGGCTGAGCAGAAGATCACCGAAGGGTGGGTAGTCGTCATGGTGCTCATGAGAC
>Ga0209585_10001019_pt1 | contig 10876 bp, 10 predicted proteins | sample NGEPerone_FD_185491 | JGI IMG/M metagenome (GOLD analysis project Ga0209585, IMG submission 185491) | Arctic peat soil microbial communities from the Barrow Environmental Observatory site, Barrow, Alaska, USA - NGEE Permafrost154B-one... | ecosystem: Environmental > Terrestrial > Soil >... | reverse complement strand
CGTTGGCGCGCTTCCCCTCTTAGGCATTGCAATGGCGTTTTACCAACAGAACCTCGGAGAAACAGGGGAGCTTGTAAACTTTTATGCCAATACAGCTAATTACGTGCCAAAGGCGCTGATTTCGTTTTTCTTCATTTCGTGCGCCCTTAGTGCTGCACGGGTCGTGACCATGACATTTAAGAAGCGCTACTACGCCCCGCTACTCTTTATCTCGTTTCTCTCGTACAGCATCTACCTCGTTCACCCCCTGATTCTCACCGCGTGCACACGAGCACCGCTCGTTGCTCCGCAACTAACAGGAACACAACTTGATGCAATACTCATTTTTATTGGCATCCCGGCGATATTGTTAGCCTCATACCTACTCCAGAAAGGTTCCGATACGCTCACGTTCAGTTTGCGTATGCGAAGAATGAGTGGATACCGCAATGATCCTTAGACGTGAGCTCGGTGCGACGTGTTATGTAATGAGGGTTATTTGCTGCTGACCGCAGATAACCCAACGTTACGATCCTGCTTTTCATCGGTCTGTACACGATTAGAGTTGGACCGATCGCACAGAGTGAAGAACGCGAATCAACAACTATATATAAGATCAATATATGCAGATCCGTTTATACGTTGAATTAAGCCTTTTACATTTCCCGTATCCGGGCGGCTATGATAAGCAGCATGACCGATTCTGAGGCTAAAACATGAGTAGAAAAGAGCTAAAACAATGCAATCGCAATCTAATCGCCGCGCTAGCGGTTATGGCGCTGTTAATAGTAGCAGCGACAACAGCGGGCTGCACGACTAACACTACCCCTACGCCAACTCCGATCCCGGCAACACAGACGACGGTTGGGAACAACACAACGTTTTCGAGCGCTGCGGGTTTCAACATCACATACCCAAAAACTCTAAAGACAGATAATTCCTCAGATGCATCAACTCCAGTTAGGGTGTATATCTATCTGAGCCCAAATGAAACAGCTGACGGCGTTCTAGTGGCCACAAAAAGTCTTAGCGCCGGTCAAACGCTCAGTGACTTTACAAATAGTGAAGTTGCACAGCTTAAAAACAACAATACAACAGGGAATTACAAGAACTTTACGATTCTCAATGATACCAACTTAACATTTGCTGGAAAACCTGCGCGCACTATCATTTGGTCTGGAGTTGTCCCCGTGCAGTATACCCAGACAAATGCGACCAATAAGACGGTTAAAGAGATGCAAACTTTCGTCGTCAACAATAATACGGGGTATGTTATTACTTACAAAACTATTTCCAACGACTACGATACGTATCTGGCACAAGCACAGCGAATAATAAACTCGTTTGTCCTGACGTAGCTAGGACCCGATGTTCGAGGAGCAGAGAATCAAAACAATTCTCAACTCTATAATTAGTGCTGCCTGAACTCAAGCGGTTGTTCGTTAAACTAAACGTGCGTTGCGGCGCAAAAAATCAAAAATTCGCATCTTTTTATTCATAAAAGGCGCTGATACGCTCATGTTCAGTTTGCGGGTGCGAAGAATGAGTGAATACCTCCATACTTCGGAGACGTGAGCTTAGTATGACAAAGGTGGATTCGCGATGAAGGAACACGATCTGGCGATTGATGTGACCAGCCTCGCAAAGCGCTTTGGCCGCCTCATCGCCATTGATGGTCTATCCTTTAGCGTCGCTAAAGATGAAATGTTTGGGTTTCTCGGCCCATGCTGCTTAGAATCGCAATAAATAGAAGATTTGCTCCCATATCTTAAACGGCTGGTTAAAAAGAATTACAGTGACTTATTTAACACGTGGGAGGGCTTACGTTGAATTCGGAAGTATGGGATTTAGCTCAACTGGCAGACTTCTCAAAGATTCAAAGAGTTAAGAAAGACATTTGTAAGACAAAGACGTTTAATATTGTTCTTGTTTGTCTTGAAACAGGTCAGGAGATCCCTCTTCATCCAGAACCTTATGACGTTTGCTTCTATGTCATAGAGGGGCAAGGCACATTCACCACGGGAGACAAGCAGACGGATCTGAAAGCTGGTTCAATGATTTTTACTCCGGCCAACAGTGCTCGCGGCATAAAAAGCACCAAACGCTTACGCGTCATTGGAATACAAGAGGTGCATTAATCTCCAAAAGTGCAGACCATTATCCGGCAGGAGAGAGTAACGGAGAGTTAGCCACATCTAAATCCTACTGCATATTAAGAAGGTTTGGGAAGCGCTATTGATTCATCAGAGTGTTGTGTAAACACATATAGCACAAAAGATGCTGCGATCGTTGCTACTAAGCCGATCACTCATAAAAGTAGTAAGAGACGCGTGGCACGTGGAAAAACAGGCGTTTGCTATTAACCGTATCTATTCTTGACAGCTCCATAATTGCCTCGATAATAAAACAAGGTACTGCAACAGTTGTCGGCCATAGTGTTTTTTCCTTACATCAATCTTATTATTCATTTGTCAAGATGGTATTTATAGCATTTACAGCAGCATAAAAAGGCTATTTTATTGGTACGTGAAACCATACGCGTGAACCAACTTCGGGGGAATGTGTCTAGCTTGACCAGTCACCATAAACGGCTGCCGTCAGCCGCATAAGTTTGTTGCGCTATGTGTGCAGTGTGGCGCACGTTATCAAAAAATTCGCATCTTTTTATTCATAATATTCTTTTTGATCATATCTAGAGCGGTTTCCAGCGCTCCACGAACTGCATCGTCTTGCTCATCGTTCAATGCGTAGATAAGAGACGCTGTTGCACTCGCATCGCCTATCAGCCCAAGGGCCAAGGCAACACTTAGCCGCACGTCTGCATTGCTGTCCTTCAATGCAGACGTTAAGGGTTCTACTGCTCGCGCATCTTCCGCTCTCCGAGCATCTCAGCGGCGCTCCGTCGAACCTTCGGGCTTTTGTCATTTAAAGCAGCGATTAACCCGTCAACTTTTGCTTGAGCTGCCATCGTTATCACGTCGTTCGCAAGCGCGAAACGCTTAGAGGAACTTGCCGCAAAGAAAAGATGTCAACCCTTACTGCGCTTTGGAGTGACTGCCATCACAGTGCACCACTTTCACATCCTCGCTCAAGTGTACCCATTGCAGGCATGCTCAGCGAGGGGTGGTTTATCTTCGCCAAGTACTCCGCTAGCTCTTCAGCGTTTGTCGCGATCGTTTCATCAGCGATCTTTTCGACCAAATCGGGCAATCCGACCTCTTTTGCCCGTTTCTCAAGATTTTCACGCAAAGCGTCTTTCAACTCCTTGGGCATCCAGACGATTCTTGCGATCCCGCCGTCCGCACGTATAAACTTCTTGCTGGTGATGAACTGCCTTCCGATGCCGATGAACCCGGGCGTTTGATTTCCACCACCGACCGACCCCGCAAGAGTCGAGAACTTTGCGCCGATAGGGGTCATGCCGGTGTATTCACGATTAACCACGATGACCCCTTGCAAGTCACTGCTGATCGCGACAATACATTCAAAACACCCACACGACGTCTGCGGGTCCTCCATCATGGTGTACTGATTCATGCGCTCGATGCGGCCATGGGTAAGCTCCCGTACGGCTTCGTTCACGTTTGACCACTGGCCTTTCTGCTCATCGATGGCAGCGCCCTTTTCAACCGGCTTATTTGGTCCATTTGGATCAATGCTGAACCCCGCAGCCGCATCAAGCCAATTCAAAGCGCCACACAGCCCCAGCCGTTCAGGAGAGATGATGCATACGTGGCACGGTGCAAAGCTCTGACACAACGTACACGAGTAGAACTCGCTGACGCTCTCGTCGGTCAGTCCAGCAACCCTCTTATCCCTTTCAGTGTACGACGCGCTGGCCTCGGACAGGTGCTTTTCCACCTCCTTTTCGTCGGTGATGATTGTAACTTGCAACCGGCTAATTATCCCCCCAAACTCTTCTTTCATCTTGGCGTAAAGGATGTCGCCAAAATGCACGAAGCGCAGCCCGTTTCCGACGCTTTGTTTGCTCAGCCTCACCCAGAGCAAGTTTCTCTGGCCCGTGTGCCACGCGCCCTCTGCGTAATTGATGAATTGGTGGATGCGCCGTTCGACGACGGGTTCAAACTCCTTTTTCATGTGCTTGCCATACACCTCAACAAGAATCCCAAGTGCTGACACGCTCCCCTCGCCCATCTCATCGACGTCCTTCCCGATCAGCACGATCTGACCGTCCTTAACCGCGTCGGCGTTGCGGATCTTCACGAGCTCAAACACCTTTGTCTTGGCTGGACCTCCGCACTCGACATAGGTTTGCGGCTTGCGCACTGTTTCTCCCTCGAAGGCGAGACCATACGCTACCGGCAGCGACACTTGGCCAAATTTCACCTCCATATCCCGAATCTCTATGGCGTGCGCGACAATCTGACTGTACTCTTTTTCCACTTCGTATCTGCCAGGAATTTCCTCCACGTCTTGATCGGTGATCGTCGGCGAGCCATTGAACAGCACTGCGAACTCGATAGCGGCCTTAATGTCGTCCACCATCCCCATCTGGACAACAACTACCTTCGGCCTTTTGGCGAGGTAATTGTGGAGTCCTGCCCTATCACCTGGTCGGATGTTGCCAAAGGTCAATGCCGCTCTGATAGCAAAGCTCAAAGCGTGAACAGCTTGTGTGGACTCGCCAACACAAAATAGTAACCTATCAAGTCCTTTTTCCTCACCAATCTCGATCCCAGCTTCTTTGATCTGCTGTATCGTATCGAAGGTGGGGATTATAAGCATGCCCTTACTCTGGCAATCTCTGATGATCTTTGCTAGTAGTTTAGGGTCCTTCGCCTTTCCTACCAACACTAAGACCCCTGGTATGGTATCATCAACGAATGAGATGCCCAACCTCCGGAGCACCTCGTCTGCAATGAACCCAGTGTATGGAGTATCCGCATACGGGTCAGGATTATCGATGTACTTCAGGGCCTCAACGATCTCTGCAGCGACCATAGTCGCTTCTCCTGAAGCCACAGCGTTGTCAAACGTGTACTCCTCCCTGATCTTGCCCCTCACCTCTCCGAGGATTCGCGGCAACTGCGCCAGTTTCGTCACTCTTTCGCCTGTCCACGCGGTGATGCACGGAAGATAGTACCCGGTGCTTGGGTATCCAATCTCCTTATCACGCCCGTGTTGACGTATCGCCTTATTGAGGAGCTGATCTGCGTATCCGGTTGCGATTATAGCCCCGTCGATCGCTTTCTTGTAGAGCGCAACCTGAGAGATTTTCAGCATTTCTTTTCACTCGTCCTTAGTCCTGATGCTTGGCACTTTTTCTTTATGTATTAATATATGATTATATATCAATATTGTGCCAAGAAAAAGCTAAAGCAATCAGTTTCAAGCACGAAAGCACGCCCCTAATTCAAAAGTCGCAAATGAGCCCCCTTTAGGACGTTTTTTGAAGACAGCAGGTTGTGCTCTGCAAAGAAGAATCGCTCTGCAAATTCTCGCTTGCTTATGGGGGTGCACATTTAGAGCTTGGGATTGTGCGTTGATTATTCTAAAGAATACTTAGAGGTTATACTTAGACAAGATGCCCAAATCAGTAACTTGCACAACAATTGAGCCTTCTTGGCAGCGAAGCGGGCTTCAGATCGCGCGCAAAAGTGTTGAGTTGCGTCAAATGACAATGAAGATATATATGATCATATATATGTAGATTTAACGGAAGGCATCTTAAGAAACATACATATGAAGATCGATGACCCAATAAAATCGCTTCACAACTGTTCAGAGGCAAACAACGTCGACGCGGAGGAGCGAAAAAGTCAGCTTGACGAAATTGCCAAGGCTATTGAAGCGCGCGACACGTACAAACAAGCACGCACGCTCAAGGCAGTAGCCGACCAAACAAGGCTTAAAATCATCAAGGCCCTGAGCCAAGGCGAACTCTGCGTTTGCGAACTCATGTTGCTGCTTAACGCACAGCAGTCTGCAGTGTCACACCACCTGCGCATACTCAAAGACGCCAACCTCGTGTTGGAACGACGCCAAGGCAAATGGAGCTTCCACCGACTTGCGGGCGATCGCCTCGGAACGCTTTTAAAAGCGCTCGACGAGTTGGAGTAGCGCGAATAGAGCTCACCTCGAATTGCTTTTTTTAGAACGCACGTAACCTTCTGACCAGTTTTACTGCGCGTTGTTTTTGCTGAGCGATAGAATGAGCGCTAATGTCGGGGGCGCTTTCAAAACATTGATATATGTTTATATATTGATATAGAAGTAGACTACAACCACAAGTCGCCGACGAACGATAGCAGTTGTCCGGGTCTGACCCCAATCTCGGTTAGTGTAGCAGAGACAACTAGCAGATATTTCGAATCAATACTATGACTCAATCGCTTGCACGATGCATCACTGTAGAGCATTTTCACGCAGTTAACAAACAAGAAGACGCCGATGCTCAACGTGGAACGATGGAGCTAAGCTTACGCGACGTCGTGCATGAGCTTCAGGGGGTTTTAGAGGGCGTTGCTTGCATCGCATTGTGTGAGGCCACAGTGGGTGACGGAGATAGCCGCCTCGCCGATGGCAAGAGTGAGTCGATACGAATCACGTGCAAAGAGCTGGGAATTGCCTCTTTGCTGCTGGATGAGATACTAGATCCCAACTTTGGAATGGGTTGCTGTGCTGCGTGCCAATATCGAGCAAACTCTGAGGCGTGCTGTAGGACTTTCACGGATAAGGAACTTGACTCAAACTCGATGCCGATGGCGCTAATAGTCACGGCTATATTGAAGTTGACATTCTGTTTTTGAAAGTTCTACAAAGAGCAGAAATACCAAAGATTCACTCAGAAAAAAAATTATGCGTAAGTTTAATATATTTATATATATTCATATGTTATACATTAAATGTACAACGTCTGCACTTAAAGTTAAGCTGATGGTACAATGGCAAAAATCGACCTAATAATATACGAGGGAGCTATGTGCTGTTCCACAGGAATCTGTGGTCCAGAACCAGACAAAGTGCTTATAGACTTCAACGAAACGCTGAAGAAAATACAGCATGAGTTTAATGAGGTAAACGTAGTGAGGGCGAGCATATCCTTCAACGTAAACATGTTTCTTGAAAAGAACGAGATCATAGAATTGGTCAAAGAACAAGGGCCCGAAGTCTTGCCGATCACCACGATTAATGGGCGCATCATAGCAAAACAACGCTATCTAACTTACGAGGAACTTAAAAAGGCCTTTGAAGAGCTCGGTGCAGGGAAATGAACGAGTTGATTGAGCCGACGCAACAAGGCAAGACAAAATTCTTGTTTTTCAGCGGAAAAGGCGGGGTCGGCAAGAGCACAATGAGCTGTGCCACCGCCGTGTGGCTGGCAAAGAAAGGATATAAGACCATAATCGTAACCACCGATCCTGCTCCCAACCTCGCTGACATTTTTGGTCAAGAGATAGGCCATAAAATTACCCGCATAAATGGGGTTGAAAATTTATCTGCTGTCGAAATAAATCCCGATATAGCCTCTAACGAATACAGGGAGCGAATGATCGCTCCGCTGCGAGCAATCTTAGATGAAAAGAACTTGCAGGTGATGAAGGAGCAAATGAACAGTCCCTGTGTTGAAGAAGTCGCGGCGTTTGACAAGTTTATAGAGTTTATGGATGATCCTCGTTACGACGTGGTCGTGTTCGACACCGCGCCGACGGGGCACACCATCAGATTGCTGGAACTTCCGAGCGGGTGGGCTTCGGAATTAGACAAAGGGGGATCGACGTGCATAGGGCCGAGTTCCTCGTTGCAGGGGGCCAAACTGAAGTATGAAAAAGCCATCGCGCATCTTCAAGATGGCGATGAGACGTCTTTTGTTTTCGTACTCCGACCAGAGCATTCGTCGATTCTCGAAACGAAGCGTAGCAGCGCCGAACTATCTAAATTAGGGATAAAAACAACCTTCTTTATCGTTAATGGAATGCTGCCAGAAGCGGCAAGCACTGACCGCTTTTTCAAGAAGAAATGGAATGAAGAACAAGCAATAGTAAAGCGAATTGAAGACGAGTTTGAAGGAAAGAAGCTTTTGTACCCACTGAAAGATTCTGAGGTCTCTGGACTACCATTGCTGGAATCGGTCGGAAAGACGTTGTACGAACATCTGAAAGAGTCTACGGTCGTCAGTGAAGAAGCTGCAACGGTTTTGTCAAATGGGGACGATCAAAGAGCGTCCAGTACGTACGAGAAAAGCCAAGACCTGCTCCCCTTCTTCACCCCGGTCAACGGAACGCGTTATATCTTCTTCACAGGCAAAGGTGGGGTAGGAAAGAGTACTGTTGCCTGCGCAACCTCTGAGTACCTCGCAGAAAAAGGACTTAAGACGCTTATCGTGACGACGGACCCTGCCTCTCATCTGCAGAATATTTTTGGGCAGCCTATCGAACCTGAACCGACCGCTATAGCTGGTTTTGATAATTTGTTTGCGGCGCGAATCGATCAAAAGAATGCGTGGGAAGAGTATAGCAAGCGAATATTAAAAGCAGTCGAAGATAAAGACGAAGAGATTCGAACATCCGTTGAAGAGGACTTAAACTCCCCGTGCGCTCAGGAAATGGCCGCATTTGAGAAATTTATGAGTTACTTTGAACTGCACGGCTATGATGTGTTGATCTTTGATACGGCCCCGACAGGACACACGTTAAGACTGCTCGAGCTTCCTTCAGACTGGAAGGGATTCATTGACTTGGGCACGTTGACAAAAGAAACCTCTGAAGAGACTATGAACAAGTATGCTCACGTTATAGAAGCGATGCGCGATCGCGACAGTAGTACGTTCGTATTCGTTATGTACCCTGAGTTTACCCCTATGATGGAAGCGTGGAGAGCTTCGGAGGACTTAAAAAAGCAGGTCGGCATAGAGACCGCCTTGGTCGCTGTCAATTATGTACTTCCCGAGAAGTTTGGAAGGAATACCTTTTTTAACAACCGACGGAGACAGCAGGAAAAGTACATCAAAGAGATAAAAGAGCGATTTAAAACGCCCATATTTACCATCCCTCTTTTAGATCACGAGCCTGAAGGCCTGGATGATCTCAAACAGTTGCAAAAGGACGTTTTTAATTGATGCGGGGGAAAATGTGCTTGCTCACAACACAGTTGGTGACGAACGCATCGTCTGGCGATACGTCTCAACGATGCTGCAGCTCTAGAGCTCGGAGGTGGTGACGACGTGGACTTAGATGTAAATATTAAAGCTCACGACCTGTTATGGCGACTTATGGATCCTGCGATTAAAAAGCACTATACTGAAAGTTTCGGCGCAGGAAAGTCGCAGCTAGTTGACTCTGAGATGGCAAAACTTGTTAAATCCGGCCTCGTCTTTGAAAAAGATGATCGATATGAGCTTACGTCGAAGGGGTACTCAATCTACAACTTATTGACTAAACAGAGATGTTGTCAACCTTCGTAATCACTAAGACGCAATTGCGATTGCGAGCGATGAAAGATATCGGGTCAGTACGTTATGCAAGACGCTGTTATTCATATCACGGCTATTGAAATGCGCGAAAGGAGAGGTTTCTTACATGGTTGAAAAACCTAAAGGACGACTATCGTTCCTAAACGAATTCCTGACCCTCTGGATCTTCCTGGCGATGCTCATCGGGCTCGCGATAGGGTATTTTGTCCCAGGCGTCCCAGATGCGCTTAACCAACTATCCATAGGAACGACCTCTATCCCCATCGCTATCGGGCTCATCGTAATGATGTACCCGCCCCTCGCGAAAGTACGCTATGAGGCGCTGGGGGCTGTCTTTCGGAACACGAAGGTCTTAGGCCTAGGGCTCGTGTTCAACTGGATCATGGGACCGCTCGTGATGTTCGCGCTCGCCGTCATCTTTCTGCGCAGCTATCCTGAGTACTTCGTTGGGCTCATTCTCATCGGCATTTCGCCGTGTATTGCAATGGTCATCATCTGGATTCACCTCGCTGGCGGCGATGGTGAGTACGCTGCTGCCTTGGTTGCCCTGAACTCAATTATGCAGGTTCTCTTTTACTCAGCGTATGCCTTCTTCCTCATCACGATCCTGCCGCAGTGGCTTGGGATCACTCAAATAGCGACCGTGGTAAACGTGTCCATCGTCGAGATCGCAAAGACCGTGGTCATTTACCTCGGCATTCCGTTCGTTGCGGGGGTGGTTACTCGCTACGTAGGGTTAAAAGTCAAAGGGAGGGAATGGTACGAAACGCGTTTTATCCCGAGGATCGGACCCGTTTCGCTCATAGCGCTGTTGTACACTATCATCATAATGTTCTCTTTGAAGGGGAACCTCATTATATCGCTGCCACTTGACGTTGTGCGCATCGCCATCCCATTGCTCTGCTACTTCATAGTGATGTTCTTCGTCTCCTTCTTTGTCTGCTGGCGAGTAGGCCTCGATTATGCCAAGACGGCCACGCTCGCGTTCACCGCGGGAAGCAACAACTTCGAGCTTGCCATAGCAGTGGCGGTCGGTGTCTTTGGCTTAAATTCCGGTCAAGCGTTTACTGCAGTGATCGGGCCGCTGATTGAAGTCCCGGTTCTCATAAGCTTGGTGAACGTGGCGCTGTGGTTTTCCTCGAAGTATTTTACCTCTACCGGAGCGTCAACCGCGAAACGTTCTAAGCATAATTAGCGATTAGCACGCAGCCACATTGACGCGAACCCACAGCTATAATAGGAATATTTAAGAACGAAAAGACAGATTAACAATCATTCATATGTTTATATGATTAAAATTATAGAGAATTAGGAGAATGATCTATGGACAAATACGCCCGTGAGCCTGGGATCGAGTCGGTCACCCTTCAGATCGAAGGGATGGACTGCACGTGTAACGCTGACCTGTTAGGACGTAAGCTGAACGCGCTGGCCGGTGTCAGGGCCCACGAGATCACCCCAGTG
>Ga0209585_10001018_pt1 | contig 10880 bp, 7 predicted proteins | sample NGEPerone_FD_185491 | JGI IMG/M metagenome (GOLD analysis project Ga0209585, IMG submission 185491) | Arctic peat soil microbial communities from the Barrow Environmental Observatory site, Barrow, Alaska, USA - NGEE Permafrost154B-one... | ecosystem: Environmental > Terrestrial > Soil > Wetlands... | reverse complement strand
TTTCTTTATCGCATTAAATAACCCTGTTTTAGAAAATTTCCCGTGTGGTGGTCGCAATGAACAGAAAAGGTAGTCATCGGGTCGCTTTGTTGAGTGCATTTCTTTCCAATGGAATAATTCTTGGGTACACCATCCACAAAAAACCCTGCGTGTTACTGTTTTACCACGAGGAACGATTACAGCTACACCGCCTTTTTCAAACGTGACGTGCTTGTATTTGATATCGAGTAGCTCACCACGTCTCACGCCACCCTCGATCAAAAACGCGATCATTGCTCTGTCGCGCTGGTTGTTTTCGCAGGCATCTATCATCCTCTGCGCTTCTTGGTATGATATGAGTCCTGATGGTAACTCTTCCCGCTTTAATCTCTTTAACCTTATCATCGGAGCCAGGTTAGGAACCTGGTAATCCTCATTCTCGTGAAACCATTTTAGGAACTGGCGCACGTGTGATTTGTGCATGAATTGAGTGGATTTCGTATATGGTTTAGATGGCTTTGGTGGAGCCCCTTTCTTACTTTTAGGTGTGTATTTGTACTTTTCTAGAAAATTCAGGTATCGAATTACGTCGACTTTGTTGATTTCCATCAGGTCCTTATCACCATACGCTTCCAGGAACTTCTTGAGTACAATTCTGGCACCATCCTGAGTATGTACACTTTCACCCTTACCTTGGCCGTACTGTCCGAGATATTCTCCAATGATATCTTCGTTCATAACCGCTATAATGCTCCCATATTTAATCAAGTGATCCCTTCTGTTGATCTCTTTGCGGTCAAGTGGTCCTTTGCCGGACTTATGGTCACAGCTATTTTTCAACTCTTTGTTTTCTGGGTTTCTGGAAGTATAGCCCTTTTCGCAGATACTATCCATAATTTTGGGGATGCTGCAACCGCAATCCCCCTGGGTTTTGCCTTTATTCTCTCTCGAAAAAAACCGAGCAAACGTTTCACTTACGGCTATGGCAGAGCAGAAGACCTTGCAGGTTTGCTAATTATCGTCTTAATCCTTCTCAGCGCAGCTGTTGCAGCCTATGAGTCAATTTTCAGGCTTCTTTTCCCGCAGCCCGTGAAGTTTCTTGGAGCTGTAGCTGCAGCTTCTGTTGTCGGTTTTCTAGGAAATGAGCTGGTTGCGAAGTTCAGGATTAAAGTGGGAAAGGAAATCGGGAGTGCTGCTCTTATCGCCGATGGTTACCATGCGCGGGCAGATGGCTTTGCGAGCCTTGCCGTGCTTTTAGGGGTACTTGGTGTCTGGCTGGGTTATCCACTTGCTGATCCTTTAATAGGGCTTCTTATTACGATTGCAATCCTGCGAATCGTCTGGGAAGCGAGTAAATCAGTTTTTTCCCGTATGCTTGACGGGGTGGAACCCGAAATTGTTGACGAGATCTATCAGGTCATCAGCAATGTAGAAAGAGTAAGTGAAGTGACTGAAGTAAGGGTGCGCTGGTTAGGGCACAGGCTTTATGCGGAAGTGAATATTGCAGTAGACCCACTGCTTTCTGTTGCAGAAGGGCACGCAATTGCCGTGGAGGTGCGGCACAGGATGATCCACGGTCTGGGCTACCTTTCAAACGCAGTCGTACATGTGGACCCACTCGGATCGGCTGGGGAAGCATTTCACGGGCTCTCGGAACATGAACAAGACAGTCTACCTTCATATTCACACTGAATCTCTAAGAGTTTCAAACTGGAAGATTCAAACTCTGGAAATTTCTGCACCTCTGTTTTTCGCTCTGGTCATCATGACAGTCCCGCCTACTGATTCATCAAGCATCTTCTGGACTTCAGCTTGAAGTTGCCTGCCTTCTGCTTTATTGTCTACAAAGGAATACACTACAGGTCCAAAAGAACTTACTCCGGCTCCGTAACTCCGATTGCGCATGAAGGACGCAATGTTTTTCACAAAATCGGGCCAGATAAGGCTCTCCCTTTTATTAAAGCCTACATTCTGGACGTGATTTACGGCAGCCCCAAAGCTTTCAATATCTTCCTCAATTACTGCAGGCATCATCTTCATAAGTACAACATGGGCAACTTCCCGAACTTCCTCTATCGGGAGGGGGCAGAATTTCTTGAAAATATCAATTTCTTCCTGGTCGTGCATACCCTTCTCATTGGGAACTGCAACAACTATGTTCCAGTCAGGAAAGTCTTCCCTAAAAAGTACAGGTCCCGGAGGCACCCTGCTGGCAGCAGACGGCATAAAAGCTCCTTTGTCTTTGAACCTGTGCCCTCCGTCAACTATGAATCCCCCATTCTCGAAAGCAGTTACCCCTATGCCCGACGTTCCTCCTCTCTTTACCGCAAATGCAAGTTCTCTAACGCTTTTCTCAAGTCCGTACAGTTCATTCACAGCTGCGGCAGCAGCCAGGGCAGACTGGGTACCTGAACCAAAACCCACATGGGCAGGAATTAGCTCTTCTACTTTGATTTTAACTCCCTTTCCTTCAGGAAGCAGGGCCTCTGCAGCTTTTCTCATCCGATCTGCAAACCCCTGTAGACCTTCTATCCGGATTCCATCAGCTTCTTCTGCCGTAACTTTTATACTAGGGGAAGAGAGAGTCAACCCGGCTCCCCCATCCACTCTCCCGATCTCACCATTCATATCTATAAGGGTTATGTGAAGCCGACACGGAGTAGTTATTTTGATCATGTGTGGTACAACCTCGGAAAACAGTTTAAATTTTATAGTACCTTCTTTATCTGTACTTTTTACTGTAGCTGCTGACATTTAACTTTTTAAAAATAGTCCTTATTAAGTCTTAAATGTTATGAAATCAGCACAAAACCAAAAACAGAACAAAAATATAAATTAAAAGGAAAAATAAAAGGGAGAATTTAAATGTTTGAAGCTTCAGGTAGTTTTTCCCTATCTTTAATCACTCTTTTACGATAAGAGATTTCCCTGTCATTTCCTGCGGCTTCGGGACCCCGAGAAGTTCGAGAAGACTTGGCGCAAGGTCACACAATTTTCCATTCTTAAGGGCTTTTACCTCACCATCTCCGACGTAAATACATTTTACCGGATTTGAAGTATGTGCAGTATGCGGCTCTCCTGTATTCGGATCTTCCATTTGTTCGGCATTTCCGTGATCAGCAGTTATAAATGCTACGCCTCCTGTTTCATTTAGATCTGCTACGATCCTGCCCACGCAACTGTCTACGGTTTCTACCGCCTTTACTGCGGCTTCAAAAATTCCGGTGTGCCCGACCATATCCATGTTTGCGAAGTTAAGGATAATAACATCATACTTTCCTGACTGAATTCTCCTGATAACTTCATCAGTGACCTCGTATGCGCTCATTTCTGGTTTGAAGTCGTAAGTAGCGATCCTCGGAGAGGGGATCAGGCAACGGTCTTCACCTTCATAGCATTTTTCCTGTCCTCCATTCAGGAAAAAGGTCACATGGGCATATTTCTCGGTTTCGGCAATGCGGAGCTGGATCAGTCCCTGCTTGCTCAGCACTTCTCCAAGCACATTTTTCAGCTCTTCAGGAGGGAAAGCAATAGGTAAGTCCAGGGTTTCATCATACCGGGCCATACAGACATAGTAAACCTTCGGACGCTGTTCCCTCACGAAGCCTTCGAAATCCTCATTTACAAAAGCCCAGGTAAGCTGCCGTGCCCTATCTGGCCTAAAATTGAAGAAGATCACGGAATCATTGTCCTGGATTGTTGCCTCGGGCTTTCCCTCTGAATCAGTGATTACGATAGGTTTAACAAACTCATCTGTTTCTCCCCTGCCGTAGGCTTCAAAAACCGCAGTCTCTGCATCAGGGGCTGAATAGGGGCTAACTCCCCTGGTCAGGGCATCATAAGCAAGTTTTGTCCTGTCCCAGCGCTTATCTCTATCCATTGCGTAGTAGCGCCCTGATACAGTTGCTATCTTAGCAGTCCCATTTTTTTTACAAAACTCATCGAGTCCCTTTATATCTTCAAGGGCGGCTTTAGGGGGTACGTCCCTCCCATCCAGAAAAGCATGTATATAAACTTTTTTTAGCCCTTTCTCATTTGCAAGCTTGATAAGGGCATAAAGGTGAGTCATATAGCTGTGGACGCCTCCGTAGGAGACAAGTCCCATGAGGTGCAGGCTTGAGTCATTGGCCTTGACACTTGAAATTGCATCCAGAAAAACCGGGTTTTTGAGAAAATCGCCGTTCCTGATAGAGAGGTTTATTCGGGTAAGGTCCTGATACACAATTCGTCCTGCCCCTATATTGAGATGCCCAACTTCGGAGTTTCCCATCTGACCTTCCGGAAGGCCTACAGCCTCCCCGGAATCTTCTAAAAAACACCAGGGATATTCTTTAATCAGGCGATCAAGGTTTGGAGTTCTGGCTGCCAGGATAGCATTTCCTTCTTCGTCTTCCCTGTATCCCCAGCCATCAAGGATCATGAGCATAAAAGGTCTTCTTGCCTGAATCATATGAATGGAATTCCACACCTGTTCATAAATAGCTTGTTATGAAATTCCATAATAACTTGTATTAAATTTTAGGTAATATATTTAGGATGTATTAAAAATTTATCCACTGTCCTTAATTATAAGTATTAACAATTACATACATCTCATAGAGGTAAAAAGGAGATCTCAAAAACGGCAGAAGGTCTCCACATAATTTGTAGTAGAAGTTCAGGTTAGATATCCGGTTTAACGGTAGGAGGATTGGATTTCATGAGTCAAAATATTAAAGATATTATGAACGTTCGTGATGTAAAGATCACGGATTTAACAGCAAACCCTGCGCCTCTGGGTTTGATGGGTTTCGGAATGACCACTATACTTTTGAATATACACAATGCAGGTTTCTATCCGATGAACTCGATGATCCTTGCAATGGGCCTCTTCTATGGTGGAATAGCTCAGGTTATTGCCGGAATCATGGAATGGAAAAAGGGCAACACTTTTGGTACCACGGCTTTTACCTCATACGGGCTTTTCTGGCTTAGTCTGGTAGGACTTGTCATGATCCCTAAGTCTGCAGAATATTCAGGCTTTGCTACAGATGCAGCTCCCTTGGCCGCATACCTCTTCATGTGGGGACTTTTCACTCTTTACATGTTCATAGGTACACTGAAAGCAACAAGAGCTCTCCAGGTCGTTTTCCTGACCCTGACCATCCTGTTCTTCCTGCTTGCCGCAGGGAACTATCTGCACAACCCGGCGATACTCAAGATTGCCGGCTATGAAGGAATCCTCACAGGGTTTTCAGCATTTTATGCTGCTATGGGGCAGGTACTGAATGAGATGTACGGAAAAAAGATGATTCCTCTGTAATATTTATAATAAGCATCTTTTTGGGCTATTATTGCCCTATATTTTTATTCCCTTGATTATTCTAAGTATCCATCGTCAAGGGAAAATTTATATTTCTTTTTTCATCAGTTGTTTGTAAGTTTGAACGTTTTCTTCCTGAAAACGACAGTCAGCTCATATTCAACTTTTCCCCTATTTTTCATACATCCCAAGGTTTGCATTCTTAAACATGTCTTTTGCCCTCCATTAAAAAGCAGGGACAAATTTTTTAGTGGGATATAAAGTGCAGGCAGATAAAAAATCCTGCCGCTGCAACTGAGGTAATCCTTGTCACTCCTCTCCCCACAAGCAACTTCAAACAGAAGTGCTTATTGTATAGAATTTCAGAGCTGTCTCAAATAATTTAGATGAAATAGAGATTGTTGCGATTCAAAAATTCTTAATCTACGCAATTTCACTCCTACAAGAGTTAAGATTTCCCATAGGGAGTATAGTAATATATGAAATGAAATATAAAAATTTATGTTGATCTGTGTATTAGTAATTAAATTTGGTAAAACGAGTACAAATGCCATTTTTAAGTAGATTTTAAGGAACCAATCTATAAGCAATTTTCAGTAACATACCCCATAAATAAACAGAATACTTCCATAAATATAAGCGTTAGTACATCTCTATATCATTAGTTCATTCTCTGAAATTTAGTTCATTCCTTATAAATAATACAGATCGTAAAATCTTATATCAAGTTAATAATATTAGAAAGTGGCTCAGAATTAGCTCTATGAGCTACAATGTGGTGATTGGAAGTTTAGAACGATTTTTCAAGTACAGAAGAACGAACACCCCCAATTTAAGTGAAAAAAATGCTACTTTTGAACTATTAAAAAGTTCTATACTGGTTGCGTTTTCAGGTGCACTCCGGATCCATCTCGCTTTCCTTTTGCTTCATGTCAAGTCCAGTTTGCTTACCTGCATTGCAGGAGGGCTTATAATATATACTATATATACACTCGACAGAGCACTGGGCTCTGAAGAGGATACCATAAACCGTAAAGAACTAAATGGTTCAAGAAAAGAGATCGGAATTGCTGTCTGTCTGCTTACTTTTTTAATTGGAACCTGTATACTTGCAAAACAGGGAATGCTTGAACTTGCATTCATACCTCTCGTAACATGTTATCTGTACAGCAAAGGCATTAAAATAGGTAAATTTGCTTTTAAACTCAAAGGCGGATTTGGGGTTAAAAATCTCGTTGTGGGTATTACATGGGGTGCCTTCATTTCAGGGCTTGCAGGCAGCAATTGTGTAGACATTATTCCTATCATCCTGGTTTTTACATTCTTTGGTGTCAAACTCTTTGTCAATTCTGCCATCTTTGATTTCAAGGATATAAAAGGAGATACTCTTGCAGGCATCAAAACTCTTCCCGTAAGCCTTGGAGTGCGGAATACCCGTAAACTTCTTACCGGAATGTACCTCCTCTCCCATATGATGCTCATTATTGCCCTAATCTATGGAATTATTGGCTTCGAACCTCTTATCATTCTCTACAGTTTCATATGCGGGCTGATCTGTATTCAGAACCATACAAAATGTGATGAGGAGGAGCTTCCTTTCCATAAACTCGAAAGAATGGCTCTTGTACACGGAGAATCAATATCAATTCTTGGACTGAGAATGATTGCAGGTGCTCTGCTGGTATGAGAGTATCTAATGAATAAGAAAATGGTATGAGAGTATCTAATGAATAAGAATATGGTATGAGAGTTCTACTGAATTGGAATCTGGCATTAAGATCTAAAAAACAGTACATCCGACAGAATAATTAAGATAAAGTGATTCAATCCACAGTAAACATGTGGGACTGAAAATTACAAACCCCTCTATCCTTAATTTCTCATCTTGCTTTTCAAGTTTCCTGCCCGGGAAGCTTTCAACAGAACTTATAGACTCTTTATTTCAATTGAGTTCTCTTTGTAATGCTTAAAAAGATCTTCACCCCATTTAACTGCAGACGAATCAAAACCTACCAGGTCACTTCGGGGATCGAAGGTTCCGTTTTTGAAAAAAAGAGAAAGGGACATAAAACGATCTGATACTATAAATGAGACTTTTGCATTGTCGTACACACGGAAATCGGTGTGCTTATAAGTAAGGAATTCCTCAATTTCAGCACTATACTCGTTTTTTACTTTGAAGAATACATTAGGGGTAACAATAATAGAAATTGGAGTATTTTTTTGGGCCAATTCCAGAAACATTTTGGGAAAGCTCGGGAAGAAGATGGATGTGAATCCCATTAAACGAGTAGAAGACTGTACATTATCCAGAAATGACCTATGAGAGTCGTAAATGTGCTCATGTTCGCTTTTTACAATACTGCATTCTTTAAGTTCCTGGATTCTGTTTAATAAATTATCAGGAATTGCACCAAGGTCATGTTCTCTCCAGAAATCTTCATTTGCTTCTATAGCTGTGAGGGTATCTAAAAATGGCTTGAAATATATGGCTGAGACTTTACCTAGGGAAGTTAATCGATACAATCCATCCTGTCTGATAATTATATTTGCAGCTTCCATCTCCTTCAGGCGAGGTATGATTTCAGGTGACCTTACGTCGAAATAATCTTTGATCTCGGAAAGAGTTTTTGGACTCTCCTCAAGCAGAAATAAAATATCTTTCCTTTTTTCAGAAAAGGTTAGAATGCTTAAAAGTCCGTTGGATTTCACAGTTATCAACCCATTATTATATTATAATTGTTCATAGGAATAATTAAAGTATCATATCCGTAAATAAATCCTCTGATCTTATGTACAATAAGGGAAATTCAAGTTTTTTATTCTTTTCAGTTTTTATATTGAATTAAAGTGGCAGCTATATCCTGGTGATATAATGTTAACATGATCAATACGAATTCAATGTATATTATCTTTTTTGAGAGTAGATGTAATTATTAATAGTTTGTTCTATCAATCAGGACTTTAGGTATCTGTTTCCCGAAAAAGTCGACTGAATCTCCAAATAGCTTCTCTTCATAACTAAAGAAAACTTGTATGTTAATGATATCAGATTATTTTACTTAGATACAACTTTTAGCTTAGCATTCAGGTAGCAGAAAGAAATCATAGATAAAAAAATTAATATTCAAGAATGAATTATTTGACAAATAATTGACAAAGTAAATGGGTTAGAAAAAAGGACGATATTTAGATAATTAAATAAATATATTTTATTTGTAAGGGTATTAAAAGGAAAGTTTACTTATAAAGATATAGGGTAAATAAAATTTAGTAATCATTGATATTTGATAAAAATAAAAGATATTTGAAGACATAAGGCATATAAGAATAGTACATGGAAGCTGTAAACAGCATCAAATCTCTATTTTTTAATAAAGATAGTGAAATTTAAAGCGTTGTGCCTATTTAAAACCTGCAGATCCTAAATTTCCTTTAGAATTACATAAATATATATTTTTTGTGATACTATCTTTTTTCACAATTGATAACTATTCAGTTTTCCCAGAATCTGTTGATTGATATTGATTTTGATCTCGTGGATAAGTGTGATTACTAAGCAATGAAAAAAGAAAAAACGCAATAAATCGCCAACAATTAACGAAGATTCATTCAGAGAAATTTTCTTAGTGGATTTTAAGAAAAATGATTATTGAGGCTGTTTTATCCAGGCTGAGTAGTTACGACAATAGAATGAAAGGTCTTGAAAATGAGTTTTGAAAAAAAATGCCCTGCCCTGAGATAGCAGGGTTATTCAGATTATGTCTTCAGTTAATTCGTTATTTTACGAATTATCTCAATGGAGGAAGTGGCGCATGCCTGTAAAAACCATGGAAACTCCCATACGGTTTGCAGTAGCTATAACCTCGCCATCCCGGATTGATCCTCCAGGGGAGACTATGTAGCGGATGTTGCTCTCTGCTGCGTGAATTATGCTGTCATCAAATGGGAAAAAGGCATCCGAAGCCATTACACATTCTGACATTATCTTCCGGCAATACTCTTCGAAGGGGATACCCGGATTTTCTCTTTCGTAGATTGTCCTGATATTTTCTACAGCCTTCGTGGCCGCAAGTTTGCGAATTGAGTCGACCCTGTTAGGCTGCCCTGCGCCCATAGCAAGTACCATAAAAAATCCTGGCCCATACTCATGGGCAAGGATCACTGCATTGGATTTAGTTGACTTACAGGCTTTTAGGCAGAATTCCGAGAGAGAGCGTTTGTCTTCAGGATAGGGAATATCCGTGATTGACTCCCATTTTTCGTAAATCCCTATGTCGCGGCTTTGCTTGAGCATGCCTCCGATTATATATTTATATGTGTACTCAGTCCCGAAAGCTTCTCTGAGCTCAGGCAGTTTTAGAAGTCTCAGGTTTTCGCTTTTGTTTTTCAGGTATTCCAGTGCATCGGGCTTGAAGTCAGGAGCAAGAATGATTTCCACAAATTTTCCATTCAAAAAAGTAGCAGCTTTCAGGTCAAAGATCTCGTTCGTGCAGATTATGCTTCCATAAGCTGAAATCGGGTCTCCGTCCCAGGCAGCCTGGAGTGCCTGTAAGAGTGTGCTTCCAGTCGCAAGTCCGCATGGATTATTATGTTTTACAATTGCCACTGCAGGGGATGCATTTCCGAGTTCTTTGACCGTCTGGAGAGCATTGTCGGCGTCTACATAGTTATTATAGGAAAGTTCCTTCCCATGCAACTGGGCGGCTTTTGCGAGGCTAGGGCCCTCAATTTTGGAGTCCTTGTAGAAATAAGCTTTCTGGTGCCAGTTTTCCCCATAGCGAAGTTTCACGCCATCAGTAAACTTCAGGCGGAGTACTTCTTCTCCGAGTAAAGTCCTGCTCAGGTAGGTATCGATGGCTGCATCGTAATCGGCAGTGTGCCTGAAAGCCTTGACTGCAAGGGCAGACCGAGTTGAATCAGAGACTATCCCGCTTGAGCGCAGTTCTTTCAGGACGTGCCCGTAATCCGATGGATCGGAAATTACTGTCACCGAACGGTAGTTCTTGGCTGCCGAACGGAGAAGAGTTGGGCCTCCAATATCTATATTTTCGATGGCGTCCTCAAGTTCCACGCCTTCTTTTGAAACCGTCATCTCGAAAGGATAAAGGTTTACGGCTACCATATCGATGAGTGAGATATCTTCTTTCGCAGCTTCCACCATTTGTTCTTCGCTGTCCCGCAGGCATAAGAGCCCACCATGAATTCTCGGATGGAGAGTCTTGACCCTCCCCCCCATCATCTCTGGACAGCCAGTAACTTCCGAGACATCGGTAACTTCAATGCCTACGCCGCGAAGAATTTTCGCTGTCCCGCCGGTTGAGATGATCTTCACGCCAAGTGATTCAAGCCCGCGCGCGAATTCTGCAATTCCTGTCTTATCTGAGACGCTGAGCAATGCCCTTTTTACCAAAAAATCACCAATATATTTGGTTTAAAAATTATTAGCTATAAAACTTATGGTCCACAGATTATTGTATCAAAAATGCTTTCTTTTCTTGGAGAAATATGACTTTGAAACACAGACTTAACATTCTTATGTTAACGTTTGATCCATTTAATTAAGGTTTAACTCTTAACTTCATGGTGATTTAATTTT
>Ga0209585_10001017_pt1 | contig 10881 bp, 7 predicted proteins | sample NGEPerone_FD_185491 | JGI IMG/M metagenome (GOLD analysis project Ga0209585, IMG submission 185491) | Arctic peat soil microbial communities from the Barrow Environmental Observatory site, Barrow, Alaska, USA - NGEE Permafrost154B-one... | ecosystem: Environmental > Terrestrial > Soil > Wetlands... | reverse complement strand
TTCTTTGCCTAAGGCAATAATGCATTATTGCCTTAGGCAAAGAATTCCCGGGCAAAAAGGCAAACCGATTTATTGAATGGTTTACATTCAGCGATGAAAGTATCGACTGGAAAAGCAAAACAAAAGCCTATGCTTTGTTTGAAAGTACTTTTATCAGCAGCATAGAAGTTGGTTCAACCAATGGTTTGCAACAAATACACGCTTATTTGTTTGGCGGATTGTATGATTTTGCGGGACAAATCAGGCAAAAAAATATTTCAAAGGGTGGTTTTCAATTTGCCGTATCACGCTTTTTGGGCGATACATTAAAGCAAATAGAAGCAATGCCCGAAACTACATTTGACGAAATCGTAAACAAATATGTAGAAATGAACATTGCACACCCTTTTATGGAAGGTAATGGCAGAAGCGCCAGAATATGGTTGGATTTGATACTAAAAAAACGCCTCAAAAAATGCGTTGATTGGAGTAAAATAAGCAAGCGGGATTACATGAACGCAATGATGCTAAGTCCTACCAAAAGTGGTGTTCTAAAAACACTTTTGGGAAAAGCGCTGACCACCAAAATAAACGACCGCGAAATGTTTATGAAAGGGATTGACTACTCATATTATTACGAAGAAAATGATTAATAAAAAAATGGCACAAGAGGGGCAGAACACAACGAAAAAATGAAAAACGAAACGACAAAATCGAAAACAACGAACCGCCAATAAATAGGACTTCATGTGGTCGGCACGACCCAGTCCCGAAATTTCGGGATCCCGGTTGAACTACATCCAGGGCACCGACGTAATATCGTTGTATACTTATCAATGGGTTTGTGGTTTATTTTGTGCTTACCCATTTATTTTCCGAATAATTAGCCTAAATGTTTGTCGCTTCGTTGACGGTAAATTCCTATATTTGAAGTTCAGCACGTCATGGGAGGTTTAATGATTAAAATCCCGTGAGTGGTGCTGATATTACCTGATAATGCTATTCTGAAATATTTAACCAATCGGTTTTTAACGCTCTACATCCTTTAAAATGAAAAGAACTGTATTCGTTATTTGCTCAATTATCTTTATAACTAGCTGTTTATTCGCTCAGAAATACGAGCCGGTAACCATAAAAGCCGGGACTAGTATAAAAGATCACTTCCTTGTGGCTGAAAGATATCTATATCCCAATTTTACCGCAGGGAAAGGATATTTTAAAAAGGGGATCGTCATTCCTTGTCTGTTCAACTTTAATGTTCTGTCGGGTGAAATGGAGTTTATTCAATCAAAGGATACCCTGATAATTGCTAAAAAAGAGGAAATCAATTCGATTGTTGTTGCAACGGATACATTTTACTATCATGATGCTTACCTGCAAATGATCCGAAGCGGCCGGCTCAGCGTATATGTAAAGCGTGGCATCGAAATTAAAAATATACTGAAGCAAGGTGCCATGGGTACCATCAACAGAAGTGCCGCCTCAGATTCATATAGCTTTGTGTTGATTGGCCAACGTTCATTTGATATGAAATTGGCTGAAGACGTCGTAATTCAGCAAAAGGTCGGGTATTTCTATTCAACATCGGTCAACGACTTTATACCATTCACGAGGAAAAATATCATCCGGATCATGCAGGGGAAAGAGGGTGAAATCAAGAACTATATAAAGTCAAATAAGATCGATTTTGAATCGCGGGAGGATCTTTTAAAATTGGCAGGCTATGTGAGCGACCTGATATTCAAAAATCCAGGGAAACCATAAGCACTGCCTGAGGAATTGAATGATACGGGCAACCTCAAAAAATGATTATTTTATATTTCATTCCGCAAATTATGCTTAAAAAATAAAACTTTAAAAAGCTATTGACGTAATATAAGTAAAGTTATTTATTTGGATACTAACCGGGTTCTTTACAGAATCCTTACCTAAAAAAATGAATAATGGCACAGCGAAAGAAAAAACCGAGCGGGCATCAACTTGAAGCCATCGCACATGCGCAATTTAAGAATGAATTTATGCGCAAGCTGAAATTGATCGTCAATATTTGTTGCGGCGAAGACATTTATTCGCTTATTCCCCATCGAATTCTTGAAAAAGTTTATTTCGCACGCTACCATGCTGTACAAATAACAGTAGCAGAAGGCCATATTATTCCCGTAAAGTTCATGAACGAACTAAAAGTTGTTTTTGCAGAACTTATGAAAAAACATACGGTCGGTTTTTCACCGATGGGTCATGAAATTTCGCTTCATGATCTTGTAACGGTTGGATTCAGTATTTATTCTATCGTTCCAATACTTGAAGCGGAAGATATTCCTAACACGAATAAAATAACTTCGGCTCTGAATAAATATTGTCTGGACAGAGAAACCCAAAAAAACGCCACTATGCAGTTTTTAAAAATTCTTCTCACAATAGGATTTGACATGAGTAATATTGAGAACCGATTTTACTGGTTTGATTACACGCTTACAGATCATGACGAAAGCAAACATAGAATAGATAATCATGTGAGAATATATACTGATGTACCCAAAACAATCTGTGTCAAAATTGATGGTGTATCACGACCTGCCTTGCGATTAGGCTGGGCTAACTTCTTGCAAGGTATGACCTGGTTCACACTTAGACCTTCATTGTTGAATATAAGTGGCGTACCCGACGATCAACCGATGGAGGTTTATATCCAGTCGCACGCTCTTAATCGGTTTCGCGAACGCACTGATGGCATATATGATTTTGTAGCTCAGGAGTACATCTATCATTCCTTTATCAATCCTAAAGTATGCTTCGACAGGAACCATAATTTGCTGATTGAATACCGGATATTGGATTCAAAGGCAGGCTATTTCAGATTTGATATTGTCGGCAATATAATAGTTGTGAAAACATTCCTGTTTCTCACCAACAGCGGAACACCCGAAGGTGATTTGCTCAGTAAAAATACGGGACTTAAAATATTGGATATGAAATATCTCACAATCGATAAGCTAAGTGCTTTTATGTCGTCAGATATAGGCAACAATGCGCAAATAAATAAAATATTCACTGACGCAGGTTGCCAAAGCTTATTCGAATTGTATGCAAAGCTAGCGGTCATCTGCACAAAGCATTCCAATCAAACCCCCTTTGCACATATGCTCGATTATATAGGTATCAACAAAGAATCAATTACGGAGACAATTACAGCGGAATAGTAAATTAAAACCATAATAAGAGAACATAAAACCAACAAATGAGATAGAAAAACAATCGACTTAACTCCTAAATTACATGAATCATGGCACAGCGAAAGAAAAAATCGAGTGGGCATCAACTTGAGGCCATCGCACATGCGCAACACAAGAACGAATTCCTGCACAAGCTTAAACACTTCGTTAATGGTGTTTGTCGCGAAGATATTTACTCGCATCTTCCACCTAAAACTCTCGACCGCATCTATCGCCTTCGGTTTCATTCGATAACAGTCGTTGCGGCAGCCGGCAATCAGGTGTCTAATCCTCTATTAAAGGCACAAAAACTATTTCTATCCAAATGGATTAAACAAACCAAATTTGATCTTTCGAAATATGGCCTCATTATATCACTGGATGATTATTTAACGGTAGGTCTTACTGTATATTCATTGGTCTATGTGATACATGATCATGATTTTGTCGCTGCACCTAAAGTAAGATCAGCATTGCTCGCCTATTGCTCCGATGAAGAGCCTTATGCTCAGATGAGAGAACAGCTATTTGTAATATTCCATGGACTAGGAATTTGTGTATGCACTATTGAAGACGGTTATTACTGGTTAAATTTCACATCGAAGCTTGCTGCTGATGGTAAATCAGGGATGGACAATAAAATAGAAGTTTATTTACACCTACCCGAATCTAAGCGAATCAAAATTAACGGATCAATACGACCTGCAATGCGTTTGGGCTGGGCTCACCCGTTCAATGGTTTAGATTGGGTCGGACTGAAACCTTCGTCTTTGGGTATTAAAGATACCTTATCCGATGATCCAATGAGGGTGTATGTACAATCTCATGCCTTGCTGCGGCTCGCTGAACGCATCGATTCAATTGATCAAGGTTTGGCCCAGTACAATATGTACGATTCCTTCATGAATGCAAACGTATTTTACGATAGTAATCATAACCTGCTGATTGAATACCGCATTTTTGGTACTAAAGCAGGTTATTTCAGGGTTGATGTAATCGACGGAGTTGTTGCCGTGAGAACTTTTTTGTTCCTCACCCAAAGTGGCACACCCGAAGGAGTATTATTATGGAAAAATACGGGACTTAAAATGCTGGATAAAAAATATCTCGCAATTGATAAACTTAGCGCTTTTATATCGTCGGATATCGGCCAAAATGAGCAGGTAAATAAAATATTTGCTGATTCAGGCTGCCAAAGCTTATTCGAATTGTACGAAAAACTCGGTAGCATCTGTATTAAGCAATCCAAGCAATCGAACCTTGCACGTATGCTCGATTATATAGGAATAAATGAACCATCAATTAAAGAGACAATTACAGCGGAATAGTATATTAAAACAAGAATAAGAGAACATAAAACCAATAAATGAGATAGAAAAGACAATCGACTAACCTCCTAAATTAAACGAATCATGGCACAGCGAAAGAAAAAACCCAGCGGGCATCAACTTGAGGTTATCGCAAAAGCGCACCATAAAAACGAGTTTTTGCGGAAATTTAAATATTTCTGCAATAGTTGTTGCGACGAGGATATTTACTCCCTTATTCCTCAAAAAGTCATCGAAAGGATTTATCTGTTCCGTTATCATACGTTTAAGGTCTTACCTGCAGAGGGTCAATTGGTAACCAATGTTGTATTAAGTAACATGAAATCCTATTTGTCGAGAAGGGTTAAAATGGATAAAATTGTTCTTTCGCAAATTGGCATTGAAATAACTATTGAAGATTACTTTACTGTTGGTCTTACAGTGCAGGGGTATTCCAGGGTGATCGAGGATAAAGATTTTCTCCATGCGGATCAGGTCAGATCGGCAATGAAAAACTTTGAAATTAAAGAAGGAATTATTGAGAATGCCCTTAGTAAACTTTTTGAAATTATTTCAGCATTGGGGTATTGGGAAAGCAAGATCGGGGGTTTTATGTACTGGTTAAAGTACGATCAGAAGTTAATCAAGTCAGGTGGAAATGGCATGAATAACATTCTTGAAGTTTATTCCCATAAGCCCGAAACAGGCAGGGCTAAAATTAACGGCAAGGTCAGACCTGTTATCAGGCTCGGATGGGGTCTTGCCAATACAGGTGTCGAATGGGCTAATCTTCAACCTTCCTTGTTGAATATTAAAAACGGTTCCTCCGATTTACCTCTGAAAGTGTATGTTCAGTCTCATACATTGCAACGACTGGATGAAAGGATCGATTGCGTGTCGACCACCATATCGCATTTGAATTTTTTTTCATCCTTCGTAAATGCAAAGGTGTTTTACGACAACAATCACAATATTCTTATTGAACACCGGATATGTGAATGCAAAGTAGGCTATTTCAGGGTCGACATTGTCGATGGTTTAGCAGTTGTGAGAACATTTTTATTCCTTACGCAAAGCGGAACGCCGGAAGGGCAGCTATTATGGAAGAATACTGGTCTTCAGAAATTGGATACCAAATACCTGGTCATGGATAAGCTAAGCAGCTTTATGTATTCGGATATTGGTGAAAACGTTCGTATCCGAAAAATATTACAGGACTCAGGTTGTCAGGGCTTATTGGATTTGTATGCAATAATTAACAAGAGCGGTACCAGACACCCCAATCATTCAATAAGCAGCATGATGCTTGATTATTTAGGAATCAGCGATCACCTTTTTCCGGAAGACCTGAATGACTTACCAACTTATGACAATTTATCGGAAACTGACAAAATAAGTTCTGAGATTGCACAGACAGGATAAATTGAAATTCTTTATTAGTTTTATGAATTGAAAGAAATGCAAATTGCGGAGATATAACAACCATTAATCCTCAGATTCAATATGAAAAAACAACCCAACATTCCCTTATTCAATGTCATGTTGCTGGCTATTTATTTGCTGGCAATCGTTTCGTGTCAGCCACGCGCCGCAAAAGTTCAGGTAGCGGAATCTGCCAGTTTTAAGTTTGAGGAGCAAGATATCCAGCAAATTCAGCAAGGGTATAAAGATGGAAATTTTACGATTAAAGAAGTCGTGGAGGCTTATCTTGACCGGATTGATTCAATTGACAAACATGGTCCGCAGCTGAATGCGATGATTACTCTCAATCCCGATGCAATTAAGATAGCTGAAGAGTTGGATCAGGAGTTGAAGGCAGGGAAGTCAAGAGGACCTTTGCATGGGATTCCTGTCGTATTGAAAGATAACATCGATACACATGATAATATGGCAACTACCGCCGGATCGCGGGCACTCAGGAATTCATTCCCGTTAAAAGACAGTTTTCTTGCCCAAAGGCTAAGAGAGGCAGGAGCAGTTATCATAGGCAAAACAAATTTAAGTGAATGGGCGAATTTCCGTGGACAGCTATCGACAAGCGGATGGAGCGGGGCAGGAGGACAAACGAGAAACCCATATGATATCAGTCGCAACCCTTGCGGGTCGAGTTCCGGATCGGCTGTGGCAGTCGCTGCAAATCTGACCATGCTGGCCATCGGTACAGAAACAGATGGCTCTATCGTCTGTCCTTCGCAAACCAATGGAATCGTCGGAATTAAACCAACAGTAGGGCTTGTAAGCCGGTCGGGTGTCATCCCCATTTCGTTTACGCAGGATACGCCTGGTCCCATGGCACGCACAGTACGTGATGCAGCCATTTGCCTTGGGGCATTGGTTGGCGTCGATTCAGCCGACACAAAAACACTGGACAGCAAAGGGCAATTCCAAACCGATTATACAAAATATCTAAATAAAGATGGACTAAAAGGGAAGCGGATTGGCCTGTATAAAGTTCCGATGGGTATTAATTACAAGGTGGATACGCTAATGAACCGGGCCGTGAAATATCTGAAAAGTCAGGGTGCCGAAATTGTGGAGATTGGTGAGATCTACGACCGGAAGGTTGACAAATTTTCGTTCGAAATCATGCTTTACGAATACAAGGACGGATTGAATAAATATTTTCAATCACTGGGTCCAAAAGCACCGATCAAAAGCGTTGAGGAACTGATTGCATTTAACCGTGCGGATTCTGTGGAACTGAAATACTTTAACCAGCATTACCTTGAGATGGCGCAGGAAAAGGGAGATCTATCCTCACCTGAATATCAGAAAGCGCTGGCTCAAATGTTGAAAGGATCGCGGGCAGACGGAATTGACAAGGTGATGAATGAGCATGACCTGGATGCAATCGTCACCCCGGCTGGTGCACCCGCATGGAAAACCGACCTGACCAATGGAGATAGTTTCCAGGTAGGCAGTTCATCTGCAGCAGCACAGGCTGGATATCCCAATATCACAGTTCCCATGGGATTTATAGATGATTTGCCTGTTGGGATCTCCTTTTTCGGAAGAGCCTGGAGCGAGCCGGTGTTAATAGAAATTGCGTACGCATACGAAACGGGCACCAAATTTCGGAGGGCGCCGGTTATTCATTAAGAATAATTCGGCAATTCGACGATGTGACAATTGACTTGTTCGAACTTCGTTTCGACAATAGAAAAATTCGTAACTTAAATCCATGAAATATCAATTGGGATCGCTAAAACTCCGTAGGAGTTGCCTTTAAATAACCTCCGGTTTTAACCGGAGGTATTGAACGCATTTCTGAATCAACTCCGTAGGAGTTGTCCAACACAATCCAATGAAATAAGAACTGTTTACGGGAAACCTCGATAGGGTTCAGTTCCTGCAACACTATTTTCCCCCACCCAGTTTCATTGGGGGTTATTTACGGAAAACTCTTACAGAGTTGGTTAGATGATAAACCATCCTTTAAGGTAACAACATTGATTAACAACTAATCCTCGTCCTTATCCTTTTCTGCAGTAAAGAAAGCCGCATGAACAGGTGCAGGGCAGGGGCTGTTTAATCCCCGAACAGCACCCCAGATCACCTCGTTAAACTGGGCATCAGGCACCCGGTCTTCCTCTCTGAAATTGAATTTTTCGCTCAGCTTCGATAATTTATTTGTCGCGGTATTTTTAAGGTTTAAGTCAACGAGGTTTGGTAACGATTTAAACGGTGGATGAGTCGCCGTTTTGTTAAAACACCGCCACATTGGTTCAGCTGATGCGTCGTACTGACTCATTGGTGGCAATCCAAGGATTAATTCAATCGTTCGAAGCATCGAGGAAGTCGAGTACATCGTATGGTCGACAAACTCCTTCTTCACAAAACCACCCGCGACATAAGCTGTTGTGCGGTGCGCATCGACATGATCGGGGCCGTTCTGAGCATCATCTTCAATAATAAAAACAACGCTTTCATTCCAGATCGGTGAATGGCTCAGGTACTCAACAAAAAGACCAACTGCAAGATCATTATCGGCAGCATGCGCGAACGGAGTCGCTTTTCCACGGCTAAGCCCTTCAGTATGATCGTTGCCGAAACGAAGTGTATTCAATTGTGGAACTTTATCAGCAGCAAGCAAGGCATCAAAATCGCGTTTCCATTGATAAAAGCGAACCGTATCGCGAACTGACAAGTCCCATTCTGTATAAGTTGGACAGAAATGGTCTATTAATGCCGGGATCGCTGCTTTGGAATCGGAAATAAACTCTGCATAAGTGCGGTATGTAACGCCGAATCGTTTACAAAAATCCCATAAAAAGCCATTTTTATTATTGGATACTTCACGAGCCCCCTCGCCGGGATAAAATCCGCCTCTTCCGCCATAACTCGAAGGCCAGTTTTTCTCGAGGTAATCGGTAGCATAGGCACCCATCGTCCAGTTGTGTCCGTCGGCACTCACTTCACCATCCACATAAAAGTTATCGAGCAACACAAATTGTTTGGCTAAAGCATGTTGGTTGGGTGTTATCTTTTTTCCAAAAAGAACCAGTGTGCTGTCGCCATTGCCCTCAGGCATATCACCCAGCACCTGGTCGTAAGTACGATTCTCCTTGATAATATAAAATACGTGTTTAATCGGAGACACATCGCCAACCCTGCCGGGGATTGGATTTCCGGCCTCTCCCTCAGAAAGCATCTCTTTTTCTTTGGTATAAGGGGTGTTGTTGTAAACCGCCTGCGAATAAATACCTAGCTGATTTTCAGTAGGGTTTGAAATTGATTCAAGGGTCCCTCTAAACAGGCCGCCGATGTATTGAACTTTAATTTGCTTTTGAGTCCCTTTCTGATAAGTCACATCCTCTTTTCTGCTTGTCGGATTAGGACCATAGGGATTTGCTTTGGATGTTAATCCTTTGCCATTTGTTACAAAAATGGTGTTTTTAACGACACGTACGCAGGTGGGATACCAGGCAGTCGGTATAAATCCTTTGCTCGTGCTGTTGCCGGGTTTACTCACATCAAAAACCGCGAGACAGTTGTTGTCGGCATTGGCAATGTACAACGTTTTTTCATCCTCGCTGAGGGCGATGCTGTTGGGTGTGGAACCTGAAGGAGCATTTGGATAAAGGGCCGCATTCAGGATCTCAATTTCCCTGTTTTTTTCAAGTGAGACGACCGATACCGAATTGTCGTTCGCATTCGCCACATAGAGATATTTCCCGTTTTTAGAAATGCAAATATCATTTGGATTATCTCCCACCGCAATAGAACCGGTCACAAGTTGTTTTTGCGTATCGAATAAAATCACCTTATTGCATCCCCAACAAGTTATATACAGCGTTTTACAATTATCCGACAGTAAGCAGGTATATCCTTCACCTCCAAGGGGGATTTGCTTTTTAACCTTCTTTTCTTTTAAATCATAGACGTACAGTGAATTGTTTTCTTTGGTAACCGCATATAGCAACTGTTTCTGATCATCAACAGCAAGGCCTGCAATCGAAATCAGATTCGGCCAGGGCTTTCCAAAAATCAGCGTATCATTTGGAACCAGCTTTTTGTCCTTGATTTGATATTTCATGATCCAGTTGTCATTCCCCCCGGAGGCATACAGGTATTTTTCATCCTTTGAAAAAGTGAGTCCCAGCCATCCTTTCGCAATAACGACAGAATCGAGCACCTCCATTTTTCCCGGATCAATCAGGTGAATGCTTTGATCACTTTGCCCGTTATTGGTCACTGCCAGCATCTTTCCGGATGCAGAAACTGCTATGTTTAAAGGTAAATCGCCAACCGGTAACATTTTTCCAACGGGTGAAAGCTTCCAGCCATTCATCAATGAAACGCGGTTTGATTCAATATCTTTCAAACTTTGCCCATTCACCTGCAACACAGGAAATGAAATAAGGGCCAGACAAATCAATGCGAAAACGGTTTTAAATCTGAGAGTAAGCATATCGGTTTATTTAATTATCTAATTCAAGCAATCTATCAAAGTTCCTTTAGTTGTAATAATACAACAACATGTAACTGTGTGCTAAAATTACGAATTTAAGCATAGATTCTACCGCCGATTTTTTGGTTTATTTACCGATTGATTCAGTAGCCGATTTATTAATAACAAGGATAAGGATTTATAGGAAATGAACTGAAAAGGAGAGATGACTATTCGTCGGTATGGCGATTTTGACCAAAAAGAAAAATGGCTGATAAATAAAAAATTGCAACTGATTTTTAATCAATTGCAATTTTTTATTTCACTTTAAATCTAATTAACAGGCTGGAATCACCAGTTCATCAAGCCAATTCCGATTGTGAAAGGAAACATTTCCGGACCGCGACCATTCTTGAAAAGGGTTGAAAAATAATAGGTTCCGAACAGATTGATCCCCTTGTAGCCGAAACGTGCCGTGGCACCATAGCGGAAA
>Ga0209585_10001016_pt1 | contig 10884 bp, 12 predicted proteins | sample NGEPerone_FD_185491 | JGI IMG/M metagenome (GOLD analysis project Ga0209585, IMG submission 185491) | Arctic peat soil microbial communities from the Barrow Environmental Observatory site, Barrow, Alaska, USA - NGEE Permafrost154B-one... | ecosystem: Environmental > Terrestrial > Soil >... | reverse complement strand
ATGGTTTGCGCGAACGCCACTCGGGAATGTCTTTGGAGTGCGCATGCGCACTATTCTCGCATCCCATTGTCCCTTCCCGCATGGAGGTCCGTGATGAGCCGCTCAGACACCGAAAGAGACATCATCGAAACGCTTGGGCAGGTCCCCGATTTCTTCAAGGACATGCCCGATGACACCCTCGCGCGCGAGTGGCCGGAGTGGAAGTCGTTCCAGCTTGCCGACTCCGCTCTGACCGCCCGCGAGAAGCATCTCATCGGGCTCGGCGTTGCCGCCGCCACCCACTGCCCGTATTGCACCTACTTCCACCACAACGCGGCGCAGATGATGGGCGCCAGCGACGCTCAGATCGAAGAGGCGGCGCGCTTTGCCAGCGACACCGCCAAGTACAGCGCCTACCTGCACGGTCTGCAGATCCCCATCGCCGACTTCAAGAAGCAGGCCGACGAGATGGGCGCTTACATGGCCGGCAAGGCGGTCGAAGCGCAGCGCAAGGCCGCCTGAACACATGTCTTTCGCGGCGCGGGCCGCGACGCCGCCGGCGTCGCGGCCCGCGCCCTCCCCGTGGCTCATCTGCGATAGACTCAGCCCTGTCCCCGAACCATCTCTCCGGGCAGGTGAGCCGATGAACGTCCGTGTGTACGTCACGCCCAAGAAGGGCATCCTCGACCCCCAAGGCGCCGCCGTCGAGCGCTCGCTCCCCAACCTCGGGTTCACCGGGGTGAGCGGCGTCCAGATCGGCAAGATCATCGACCTCACCATCACCGCTGCCGGTCTCACCCCCGAAGCCGCCCGCGCGCAGGTCGACGACATGTGCCGCAAGCTGCTCGCCAACCCGATCATCGAGGACTACACCTTCGCGATCAGCGAGGGCTGAGGGATGAGCTCCGCGCCCGTGCGCTTCGGCGTCGTCGTGTTCCCCGGGAGCAACTGCGACGCCGACTCCTACCACGCCATCTCCACCTTTCCCGGCGCCAGCGTGCAGTACCTGTGGCACAAGGACACCGACCTCAAGGGCGTCCAGGCCGTCATCCTGCCCGGCGGCTTCAGCTACGGCGACTATCTGCGCTGCGGAGCCATCGCCCGCTTCAGCCCCATCATGCAGTCGGTCATCGACTTCGCCGAGAGCGGCGGCCTCGTGATGGGCATTTGCAACGGGTTCCAGACCCTGGTCGAGGCCGGCCTCCTGCCCGGCGGCCTCATCCGCAACACCGGGCTCAAGTTCGTCTGCCGGTACGTCAACCTGCGCGTGGAGACCACGGACACGCCGTTCACCAGCGCCTGCGAGACCGGCGAACTGCTGCGCATCGTCGTCAAGCACAACGAGGGCAACTACACCGTCGACCCCGAGACGTTCGCGCGTATGCAGGCCGACGACCAGATCGTGCTGCGCTACGCCGACGCCGCCGGCAAACAGACCGAGGGCGCCAACCCCAACGGCGCCCTCGACGACATCGCCGGCGTCTGCAACGAGGCGCGCAACGTCTTCGGCATGATGCCGCACCCGGAGAACTCCGTGGAGGCCGAGCTGGCCGGCGGCGCCGGCGGGCGGGCGCTGTTCCAGTCGATCATCGACACCCTGATGGCGCGGGAGGTGGCACGATGACTCAGCGCGCCACGCTCGAAGCCGCCATCAAGCTCGGCCTCACCGAGGACGAGTACGCGCACATCTGCGCGATCCAGGGCGGCGAGCCGACGTACGTCGAGCTCGCCATCTACTCGCTCATGTGGAGCGAGCACTGCAGCTACAAGCACTCGCGGCCCGTGCTCGGCCGCTTCCCCACCAGCGGGCCGCGCATCCTGCAGGGCCCCGGCGAGAACGCCGGCATCATCGACGTCGGCGACGGCTGGGCCGTGGCCATGAAGGTCGAGAGCCACAACCACCCGTCGGCGGTCGAGCCCTTCCAGGGCGCCGCGACCGGCGTGGGCGGCATCGTGCGCGACATCTTCACCATGGGCGCGCGGCCGTGCGTGAGCATGGACTCGCTGCGCTTCGGCGAGCTCACCGAGCCGCGCCAGCGCTTCCTGCTCGACGGCGTCGTCGGCGGGATCGCGCACTACGGCAACTGCCTCGGCATCCCCACCATCGGCGGCGAGATCTATTTCGAGCCCAGCTACGAGGGCAACTGCCTGGTCAACGCCATGAGCGCCGGCATGATCCGCACCGACAACATCGTGCGCGCCATCGCCAGCGGCGTCGGCAACCACGTCGTCCTGATCGGCTCCAAGACCGGCCGCGACGGCATCGGCGGCGCCAGTGTGCTGGCCAGCCAGGAGTTCGACGAGACGCTCGAGGAGAAACGGCCCAGCGTCCAGGTCGGCGACCCGTTCACCGAGAAGAAGCTCATCGAGGCCTGCCTCGAGCTCATCCACCGACACCTGGTGGTGAGCATGCAGGACCTCGGCGCCGCCGGCCTCACCAGTTCGAGCAGCGAGATGTCGAGCAAGGGCCACGTGGGCCTCGACATCCACGCCGATCGGGTGCCGCTGCGCGAAGCCGACATGGAGCCCTGGGAGATCATGATCAGCGAGAGCCAGGAGCGCATGCTGGCGATCGTCACCGCGGAACAGATCGCCGACGTGCGCGAGGTCTGCGAGCGTTGGGACCTCGACTGCACCGTGATCGGCGAGGTCACCGACAGCAAGATGCTGCGCATCTGGTGGCACGGCGAGCGCGTGGCGAACATCCCGGCCCGGCGCCTGGCGGACGAGAGCCCGGTCATCCGCACGCCTTCCGTGAAGCCCGGCTACATCGTCGACGAGCCCGTCGCCGTCGACGACGCGGTGTACCCGCGGCCGAAGGACCTGGGCGCGGCGCTCACGCAGCTCCTCGCCGCGCCCAACATCGCGAGCAAGCGCTGGGCCTGGGAGCAGTACGACTACATCGTGCAGGCCAACACCATGCAGATCCCCGGCTCCGACGCCGCCGTGCTGCGCATCAAGGACTCGCAGCGCGGCATCGCCTTCAGCAACGACTGCAACGGCCGCCACTGCTACCTCGATCCGTATCGAGGCGCCAAGGCGGCGGTCGCCGAGGCGGCCCGCAACCTGGTCTGCGCCGGCGCCCTGCCGGTGGCGGTCACCGACTGCCTCAACTTCGGCAACCCCGAGAAGGGCGAGATCTACTGGCAGTTCGAGCAGGCCGTCGAGGGCATCGCCCAGGCCTGCGAGGCGCTCGACACGCCGGTCGTCAGCGGCAACGTGAGCTTCTACAACGAGAGCTTCGGCCAGGCCATCTACCCCACGCCGATGATCGGCATGCTGGGCGTGTACGAGGACGTCAGCGTCCACGTCGACGACGCCTTCAAGGACGACGGCGACGTGATCGTGATGCTCGGCGCCGAGGCCGCCTGGATGGACGGCAGCGAGTATCAGAAAGTCGCCTACGGCAAGGTCGAGGGCCGCGTGCCCGACGTCGACCTGCAGCTCGAGGTCGAGCTGCAGAACAAGCTTCGCGCGGCCATCGAGGCGCGGCTGCTGAGGAGCGCCCACGACTGCGCCGAGGGCGGTCTCTCCGTAGCGCTGGCCGAATGCTGCATCGCCAGCGGCAGCACCGGCGGCGCGCAGTTCGAGGACCCCGAGGCGCCGCGCAGCCGGGACGGCCGCTGGCTCGGCGCCGACGTCGACCTCGGCTCCGCCGCCGCGGTCGCCGGCGCCGCGGGGCGGCCCGACCTCGCCCTCTTCGGCGAGGCTCCGTCCCGCGTGATCGTCACCGTCGCGCCGGAGCTGCTCGGGCCGCTGGACGAGGTGCTCGGCAGGCTGCCGCATCGCGTCCTCGGCCGGGTGACCGGCACGAACCTGAGGTGTACCATGCAGGGCAAGGAGCTCTTCACCGTCCCGGTGGGCGAGCTCCATTCTGCTTACGAGTCGCTTCCGCAGCGGCTCTGACGAGCGACCGGACGGGCGCCGTGTACGACGATCGACTCCATGACAGCTGTGGCGTCTTCGGCATCCATGCGCCGGGGCACGATGTCGCGCGCCTGACGTTCTTCGGCCTCTACGCCCTGCAGCATCGTGGCCAGGAGAGCGCCGGCATCGCCGTGGCTGACGACGGCCAGATCACGGTCATCAAGGATCTGGGACTCGTGAGCCAGGTCTTCAACGAGCAGATGCTCCAGAGCCTGAGCGGCCAGCACGCCATCGGCCACGTGCGCTACTCCACGACCGGCTCGAGCCACTGGCGGAACTCGCAGCCCTTGGTGCGCAGCCGCAACGGCGACGTGATCGCCCTGGGCCACAACGGCAACCTGGTCAACACCACCGAGCTGCGCGACGAGCTCATCGCCCAGGGCGTCAAGTTCGCCGGGACCACCGACACCGAGGTGATCACGGCGCTCATCGCCCACGAGGCGGAGGGCGACCTGCTCGGCGCGGTGCGCACCGCCGTCGCCAAGATCCGCGGCGCCTTCTCGGCGACGGTCATATCGGGCGACGCTCTGGTCGGCTTCCGCGACCCCTACGGCGTGCGTCCGCTCTGCCTCGGCAGCTACGAGGGACACCCCGTGATCAGCAGCGAGACCGCCGGGCTCGACATCATCGGCGCCGATTTCGTGCGCAAGATCCAGCCCGGCGAGATCGTCATCGTCGACCAGGAGCACGGCCTGCGCAGCGAGCGCGTGGAGCTCGAGGGCTCGCGCCCGGCGCTGTGCATCTTCGAGTTCATCTACTTCGCCCGGCCCGACAGCACGATGGCCGGGCGCACGCTGCATCTCGTCCGCCAGGAGATGGGCAAGCACCTGGCCCTGGAAGCGCCGGTCGACGCCGACCTCGTCATCCCCGTGCCCGACACGGGGATGCCGGCGGCCATCGGCTACGCCTCAGCCTCCGGCATCCCCTACGCCGAGGGCCTCATCAAGAACCGCTACGTGTACCGCACCTTCATCCAGCCCGACGACCAGCTGCGCCAGGTGGGCATCCGCATGAAGCTCAATCCGCTGAGCGCCGTGATCCGCGGCAAGCGCCTCGTCGTGGTCGACGACTCCATCGTGCGCGGCAACACCACGAGCAAGCTCGTCGACATGCTGTTCAGCGCCGGCGCCAAAGAGGTGCACCTGCGCATCAGCTCGCCGCCGATCCAGTATCCCTGCTACTACGGCATCGACATGGCCACGCGCGCCGAGCTCATCGCCGCCAACAAGTCGGTCGATGAGATCCGCGACCACGTCGGCGCCACCAGCCTCCACTACCTCACGCTCGACGGTCTGCAGGCCAGCACCGGCCTGCCGCGGAGCCAGTTCTGCCGCGCCTGCTTCGACGGCGACTACCCCATCGCCGTGCCCGAGGAGTACGCCATGTGCAAGATGCGCTTCGAGAAGGGCGCGGCCGCGGCCTGCGAGCCGTGAGCTGACCCGCGCCGCGCTCTGGAGTGCTGGCGGCGGAGGCGAGGTGCGACGTAGACTGGCACCGTCACACCGACGGGGGAGCACGATGGCCGACGACCAGGGGTTCACGTACAAGGAGGCGGGCGTCGACGTCGAGGCGGGCAACCGCGCCGTCGACCTCATGAAGCAGCGGCTCAAGAGCACGAAGCACCCGTTGGTGCTCGGCGGGCTCGGCGGCTTCGGCGGAGCGCTACGGCTGCCGAAGCTCAAAGACCCGGTGCTGGTAGCCGGTACCGACGGCGTGGGCACCAAGATCGAACTCGCCCGGACCATGGGCAAGCTCGGCACCATCGGCATCGACCTGGTGGCCATGAGCGTCAACGACGTGTCGGCCTGCGGCGCCGTCCCGCTCTTCTTCCTCGACTATCTGGTGGTCGGCAAGGTCGTGCCCGAGGAGGTCGCCGAGATCGTCGCCGGCGTGGACGAGGGCTGTCAGCTGGCGCAGTGCGTGCTGCTCGGCGGCGAGACCGCCGAGCACCCCGGGCAGTTCCCGGACGGCGATTTCGACATGGCCGGCTTCGCCGTCGGCCTCGCGGAGCGCGACGAGCTGTGGGGACCGCACCTCGTCGCGGACGGCGACGTCCTCGTCGGCATCCGCTCCAGCGGCCTGCATTCCAACGGCTTCAGCCTCGTGCGCCTCCTGCTCAAGGAGCACGCCATCGACATGCACAGCACGTTCCTCAGCGAGGGCGGCGCCTTCTTCGTGCACGCCGGTCCCAAGGCCTCGGTCGGCGAGGTCCTGCTGGCGCCCACCATCATCTACAGCCCCGTGCTGCACGATCTGGGGCACGCCGGCGGCGTGCACGCCGCCGCTCACATCACCGGCGGCGGCTTCCCCGACAACGTCGGGCGCGCCGTGCCGGACGACCTGGCGGCGGAGATCGACCTCGGCGCCTGGTCCGCCGGCCCCGTGTTCAGCTGGCTCCACTCTCTGGGCGTCAAGCCCGCTGAGATGCTGAACACGTTCAACTGCGGGCTCGGCATGGTCGTGGCAATGGACCCCGCCCACGTCGAGAAGAACCTGGCGGTCGTCCAGAAGGGCGGCCTCGAAGCGCACGTGGTCGGCGAAGTGAAGCCGCGCGGCGACGGCACGGCCGTGCGGTACCGGGGCGAGCTCAGGCTTTGAGGTCACTGGACCTCATCGGCTGCGGCGCCCTGAACGTCGATCTGGTCTACCGCCTTTCGCGCTCATTCCCGCTCTGGGACGAGCTCGGTCCGCCCGGTAGCGAGCAGCTCATGGACGCCAACGTGCGCCGCGCCGTCGACGAAGCGCTCGCGCACGTCCAGCCGACGCGCTCCGGCGGCGGGCAGGCGGCCAACACGGCCCACGCGCTCGCGCGCCTGGGCTACCGGGCCGCCATGGTCGGTCGCGTGGGCGCCGACGACGACGGCCTCTACCTCCTCAAGGAGCTTGCCCCGGCGGAGGCGCGCCTGGTGGCGCGCGACGGCGATACGGGCCGCGTGTACGTGCTGCTCGACGAGAACGGCGAGCGCCGCAACCTCGTGTGGCCCGCCGCCAACGACGCCTTCGCCCCAGACGATCTTCCCAGGCGCGCCCCGAAGGCGCGCTTCGCCCACTTCACCAGCTTCGTCGGCGACGGGCCGCTCGCGGCGCAGCTGGCGCTGCTCGAGCTGCTGCCCGCCGACATGGAGGTCACCTTCGACCCCGGCGAGATCTACGCCCGCAAGGGCGTCAAGCGCTTTATGCCGATCCTGCAGCGCTGCGCCTATCTGTTCGCCACCGAGCAGGAGCTCGAGATGCTCTGCGGCCTCTCGCTCCCGGAGTCCCTCGACTTCCTGCTCAACGCAGGGGTCGGCCTGGTGGTCTGCAAGATGGGCGGCCGCGGAGCCAGGCTCGTGGGCCGGCGCGTCGACCTCTACGTGCCACCGCTGCCCGTCGAGGTCGTGGACGTCACCGGCGCCGGCGACCTCTTTGCCGCCGGCTTCTTCGCCGGCATGATCGAGCAGGTCGGCCTGGCGAGCGCCGGCCGCCTCGCTGCGTGGGCCGCCAGCCGCGGCGTCGCCGGCGTCGGGCGCAGCACGTACCCCGACGCCGAAGCGTGGCAGGCGCGGCTGGCGGAGGAGCGCGGCGAGGCCCCAGGCGTCGCGCGCGGGGGCGGAGCGTGAGGATCGGCTGGCTGTCCACCGGCCGTGACCAAGCGGCCTGCAACCTCCTCGCCGACGTCGTCGCCCGCGCCCAGCAGGACGACATCCCCCTCGACATCGCCGCCGTGATCTGCGACCGCGAGCCGGGCGAGGCGCCCGAGAGCGACCGCTTCATCGAGCTCGTGGAGCGCCTCGACTTCCCCCTGGTCACGCTGTCGAGCGCCGCGAGCTGGAAGGCGGCGCAGGAGCTCGGCGTCGACAGGAGCACGTGGCGCGACGAGTACCACCGCGGCGTGATGGACCTGCTGGTGCCCTATCGGCTCGGCGTGCTCGTCATGGCCGGGTACATGCTCGTCGTCAGCCCGGCCATGTGCCGCCGGTACGCCCTTCTCAACCTGCATCCCGCCCTCCCCGGCGGCCCCACGGGCACCTGGCAGGAGGTCATCTGGCAGCTGCTCGAAGAGGAAGCCACCGAGACCGGCGCGATGATCCACCTGGCCACCGCCCAGCTCGATCGCGGCCCCGTGGTGAGCTCCTTTCGCTTTCGCTTGACCGCTCACGACTGGGCGCCCCTCTGGGCCCAGTTCCGCGAGAAGCGCAAGACGATGAGCGTCGCCGAGATCGCCGCCGCCGAGGGCGAGAGCGAGCCGCTGTTCGCCGAGATCCGCCGGCGCGGCGAGATCCGCGAGATCCCCCTGCTGTACCAGACGCTCTGCCAGTTCGCGCAAGGCAAGCTCAACACGGCCGAGGGAGCCGTGTTCGCGGAGTCCACACGGCTGCCCCTCGATCTCACCGAGCCGGTCGAGGCCGAGGTGGCGAGCCGATGAGCGCGGAGGGTCCCGGCCCTGCCGCCGGCGGCGCGGCCGGCGCCGGCCGGGCGCCGCGCCGCATCTACGTGACCGACTGCGAGGGCCCACTCACCAGAAACGACAACGCCCAGGAGATCGCCGAGCGCTTCATCCCGGACGGCGCCGAGTTCTTCGCCCGGCTGAGCAAGTACGACGACTTCCTCGCCGACGTGGTCCGAAGGCCCGGCTACAACGCCGGCGACACCCTGCGGCTGCTGCCGCCGTTCCTCAAGGCCTTCGAGGTCACCGACGATGGTGTCGAGGCCTTCAGTGCCGAGGGCGTGCTGGTGGTGCCCGAGGCGATCAAAGCGCTGACCGAGATCGCGGCGCTGCTCCCGGCGTTCATTATCTCGACCTCCTACACGCCGTACCTCAAGGCGCTCTGCGAGCTCTTCGGATTCCCGCTGAGCAACGTGCGCTGCACGGAGTTGAGCCTGGACGCGTGGCTGATGCCTGAGGACGAGAAGGCCTGGCTGCGCGACAAAGCCGCTAGCGTGATGGAGCGCAGCCTCATCGAGATCCCCGACGAGGCGCGCTCGGCCGACGATCTCGCGCCCACCGACGCCGTGACCGTGACGCAGCTCGACGACCTGTTCTGGGCGCAGATGGACGGCCGCGTGAGCGGCGAGCTGGTGGCCGCCGTGCGCCCCGTGGGCGGCGGCATGAAGCTCGCCGCGCTCGAGGAGATCGTCGCCGCGGAGGGCGTCGAGGGCGCCGCTGTGATGTACGTCGGCGACTCGATCACCGACGCGCCGCCGCTCGCTGCCGTCAAGGCCTGGGGCGGCGTCTCCCTGAGCTTCAACGGCAACGGCTACGCGCTGGCGGCGGCCGAGTTCGCGGCCGCCAGCCCTGACGCCGGGGTGGCCGCCGAGCTGGCGAAGGCCTTCGCCGGCGGCGGCCGCGACGGCGTCGAGGCGGCCGTTCGCGCCTGGCCGAAGCCCAAGAAAGGCGAGAAGCCGACGGGCCGGGCGGGCGCCCGTGTCGGCCTCGTGGCCGAGGAGCCCGAGGCGCTCGCCGAGGCCTCCGCCGCTGCGCGGCGGAGCGTCCGCGGCGAGCGCATCGCCCGCCTCGGCTGACCGCCGCTCGCTCTCCCGGCGCCGATCCCGTGGCATTGACGCCGCTCTGGCCTTCTGCTACCGTACTTTGTAAGCCTTACGTTGTACGGATTAACCGGGAGGCACGATGGCCGTCACGCGGGAGCCTCTGACGCGGCTGCGCATCGTCGAGCTGGCGCTCGACATCATCGACACGGAAGGGCTGCCCGCCCTCAACATGCGCCGCCTCGCCGCGGCGGCGGGCGTCAAGCCCATGAGCCTTTACCACCACTTCCCCAACAAGGATGCGATCCTCGGCGCCGTGGCCGAGAGCATCGCCGCGGCGGCGCTCGGAGACCCCCGTTCCGTGGGCACGTGGCAGGAGCGCACGCGCCTGCTGTTCGTTGGGCTCTACGAGCTCGTGCAGGCGCACCCCCGCGCCCTGCCGCTCATCACCACCGGGGTGCTGCGCACGCCCAGCGGGCGGCGCTGGATGGAAGAGCTGATGGGCGTGCTGCTCGAGGCGGGCTTCACGCCCGATGCCGCGGCGCGCGTCTACCACCTGCTCGGCGCGTCTACGCTCGGCCTCGGTTACGCCCAGCTCCTGAGCCTCGAGGTGCCGGCCGAGACCATCGTCGGTGAGCTCACCGGCCACTGGGCCGACTACCCGAACCTCCTCCGCGTGGGGTTGCAGCTCGCGATCTGGGACCAGCCGGCCGACTTCGCCACCGGGCTCGACGTCCTGCTGGAGCGCTTCGCGAAGGAGCTGGAGAGCGCGGGCTGATGGGCGGCCGGGCCGCGAGCGGGCGACCGCTCAAGGTGAAGATGATCTCGCCGGCCAAGACGGCCGCCGACAGCGTCTACTGGCGCTCCATCAAGTACTCGCTGTTCCCGCCGCTGGGCCTAGCGACGCTGGCCGGCTACCTCGACCCTCACGACTGACCTCAAAGGCCATAGCGGTACACTGTTGGGTGAAGGGCGCCGGCGCCACGGGCCCACACGGCAGAGGAGGTCACGATGGGATTCATGGACAAAGCGAAGCAGATGGCCGAAGAGGCGGCGGCGAAGGCCAAGGCGACGGCCGCCGACCTGCAGGAGAAGGCCGGGCCGGCGATGGAGAAGGCCAAGCAGGGAGCTGCGGACTTGGGCGAGAAGGCCAAGCCGGCCTTCGAGAAGGCCAAGCAGGACGCCGGCGAGCTCGCCGGCAAGGGCAAAGAGAAGCTGAGCAAGTAGCGCCCGAGCCGCCGCGCGCGAACAGACGACGGCCGCGGCATGCTTGACCTGTCGGCCCGCCGCCTCTTCACCAGGTGTTGCCTTTCTTGTAGGCTAGCCGTGCGGGGTGACCCGCGGCCGGCGGGCCTTGCCCGCCCCCGCGCGGGCCGTCGCCTCAGGGGTAGTCCGTCCGAAGGAGCGTGCCAGTGAAGGTCCAGCGAGCCCTTATCTCGGTGTTCAACAAGAGTGGCTTGGAGTCGTTCGCGAAAGGGCTCACCGACATGGGGGTCCAGGTCATCTCCACCG
>Ga0209585_10001015_pt1 | contig 10886 bp, 6 predicted proteins | sample NGEPerone_FD_185491 | JGI IMG/M metagenome (GOLD analysis project Ga0209585, IMG submission 185491) | Arctic peat soil microbial communities from the Barrow Environmental Observatory site, Barrow, Alaska, USA - NGEE Permafrost154B-one... | ecosystem: Environmental > Terrestrial > Soil > Wetlands... | reverse complement strand
ACCGGGTCGTTGTACGCCGACCTGGTGATCGCCCTGCGCGCCGAGAACGGGACACCCATCCTGAAGAAGTACGACGTCCCCGCCACCGCCGAGACAGAAGCGACGACCGAGTACTGCGTGCAGCCGGTGTCCTACGAACAGGTTCCCGGCGTTATGTCCTCGACGAACCCGGTCGACGGCCGGACCGTCTGGGTCCTCCCGCTGCAGGGAGAGTGGATCCTCACCCCACCGGACCCGCTTCCGGTTGCGGAGATCGAGGCCTGTGACCCTTGGCCGCAGTACGCCATGTTCGTCTCCGAGGTTGAGCTGGAGCGGCTGAACCTCGCCCGTACGGCGGACGAGGTCATCGCCCGCAAGATTGCGGATGTGGAGTTGAAGCTGCGGTTCGCGGAGGTGATCGCACTCGAGTCGACCGGTCGGATCAGCTACGACGGCTCGACCATCGATGCGTCACCCGAGAACGCGGCGATGTACCAGTCGCTGATGAAGACCGGGACGATCCCGGGGCTTCCCGCCAGCCCGACCACCATTCCCGGCCCGCCGGCCCAGATCGGACCCGCCGACGCCGACGGCGCGTCGAACAGCCGGTTCAACGCCTGGGAGCTGGCCGCGATGACCATCGGTGCGGCGGCCAGCAAGAGCACGCCGCTCACGATCGACGCGGTCGAGTACTACAACCGGATCATCGGGTTCCCGCCACCGGCCGACCCCGCCGCGACACCGCCGGTGCCGGAGTACGTGTCCCCCTGGGGCGTGAGCTTCGTCAGGTCCGCGGACCCCGACAACCCGACGACCCCGCTGGCCGGGACCGAGCAGTTGGTGAACTACAACAGCTTCACCTACAACCGCTCGCAGACCTTCAAGGGCAGCGTCACCTGGCTCGACGTGCCGGCGCTGACGTGGAAGGTAAGCAAGATCACCGACGTGGTGCCGTTCACCAACCTGTCGGCCTTCGCCGAGATCGGCACCCACACGCTGACCGGTATCACGGCGTTCGCGCAGCTGGCCGATGACGTGCGGGCCCTGTGCAACTTCATCCCGGACAACACGTTCATCCCCGGCTTCTACATGGACGTCCCGGGTGTCGACACCACCGCGGCGCAGTTGAAGGCGATCCACGACCCGGCGGTCGACCTCGGCACGCTGCCGGAGAACGTCTTCCAGACCTACCCCTTCCAGGTGACGGCGTCGCTGCTCAACCCCTGGGGCGGCACCCTCATCGACGAGGCCCAGCTGCGCATCACGATCGACGCTTCCGACGCGCTCGCGGCCGCGGACGTGACTGCGACCTCCGGCGCCGAGGCGATCCCCTTCACCGTGGACGCGAACGAGGACCTCGTGGGCAGGTGGGGGCCCGACACCGGCTTCCCCGTGGCCCCGGGCTACAACGTCTCCACGACGTTCAACGTCACTGTCACCGACGGAGCACCGGTCGGGGCATACGGCATCACGCTCGACCTGGTCGACATCGATGACCCCGCGACGGTTCTAGCCCAGGAGACCGGCACGATCACCGTGAACGCCAACGAGGCGACGGTGCTGTGGGGCGACTCCCTGCCCAAGCTCGCCACCCAGGGTGTGGTGATGCAGATCCCGCTGCGGGTCTACTCGCCCCTGGCAGGCACCGGTGAGCTGGCGCTGACCGTGACCGGCCCCGGCGACGACCTCACGACGCCGCTGGTGACAGAGGTCACCAAGGCCGGTGACGTGAAGATCTACGCCAGCAACGGGACCGACATGGTGCCCCTGCCGCTGACCCTGAACGCCGAGGGCCAGCTCGTGGGAACGTGGAACGCCACGCTCGTGGCCGGCTACACCCCTGTGACCTGGTACGCCACGGTCGCTGTCGGGGCGCTGGTGGGCAACTACGCCTTCGGCGTCAGCCTGGTGGACGGGAACAGTCTCGACCCGATCGTCGTGTCCGTCTCCGCCCCGGAGTCCCACGGTGAGCAGCCGCCGGACGCCGGCGAGGACACCACCGCACCGACCGTCACGGTCACGCCGATCGGCACCCTCGGCGCCACGGCGTCGTTCACGCTCACCGCGAACGAGTCGGACGTGACGTTCGAGTGCATGCTGACCACGAACACTGTGGCCGGCTCGTGGGAGAGCTGCGCGTCTCCCAAGACCTACACCGGACTGGCGGTGGGGACGTACATCTTCTCCGCCCGCGGGACGGACAAGGCAACCAACGTCTCGGACGTCGTCACCCGGAGCTGGACCGTCGACGCACCTGTCGACGTCACTCCTCCGGTCGTCACTCCTCCGGTCGTCACGACCAGCGGCAGCCAGCCGGTTGGCGTGAGCCGCACCGGTGGAAGCGACCGGATCGCCACCGCGACAGCGCTGTCGCAAGAGCGCTTCGACGACGGTACGGCCGACGCGGCGGTCATCGCCCGCTCGGACGACTTCGCCGACGCGCTCGCGGCGGTCCCGCTCGCGGAGGAGACCAACGCCACGCTGCTGCTCACCGGCCAGTCGCTGGACGCCCGGGTTCTCACGGAGGTCGACCGCGCCGTGAGCGACACCGGGACCGTCTACGTGGTCGGCGGCACGGGCGCACTGCCCCTGTCGGTCGACGCGGCCATCAAGGCCACGGGTCGCCCGGTCGTCCGGATCTCCGGCGCCGACCGCTACGCCACCGCGACCCTGGTCGCCCAGAAGGTGGGCAACCCCACCGCGATCCTGCTGGCGACCGGCCGGGACTTCCCGGACGCACTGGCCGGCGGCACCGCAGCGGCCAAGGTGGGCGGGGTACTCCTGCTCACCAACGGCTCGACCATGCCGGACGCGTCTGCGCAGTACCTGGCGGAGCACGCAACCGCTCCGGTGTACGCGCTCGGTGGCCCGGCGGCCGGCGCAGCCCCCAGCGCTACGGCGCTCGTGGGAACCGACCGGTACGACACCGCGGTGAAGGTCGCCAAGGCCTTCTTCACGGCGCCGTCAGGTGTGTCCGTGGCGTCGGGGGTCGTGTTCGCGGATGCCCTCGCGGGTGGCGCTGACGCGGCGGCGCAGGGCTGGCCGTTGCTGATCACCCGGCCTGCGGCGTTCCCGCAGGTGGCGGCGCAGTACGTCACCGCGACGCCGACGATCGTCCACGCCGACGTCTACGGCGGCACCGGGGCGGTCCAGGCGAACGTGGCCACGGCACTCGCCGGTTGCCTGCACGGCTGATCGACGGCCCAATACGGATGGTGCCCCGGGGAACACCCCGGGGCACCATCCGTGCGGCGGCGGCTCCGGTCAGGCGCTTCGCCGCAGCCGCGCCGTCGAGCCCCGGACGACGAGCTCGGGCCGGAAGACGTGCTCGCGCTGGCTGGCCGTCGCCATCGACCGTTTTCCGGTCGTGGGCGTGAGGTAGACGATGCGGCCGTAGGGGGCGCCGTCGGTGGGTGCGTACGGCCGGACGCGCCACTTCTTGCCGGAGGCGCTGATGGCTTCTCTGCCCGTTCGGAGGGCACGGGCGGGAGGCTTGCCGTCCTTGCGTGGCCGGGCCATCAGGAGGCCTTCAGACGGCGAGACTGACTGCGTTGGGGAAGCTTCACAGTGCCGTCGTGCGTCGGTGTCGTGACGGAGTCGGCGCTCGGCACCTGCGCCGTGACCAGCTCGGCCAGCGGGATCGTGACGGTGGTCGCGTCCCTCGCGGGGTCCGTCACCGGTCAGGCACCGGTCCTCCCAGGCGGTGAGGGTGTCGAGGCGGTAGTTGCCCCGATCGGTCGGGGGAAGCCGGGTTTCTTCAGTTCGAGGTAGCCGTGAGTGCGACCCCAGCGATATCTGGCGATGACCTCCTGCGGCTTCAGGAACGGGTGGCGCGGGTCGTCGCGCAATGGTTGGGTTTCAGTCTTTGTTGGGTTCATGGCGAGGAAGGTCCGGAGCTGTCCCGTCGGCGCAACCGACCGCCACCGACTGCTGCCCGGACATACCGTCACGAGACGGCACGTTTGCTGGATCAGCCCGAAGAGCGTCACGATGTCAGCATTCGACATCACTGTGGCCAGTGAGGAAGGGTGACCCTGATGGCGAACCGACTTGCGGACTCCACGAGCCCGTATCTGTTGCAGCACAAGGACAACCCGGTCGACTGGTGGCAGTGGGGGCCGGACGCTCTCGCTGAGGCGGAGCGTCTCAGCAAACCCATCCTGCTGTCGATCGGGTATGCAGCGTGTCACTGGTGCCACGTGATGGCACACGAGTCGTTCGAGGATGACGAGGTTGCCGGAGCCATCAATGCCGACTTCGTCGCCATCAAGGTCGACCGCGAGGAACGCCCTGACCTCGACGCGATCTACATGTCGGCGACCACCGCGATGAACGGTCACGGCGGCTGGCCCATGACCTGCTTCCTCACGCCGGCCGGAGAGCCCTTCTTCTGTGGCACATACTTCCCCAAGGCCTCACTCCTGCAGCTGCTCTCCGGTGTCTCCGACGCGTGGCGCGATCGACGCGAGGAGGTTGTCGCCAGCGGTTCACACATCGTCGAGACTCTGCGCGCCGCCACGACCAACGGGGCGGGTTCACCGCTGGGGGCCGTCGAGCTCCAGCAGGCCGAAGAGATGTTGTCCGACGGATATGACTGGCAGCATGGTGGATTCGGTCGGGCACCGAAATTCCCGCCGTCAATGGTTCTGGAGTTCTTGTTGCGCCATTGGGCACGCACCGGTTCAGAACGCGCATTGCTGATGGCCGACGGCAGCTGTGAGGCGATGGCCCGTGGCGGGATGAACGACCAGCTGGCCGGTGGCTTCGCGCGCTACTCGGTGGACGCAGGCTGGGTGGTGCCTCACTTCGAGAAGATGCTCTATGACAACGCCCAGCTGTTGCGCGTCTATCTTCACCTGTGGCGGGCGACACGGTCGCGCTCCCCAGAAGAGGCGTCTCTGGCAGAACGGGTTGCGCGTCAGACGGCCGACTTCCTGCTGCGCGATCTCGGGACTGCCGAGGGTGGCTTCGCGTCGGCTCTCGATGCCGACACCGACGGGGTCGAGGGGCTGACCTACGCCTGGACCCAGCAACAGCTCGTGGACGTGCTCGGTGAGGAGGACGGCCGCCTGGCCGCCCAGCTGCTCGAGGTCACCGAGACAGGGACTTTCGAACACGGAATGTCCACGTTGCAGCTTCGTACCGATCCGGCTGACGCGCCTTGGTGGGAAATCGTCCGCGACCGTTTGCGGGCCGCTCGCGATCTGCGACCGCAGCCGGCTCGTGATGACAAAGTGGTCACGAGCTGGAACGGTCTGACCATCGCTGCGCTGAGCGAAGCCGGTGTGCTGCTTGAGGATTCACGATACGTGGAGGCGGCCCGAGGGTGCGCGCAGTTTCTCGTGGAAGCCCACCTGGTTGACGGCAGGCTGCGCCGGGCATCGCGCGAGGGCGTCGTGGGAACCGCGATGGGGGTCGCCGATGACTACGGCAACCTGGCCGAAGGCCTGCTCACCCTGCACCAAGCCACCGGGGAGCCACGGTGGCTCACTGCGGCAGGCAGTCTCATTGACGCGGCGCTGACCCATTTCGCAGATGGTCAGGGCGGTTTCTTCGACACCGCGGACGACGCCGAGGAGCTCTTCGCCAGACCACGCAGCGCAGCGGACAACGCCGAGCCGTCCGGTCATGGCGCACTCGCGGGCGCCCTACTGACCTACTCGGCGCTGACCGGTTCGACCCGGCACAGGCAAGCAGCCGACGCCGCTGTCACCGCTGCCTCCCTTCTTGCCGCTCGGGACCCACGTTTTGCGGGCTGGACCCTTGCCGTGGCCGAAGCAATGGCCGCAGGCCCCCTTCAGGTGGCCGTCGTCGGCGACGGCCCGCAGGCGCGAGAACTGGTCCGCATAGCGCGTGGCAGCACCTCCCCCGGACTGGTCATCGCTCAGGGACTGCCTGATGCGCCGGGGATTCCGCTCCTCGCCGACCGGCCGCTGGTAGCCGGCGGCGCCGCGGCATACGTCTGTCGTGGCTTTGTCTGCGACCGCCCGGTGACCACGGCTGCTGAGCTGGCGGCGGCCCTGACATAGCCGGGTCAGGAGAACTGCTCGACGACGTCCAGGCCGATCTTGACGATGAACGCCCCGACCACGACGACGAGAACGACACGGATGAACCCGGAGCCCTTTGCCACCGCGGTACGTGCCCCGACGTAGCCGCCAGCCAGGTTGCCCAGGCCCATGAGCAGGCCGACCTTCCACATCACCGCTCCGGCCGGGATGAAGATCGCCAGGGCCGCCAGGTTGGTGGCCACGTTGGCGATCTTGGCCTTGGCACTGGCCTCCACGAACGCATAGCCGAGCAACCCGACGAGGGCGAACACGAGGAACGAGCCGGTTCCAGGGCCGAGCGCTCCGTCATACATACCGAGCAGGAAGCCGACCCCGGTGGCGGCCAACACATGTCGGCGGCCCGAGAAACGCAGGTCGGTCGCTCGGCCGAGTGTCGGGGTGAACAACGTGTAGGTGCCCACCCCGATCAGCACCACAAGGATGATCGGGTTGAAGGCTGCTCGCGAGATGTGCGACACGAGCGAGGCACCGATCAGTGAGCCGCAGAACGCCAACAGAGCTAACGGAATCGCGGTCTTCAGATCCGGCCTGACTCGGCGGTAGTAGGTCGCAGCACTCACCGATGTGCCACAGATCGAGCTGAGCTTGTTGGTCGCCAGGAGCTGAACCGGAGCCGCCAGCGGGAAACCGAGCATCAGCGCCGGGAGCTGGATCAGCCCGCCACCGCCGACAACCGCGTCGACCCACCCTGCGCAGACTGCGGCCAGGACCATCAATATGAGCGTCGTGGTCGAAGGGTCGCTCACCTCGACTGCCAACCGTCCACGATGTCGAGGACGTCGAGCAGCTCATGAGCGACTCCATCGGGAGTCACGTCGACTGAAACCTGTTGCGCCACAGGGATCTCCGAGTGCGGCACCCAGATTGCGCGCATCCCTGCCGACTGGCTCCCGTGAACGTCCTCGAAGGGCCGATCCCCCACGTAGACGGCCTCCGACGGCTCTACCCCGAGGGCCTCAGCGGATGCCTGGAACGCTTTCGGGTGCGGCTTGGTCCAGGCGATCTCGCTGGAATAGACGTCTGCGTCAATCAGGTCGAGGACCCCGTCCCGTTCGAACACGCCACGGTGGTAGTCCCCCGGCCAGATCGTGTTGGACAAAATACCGACGCGGATTTGCCTCTCACGCAACCCTTCCCAGACGGGGCGCACCTGCTCGTCGGTGATCGTGTGAGGCTCCCAGAAGTGGCGGTATGCCGTCAGCGCAGCTTCGTGCACAGCATCGGTGGTGTCCACTCCCACCTCACGCAACAGGTCGTCCATGTGCGTGCTGCCCTGACCCGTGCGCGCTCGTTGCCATGCCGCGTCCTCCGCAGCGAAGATGCGCGCCGCAAGGTCGGCGCTGGCGCGGTCATCGTCATCGTGAACAACGCGGGCGTAGACCGCCCACTGCTCCGCAAGGTCAAAGGTGTGCCACGGCGTGAGGGTGCCACCCCAGTCGAAGATGACCGCTCGAAGCCGTGGCACAGAACCACCCATCAGCTCGCGGCGCCGCGCACCTCGGACACGACGGCATCGACGATCTGGTCGACAGGAACCTCACGTCGCGCACCGGTCGCGCGGTCCTTGATCTCGATCGTGCCAGCCTCAAGGCCCTTGCCGACGATCACGATGGTCGGCACGCCGATCAGCTCGGCGTCCTTGAACTTCACGCCGGGCGAGACCCTGCGGCGGTCGTCGTAGAGGACCGAGACACCCTGTGCGGCAAGGGCATCGGTGAGCTCCGCCGCCTTGGCAAAGACCTCTTCGGCCTTGCCGGTCGCCACCACGTGAACATCGGCAGGAGCGATCTCGCGAGGCCACACCAGACCCATCTCGTCATGGCAGCCCTCCGCCACTGCGGCAACTGCGCGACTGACGCCCACGCCGTAGGAGCCCATGGTCACCGTCACGAGCTTGCCGTTCTGGTCAAGGACCTTGAGATCAAGAGCGTCGGCGTACTTGCGCCCGAGCTGGAAGATGTGTCCCATCTCGATACCGCGTGCGGTCTCCAGTGCTTGACCGCAGCTCGGGCACTCGTCACCATCACGCACCTCGGCCGCCTCGATCGTGCCGTCAGCCGTGAAGTCGCGTCCGGCCACCAAGTCGATCACGTGCTGCCCCTGGACGTTGGCACCCGTGACCCAGCGCGTGCCGTCGACGACGCGGGGGTCCAGCAGGAACCTGATCCCTGACTTGCCCTGCTCGCCCAGCACCTCGGGGCCGATGTAACCCTTGACCAGCACGGGATTCCTCGCGAAGTCGCCGTCATCGAACGCCTGGATCTCGGCCGGCTCGACCTGGGCGCCCAGTCGCTTCTCGTCGATCTCGCGGTCACCGGGCACGCCGATGGCCAGCGGCTCGCGGCGTCCGTCGGGGTGGACCAGCATCACGAGCACGTTCTTGAGGGTGTCGTCGGCCTGCCAGGCGCGGTCGGCCCGAGGGAAGGTCGCGTTGAGATGGTCCACGAGGGTCGCGATGGTGGGGGTGTCTGGAGTGTCCTCGGCGTGGGCAGCCGGCGTCCCGGCATACGGAATGGCTTGCGGCGCGCGCACCTGAACGGCCTCGACGTTCGCCGCGTAGTCGCACGAGGTGCAGCGCACATAGGTGTCTTCGCCGTGTTGGGCCGTCGCGAGGAACTCCTCTGACGCCGACCCGCCCATCGCCCCGGAGGTCGCCTTGACGATGACGTAGTCGAAACCCAGGCGGTCGAACATCTTGATGTAGGCGCCGCGGTGCGCGTCATATGAGGCCTGCAGTCCGGCTTCATCCACGTCGAAGGAGTAGGAGTCCTTCATGATGAACTCGCGACCGCGCAGCAGACCGGCGCGCGGACGTGCCTCGTCGCGGTACTTGAGCTGGATCTGGTAGATCGACAGGGGCAGGTCCTTGTAGGAACCGTAGAGGTCCTTGACCGTCAGCGTGAACATCTCTTCGTGTGTGGGGCCGAGCAGGTAGTCCGCGCCCTTGCGGTCCTTGAGCCGGAATATGTTCTCGCCGTACTCCGCCCAGCGGCCGGTCGCCTCGAAGGGCTCCTTGGGCAGCAACGCCGGGAAGCTCAGTTCTTGGGCGCCGATGGCGTCCATCTCCTCGCGCACGATGAGCTCGACGTTACGCAGCACCTTCAGACCGAGGGGCAGCCAGGTGTAGATACCGGGGGCGACGCGGCGGATGTAGCCGGCCCGGACCAGTAACCGGTGGCTCGGCAGCTCCGCGTCGGCCGGATCCTCGCGCAGGGTTCGCAGGAACAGGGTCGACATGCGCATGGCCGGCGTTGACACGGGAGCTCCTTGGTCAGGTCATCGAAGTCCAGACATTGGTGCTCCGGACCCCGTGAGGATATCGGCAGGAGGTCGGGGTGCTCACAGCAACACTGTGGCGAAGCTTCCGATCTCGGTGAATCCGACCCGCGCATAGGTGGCGCGCGCCGCCAGGTTGAAGTCATTGACATAGAGCGTGACCACCGGAGCTATCTCGGCGCGCACCTGCTCGACGACCGAGGCCATGGCGGGCGCCGCGAGTCCTTGGCCACGCCAGCGCGGAGCCACCCACACCCCCTGGATCTGAGCGACACCCAGAGCCACCGAACCGACATCGGCCTTGAACATGACCTCACCGTCGACCACCCGAACGAAGGTGTGACCCGCCCTGATCAGTGCTGCGACGCTCTGGCGGTAGATCTGCCCCGAGCCCCAGTACGGCGGGTAGCCGATCTCCTCGGTGAACATGGCCGCCGCCGCAGGCATCACCAGGTCCACCTCGTCGAATCGAGCCCGACGGACCTCGTGGTCGTGGGGCACATCTGGCGGAACGGGGCCGGCGGTGGCCATCACCGGCTGGTGCTTGCGCACCTCGCGGGGCCCGCCCCAGGCGGGCCTCAGCTCCGCCCACAGGGGCAGCACCATGTCAGCGGGTCCGAACACCGATGAGCAGTGGCGCCGCCACCGGTCCAGCTTGCTGGCGAACGCCTCGAGGGCGATGACGTCGCACCCGACGGGGACGAGGTTCGCGGAGGCCCAACAGATGGCCTGCAGGCCGGAGCCGTCGGCGTAGCCCAACAGCGCACCGGGAGAGGCCACCAGCGCACCCTCGAGGATGCGCGCGGCCACAAAGACATTTGTGCGGGTATCGCGCGCGCAGACTTCCAGCGCCTGATCACGGTCTGCCGTGGTCAGGGCTCGTACGGGACTCTTGGTGCGGAGCACGTCTCCAGCCTGCCTTGCGCCGGCTGCTCTGTCGACCGTCACCGCGGAATCGCGGCTTCAGCCCACGGTGACGACGGGACCAGTGGACTTTCCTTCGCCGTCCACCGGCTCGCCCATCTCTTCGGCGAGCCGCATGGCCTCCTCGATCAGGGTCTCGACGATCTGGGACTCAGGCACCGTCTTGATGATCTCGCCCTTGACGAAGATCTGGCCCTTGCCATTGCCCGAGGCGACACCGAGATCAGCCTCACGAGCCTCGCCCGGCCCGTTCACGACGCAGCCCATAACAGCCACGCGCAGAGGCACCTCGAGACCCTCCAGACCAGCCGCGACCTGGTCGGCCAGGGTGTAGACGTCGACCTGGGCCCGACCGCACGAAGGGCACGAGACGATCTCCAGCTTGCGCGGGCGCAGGTTCAGGGACTGCAGGATCTGGTTGCCGACCTTGATCTCCTCGACTGGTGGGGCCGACAGCGAGACCCGGATGGTGTCGCCAATTCCTTTTGCCAGCAACGCTCCGAAGGCCACGGAGGACTTGATCGTCCCTTGAAAAGCTGGGCCGGCCTCGGTCACCCCGAGGTGTAGCGGCCAGTCGCCTCGGTCGGCCAGCAGCTCGTAGGCCCGGATCATCACCACCGGGTCGTTGTGCTTGAC
>Ga0209585_10001014_pt1 | contig 10894 bp, 9 predicted proteins | sample NGEPerone_FD_185491 | JGI IMG/M metagenome (GOLD analysis project Ga0209585, IMG submission 185491) | Arctic peat soil microbial communities from the Barrow Environmental Observatory site, Barrow, Alaska, USA - NGEE Permafrost154B-one... | ecosystem: Environmental > Terrestrial > Soil > Wetlands... | reverse complement strand
AGGCGGAGCGTCTCAGCAAACCCATCCTGCTGTCGATCGGGTATGCAGCCTGTCACTGGTGCCACGTGCCTTTCCATAGGCGCAGAAATCGGATATCACGGATCGCTAAGTGCATCCGTGCAGGTCAGAGGGTTAGGGGTCGTGCCGCATTGTGCCGGATGTTCCTTCGCTGCGGCGAGTCGTCCACGCTTGGTGACCGGTCTTGTTTGCTGGCGCTGAATGCAGAGACGAGCCGTGTCACCCGGGAACTGGACCTCACTATTGCCGCGGCGAAAGCGAATGCACGTGTTAGTAGGGAGCCCCGGTGAACGCGCGTCCGCCGGTTTGCGCGACGCGCATAACCGCTTCTCAACAGGAGTCGCAGGGACATTTGTCACGCCTTCACTTTTCCTTTCCTGAACCATGTCGACATTGAAGCAGATCCTGCGGACAGCGACGTGATCTCGTACATCTTCCGTCGTGCGATCTCCCCGTCCTTCCGCACGGCGAGCCCGGCGAACGTTAGGTGTACTGACTACGGACGTTGGTCACAGGTCTGGGTTGGACATGAGGAAGACCTCCGAGTGGAGTAGAGCTGTCTAACGGCACCCATTCCGACCTCGGAGGTCTTCATGTCCCACGGTAATGCTTCGCTGACCGCGGCCAGGCGACTGCGCCTTGCCCCCTGCGTGGTGGATGACGGGTGGCCGCTGCGCCGGGGCTCAGGCCAGCCCGGGGTCCCGGACCGGGGCGCCACCCGGCACGACCACGGCCTTCAGACAGGTCGGGTCGGAGGCCAGCGCGCCCAGCGCGTCACCGTAGCGTTCCAGCGGGAAACGGTGCGTGATGAGGCCGCCGGTGTGGATGCGTCCCGAGCGTAGCATCGCCAGGGAGCGATCGAAGCAGTTCACCTGGGCGAAGGAGCCCTTGACGTGCAACTGCCGCCGGAAGATGTCGTAGGGGCTCCACTGCACCCTGTCGTCGGCGTCACACATCCCGTAGACGAAGATCGTGCCGTTATCGGCGACGAGGTCAGGCAGGATCTGAACCACCGAGGATGCGCCCGTCGCGTCGATCGCGACGTCAAAACCCTCTGGTGAGAGGTCGCACAGCACCTGGTAGGTCTGCCCGGCGTCACGGTTGACCTGGACGACGCGGTCCACGCCATAGCTGCTCGCGAGGGCCAACTTGAACTCGGTGGGTGCGGCCACTGTCACCCGCCCGGCGCCACCATGCACCAACAGCTGTGCCAGTAGCAGCCCGGTGGTTCCCGAGCCCAGCATGAGCACGTCGGCACCGGGGCGCAGCCCGAGAACGTCTATCCCGTGCACGGCGCACGCGAGCGGCTCGGCGAACACCGCCACGTCGTCGGCGAGGTCGTCGACGGCGAAGACCTTGTGGGCGGGGCTGACCATCGACTCGGCAAACCCCCCGGCCTCATTCACACCCAAGGACCGGAAGTTCTCGCAGAACAATGGCTGGTCGCGAACGCAATGCGGGCAGTGTCCGCATGCCGACGCATTGTCAACAGCCACTCGCTGGCCCGGTTCGAGATGGTGGACGCCGGCCCCGACCTCGCGGACGACACCGACGGACTCGTGCCCCGGTGTCAGCGGGAACTCTGCGAAGAATCCACCCGAGTGGATGTGGAGGTCGGTTCCGCAGACGCCGGCGAGCGCCACGTCGATGACGACCTCTCCCTCGGCGGCCCGCGGCGCGGGCACCTCGCTGACGCTGAAGTCGCGAGGCCCCGCGTAGACGACGGCCCTCATCAGTGCATCTGGATCGACGAGACGGTGGCCAGCTGGTTGCGGATGAACGAGTTGGCGTGTCGGCCAAGGTCCTCGCCGTCGGTCCACAGGTTGCGCCAGATCCCCAACATGTTGCTCAGGTCCGGATGCACGATCGCGGACGAGAACGACTCGAAGACGATCGGGCCGTCATACTCGACCGTCGCCAGGGCCCGGAAGAACGAGTCGAAGTCGACGGTTCCGGAGCCCAGGTAGCCCCGGTGGCTCTCTCCGATGTGGACGTAGCCGAGGCGGCTGCCCGCGGTCAGGACCGGGGTGAACATATCCGGCTCCTCGATGTTCATGTGGTAGGTGTCCAGATGGACCATCAGGTTGTTCGAGCCGTTCTCTTCCACGTACGCGACCGCCTGCCTGCTGGTGTTGAGCAGGTTCGACTCGTAGCGGTTCACGACCTCGACGCCCATGCGGATGCCGAGCTCCGCGGCCCGATCTGCCAGTCGGCGGATCGCCTCGATGCTGTGCTTCCGGTTGAGGGGCGTGGCCGGGGTCATGTACTTACGCATTGCGCTGTAGATGACGCCGACGAGGTGTGTACCGCCGATCTCGCTGAGTGCCTCGAGGCAGCGGTTCAGCAGGTCCTCACCCGCAGCGACGACGTCGGGGTCGTCGCTGGAGACGTCGGTGTGCTCCGACAGCCCCAGCGAGGCGGTGACAGCGAGCCCCGAGCTGGACAGGGCTCGCCTGACCGCCGTCAGGTCCGCCTGGTCCGGGTCCATCAGCGGGATCTCGATCAGGTCGAACCCGGCCTCCGCCGTCTTGGCAATGGCGAGCTGCACCCCCGTCGTATCAAACTGTCCCGTCCACACGGAGCCATGGCATCCGATCTGCATGTTCGGTCCTTTCCCCACGCTCATAACTGGGGGTGGATAACGGCTTTGACCGAGTCGCCCACGCGGCTGCTCAGGGTCAGAGCGTCGGCGGCTTCTTCCAAGGGGAAGTGGTGCGTGATCAGGGGCTTCACGTCGACCCGACCCGAGGAGACCAACTGGATGGCAAGCGGCCAGGTGTGGTTGTAGCGGTTGACCAGGGCCACCGTCAGCTCGTTCACGTTGAGCTGCGAAAGCGGCAGCCCGATCGCCTCCTCCTTGGACATGCCGATCATTGCGGCCCGGCCGCCCGGCAGCAGCCGGCGCATGCCCCCAGCGAGGACGCCGGGAGCTCCTGAGCACTCGAGGAGCACGTCGAAACGCTCATTGGTCGGCGCGTCGCCGCGCTCGGTGGTGAACCCCATCGTGGCGGCGAGGCCGAGCCGGAAGTCTGAGAGGTCGGTGACGGTCACGGTACCGGCGCCGAAGGCCCGGGCCGTTGCGGCGGCCAGGAGGCCGACAGGTCCCGCGCCCGTGACGAGAACTGAGTCACCCGGTTCGAGCCCGGCCCGCTTGCAGCCCCAGATACCGACGGACAGCGGCTCCAGGAGCGCGCCCTCCTCGTACGTCATGTCATCGGGGATCGGGTAGAGGTTTCGCGCGTCGATCGTCAGCTTCTCGATGAGCGCACCGTCGTAGGGCGGCGTGGCCAGGAAGATCAGGTTTGGGCAGAGGTGGTAGCGCCCGGCCATGCACTCGCGACAGTTGCGGCACGGCGTCCCCGGCTCGATGGCCACCCGGTCGCCGACGTTGACGTTGGTGACCTGGCTCCCAACCGCGATGACCTGTCCTGAGACCTCGTGGCCCAGGATGATCGGCCCGTCGACGACGTAGTCGCCAATGCGTCCCACCTTGTAGTACGCAGTGTCGGAGCCGCAGACGCCCACCGCCTCGATGCGGACGACCGCGTCCTGCGGCCCCGGGCTAGGTTCGGGGCGCTCTTCAATGACGATCTTCTCCAAGCCCATCATGACAGCCGCACGGTTGGACATGACCACTCCCTTTCTCTCTGCGCAAATGGCCCGTCCGGGCTAGGCCCGGCCGTGCGACGCGCGTGACTTACGGGCAAGGGAGTCGATCGCCACGGCGATCGCCAAGACCAGCCCGGTGATGACAAAGCGGTACGAGGAGTTCAGGTTGAGCAGCGTCAGACCGCTCGCGATGGACTCGATGACGAGGACTCCGAGGATGGCCGAGAACGCACTGCCCCGGCCGCCGAACAGGCTGGTTCCGCCGATCACCGCCGCGGCGATGGCGTTAAGGTTGACGTCGCCGGTGCCACTGCTGAGATTCGCCGAGGCGAGCCGACTGGCGGCGAGGATGCCTCCGACAGCCGCCATCAGGGAGCAGAGCGCAAAAACGCTGAAGTAGATGTTGCGGACGTTGATGCCCGAGCGCCGCGCCGCCTCGACATTCCCACCGACGGCCATCACCGAACGGCCCCAACCGGTCCTCGTGAACGCGTAGTGGAACAGCACGACGAGCGCCACGAAGAACACGACCATCCAGCCCACGCCACGACCCTGGTTGAGGTACCAGACGACCAACTCGAGACCGACGAGCAGCGCGACGGACCGGACGACGAGCGCTTGAGGTGAGGACGACGAGAGATTCGCCCGGCGTCGACGAGACATGTTGTCGTAACCGCCGGCGAACAGGGCAAGGGCAGCGAGCGCGGCGAGCACGTAGGAGAGCCATGGTGGGACGAAGTCCAACTGGGCGAAGCTGACCAGCTTGGAGTCGAAGGGCAGGTTGATCGACCCCTGATCGCCGAGGATGGCAAGTTGTAGTCCCAGGAAGGCCAGCAACCCGGACAGGGACGACACGAAACTCGGCATCCCAAACTGGGTCAGCAGCACGCCATACAGAAGCCCGATGGCGCACGCGACCCCCAGGGCAACCAAGGTGGCGAGGATCCAGTTCCAGTCATGCCGGATGAACAAGACCGCGACAATCGCACCGGAGAATCCGCTGACCGAGCCGACGGAGAGGTCGATCTCGCCGACCAACAACACGCAGACGATGCCGAGGGAGATGACACCCACAGCGACGGAGTCCATTGAGATGTCGACGAGGTTCCTGCTGGACAGGAAGATCGGGTTGAGGCTCTGGAAGATCGTACCGATGATGAGCAGGCCGATGATGACAGGAAGCGGGCCCACGTCACCTGCTCGCGCGCTGCGCAGGAAGGAGCCCAGCGCCCCCCGCACCCCCCGGGTCTGACGGAGTCGCTCGTCAGTCTGGTCAACGGCCACCGCTGACTGCCGATCGCTCATTTGGTTTCCTCGTCTCTGCGCGCGAGTGTGTCTTTGCTGCTGTCGGCCTCCGCGCTCAGGCGGCCGGTGCGTCGAGTAACAACGTTGTCGGTGGCGCCGGTGATCGAGGCCACGAGCGCCTCGGACGACACGGTCCGGGCGTCGAACTCGCCGTTGTTGCGGCCCAGCCGAAGCACCACGATACGGTCGGCGACGGCTCGGACGTTCTCCATGTTGTGGCTGATCATGATGACGCCGAGGTTCCGCCCGCGGAGTCGCTCAATCAGGTCGAGGACCTCCGCCGTCTGGGCCACGCCCAGGGCAGCGGTCGGCTCGTCGAGGATGATGACGCGGGGCTCACCGAGCAGGGACCGGGCGATGGCCACGGTCTGCCGCTGGCCACCGGACAGGGTGGCGACGGGTACACGGACCGTTGGGATCTTCGCTGCCAACTGTTGGAGCAACTCCCAGGACTTGACCTCCATGCCGACCTGGTCCAGCCGCCACGGGCCGAGCGCGCGGCCCAAGAACAGGTTGTCCACCACACTGAGGTTCTCGCACAGGGCGAGGTCCTGGAACACCGTGGCGATGCCGAGGTGGATCGCGGCACTCGGGTCATGGATCTGGACCTCGGCACTGTCGAACGCGATCGTGCCGGAGTCGGCCGCGTGAACGCCCGCTAAGACCTTGACCAGGGTCGACTTGCCGGCACCGTTGTCCCCGACGATGGCCACGACCTCACCGGCCTCGACGTCGAGGTCGACGTCCGTGAGGGCATTGACCGCCCCGAAGGTCTTGCTGATCCCGCGAAGGCTCAGCATCGCTGTCCGCGTCGCACTGGGAGCCGTGCTCATTTCATCCCATCCCGTCTGCAGGTTCGTTGGCCTTGTTCCATCAGCAGATTCGGCCTGGGAGGCCGGCCACGACGGCGGGACCGCAGCCCCGGCCGTATCCTCCTCGTCCCAAGCAGGTTCCGCCACGGGTGTGTGCGGCGGAACCTGCCACGGAGGGACGGACTACGAGATTCCCAACTTGGTGCAGGCGGCGGCGTAGTTACTCGTGCACAGATCTGCGACCGTGTTGATGCCCTTGTCGATGATCTCGGCCTTGAGGTTTTCCGCTGTCACCAACGCGGGAGTGAAGAGCTTGGTCGGCGAACCGAACAGCGCGGCGCTGGCATCGGGCTTGGTGCCATTCAGGAACGCATTGGCCACCTCTGCGGCGGCACCACCGACGATCTCACTGGGCTTGTTGATGGTGTTGTACTGGTCGCCCGCGATGATCAGCTGCAAACCGGCAACGGTCGCGTCATTGCCGCTGACCGGAGGGTTGGGGTTCACGCCAGCTGCCTTGAAGGCCGCGATCGCGCCACCGGCGGTGCCGTCGTTCGCGGCAACCACGCCGACGATCTTGTTGCCGAAGCGGGAGATCTGACCGGCCACCCACTTCTGGGCGTTTTCCGGCTTCCACTCGATCGTGTCGTACTCGGCCAGCACCGGGACGCCGCTGTTGTCGACGCCCTCGTGGATGCCCTTCTTGATGAGTCCAGCCGCGGCGTCGGTCGGTGAACCGTTGACGATGAGGACCCCGGAACCAGCCGGCACCGGGGTGCTCTTGACCTTCGCGATGAGGGAGGTGGCGATCGCCTTGCCGATCGCCTCATTGTCGAACGACACGTAGAAGTCGACCGTGGTCTTCGGGATGGGCCGGTCGTAGGCGATCACCTTGACACCTTGCGTGTGAGCGGCGTTGACCATGGTCACGGCCGCGGCCGAGTCGACCGGGTCGATAACGATCACCTTGGCGCCCTGGGCGATCGCGGAGTTGAACTGCTGTTGCTGCTTGGATGCATCGCCGTCGGCGTTGTTGTACAGCGGGGTGCACGCCGGGCACAGTTCCTTGAGCTTCTTCTCGAAGCCGGGCCGGTCATGCAGTGTGTAGCGGGTGGAGCCCTCGTCCGGCATCAGGAATGCAACCTTGGCGGCGGTGGCCCCGCTGCCTCCGCTGGTGCTGCCTCCGCTGGTGCTGCCGCTGCTGCCGCCGCAGGCCGCCGTGGTCGCCGCAACCATCAGACCGACCGCGGCTACGGCGATAGTCCTGCCAGTAATGTTTGTCGCCATTTCAGTGATTTCCTTGTCTGTCTGTGGGGACGCGGGCCAAGCCACTGAAAAATTGAAACGTTTCAAGACTTGGTTTATCGGGAGCGTACTGGCAGGCTCTAAATCGTGTCAAGGATCACACCCACCCCAATTAACCCCGACGGTGCACCGTTCCCGAAGCGCGCCGGCATCAAGGATGTAGCCAGGTTGGCCCAGGTCTCACAAGCCACGGTCTCCAACACGCTAAATCATCCCGAGCTGGTCAGCCCAGCCCGAAGGGAGGCGGTGGCGGCGGCCATCCGCCAGCTCGGCTACGTCCGCTCCGAGGCGGCTCGCCACCTTCGCTCCGGATACTCCAGGACCCTGGGGTTGATGCTCCTTGACGCCTGGAACCCGGGGTTCATCGAGGTAGCCCGGGGCGTCGAGGACACGACCGCCAGCCGCGGCTGGACGGTACTCATCTCCAACAGTGCCCGCGACCGGGAGCGCGAGAAAACCTACCTCCGGCTGTTTGCCGAGAGGCGCCTGGCGGGGCTCATCGTCATTCCCCAGGACCCGCTCTCCGACGACCTTCGCCGGATGCTCTCGAGCGGGACGCCGGTCGTCGTGGTCGACCGCGCCGAAAGCGGCGAGGGGATGTCAGTCGCGGTCGACGACGTCACCGGCGGTGCGCTCGCCGTCAAGCACCTCATCGATCTCGGCCACCGTCACATCGCCTTCGTTGGTGATGAGACCGCTGCAGGACCGGTCCATAACCGGCTCACCGGTGTCCGAAAGGCGATCGCCGAGGCCAGCGTCAGCATCCGGCTCGACGTCATCCCTGCAGCCCTTACTGTCGAGGCCGGACGTGCCCGGGGCAATCAGATCGCCGCCATGCCGCCCGCGGAGCGGCCCACCGCCGTTATGGCCGCCATCGACTTGCTGGCCTTCGGAGTGCTGCAGGCACTGCTCCGCCACGGCCTCCGCGTGCCGGACGACATGTCACTCGTGGGATACGACGACATCCCCTTCGCCCGGCAACTGCAGGTGCCACTCACGAGTGTCCGCCGGCCGCACCACAAGATGGGAACGACCGCCGCGGAGATGCTCACGAACGCCATCTCTGGACGGGTACCCGAACGACGCCATGTGGAGTTCCAGCCCGATCTGGTGGTGCGCGAGTCCACCGGCGCACCCACCTGAGCCAACTCCATGGAAAGGAAGAGCACATGACCCAACTTCTGCTCGGTATCGACTTGGGCACTGGGAGCAGCAAGGGGGTGCTCACCACCCCAGACGGCGAGATCGTCGCCACCGTCACGCGGCCGCGCCCGCGAAGCATGTCAATGCCACACCCCGGGTGGGCCGAGGCCGACGCCGAGGTGTGGTGGGCCGATGTGGTGGCGATCACCCGAGAGCTCCTTTCGCAGGCCGACGCAGGACGGGTCGCCGCACTCTGTGTCAGCGGCGTCGGACCGTGCCTGTTGTTGTGCCACGAAGGCGTCCCGGTGCGGCCCGCCATCCTTTACGGCATCGACATGCGAGCCACCGCAGAGATCGACGAGCTTAACCAGCGACTCGGGGAGACAGAGGTGCTCGAGCGGAGCGGGACGCCGCTCACCAGCCAAGCGGTCGGGCCGAAGGCCCTGTGGGTCCAGCGGCACGAGCCCGAGGTCTGGGCCCGCACCACGAGGTGGTTCAACTCCAACTCGTTCGTCGCGTATCGGCTCACCGGCGAGTACACCCTGGACCACCACACGGCCAGCCAGTGCGTTCCCCTATACGACATCGAGGCCAACACCTGGTACGACCCCTGGTACGACGACATCATGGGCGCGTTGCCACGGCCGCGCCTGGTCTGGCCGACCGAGATCGTCGGCGCCGTGACCGAGGCGGCGGCCGCGCAGACCGGGCTCCGCATCGGGACGCCGGTCTGCGCGGGGACAGTCGACGCGTGGTCCGAGGCGTTCAGCGGAGGGGTGCGTAAGGCCGGCGACCTGATGCTGATGTACGGCTCGACGATGTTCTTCGTGCAAGAGCTCAGCGCCTTGGCGCGCCATCCGCAGCTGTGGAGCACGATGGGCGTCGAACCGGGCAGCAAGTGCCTGGCGGCCGGGATGTCAACGTCGGGGAGCCTCACCGGGTGGGTCCAGCAGTTGGTGGGTGACGTCCCGTTCGAGACGCTGGTCGAGGAGGCCGCAGCCACGCCTCCCGGCGCGGACGGGTTGCTCGTGCTGCCGTACTTCGCCGGGGAGCGAACCCCGATCTTCGACCATCAGGCTCGCGGAATCATTGCAGGACTCAGCCTGCGCCACCAGCGCGGCCACGTGTTCCGAGCCGTCTACGAGGGCATCGCCTTCGGCATCCGGCAGATCCTCGAGCTCCTCGATACCGAGACGAACCCGATCAAGCGCCTCGTCGCCGTCGGCGGCGGGACCCAAGGGGCATTGTGGACCCAGATCGTCAGCGACGTGACCGGACGCAGCCAGGAGGTCCCGAAGGAGACCATCGGGGCGAGCTACGGCGACGCGCTCATGGCGGCCATCGGCGGCGGCGTCGTCCCGCCCGAGACGAACTGGGCGCGTGTCGCCACGGTAGTGGAGCCGAACCCGGTGGTCCGGCCCCTCTATGACGAGATGTACGCCCTGTACTCCTCGCTCTACCCCGCTACGCGCACCCAGATGCACGCGCTGGCCAGGATCCAGGAGGGCGCTTCGGAGTAACCCACCCGGTCGATCCTCAGCACGGTGGGACGCACCGCAGCGAATGCCACCCCACCTTCTGCTACCCGGTCGCGGACGCTTGTGATCAGTTGCTCGTCGATGTGGCGACCTCACCGACGCCATCGCCGCCGGCCTGGGACTAGCCGGGCTCGCCACGACCCGCACCGGCATGGTTCTGAGCCCTGCCGTCGACGGCGTCTTCACCCTCCAAAATGACCGACATGCGCAACACGCCGATGGACCTGGACGACAGACTCATCGCCGGCCTGGCCGCAGATCCTCGCCTTCCCGGCTGTTCCCTGGCGCGGTAACTCTGAGTTCGGTTTACACGATTTCTCCGAACTCAGCGTTACTTGACGACGACAAACGCGCTGCTCAACAGGCCCATGCCGGTTTGCGGCCCATTGCCGTACCGCCGCGACCGCGCACCGTCACCACCGATCGAGTCGCCAGCCGGCGGCAACCGAGCGGACGAGGTGAGCGACGTGGGTGCACAGTCAGCGCAAGATCTGGGCGCGGCGGTACCGGTGGAGACGGACCGCACGACCGGAGGCTGGGGCCGCGGCTACGGCGTTCGCCGACTTGCCCGCGGCGAACGCGCCGAGCTCATCTTGCCAGGCCCCGACGGTCAGCCCATCGGCAGAGACCAACGACCCCGGCTGGTCGAGGCCGGTGCTCTCCGGGCCGAGGTGCCGAACGCCGCGTCCGCGCTGGCCGCCACCCAGGAGGCCGCCGACCTGTTCGCCCAAGCGTCGCGGTCGTCGCGCAATGGTTGGGTTTCAGTCTTTGTTGGGTTCATGGAGAGGAAGGTCCGGAGTTGTCCCGGTGGCGCAACCGTCCGCCGCTGACTGCTGCCCGGACGTACCGTCACGAGACGGCACGTTTGCTGGATCAGCCTGAAAGGCGTCACGATGTCAGCATTCGACATCACTGTGACGAGTGAGGAAGGGTGACCGTGATGGTGAACCGACTCGCGGATTCCACGAGCCCGTATCTGTTGCAGCACAAGGACAATCCAGTCGACTGGTGGCAATGGGGGCCGGATGCCCTCGCTGAGGCGGAGCGTCTCAGCAAACCCATCCTGCTGTCGATCGGGTATGCAGCCTGTCACTGGTGCCACGTGCCTTTCCATAGGCGCAGAAATCGGATATCACGGATCGCTAAGTGCATCCGTGCAGGTCA
>Ga0209585_10001013_pt1 | contig 10898 bp, 8 predicted proteins | sample NGEPerone_FD_185491 | JGI IMG/M metagenome (GOLD analysis project Ga0209585, IMG submission 185491) | Arctic peat soil microbial communities from the Barrow Environmental Observatory site, Barrow, Alaska, USA - NGEE Permafrost154B-one... | ecosystem: Environmental > Terrestrial > Soil > Wetlands... | reverse complement strand
CTTGCTTTCAATAGACTCATACTTCAAAAATAACTTCTCAATAAAATGAATATTCCCTGCATTCAAATTCACGAACTTCAATGTATGATTTCGATTGTTTTAAGGATATGTGAACCTGAACGTTTTGAGTAAAAATAGCACTTTATTCAAAACATTATCACAAATTTATGGGGTAAAATGAATTTGGACAGAATAAAGTTATTTGTCCTGTTGATCTATGCTGTAGCGTGTGCCACAAGGCCGTGAGGTGCCTGCAATAGATTGGGTCAGTCTTTATTAGCGGATTACAGGAATCTGAAAACACTATTCGCTCTTTCAACCCCATTTTTAGCAACTTCTTAATGCAAAAAAAGAGGCCGTATCAAAATTGAAATTGAGACGGCCTCTTTAGATTCATCGCGTTTCTGGGGATTTGTCATGATCCCTTCTTCTTCAATAAACTCAGCACGCCATTGATAAACGTCAACGGGTGAATCGGATTGCCGGGAATATACAGATCTACCTTATGACTGGATAAAAACGAACGGTTGATCGCAGGACTATCTGCAAAGATTCCGCCGCTGATCGCATCGGTTCCGGCAAGGATGATAATTTTGGGACTCGGTACCGCATTGTAACAACGTTCAACAGATTCGGCCATATTTGCCGTAATCGGACCCGTGATCACAATCCCATCGGCATGACGCGGCGAGGCTACAAAATCAATCCCAAAACGACTGACATCGAACTGTACATTGTTTGATGAGTTGAGTTCCCACTCGCAACTATTGTCACCCCCCGCAGAGACAGACCTTAACTTGAGCGATCTTCCAAAAAGACGGTGAATCTCCGAACGGATGAGGTCGGGATTGAATTCAATGGGCTGATCAATACCCTCTTTAATTACCAACAGGTTCCGGTCGTTACTCGAAAGCTTATAGTCTTTAGTAAATGTAATTTTATCGGGGAATTGCAGGGCGCATTCACCACAAAAGGTACATTTTCCCAGATCAATTGATACGGGATTTGTTGAAATAGCATGTGTCGGACAAAGTCCTGCAAGCCGAAGTTCATCCACTTTTACAGAACTAATAACTGGACGTCCCCTGAAAATGCCGGGAACTTTTGCAGTTGTAACATCAGGAATAAACTGTTTACCCTGGTGCCATAGTATTTTTAAATTATTCAGCATAGCTGTATGTTTATAATTTGTACTCTTTATTAAAGAACTGAAGGTTAAAGTTCAAAGGATAAAGGTTAAAACGAAGAATGATCTTAATTAACTGACTTTAACCTTACTGCTTTTTTAAACTTTTACCTTTCCACTTTAACCCTTATCCTTTAACCTTTACAAATCGTGACCGCTGTATGAAAGGCTAAAACTCTTGTTACAGATCGGAAAATCGGAGATATCATTGTTTCGTACCGACTGTGCGAGTGCCATCCAGTTATGGAAAGATGGATCTTTAATTTTATAGATGATCAATTCACCGGCTTCGTCGGTGACTGCACAATGGCATATCTCACCACGCCATCCCTCAACAAGCGAAAGCGCGAATTTTCCCTTTTGAGGAATGAAATCGAAATCTTCCGGCTTTTTAAATTCGGGTACTTCCTGAAGCAACTGTTTTATATAGGCGACTGATTGTTTAACCTCCGTCTTCCGGATCTGCACACGCGAATAAACATCGCCATGCCGCTTGATAACCGGCTTGTGATCAATTTTATAATAAAGGTTATGCGGATGCGACAAACGAATGTCACGATTGAGTCCGCTCATACGTGCAGCCATCCCAACTGTTCCTATTTCGAGTACCTCATTATACGTTACAACCCCTGTCTTTTCCATTCTTGATAACGCACTAGGCAGGTTGAAAAGCTTCTCTGTGATCTCATTGAAATCGGGTTCGTAGGCTTTAAATACTTCGGTAAGCCTTTCACCAAGTTCCTTTGTAAACGGAAAGTTCATCTTTCCTGCCCTGATTAACCCTTTACCAAGACGGTTTCCACCCCATTCCTGGAAGAAATTGACCATTGGCGTGCGCAGTCTCCCATAAACAGAATTACCCAGTTGGTAGGCAATGTCGGCACAAATTCCAGATAAATCGCCTGTGTGATTGGCAAGCCGTTCGAGTTCCAATGCGAGGGTACGTGCATAGTGCAATGCATAATCGGTGGTATGTCCACACAAACTTTCCCAGAGGTTCGCAAACGCTGTGGTATGGCCAACAACGGTATCGCCGGCAATGCTTTCAATAAGCGTCGTCCGCTCAAGTATTTTTGTTTTCTGAAGGAATAATTGTTCAAGCCCTTTGTGCTGGTAACCCAATTGTATTTCGAGGTGCATGATCTGTTCGCCGTTGCAGATAAACCGGAAATGTCCCGGTTCGATTATCCCGGCATGAATCGGACCCACACCCACTTCATGCAACTCTTCACTATCAACCTTATAAAACGGGTAATTCTCAATTTTTTGATTCATATCCGCCCGGTTAAAGGCATACCTCAGCGGTTTTAGCCACGGATGATCGCTGTAACCAATTCCAAAGTTTTCGTGAATTTCGCGTTCAAACTTCTCAAAGTTATGATTCTGTGCTGTAAATGAAGCAAGGTTGGCTGTTTTGTCCACGAGGGAAGAGGAGACCAAAATTTCAAGGATGTCATCATCTGCTATACAGCAAATCAGTTTTATTTTGCCGGCTGCCGCGAAGCCAAAATAGTTCACACAATGTCGTGCAGGATTGCCCTTCATCAGATCGAGATTGATCGCGGCAAAAGAACCATAGTCGTGTACAGGAATATCGCTTAATGCAATTACCTGGTTATTGGATATATTGATATATTTTATAGTTGTCATTGTACGAGTTTAACAGCATCCTGTATTAAAGTCACGAAAACCACTGGCGGGTTATAGGCCAGGTAAACAGACAGTCCCAGCAACGCATACTGCGAAAGTGACTCCCATCCGGAAATACGGGGAATCTTTGTTTCATCGATTGTCAATGGTGGTGTAAACAGCAGTTTGAAAATATTTTTGCCAAAACCCCAGATGATCATGGTCAAAAGTAATAAAACAACCAGTAGGATGACAATAAAATGGGCTTCAAACAAGGACTGAAAGATCAGGAATTCACTGATAAATAATCCGGAAGGAGGCATTGCAGTAGCTGAAATAAATGCAAGTAGCATCAATATTGCCCCAACTTTATTGTACTTAAAGTAGTTTCCCACATCATAAATACTCTTGCTTCGATAAACCCAATAAACCTGGTTGAATTGTAAAAACAGCGTTGGCTTTATCAACGTATGTAGAAAAATATGCAGGATAGCCGCATAGACACCTATTCCACCTGCGGATAAGCCAAGTATAACCAGCCCCATGTGTTCGATACTCGAATAGGCAAACATACGTTTGATGTTTTTTATGCGGGTCATATACACCGTAGCAACAAATATCGAAAGCAAAGCCGCAATAATCATCACGGTATTTGCCCAATGCTGGAGCGAAGTATGCGACAATACCGCATAGATTCTGTAAATACTGACGAATCCGGCGTTCATTAATATACTGGAGAGCAAGGCACCCGCCGGAGCCGGGGCTTTATCTTTTGCATCAATACCTGCGGTATACATTGGTACCAGGCCAATCTTGGCGGTAAAACCTGTGAAGATAAACAGGAAAGCGAGTTTGAGCCAGAAGGGATTCAGCTTGGCAGCATTCGCATAAAGTGAATCAAACGACATATCTTCTATTCCGGCATCTTTAAGGGAAAGACTAAGAAACAATATCCCGATATACACAAACGTGATGCTGATCGCGCAAATGAAAACATATTTCCAGACCCCTTCCAATGCCCTCAGGTTACGGTGATGATAGATTAAAGCAGAGGCGCTAAGTGTGGTGATTTCAATAAATATCCAGGTGACTGCAATATGTCCCGAAATAAGAACGATGCTGCAAGCCGAGATTAATGCGACCATTGCGCCGAAAAACACAGCCCTCGACTTTGGCGTTTCATCTATATTATGCGTTTCGATGTACCGTTCTCCATGTATAATGACGGGAATTGAAACAATGGTTAACGCAAACAGCAAAAGCACGCCGATTGCATCTGGCTTGAAAAACTCAAGTTCAATGACATTGATATGATTGTATTCATAAATACTAAATACAACCAGTAATGCTGAAAAAACAAACAGTAACGCATAATTGACCAGCTTATTCCGGTTAAAAAATAACCCTAAGCTAATGGCAAAAGCGCCTGCTAAAAATATCCCAATCATAATCTTCTAGTCTTTAAGGTTACGTAAATGGTCAATATCAGGATCCTTTAATAAATCGCCAATCCGATTAAAGAAAACACCCAGAATAAGCACACTCGCGAAGATGTCGAGCATAATACCGAGGTTTACCAGCATCGGCATTTCGTTCCCAACGGCGAGCGAAAGCACAAATACCCCGTTCTCGATGATAATGTATCCAATAACGTGTGTAATAATTTTTTTTCGTGTCACAATCAGGTAGAGTCCCGTAAAGATCGTCGACAACGCCACCACAAAAAAGGTTTTGTCAAGATTCGGATCTTTGATAGAACTCGATAAAATGATCGTTGACACGGTAATAAATGTCACAATAATCAGCGAAACAAAATTCGGCAGATAAGGCTCTGCCTCGCGGGTTATGCCATTTCGCTTGATGATATGATTGATAAACCACGGAACTGCAAGGGCTTTGAAAACAATTGTTTCAAGCATGATGAGCATCAGGTTGATCGTGCTTATCTTCGTAAGGGTAAGATAAGTCACCCCAAAAAGGATAAAACCCTGAAAAACGAGGATGTTCAGGTAAGTATAAAGCCTGTTCGCAATACTGATGTAAAGCAGCGACATGGCTAATGCGATTAAAAGTATATCTGTCATAGATCTAATGTTTTATGCGAATTTTCCCAATACCAGCAGTACTCCGAAAAAGATCAGCAGCGAAACCGATGTAAGAATAAAAACGAATTGAGGGTTATGCCCCATCCTGAACCGCGCCATAAAAGATTCGATAACCCCTACCGAAACTGCAAAGACGAGCTGAATCATCAGAAAAATCGGAATTGATATTTCATAAGGCAATATCCCAATAAAGAAGTTGGATATCAGTGCACCATACATCGCAAATTTCAAATTGGTCGTATACATGATCGTTCCAAGATCAAAGCCACTGTTGTCCAAAATCATCACTTCATGTACCATTGTGAGTTCAAGGTGTGTTTTTGGATCGTCAATTGGCATCCTGCTATTTTCGATCATCGCAATCAGAACCAGCACAAACGATGCTAAAGCCCCAAGCAAATACGAAATCTGCGAACCATAGTGTAACGTGCTGAATATTTCGTGAAAAGAAGTGTGTCCTGTAAACAACGCAAAAGATCCCAACAATATGAAGAAAGCAGGTTCCACAAGCATCGAAAAAAGGGCTTCGCGGCTGGCGCCCATCCCTTCGAAACTACTTCCTGTATCAAGTGCCGAAACGATCATCAGGAACTTCCCAAATGCCAGTACATAGGCAAACATGATAAAATCACCGTCAAAGGAGATAAGGCCCGGATTACCTCCAAGCGGAATCATCAGAATGGCCATCAGAACAGATGCGAAATACGCAGTTGGAGCGATTTGGAATATAAAACTGGTCGTGGTGCTGACTACGGAGCCTTTCTTCCATAACCTGAAAATATCTCTCATCGGCTGAAAGATTCGGGGCCCTTTACGGCCGGAAAGGATGCTTTTTGTCCGGATGATGAATCCCGAAAAAAACAAGCTTACGAATAGGATGAGTAATAAGCTGACCATACTATAATTGGTTTAAAAATTTAATTATCACGACTATCTTTTCGATTAATGAAGGCAAAAGCAGGGCAAAACCCACAAAAATAAAACCGTAGAGTATATATGCCTGAATATTGCCGTTCTGGAGGAACACGAATGAATTTAATACTTTTCTGAACAACAGCAATGGCTTATCGATCAGCCATGTTTCTATTTTATCGTGGGCATGTGTTTTCTGCATGATTTTTTGCGGATACAAGCCCGTCGCCTCCACTTTGTCTCTTTTTATTGAAAGAACAGGTTCTGCAAGTTTACGGTAAGTACGGATAAACGACGAGGCAGTGTACTGAAGTTTCGCGGTCTCCCCCGTATAAGCACATCCCCAGGTTGGTTCCTGATTGATCGTTCGTCTTCTTGTAATCATTCGCTTCAGGAAATACATTGCTGAAATCAACGCGACAAATCCCAAAGAATACCACCCTACAATTGTAAGATTGGTAAGTATTTCGCCAAACTGCACTTTAACCTGCAGATCCAATCCGGGCTGATATTGACCGACGATACTTAACAAAGGGCCTTTAAATAGGAAGGGGAATAATCCGATGACCATTATTGCCAGTACAATAAGATACATGGACCAGATTCGCTGCGGCACTTCAATATCTTTATCTTCGTGTAACTTTTCACGCGGAGAGCCTAAGAATACGATTCCGAATGCCTTGGTGAAGCAGATCAAGGCAAGTCCGCCAATACATACCAAACCCAATATTGTAAACAGAAGATTCAGAATAAGCTTAAAATTACCAGCTATTAATCCATGGACTAAACCATTGTATAAAAAGAATTCCGATATAAATCCATTGAAAGGAGGCAATCCGCAAATTGCCAGTGAGCCAATCAAAAACAAGTAACCAGTATGCGGCATTTTTTTAATTAATCCTCCCAGTGACTCAATGTTCATTGTATGCCTTGCCTGATAAACATTTCCTGCACTAAAAAAGAGCAGCGATTTGAAGAGTGAATGGTTCAGAACATGAAGCAAGGCACCACCAAAACCGGCAACGACAAGTATTTGATTGTTATATCCAAGGCCTAAACTGCCCAGCCCAATGCCAATCCCTATGATGCCAATATTTTCGATACTATGGTAAGCCAGTAATTTCTTAAGGTTGTGCTGAACAATGGCCAACATCACCCCATAGACGCCTGTAATCACCGAAACAAATAAGATAAAATAGCCAATGGCAACCATGTCCGTTTTAATCAACATTAGCATCCGGAGAATGCCGTAGATACCAATTTTGATAATCACGCCTGACATAATCCCCGAAATATGAGCAGGTGCAGCCGGGTGTGCCAAAGGAAGCCATGTATGAAAAGGGACAAATCCTGCTTTAATAGCAAATCCCATAAAAAAGAAGATAAAAAGTGCCAGCCCGGTCATATGGGGTTGTGAGGCAGTAAACGAGGAAATGGAATTAAAATCGAAAGTTCCGGTTTTGACCTTCATCCATATGAAAGATATTGTTATCAGAAGTATGCTGATATGCGATTGTATCAAAAAATTAATCCCTGCCTTTAACGTTGTGCTCTTGTAATGTTCAAATATTATGGTGACGAATGAAGTTAATGCCATGATCTCCCAGACAACAAGAAATACAATGCTGTTTTGAACCAGACAAATATCAATCAGTGAAGTATAAAGCAAAATGAATACCACAGCATGAAGTGCCAAATTGTCGGGCTGGTCAATATATTTCTTCATATACTGAATGCCATACCAGGTGCCGGTAAAAAATGTAAAACTGATGACAAGTATAAACCACGCTGATAAATAATCGATCCGGATTGGAATGGCGCCCGTTATAAAGGATCCGGGATAGAAATATTCAACAGGTCCGTTTGCAAATACAGAAAAAGCAAGCACCAAAATGAATGCAACCTGAATTGTAATTACGCCCATCGTAAGTATCCCCCTTCCTTTTGTTTTCAAAAAGGGGATGCAGACAACTGCGACAATTGCAATCAGATTAAATATTTCGACGAGATTCTTTTCCATTTACAAAATCAATAAATAAAATTGAGGGCTGTTCCCAAAAAAATCAAAATTATAAAGAACAGGCCATAAAGTACATAAGATTGTATTTGTCCATTCTGAATAAACTGAAAGTAGTTCAAGGTAAATGTTAACCTTTTTGCCAAAGGAGTTATAAAATATCTTTCAAGCATATCAACATAGTAATGTGTTGAAAAATTATAAGGGACAGGGTAAAGCTTTTCTTTAGGAATTCTTTCAACTTTCTTCCTTTCCTTTACAAGGAAGCTAAATAGCTGGCCAAAAGACCTGGTAAAAGAACGTCCCGAATACTGGGCTTTGCGCACCGGAGCCACATAACCGCAACCCCAGGTCTCATACGCAACTGCCGGCCGTTTGTGAACAATCAGCCAGCGGATTCCAAAGACAGATATTATCAGGATAATAAAAATCAGTGTTACCATTCCTATATTGGCTATATTATCAGCAATAGGGGGCAAGGCAACAGCTGAAACCAGTAATTCTGAACCAAATGAATTCAATACAACCTTATTGGCATACGAGAAGAAAAACTGCGGCATCAATGCAACAGCCATCATCACAGCAACAATGAAGTATTGTGGCAATAGCATGATAAATGAGGCTTCCTTTGGTTCATGTGGTAAATCTTCGCGGGGATTTCCCAGGAAAATCACGCCAAAAGTTTTTGTAAAAGTTATCAGCGACATTCCCCCAACCATTACCAGACCGGTAATTGTCAAAATAAGCAAAATAGATTGGGAAATTCCCTGAACATTAAGCAACCCCGTGAAAAGCCCGTTGTAAATAATATACTCTGAGACAAAGCCATTAAACGGGGGTACTCCACCAATGGCCATGGACCCTATCAGAAAAAATACGGATGTTATCGGCATCTTCTTTATTAAACCACCCAAACGTTCAATATTTCGCGTATGTGTTTGCTGATAAACACTTCCCGCGCCAAAAAATAACAATGATTTGAAAAGTGAATGATTAAGTGTGTGCAACAAAGCGCCACTAAATCCAAGTATGGCCATTGTCTGATTGCCATTTCCGATTCCCATCAGTCCTACTCCAAGCCCAATACCAATAATGCCTATGTTTTCGATGGTGCAATACGCCAGCATCATCTTAAAATCGAATTTTACAGCAGCATTTGCAATTCCATATAGAGCAGTAACGATTGACAAGACAAGAATTACTTCACCAAACAACACCAAGTCGTGCCGCAGGTACATGATGATCCTGAATATTCCATAGATCCCCAATTTGACAATTACTCCAGACATCACTCCCGAAACATGCGACGGAGCAGCCGGATGAGCATGTGGCAACCATGTATGAAAAGGGATAAAACCCGCTTTAATGGCAAAACCTGAAAACAGTAAAACGAATATCCAGACTGAACTCTTACCCGCAGGCAAAAGCGCCAGTGCTTCAAAATTAAACGATCCGGTATTGACGTACAATAAAATAAAGCCAAGTGTCAGTAATACAACACTCAGGTGCATCTGCACCATATAGTTGATCCCGGCTTTTAATGTTTGCTTATTTTGAAATTCAAAAATTACAAGCATTAACGATGAAAGAGACATCAGTTCCCATGAAATGATAAAAGCAATTCCATGATCAAATATGCACACCCAAACCATCGAAAGGTGGAAAAGGATGTAAAACACCCAATGCATTTCCAGGTTCGCCTTTAGTTTTGAATAGGACTTAAGATAACCCGTACCATATAAAACACCAGTTATAGATGTGAAATTGATGATTAGAATAAACCATGCGGAAAGACTATCTATCTTAAGACTAATATCACCCATTAAGTGAGGGATACTTATCACGCCTGTCTGAGGCCCAACTGTTAATGCCAGTATTGAAGGGATTGAAGATAAGGCGGTGTTGGCAAGTACAATCAATAAAACAAGTAGTGGCCTGTATCTCTCTTTAACAATAATTAACCCAAATATGCCTGCAATCAGCACAAGAGCCATCCATCCCATAAATTGCGTTATTCCCATATATTCTAATCAAAAAATACCAAAGTATTAGAATCTGCGAAATTAGGCATTTCTCAGCTGTAAATATTTTGCACAGGTCAATCAAAAAATTGATTTATGTCATATTTTTGATAATTTTGTTCTACCTTAAAAGAAATCATAATGTCAATCAAGACAGATAGTGTTGCTGAAAGATTTATTTTTAAAAGCGATTCTGCTTTTTCCAATTTGCCCGACAATGTAAAAGAGGTGTTCTTAAGCCAGATGATTGTAAAGCAATTCAGAAAGAAGCAGAATATTTTTACGGAGGGAACCTATCCTGCTGGTATTTACTTTATTAAAAAGGGGAAAGTCAAAAAATACAAATCGTTGAATGGCGGAAAGGAGCAAATTATTTATGTATGCAGCGAAGGCGAATTACTGGGATATGCCGCCTTTTTAAGCGAAGAGATGTATCCCGATTCAGCAGCTTCCTTAACCGATGCTACAATTGGATTTCTTTCAAAGGATAAATTATTGAAACTCCTTGATGAGTATGACGAATTATCCAAAATGCTAATGAAAAACCTTAGCCATGAGTTCGGCGTACTTGTCAATTTTATTGCAACATTTACGCAGAAAACAGTGAGGGAGAGGGTTGCATTGACCTTGTTGATTCTCCAGAAGAAATTTAAGGATAACATCGATGAAAACAATGAAATTCAAATTAATCTCACCCGGGCCGACTTTGCCAATATTGTCGGGACGGCGGTAGCAACGCTCGTGAGATTGCTGCACGACTTTAAGGAAGAAAATCTGATCCGAACCCAAGGCCGCAAAATAGTCATCACCAATAAGCTGCAATTACTTGAAATAGCTGATGTTGCTGATATCTTTTAATTTAAATATGCTGATAACCCGACGAATTTGAAATTTATTCCAATCAAGTCGACCCCGTTGTTATAATTTTTAAAATCAGACTCAAAAACCCTCCCGAAATATCCCAACTGTAAAGCTATATTTTGTAACTTTAATGGACTTTTGATCCATTGAATGAGCCAATTCAGCGA